>Ga0136617_10006939_pt1 | contig 10106 bp, 8 predicted proteins | sample AntDrymUQ3222106_2_FD_129672 | JGI IMG/M metagenome (GOLD analysis project Ga0136617, IMG submission 129672) | Polar desert sand microbial communities from Dry Valleys, Antarctica - metaG UQ322 (21.06) | ecosystem: Environmental > Terrestrial > Soil > Desert | place: Antarctica: Dry Valley... | reverse complement strand
GAAGGGTAGTTTTAGCAAAAATTTAATCGCGCTCCGCTGCGTCGGCGGCAGTGCGGTTCTCGAAGATGAATCGCTCGTTGCCAAAATCGTCACGCATGCCGACGAAATGGAAATCGAACTAGCCGAAAATGCCGACGCGCAGACTTTGTTGAAAACGTTAATCGAAAGTGGCGCGAGCATTTCAAAATTCGAGCAAATCGAGCCGAGTCTGAACGATATATTTATCGAAAAAATAACAGGAAATCAATGAGAAAATTTCTGGCGGTCGTCAAACACGAATACAAAAAAATCGTCCTGAAATGGTCGTTTATCATCGGCACGCTTCTGTTCCCGATTATCGCGGTGGGCTTTGCGGTCGTGCCGTCGCTTATTTTTTCCATCAAGGGGGAGCCGACGCGAATTGCCGTCGTTGACCAGTCGGGAAAACTCTCCACGCGATTGAAGGAAAATTTATCGGCGGAGCGAATGTCGGCGAAGGTCCGGCAAGCTGTGGAAGATTCTTTGACTAATCTAGATGCTTCACAGCAGGAACAGATGAATCGAAGTGCCGAACAACTCGCCTCGTCGTTTGTTTTTACCGATTATGAATTCTCCGGTAAACCGCTCGAACAAATTCGGCGCGAACTCGGCGAGAAAATTATTGCCAAGGAACTCGACGCTTTTCTGCTGATTCCGAACAATCTCGACGCGGCTGATGTGAAATATGAGTTTCGCTCACGGAAGGCGGGCGATTTCGGCGGCGAGAGGAATTTGCGAGAAGCACTGAACGAAGCGGTTCGCTCGGAAAGACTAGCGGGCGCGAATATCAGCGAAACACAATTAAAAGATTTAAGTCGAAATGTTGATTTCGACTCGAAAAGTCTTGACGAAAAGGGCGACGAAAAAGATTCGGACGGCGTTTTTATCGCGTCTTTTATCATCGGTATGATGATTTATATCACGTTGGCGATTTACGGGCAGATGATTTTGGCGGCGGTCGTCGAAGAAAAGGAAACACGCATCGCCGAGATTCTTTTTTCGTCGGCGAAACCGTTTGAATTGATGATGGGCAAACTCACGGGAGTCGGTCTGGCGGGTTTGACACAGCTTGGAATTTGGGTGACTTCCGCTCTTATTCTAGTCGGATTTGGTTTAGCCCAGATGAGCGCGGCGGGAATGGACATCTCGATTCCGAATATCTCGCCGCTAATGGTTGTTTTGTTTTTCGTTTATTTTCTGCTCGGATTTTTTGTCTACGCTTCGATTTTCGCGCTCATCGGTTCGATGGTGACGACGATGCAGGAAGGCGGGCAATTTTCGCTTCCGCCAATAATGCTATTGCTCGTCGGATTTTATTTCAGCTTTGCCGTTATCCGCGACCCGAATTCTTCGCTTTCATTTTGGGTTTCGATTGCGCCTTTCTTCGCGCCGATTACGATGCCGGTCAGAATTTTGGCGGAAACGCCTCCATATTGGCAAATCGCGCTTTCGATTTTTATCAACGCGGCGACCATTGCCGGATTGGTTTGGCTGGCATCGCGTGTTTACCGCGTTGGAATGTTGATGTATGGCAAGCGGGCGACGATACCGGAAGTTTGGAAATGGATTCGGCAAAACTGATAAAATGGAAAACGGATAATGGAAAATGGAAAATAAAATTCAAAAATAATTTTCCGTTTTCCATTATCCACTTTTCATTTAAGAATTTATGGCGGCAAAGTTTGATTATTCGCTTGATTATAAAAATTTGGATTTGCGGAAACAACCGGAACTTTATCGCGTCGGGAAGGGTGAACAGGGAGTTTTGCTGGTCGAGCCGTATAAATCTGAAATCGTTCAGTATTGGAGATTCAAAACTCCAGACATTGCCGGAGAGTCGAGCGAAAAAATTTACCGGATGTTTCTTGAATACAAACGGCAAAAGGATTTTGTCGGAATGGATATGGCGCGAAAGTTTCTCCAAATGGGAATCACCAGAGCGCGTCGCTATGCAAATCATCCGAGCGGCAGAAAATACAAAAAGGGAACACGCGAAATTATTCCGATTGAGGGCGAGGACGAAGTTAAAGCCGAATCCGCGCGGATTTTTTCCGAAAAGTATTATCTCGCAAAAAATGATGCCGAATATCAGGCGATGTTGATAGAACATAAGGAAAAATACGAAAACTAAAAAACTAGCCGCGCAAAATCGTTTTGCAAATTTGAATCAAAACTCTAAACAATATGGCGATAGAAACTGAAAAAAAATTTACTTTGTCGAACGACCAGCGCGAACAGGTTGTGGAGAATTTAAAGGAATTCGGCGCGATTTATGTCGGCGAAGATTTTGAAGAAAACACGCTGTATCGCGGCGGAAGTCTGGACGAAAAAGGTGCTGTTTTGCGTGTCAGGAAAATCGGCGATAAAACTATTTTGACTTACAAACAACCTATCGGAAACGATTCGGGTGTCAAACAACAAACTGAATATGAGACTGTTGTCGAGAAATCCGAAGAGTTGGAAAAGATTATCGAAAGCCTCGGTTTTGAAAAGGCTCTGGTTTATGAAAAACGTCGTCAAACCTGGAATTTTCGAACGGTTGAAATTGTTTTGGACGTGTTGCCGTTTGGTCAATATATGGAAATCGAAGGTTCGATAATGGCAATTGCCGAAGCCGAAATGCTTCTCGATATTGAAAATTTTGCGGTTGAAAACGAAACTTATCCGCACTTGACCAGAAGATTCGGCGTTCAAAAAGAGAAGCTGGTCGAAGCAAGATTTTAGAAATATAAATAAATTCTGAAATATCCAAAAATTCTCTTGTATATGTGCAAGAAATTTAGTTATCATCATTCTAACGATTATTAAAAGGAGAATTATTTTTATGATTAAGCATTATTTTGGTTTCGCACTTTTTAGCTTTATTGTCGGAACGTCGGCTGTCATCTACGCGATGGTTAATGTCGTCAATGTTAATGAAGTTACTGTTCCCGGCTATTCAACATATTCTCCGGGCAAGTCCTGTTGGAAAATGAAACGTGAATCGAGAGAATCGAATATCATCTCGCCGACGATTAGACAGGCGGTTTTTAATTTGAAAACAAAACAACTTAAATGGGAACTAGCCGCGCCGGAAATGAATTCAAAAATCGCGCTTCATTTCTTCATCAAAGATGAAAACGGCACGCGCTATATAAACTCGATGCTCGCGCCGTCGTTTGGCTACGAATACGGAACAATCAAGGCGACGAGTTCTTACCTGTGGCTCGCCAATCTCGAATCTTACGAAAATTTATACGTTACCGCTGAATCAGTTCCGACGAGCGCATATAAAAACAAAAACTTTCAACCGATATTTGACCAGAGCAAAGCTACGGCAGTTTTGGTTTATTAAAACGACTAAAATCGTTTGACGGAAAGTTTTTAGAAATATTTAGAGTTTCAATAAAAAAAATTGCAAGTCTGTTTTTGGGCTTCGTTCTTCTCGACAAATTACGAAGTTTACAAATAGCAGACTTGCAAATTTTTTTTGGAGGAATTTCTATGCAATACAAAAATACGCGGGCTTTGGGTTCAAAATTTTCAGTTTCTTTTGCTTTATTTATCTCATTCCTTTTCTCAGGCTGCCAAACAGCGACTAATACAAATGCTTCACGACAGCAAACATCAATGCCGAATTATTCAGCAAATTCAAATATGATGATGTCGAATACGTCTTCAACAATGTCAGGAGATTTGTCCGCACAGATGGAGTCGAAAAAGGAAATCGGTTCGGATTTAGAAACACAAGGCGAAAGATACGCGAAAATAGAAGAAAATCCGTTTCTCGAAACTTCACGCGCTCCGCTTTCAACTTTTTCGATTGATGTCGATACAGCTTCCTACGCCAATGTTCGTCGCTATTTGAATGACGGACAACTTCCGCCGAAAGATGCCGTTCGCATCGAAGAACTTATTAATTATTTTGAATATGATTATCCGCAGCCGATTGGCGACGTTCCGTTTTCGGTCAACACCGAAGCTGCGACTTGCGCCTGGAATGCGAAACACAAAATCGTTTCAATCGGGTTGCAGGGCAAAAAAGTTTCGCTCGATAATGTTCCGCCTTCTAATTTAGTATTTTTGATTGATGTTTCCGGTTCGATGAACGATGCGCGAAAACTCCCGCTTTTGAAGGACGCTTTGCGGATTTTGGTTAATCAATTAACAGCGAAAGACCGCGTGGCGGTTGTGGTTTATGCGGGCGCGAGCGGTTTGGTTTTGCCTTCAACCCGAAATCGCGGCGAGATTTTGAACGCTCTCGGAAATCTCGAAGCGGGCGGCTCGACCAATGGCGGGCAGGGAATTCAGCTGGCTTACAAAGTCGCGCTCGATAATTTTATACGAGGCGGAAACAATCGCGTAATTCTGGCAACCGACGGTGATTTTAATGTCGGTCTGACAAGCGATAATGAGCTTGTCAAACTAATCGAAGACAAACGCCGGAGCGGAATTTTCCTGTCGGTTTTGGGTTTTGGAACAGGCAACACCAACGATTCGATGATGGAAAAACTTGCCGACAAAGGCAACGGAAATTACGCCTTTATTGATTCGCAGGAAGAAGCCCGCAAAGCACTCGGCGAACAAGCTGCCGGAACACTTTATACGATTGCCAAAGACGTGAAAATCCAGATTGAGTTTAATCCGGCGAAGGTTGCGGGCTACCGTTTAATCGGATATGAAAATCGTCTGCTTGCCGACAAAGATTTCAATGACGATGAAAAGGATGCCGGCGAAATAGGCGCGGGTCATTCCGTTACCGCGCTTTACGAAATAATTCCTGCGGGACAAAAGGTTGAGAATGACGGAGTTGACCAACTTCGATATGCCAAAACCGAACCGACCGAAACAAAATTTAATGATGAGCTTTTGACCGTTAAGCTCCGCTACAAAGAACCAGGATAAAAACGAAAGCAAACTTTTGACGCAAGGTTTGTTAGACGCTGGAAAGTCTATCGAAAATGCTTCCGACAATTTGCGTTTTGCATCGTCGGTTGCTGAATTTGGCTTGCTTTTACGCGGCTCGCGCTACAAAGGAAATTCGAGCTACAAAAATATAACAAATCTTGCAGAAAATTCGCTCGGAAGTGATTTGAAAAGCTATCGCAGTGATTTTATAAATTTAGTCGGTAAAGCGAGACATTTGTAAAAATGAAAAAGGCGGACGGAAAAGTTAACTTTTTTCCGCCCGCCTTTTTTGTTGGAAAACTATTTTTCCAGCAATTGTAAAATGTCTTGGATAATGCCGTCCGGCTCGAAAGGTTTGGTGTGATATTTCTGAAAACCCGCGTCGTAGGCTTTTTGTTTATTTTCGCTTGTAGCAAATGCGCTCAAGGCGAGAGCAGGAATTTTACCGCCTTTTTCGGCTGATAATTTACGAATGCGAGCCAGCATTGAATAACCGTCCTCATCGGGCATTGCTAAATCGGAAACGATTACGTCCGGCAAATCGGTTTGTGATATTTTCAATAAATTTATCGCCTCAGACGCAGATTCCGCGCTTTTGACTTTCGCGCCGCTTTGTTCGAGCAGTAACTGCAAAACTTCGCGCGAGTCCGGGTCGTCTTCGACAACTAAAATTTTAATTTTATCCAGAAGTTTATCTTCCTTAGGAATAGATTCCACGATTTCCAACTCAATTTCCTTTTCCGAGCCGCATAAAGGCAAAGTGACGATAAAAGTTGAGCCGTAACCGATACCTTCGCTTTCTACCTGAACCTTTCCTTTGTGTTTTTCGATTAAAATTTTGACTATCGAAAGTCCGAGACCCAAACCGGTGCTGTCACGCGTCGTTGATTCATCACCTTGATGAAACTGATTAAATATAGTCGGCAGCGTTTCCGGGCTGATTCCTTGTCCGTTATCCCTGACGAAAACTTGAACGATTTCATCGCCGGTTTTGACATCTACTTGGACTAGATTACCTTCCTTTGTGAATTTCAAGGCATTTGAAAGCAAATTGTTAAAAACTTGTTGAAGACGCGCCGCATCGCCAAAAACCTGGATATTACTCTGGTCTGATGAAAATTCGAGATTTATTTTCTTAGCGTTGGCGATTGATTTTTGTAAGTTACAAACCGTTTTGATAGTTTCATAGATATTTATCGAACGAAACTCCATTTTGAGTTTGCCGGATGCGACTCTTGCCGAATCGAGCAAGTCTTCGATGAGTTTTGCTTGCGAACGCGCACTTTTTTCAATTGTTTCAAGGGCATTTTTGGTAGTTTCCTTATCAACCTCTTTTGTCAGCAAAATTTTAGACCAACCCAAAATAGCATTGAGCGGCGAGCGCAGTTCGTGTGAAACAACGGCGAGAAAAAAATCTTTGGCGCGGTTGGCTTCTTCGGCTTCGTCACGCGCCTTTTTCTCGCGGGCATAAACTATCGAAAGCTCTTCGTTGGCAATTTCGTTGTCGCTGATCCCGCGCACGATACCCGTAATAGTTTTGGGTTTTCCCGTGTCGTCAAAATATGTATTTCCGCGCACGGAAATCCAACGAATCCTGCCATCCGAATATATTACGCGATATTCAGTATTGAGTTGTTTTCCGGTAAGCAGAGAATCTTGAAAAGCCTTTTCCACCTGCGCTAGGTCTTCGGGGTGAACAATTCTCATCATTGATTGCGACGTGAACGATTCGGGTGCCGAAACTTCAAAAAGCTCGCTGCATTTCGGCGTCGAAAACATCCTATCTTCCGATAAATTCCAAAACCACAAACCAACATCGGCATTCTCTGCAGCAGAAAGCATTTGCTCGCTTTTTTGTTTGTGATAGCTAGTTTCCTTTTCTCTATCTGTAACATCTTGAGCGCAGAAAAATAATTGTTTCGATGCGTTCGGCAAATTTAATGTGGGATGCAGAAATAAATCAATGATAATTTTTTCCTGCGAGTTCACTCTAAAATCCAGTGTGGTTTTAGATGTTATGCTGTCTGCGGTTTTTGCAATGGCTTGCTCGAGAATATCGGGCGTTTGCTCGGTTGATTGCCAATAAACCGTTTCGGAAAATTTTTGACCGATTAAAAGTTCGGGTGCGGTTGCCGTTCTGTCAAAAACATTTCCCGAAAGACTTAAAACATAACCGTCTGGCGTGAGGGTTCCAAAGAATACAAATACATTCTCAAGGATGTCTTGAGCTTGTTCATCAATTCTAAATTCCGCTGTGTTTCTCATAATTGAATTTTAATGATTGTTTTATTTCTTAGAGCAATAGATTTAGCAACAGCAATTAAATTAGCTGACAAAAAATTTTACTTGCGACAATATTTTCTTTTATATTTAGACAAAGTAAAAACCTCGTTCACCAATTTATTCGGAAACGAGGCTTTTCAACAAATAAGATTGAATTCATTTGTTGTGTTGTTGGTCAAAACTTGATTCAAAATTCATCTAAACGGTTTTTCTGCCCGACACAAACCTAATAACCAGAACAGCCAAGGCAATTACCAAAAGTAAATATATCCAGCCACCGAAAGTATGCCCGGCAATCAAACCTAACAACCACAAAATCACTAACACAAGAACAACCGTTTCTAACATTTTATTTTCTCCAATTGAGAATTTGCTTTTCTGAATGCTTAAAGCATCTCCATTCAATTGTTATGCCAAATGGATAAACGCAAGCATTTGAATGGGTTATAATTATCAAAAGAAAAGTAAGTAGGCTGGATTAAATATTGAGTATGAATTTAATACGGACAAAATTAAAAGCTAAGTTAAACAAAATACTGCTATTTATTGCTTGCAGGAAGATTGTATATTTAATAACGAAAATAAAGAAAATATCCAGGGGCAACCAATTTATTTTGCGAATCTGCTGGTCTTCCACCAGTTAATAGTTTGCTGAAGACCTTCTTCCAAACCACATAATTTTTTATACTTAAGCCATTCCAGGGCACGAGTATTATCAGCCTGAGAATGTTTTACATCACCTTTTCTCTCTGTTTGATAATCCGCCTGAACATCGAAGTTACCTGTGATTTTTTTTATTACTTCGAGCAGCTCATTCAAAGAAATTCGCTCTCCATTTGCAACATTTACAATTTCACCGATTCCGGTTTTTGTCTGTGCAGCTTTGATATTAGCGTCAACGACATTGGCAATAAAAGTAAAGTCGCGGGATTGTTCACCATCACCATAAATAACCGGTGTTTTTCCGGTCATCGTTGAGTCAATAAAACGGGAGATAACACCGGAATACATCGAAGACGGGTTTTGCCGCGGTCCGAAAACATTGAAATAGCGCAGACATAGAGTTTCCAGACCATACACGCGGGAAAATACTTGACAATAATATTCTCCCATCAACTTTGCGGCGGCGTAAGGCGAGAGCGGTTTGGGAATCATCGTTTCGATTTTTGGAAGTGTTTCCTGGTCGCCGTAAGCTGAACTCGACGCTGCATAAATCAAACGTCGAACATTTTTCTCCTTAGATTTTAAGAGCAGATTAAAAGTTCCGTTCACGCAGGCATTATGAGTTTCAAGAGGATTTTCTACTGAACGCGGAACACTCGGCAAAGCAGCCTGGTGAAAGACCGTATCAACGCCTTCTAAAGCGATATTGAGCTTTTCGTCATCGTTCAAGTCGCCTTCTATGAAATCAAAATTTCCGCCAATTTCCTCCAAGTTCTCTCGAAAGCCGGTAATCAGATTATCTAGAATGGAAACTTTAGCACCCTTTTTGATAAGTTCTTCAGCCAGATTTGAACCGATAAAACCCGCGCCGCCAGTAACTAAAAATTTTTCCGTCATTGACATACTTTGCAATTCGCAATGGAAATATTCAATTTAGATAATTGAAATGATTTAAAAGTAGAAGATAAGATTTATCTTCCGACTGCGGTATATTCAAATCCCATCTCACGCATCGTTTTCGGATCGTAAATATTTCTTAAATCTGCAATTTTAGGAGATGCTAAAAGCTGTTTGACTCTATTCATATCGAGGGCGCGAAACTGATTCCATTCAGTTAAAAAAATTAGTATATCCGCACCTTCTATCGCATCATATTCGTCCGAAGCAAACTCTATATCGGGCAGGCATTTTTGCGCTTCTTCCATAGCCACCGGATCAAACGCTTTTATCTTTGCACCTCTCGCTTGTAATTCTTTAATAATATCAACTGCAGGAGATTCGCGCATATCATCAGTTTCGGGCTTAAAAGAAAGTCCTAAAACTCCAATGTTTTTCCCGTTTATATCACCAAGAAGTTTCTCAATTTTGGGAATCATAGCCAGCCGCTGTCGTTCGTTAACCTCAATAACCGTATCGACAATCATCGAATCTGCACCGAACTGTTTAGCAACTGTTGATAGAGCGCGGGTATCTTTCGGGAAACAAGAGCCGCCGTAGCCTGGTCCGGGATGAAGGAACTTGCTTCCGATTCGTTTATCCATTCCCATTCCCCGCGCGACATCGTGAACGTCGCAACCAATTTTATCGCAGAGATTTGCTATTTCGTTTATAAATGAAATTTTAGTGGCAAGAAAGGCATTAGCGGCATATTTGATAAGTTCTGCCGCTTCGAGTGAAGTTATTACAACCGGAGTTTCAATCAAATACAAAGGACGATAAAGGTCCTTCATAATTGCAATGGCATCTTCTTCATTGCTGCCGATGACCACCCGATCAGGGCGCATAAAATCTTCGATAGCAGCACCTTCACGCAGAAATTCAGGGTTTGAAGCAACACCAAAATTGGTTCTGAAATCTTGATGTTCTTTTACAAATTCACGCAGCCATTTGCCGGTGCCGACAGGAACGGTGGATTTGGTAACCAAAACCTTGTAACCGTTCATAAACTTGGCTACATCTTTAGCTGCCGATTGATAGAAACTCATGTCGGGTGAGCCGTCTTCCTTCGGTGGCGTACCGACAGCCAGAAAAATAACCAAAGCCTGTTCAATGGCTGATTTAGAATCAGTGGTGAAGTGAAGTCTGCCGGCTTTCGTATTCTTTTCAACGATTTTATCCAAGCCAGGCTCATAGATCGGAATTATGCCTTGGTTAAGACGGGCAATTTTGTTTTCATCAACATCTACACAAGTTACTTCGACACCAAATTCCGCAAAACAAGCACCTGTCACTAAACCGACATATCCTGTTCCGAT
>Ga0136617_10006938_pt1 | contig 10107 bp, 9 predicted proteins | sample AntDrymUQ3222106_2_FD_129672 | JGI IMG/M metagenome (GOLD analysis project Ga0136617, IMG submission 129672) | Polar desert sand microbial communities from Dry Valleys, Antarctica - metaG UQ322 (21.06) | ecosystem: Environmental > Terrestrial > Soil > Desert | place: Antarctica: Dry Valley... | reverse complement strand
TGTTTCATTGAAACGTTTCGTGCGAGCTTTCTACTGTTCCATGAACACTACCGAGATGCCTGCCGCTACAGCGACTAGTCCTGCCGACAACATTTTTTATCACGGCGTCGCCGGAATTGCCGCTTGGGCTACGGGAACATTGAACGGGTCGCACCAAACCAGAACCCAGCTATAGCTCACGCCCGCCGGAACCTCGAACGAGTAGCTTTGCGCGCCTCGGTTGGACTTGAGCGCCGATACCCGGAGGGGACGCCCGGTGTTGGCGTTGTTGGCGGTGTTTACATAGACGAACGGTCCAGGCACCTCGTCCACCGAAAAATCATCGGCAAAGTCGAGACGTCCTACTCCGTTGGCGACAGAAAAACGGACGCTGCCCTTCCCCCGATGCCCTACGCCTACAAAGTGGCCGGTCGCGCCCGATCCAGCGGGCGGCTGCATGACAGCGCCAGGGTCAACCGGCCTTGCGTCAGGCGCGGTCGGCGGATCCGCGGAGTTGCATCCGGCGAGGATGACTGCGGCAACAGCAGATGCTATAAGTCCCAAACAACGCATCGAGTCACTCTCTCGTGGGTGTCACACAGGTAATGCACGAAAGCACCGATCAGTTCCCCTTACGCGTCGTGGCACCGACGGGCGATTCGATCACAGGGCAATCACTCCAGTCGCCGTTCGGCCACGGCGCTGGCGCGCACGTAGTTTTCGGGTTGAGCCGCACCGAATGCGTTCGCGTCAAGATGCCAATGTTGCGACTACCAGCGCCGAGCTGACCCCAGCTCGGCGCTGTGCGTTGCCAAACTTTACTTCGCCGCGATGCCGATCGCCGCGCCGCCAGGCGGAAGCGCTACGATGTCCTGGAGCCGCGTCAGGCTGCCGTCGTTCTCCACGGCGAAGACGCTGATCGTGCCCTGGAGCGCATTGCGCGCGTACAGGAAATTGCTGTTGCCGCTCAGCGTCTGGTCACTTGCTCCAATGCCGACCACGGCCGCGATCGGGTTGAGGAGGATGAGCGTGCCGTCCGGCTCGACGCGGAAACTGGAAATATCGCCGCTCTGAAAGTTCGTCGTGTAGGCGTACTTGCCGTCGTCGGTGTTCACGATCCAGCAGGTGTCGGAACGGCCGTTACGCGTCGTCGGACCGAGCGGGGTGAGTATGCCGTCGCGACTGACGTCGTAAGATGCTGCACCGCCCTGCATGGGCGCCGCACCGAAGTTCTCGGTTGTGAGTAGCTGGCCACGCTGGGTGAAAGTGAAGCCGAACGGCCCGAGACCGGTCGTCGGATTCGCAATTGGGCCCGTGGCCAGGCCCGTTCCCTTATCGACGACGTACGTATCGATAACGTCGGCCTGCCGCTGCGTGACGACGAGCACCCCGCCGTCCTTTGTGAAGGAAATCTGCGCGCAACCAGAGTTTGCGCCGCCACTCACGGGCCGGGTGGAGCCGGGTATTGGCGTCAGCTCACCCTTGGGACCCGACCGAAAGCCGCTGATCGTAGGCGTCCCGCCAGTGCAGTTCGACGCGCCGCCGTTCAGGACGTAGACAGTGTTGTCATGCACCGTGATGCTGATTGGGTGGTCTCCCCCAGAGGGCTCGATGTCGACGAGTTCGAGGCCGTTGTTCGTCCGGCGGAAAACCGAGATGTCGTCGCTCCCGGCGTTGGTGGCGTACAAGTACTTGAAGCTGCCGTTCGGCGATTGCTCGCCGAGGATCAGCCCATTCGCTGAATTCTCGAAGGTGCCGCTCCCCGTACCTCCGGTGGGAAACGAGCCAGCCGGCGTCAGCAAACCATCAGCACCACGGTTCAGCACCACGACCTGGTTGTTGGTGGCGTCGTTTGTCATTGCGTAGACGTTGCCAGGTGACCCTCCCCCTGAACTAACGGCAGCGCTCACCGTGGGTTGAATGGGGGTGATGGCGTCGGAGCACGCGGCAAGCGTGAGTGCGAGGGCCGCGGTTGCGTAAAGTAGCTTCATCCATCGTGTCTCCAGTCAGTGTGTGTGTGTGATCGTGCGATGGCGGACTAACTGGGAAGCGCGGCTCCGTGCGGCACTGTACCGGCCTTCTGAGTCCAAGTCGATGCGATATCCGGGCTTAAGTGGCAGCGTGATCGTGTCCACTGTCGGATCGACCGTTCCATGAAATCAGCAAAAGCGCGGGGAACGTTTCCGTGAAACATTCGGGCTCGTGATCCTGTTTCAGTTCGCTAAGTGGCTGCTACTGGGCGAAGTCTTTCACCTTTCCGCCAGCCGTCCCTCGCCACTAGCTCGAAGGGGCGGGCGCGCGTACACACGCCTGGCATGTGGCCACTTTCACCGAGGCACGCGCAGGAGATGCGCGGCGAAACCGACCTTCCCCTTGAATCGTCTGTTTGTACAGGCTCGACCGTAGCTGGACGCATTCACTGCGGAACGTTTAGCAAGCAGGGACACGTGATACAGATCTCCACACTGAACGACCTCGGCGAGGGCGAGCGCGCGGAGGCGCTGCGGGAGAGTGAAGAGCGCTATCGGTTGATGGTGGAAGGAAGCGAACAGGTTTTCTTCTATGTCCACGATCTTCAGCACCGGATCGAATATCTCTCGCCTTCCGTCATGAACGTGTTGGGATATCCACCTGAGTATTACGTCGGTCGTCCGTACGAGGTCATGCTGACCGGTGACCCCTCGGACATGCTGGTGGCCCAGCTCACTGATAATGCCCTGCAGCGCGGCGCCGGGCGTTCGACGTACTCAATGCTGGCCCGCCACAGCGACGGGCGCACCGTCGTGCTGGAGCTGATTGAGAGTGCCGTTGAGCGGAACGAAGTAGTCGTCGGAATGCAAGGCTTCGCCCGCGACATTACTGAGCGCAGGCGGGCCGAGGACGCGTTGAGAGAAAGTAGCCAGACCGTGCGCGCGCTGGTCGAGGCATCGCCGCTCGCTATCGTCACTGTTGACCTCGAGTGGAGGATCAAACTCTGGAATCCTGCAGCCGAGCGACTCTTCGGCTGGAGTACGGACGAGGTGGTTGGGCGAATCGTGCCCCATGTTCCCAAGAATAGACAGACGGATTTTGACCATATTCGAGAGAAGACGACTCAGGGTCAGGGATTTCTGAGCCTCGAGACTCAGCGGATTCGAAAGGATGGGACGCTCGTCGATGTTATTTTGTCCGCGGCGGCGCTTCAGAACGGGGCGGGCGCTCAGAACGGCCTGATGGGCATCTACGCGGATACCACCGAGCGCAGGCGGCTCGAGGAGCAGGTTCGGCAATCGCAAAAGATGGAAGCTGTTGGCCAGCTCGCTGGCGGAGTCGCGCACGACTTCAATAACATCCTGACCGTCATTGCCGCCTACACCGACCTGTTACGTCACAGTCTCGGTCCGGCTGACGAGCGGCGCGAGGACGTTGAGGAAATTCGCAAGGCAGCGGATCGTGCTTCCGCACTGACGCGACAGCTTCTCGCATTCAGTCGCCGGCAAGTCATTCAGCCGAGAGTGCTCGACCTGAACCAGGTGGTGACGGAGATAGAGAAGATGCTTCGCCGCCTGCTCCGCGAAGACGTGCAGCTCACAACAGTGTTGGCGCCCGGGCTCGGACGGGTGCAGGCCGACCCCGGCCAGCTCGAGCAGATCCTCATGAATTTGGCGGTGAACGCGCGAGACGCGATGCCGGACGGCGGCACCCTCACCATCGAAACCAGGAACACTCCACTCGGCGATGTCGACCCGTCCCGCGGTAGCGACCCCGAGCGCTACGTTATGCTGACGGTCAAGGACACCGGCACCGGCATGGATGCAGAGACAATGGCGCATCTGTTCGAGCCTTTTTTCACGACCAAGGAAGTCGGCATGGGCACGGGCTTGGGTCTTGCCACAGTCTACGGAATCGTCCAACAGAGCGGTGGCTCCATCGACGTATCGAGTGCACCGGGCGCGGGAGCGACGTTCAGCATCGCTCTTCCAATGGTAAAGACAGCGGAGACCTTCGAGCAACCGCGCGAGGCCGAAGCCGCATCACACGGTGGGTCTGAAACCATCTTGCTGGTAGAGGACGACGAAGCTGTGCGCCGGCTGGCTCGGCGCTGCCTTGGGGAGAAGGGTTACGTGCTGCTCGAAGCGGCCAATGGTGACGAGGCATTGCGGCTCTCCGAGAGGCATCAGCAAGCGATACACTTGCTTGTTACCGACATGGTCATGCCGCGCATGAGCGGGCGGGACGTCGCCGAACGCCTGTCAGCCACACGTCCGTCAATGCGCGTGCTGTACATGTCCGGTTATGCTGAAGACGTCATTCGCAGGCGCGGATTGCCGGTGGGCGCGCGTTTACTGCAGAAGCCATTTACGACCGATCTTCTGGGACGCGCGGTGCGTGACGTGCTCGACGCGGAGTGAGCGAAGACATGCAAACATTGCTGCGGCCGCTCGTGCGGCCCGCACACGCTCCTAGCCCACCCATGATCCATTCGCTCCTCTCCGACCTCGAGAGCGACATGGGGCCCGACGCTGGCGCGGCATTCGCCAGGCTGGTGAGCGACTATCTGGCCCGCAGCCGGAATGTGGCGGAATTTGTCGGTACGTCCCGCACGCCGAAGCAACTTGCTGAGCGCTTTCGCGAGCCACTCCCCGAAACCGGACAGCCGCTGGCTGAAGTAGTGCGGCGAGTGGCACGCGATGTCCTTCCCGACTCCACGTGGCTGTACCACCCGCACTATCTCGGTCATCAGGTATCCGCGCCTCTGCCCGCGGCGATCTGGATGGAGTCGGTAATCGGCGCGCTCAATAATTCCATGACGGTGTTCGAGATGTCGCCCGTCGCCACGATCATCGAGGCGCAAGTCATCCGGTGGATGTGTGATCTGTCCGGGTATCCCGAGCAGGCGGGTGGCACGCTGACTTCGGGGGGCACCGAGGCAACCTTCACGGCGCTACTCGCAGCCCGCGCAGCCGCGCTCCCACATTCCTGGGAGCGCGGCGTTGGAAGTGAGCCCCCAGTTATCGTATGCGGCGAACACGCACATTACGCGGTGACGCGCGCTGCCGGCCAGCTCGGGCTGGGCACGCGCAATACGGTGACGATTCCTTCGTATGAATTCCGGATGGACGCATCGGTTCTTGCCCATCGCCTGGACGCGCTGCGTCATACGGGGACGCGCGTGTTGGCGGTGGTGGCGACCGCAGGCTCGACAGCCACCGGGTCGTTCGACGACCTGGAGGCAATCGGCAATCTCTGCGAGCAACACGGCGTTTGGCTGCACGTCGATGGCGCGCACGGCGCCTCGGCGCTCCTCTCCCGCGAGCATCGCCATCGCGTCCGCGGGATCGAGCGCGCCCGCTCGATCGCATGGGATCCGCACAAGATGATGCTCCTGCCGCTCTCGGCCGGAATGCTGCTGGTGCGCGATGAGCGCGACCTCGAGGCTGCCTTCACGCAACGCGCGCCGTACATCTTCCACGAGGGTGATGAGGAACGCTCCTGGGATCAGGGCGTACGCAGCTTTCTCTGCTCGCGCCGCGCAGACGCGTTGAAGTTGTGGGTCGCCCTTCTGCGTTATGGTGCGGGGGGGATAGGTGCTCTGTACGAACATCTCTGCGACACGACGCGTGCATTGTACGACGCGATCGAGGAGCGCGATGACTTCGAGTCCATGCATGAACCGGAGTCGAACATCCTGTGCTTCCGGTACGTGGGCGCCGGTGGGTTGAATGACGCACAGCTGGATGCGCTCAACCTCGAGATCCGAACGCAATACAACGCCTCAGGTGCAGGCTGGATCACGACGACCGTGCTTGGCCAACGGCGCACTTTGCGCGCGACCATCATGAACCCGCGCACCGACGCCGGCCATGTCCGCGCAGTCCTGGACGGGCTCGCTCAGCTCGGACGACGGCTGGAGGCGGGTGAGTTGATCGACATGGAGCCACGGGAGCATAAGACGAGTAAGGCTCGCGTTCGGTTGCCAGCGCGTCGATAACGGTCGACCACGACTGCCAGCTTCCCCCCAGTCCGTGTACGAGAAGCAACGGCTTTCCCGCGCCGAAGCGAACGTGCAAATCCATGAATGCTCGCGGCGCGGGGTGTTATAAGTAGCTGCTTACGGCTTCAGCACAACCTTGATGCAGCCGTCCTTCTTGTCGCGGAATGTCTTGTACAGCTCGGGTGCGTCGTCCAGCGGTGCACGGTGCGTGATGATGAAGGACGGATCGATCTCTCCCGCCTCGATCTTGTCGAGCAGCGGCTGTGTGTATTTCTGCACGTGCGTCTGACCGGTCTTGATCGTGAGTCCCTTGTTCATCGCCGCGCCGAATGGAAACTTGTCGATCATGCCTACGTAGACGCCGGGAATGGATACGGTTCCCGCCGTGCGGCAGCAGAGGATCGACTCACGCAGTACGTGCGCGCGATCGGTGCCGAGCTTCACCGTCTTCTTTACCTTGTCCAACACTGCGTCAACGGAGCCGTGCGAATGCGCCTCTGTGCCAACCGCGTCGATGCAGCGGTCAGGGCCACGCCCTTCGGTCATGTCGTCAAGGCGCTCCTTTACATGCTCGTCGTCAAAGTTGATCGTCTCTGCGCGCCCCGCGCTCGCCGCCATTGCGAGCCGCTCCGCCACGCGATCAATCGCGATAACGCGTCCGGCGCCGAACATCCAGGCGCTCTGGATAGCCATCTGCGCAACAGGGCCGGCGCCCCAAACAGCGACAGTGTCACCCGGCTCGATGCCGGCATTCTCCGCGGCCATGTACCCGGTGGGAAAAATGTCGGATAGAAAGAGCACCTTCTCGTCCGGGAGGTCCGACTCGATTTTCTGTGGACCGACGTCGGCGTACGGGACGCGCAGATACTCAGCCTGTCCGCCGGCGAACCCCCCGAGCAGGTGCGAGAAGCCGAAAGCGCCCGCTACCTTGTGGCCCATAACCTTGGCCGCCATCTCGCCGTTCGGATTGGATCGCTCGCACGCGGAAAACAATTCCTTCTTGCAGAAAAAACACTGGCCGCATGCGATGACAATGGAACCACAACGCGGTCACCTTTTTTGAGCTTCTTCACCGATCTCCCGACTTCTTCGACGATGCCCATCGGCTCGTGACCGAGAATGTCACCGCTCTTCATCGTTGGCTGGTAGCCGTCGAGCAGGTGGAGGTCGGAACCGCAGATCGCAGTCGCCGTGATTTTCACGATGACATCAGTCGGATCAACGATGTGTGGATCATCGACTTTGTCGATGCGGACGTCATCCTTACCATGCCACACAAGTGCTTTCATGAGTAGTCTCTTATCTGGGGGTTCGTTCGGGCGCCGGGGAAAGCACGGCTCAGCGGAGCGAGCGGCTTGCGCACAATCCAAGCCACCCAGGTCGGGGAGCGTACGACTACTTCTCAATGGGAAGCGAGCTAGCGGAACGACAAAATTCGGTACGGTAATCTCGTGCGCCGCGCGTTCACGTCGCCCACTTCCAGTCACCCTGAGCGTCACAAACCGCTCAGGATGACAGTTGGGCCGCGTCTACCTGGGCATTAGCACCTGGTCGATCACATGAATCACGCCGTTGCTGGCGACAATGTCAGCAGCGGTAACCGTCGCCTTGTTCACCATCACCTTGCCCTTGCTTGTCCTGATTGAAAGCTTCTTGCCATTCACCGTTTTGGCGGAGGTCATCTTGGCGACGTCCTTTGACATCACACTACCCGACACAACGTGGTATGTGAGAATCGCGGTCAGCTTGGCCTTGTCCTTGAGCAACGCTTCCAGCGCACCCTTGGGAAGTTTGGAGAACGCCTTGTCAGTGGGCGCGAAAACCGTAAACGGTCCTTCGCCCTTTAGCGTTTCCGTGAGCCCGGCAGCTTCAATTGCCTTGGCGAGAGTCGTAAATGAGCCAGCTGCAACAGCTGTCTCGATAATGTCGCCTTTAGGCTTCGTCGGTTGCGAATCGGAGTAGCCCTGTGCCTCGAGGGCGGTAAACGCGCCGGTTGCCGCAATGACGGTTGCGAGCGCGAAAGTGCGTAGTGTTTTCATGACCTTCCTCCTGAGTTGAAGTTTCGAGTGTTTAGCGAGCGGTCGCTCGTGCTGGCGCGGCAGTAGCCACGGCCCAGCGATTTTGAATTGCCTTCCACTGGAGCGCCTGGTACAGAGCTGCCAGGCCAACTACCACATAGACAACGCGACTAAGAGCGCTCATCTCGCCGAAAATCGTCGCAACCAGGTCAAAGTTCGCAGCGCCCACCAAGCCCCAGTTCAGTCCGCCGATGACCAGAAGGACGGCAGCCACTACATCAAGCTTTCTCATGATTGTCTCCGTTGTGAAGGTATTGTCTAACTAGTGTCGAGTAATATGATGCTATTGTCTAAGTTGTCAAGGCCTTTGGTTAATTATTTATTGACAATAGTTAGACAGTTGGATACCTTGACTCATGCCGTCATCCATCAACTCCGCCACACCTAGACACGCTGTTCGGATTACGGCTCTGCGCACCGGACTGACGCCGCATGTCCTGCGCGCCTGGGAGCGGCGCTATAAAGTCGTGGTACCTGGCCGAAGCGAAGGCGGACAAAGGTTGTATTCGGATCTCGATGTGCAGCGATTGATTTTGCTGCGAAGGTTGACCGAGCGGGGGCACAGCATTGCTCGCCTGGCCGGAGTTTCGCAGGAAGACCTGGAACGCACCGCACGGGAGGACGCTGGACCGAAGTCGCCAGAAACGCAGTCGTCAGCCGCTGTCTCCGGATCGGAGGATTTCAGGTCGGCCGCTCTCAATGCCGCTCGCCGACTCGATGCTGCGGAGCTTCACGCGGTTCTGGAGCGCGCTACCGTAACACTCGGCGTCCCGGCTTTTCTCGACCAGGTAATTGGACCGACTCTTCGGGAAATCGGCCACGGCTGGAGCGAAGGGAGTGTCTCGATTGCGCACGAGCACCTCGCTACTGGGGTTATCCGTCGAGCGCTGGGGTGGATTCTGCGGGTTTACGAAATCGGAAACGCTGCCCCACGGCTGGTTGTCGCGACGCCACCACGTCAGGCTCACGAGTTGGGCGCCATGCTGGCTGGCGCTGCCGCCGCGGCCGAAGGTTGGGACGTGACTTACCTGGGAGCGGACCTTCCGATAGCTGAAATTCTTGCGTCTGTAGGACAGACAGACGCGAACGCCGTTGCCCTGAGCCTGGTGTATCCCGCAATCGATCCCGGACTGATGGCGGATCTTGAGGAGCTCCGTGCGGGTCTGGGTTCCCGCACGCCGCTTCTCTTGGGTGGCTTTGCCGCATCGCAGGACCGTGGCCGACTCACGTCCATTGGGGCCCAGGTCGTAGAATCGCTGGACGATTTTCGGGCGTCTCTGTCCGTGATACGGGAGCGCGCATGATTTTACTCACCGGAGCCACGGGCTACGTCGGCGGCCGGCTTCTTCGTGCTCTCGAAGCCGGCGCGCGGCCCGTTCGATGTATGGCGCGACGACCTGAGTTTTTGAAGGCTCGAGTGGCGGCAACCACCCAGGTGGTTCAGGGCGATGTGCTGAATGCCGATTCGCTTCGCTCCGCGCTTCAGGATGTTGAGACGGCGTATTATCTGGTGCACTCGATGGCTGCAGGGCGCAGCTACGCCGATGACGACCGGCGCGGTGCAACAGCCTTCGCGGCGGCCGCGCGCGAAGCCGGTGTCCAACGGATCGTGTATCTGGGAGGGTTGGGTGAAGGACACCAACTTTCACTCCACCTGGAAAGCCGGCAGGAAGTTGGAAAAATCCTGGGCGATTCCGGGGTACCAACGGTCGAGTTCCGCGCATCGATCGTGATCGGCTCGGGCAGCCTGTCGTTCGAGGTGATCCGCGCCCTGGTTGAGAAGCTGCCGGTGATGCTGACCCCGCGCTGGGTCAATACCCGGACTCAACCGATCAGTATCGAGGATCTCATCGCATATCTCGTGGAGGTGTTGGATCACCCTTCAGAAAAGAGTGCGATTTATGAGATCGGTGGCCCCGACCGGGTCTCGTACGGCTTCCTCATGCGAGAGTACGCGCATTTGCGGAACCTCAGGCGGCTAATGCTTCCAGTGCCGGTGCTGACGCCGCGACTGTCAAGCCTGTGGTTGGCTCTGGTGTCTCCGATCTATGCCCGGGTGGGGCGAGAACTGATTGG
>Ga0136617_10006937_pt1 | contig 10108 bp, 4 predicted proteins | sample AntDrymUQ3222106_2_FD_129672 | JGI IMG/M metagenome (GOLD analysis project Ga0136617, IMG submission 129672) | Polar desert sand microbial communities from Dry Valleys, Antarctica - metaG UQ322 (21.06) | ecosystem: Environmental > Terrestrial > Soil > Desert | place: Antarctica: Dry Valley... | reverse complement strand
CGGCTCAACGCGGCGGTCAACGGCATCATCGGCGACCGGCTGCGCGACCGGCGCCCGTCGCTGGCCATCTCGATGGCCGTGCGGGTCGACGGCGACGATGTGCCGCTGGATCCCCGCCACCTCGCGAAGGCCTTCCCGCGCGCCACCGACCGGGTCGTGGTGTTCCTGCACGGGCTCTCGGAGCATGAGGGCAGCTGGGACCGACACCGTGAGAGGCTCGGCACGGCGTACGCCGACACGGCCGCTGCTGCGGGCTGGACGCCGGTGTTCCTGCGGGCCAACACCGGCCTGCCGGTGCGGGAGAACGGCGCGAACCTGTCCGCGCTCCTGCAGGAGCTCACCGACGCCTGGGGCGACGTCGTGCCCGGCGGCCTCGACCGGCTGACGCTGGTCGGGCACTCGATGGGTGGGCTGGTCATCCGTTCGGCCTGCTCTGTGCTCACCGCCACCGACCGCCCCTGGGCGGAGCGGGTCACCGACGTCGTCACGCTGGGCACCCCGCACCTGGGCGCGCCGTTGGCGGCGGGCGTCGGGAGTGGCGCGACCGCGCTGGCCCGGCTTCCCGAGACCGCCGCGTTCGGCCGGATCCTCGACTGGCGCTCCCTGGGCGTGCGCGACCTGGTCGCAGGCCTCGGCGAAGAGGTGCCAGCGCTGCCGCACGCCCGATACCGGCTCGTGTGCGCGACCCTCACCGGCTCGCCCGGCCATCCCGTCGGCAGGTTCTTCGGCGACCTCCTGGTGCGGGTTCCGTCGGCTTCCGGCCGGGGCCGGCTGGTCACGCTGTTCCCCGACGCCGAGGTGCTGCACCTGCCGGGCGTCGGACACTTCGACCTGCTCAACCATCCCCGGGTGCACGACGCGCTCTGGGACTGGCTGGCCTGAGACCGCTCCCTGCGCCGAAGCGGAGGGTCAGCGGGCCTCGACCGCCGGTGACGCGCACCCGTCCATCGGCGTCGAGGACCGCGTCGTACGCCGGATCGTCGGCGAGCAGCGTGCCCGCCGCCAGCAGCACCGTGGTGCGTCCGTCGATGTCGAGCCCCGGTCCGAAGGACACGCTCGCATCGCCGTGGTCGGTGATCTCGGCGGAGGCCCACACGACCCGGTGGCCGCCCACGTCGAGGCCGAGCAGCAGCACCTGGCCGCTGCGCCCCGGCACCCGAAGGCGGTCGCCGTCGTGGAGCGGCTCGCCGTCGACGGTGAGCCGCACGTCCATGTCGGCGCCCGCGTGGTTGAGCAGGTGCAGGGCGCGTTGTCCGCCGCCGGCGGTGGTGGTGGCGATGATGCCCGGCCACGGCGCGTCGACGGTGACTCCGGGGGAGACGCCGAGGTGGGCCAGTGCCCGGCCGAACAGCGACCGGTCCGAGGGGACCTCGGCGGTGATCACGACTGCCCGCCCGGACCCCGCCGGCACCGACACCCCGCAGACCGTGCCGCCGACGTCGGTCAGGGCGACCTCGCCCTCGACGAGGGCGAGCCGCTGCCGCCAGCCCACCCGGGTCTCCGGACCCGGGGCGGCCCAGCCGTGGCGGACGACGGAGGGGAAGAACCGCTCGGTGGCGCGGGCCGTGTCGCCGGTCACCAGCCCGAGGCCGTCGGCCAGGATCGTGCACGGCCCCCCATCCAGGTCGCGCTCGGGAAGCGGGCCGAGATAGAGCAGCCCACCGCCACGGCGTACGTGCTGGAGCGCCCGGTCCTGCACCTCGGCGGCGAGATGACGACCGGAGGCCAGGGCGAGCACCTGGCCGGGGTGAGGGTCGTGCGTCTCGAGGTGCACGGCCCCGAAGCGGTAGCCCTCGAGCAGCATCGACCGCGCCAGCGCTCGGCGCTGCCCGGCGCCGCGATGGGCGGTCAGGTCGTCGACTACCTCGGACATCACGGCCGAGCCGGGGTGGTGGTACTCCGTGGCGTAGGCGTCGAGGACCAGCCCGAGCACGACGTCGTCGTGCTCCTCGTCCATCCGCGCGAGCCAGGACGACTGTGCGACGAGCGCGCGGCAGGTCCGGGCGGTGGCCTCGAACGTGAGCCCCCGCTGACCCTCGGGACCGATCGGGGCGGCGGTCTCGTGCCGCTCGCCGGTGAAGCTGAGCCGGTCGTTGCCGTCACCGACCAGTTCGTCGAGCATCGGGTTGAGGCCGCCGGCGAGCAGGTAGTAGTTGATCATCCGGTGTCCCTGCGCGATGCACAGCCGCGTCTTCAGATCGACCGTGGACGGGTCGTGCTGTGCCTCGATCCCGCCGCTGTAGTCGCCCGAGCCGGCCTCGAACTCCAACGAGGTCAGCGGCTGGTCGTCGTCGTGGACCGCGTCCATGAAGGCGTTCATCACGTAGAGGTCGGTCAGGGTGTCCGACGTCGCCGGGCCGAGGTAGTGGTCGGAGCCCGACAGCATGCCGGGGACGCCGGCGTACGTCGTGACCAGCTGGCTGATCCCGATCGGGAACGGCGTGCCGCTGCCGGCGTCGGTGCCGTGGATGTTGACGGCAAACGGGACGTCGCGCACGTCGTGCTCGTGGGCCAGGTCGCGCAGGCTCGCGACGTAGGCCGCGAAGCGCTCGCGCATATAGTGGCCGAGGTCGACCCGCAGCCGGCCCGCGACGGACTCGTCGGGGGAACGCACCGTCTCCGTCCACGCCCGGCCGGCGAGGGCGCCGGGGTAGCGCGCGATGTCCGGGTGCTGCTCGCCGACCCAGCGCCCGAAGTCCTCGACCAGGTCGTCGGTCAGGTCGGGGCTGTTGGTGACCCAGGCCAGCATCCCGACCTCGTTGTCGAGCTGCACGGTGATGATGTTGCCGCCGCGCGGCTGAAGCCGCGGAGCGAGGACCGGCATGATCGCGTCGTACCACCGCGCGGTCTCGGCCAGGAACGCCGGCGCGAGGTAGTCCACGGTCCGCGACGGGGTGGGCTTGCCGTCCCAGCCGACCGGCACGATCTCGGGGTGCTCGCGGTAGACCCGGAACGGGATGCCCTCGTTCTTGAGCTCGGCCATCACGAAGGGGCCGGGGCGCGCGATGAACCACAGGCCGCGCGTGTGGCAGGCGTCGATGAAGGCCGCGATGTCGCGCTCGGGGCGGGTGGCGCCGATGACGTCGATGGTGCCGTCGGGGAGCTCGTGGAAGAGCCACGGGATGTACGACGCCACCGCGTTGCAGCCTGTCTCCTGGACCAGATCGAGCCGGTGCTCCCACTCCTCGCGCGCGACCCGGAAGTAGTGGACCTCGCCGGCCAGGACGAGCTGCGGCTCGCCGTCGATGATCAGCTGCTTGCTGCGGACCTCGATCACGGGTGGGCCTCCGAGGTGGTGGTGGTGGAACCGAGGGTGATGGTGAGCGACACCGGCTGCAGGCGCGCCGAGTCGGGACCGGTGAACAGCACGATCTCGCCGTCGTCGATCCGTTCGGTCAGGTCGGCGCCGGTGTAGGCGAACAGGGCCGGGGTGACCTCGAACGTCGCCTCGGCGGTGGCGCCCGGCTCGACGTCGAGCGCCGTCCAGTCGAGGAGCTCGACGAGGGGGCGGGTCACCTCGGCGACCGGGTCGCGGAAGTAGGCCTGCACCAGCTCGCGGCACGGCCGGGTGCCGGTGTTGGTGACCGTGACCGACAGCGTGGTCGTCTCGCCCTCGCGCAGCTCGGTGCGGGCCAGGCTCGGAGCGGCGTACTCCACCGTGCTGTAGGAGAGGCCGAAGCCGAACGGCAGCCGGGGGTAGGTGAGCGCGTCGACGTAGCGGCCCTCCTGGTGGTCCACCTCGGCCCGGATCAGCCGCCCGGTGGGCCGCTGGTGGGAGCTGGTGGGGATGTGTCCGGTCGAGAGCGGGAAGGTCATCGGCAGCCGGCCGATCGGGTCGGCGTCGCCGGTCAGCACGTCTGCGAGCGCCGGACCGGCCTCGATCCCGGGATGCCAGACCACCAGGACGGCGTCGGCAAGGTCGAGCACGGCGGTCAGGTCGAGCGGGCGGCCGGCGTAGACGACGGCGACCAGCGGCTTGTCGAGTCCCGCGAGCGCGCGCACCAGGTCGACCTGGCCCGGCGGCAGGCCGAGATCGGAGACCGAGTTGGCCTCGCCGGAGCGGTTCGGGTGCTCGCCGAGCAGGGTCACGGTGACGTCCGCGACCCGGGCGTGCTGGAGCGTGCGGTCCGGGAAGCGGCCGTCGTCGACCGTGAGCCGCTCGCCCAGCCGCTCGCCGAACGCGGCGGCGGGTGAGACGACGTCACCGCCCCGGCCGTCGAGGACCCAGGTGCCGAGCAGGGCATCGCCCTCGTGGACGAACGCCCCGGTCAGCAGCACCGTCCCCGCGTCGGCCAGCGGCAGCACGCCGTCGTTGCGGACCAGCACGTGCGCGGCGTGCGCGGCGCGGCGCGCAACCGCGCGGCTCTCCGCGGTGGGCTCGTTGCCGCGGCTGGTGACCGCAGGGGCGGCGGCGTCGAAGAGGCCGAGCCGGAACTTCATCCGAAGCACCCGGCGTGCGGCGTCGTCCACGAGCGCCTCGTCGACCTCGCCGTCGCGGACCAGGTCGGCGAGGTGCGCGAGGTAGCCGCCGCTGACCATGTCGAGGTCGACGCCCGCCTCGATGGCCAGGCGGGCCGCGTCGCGCAGGTCCGCGGCGACGCCCTGGTGCACGATCTGGCCGACCCCGTTCCAGTCGGCGACGACGACGCCGTCGAAGCCCCACTCACCCTTGAGCAACTCGCGCAGCAGCCGTCGGTGTGCGTGCATCGGCATCCCGTCGACGTCGTTGAACGCCGCCATCACGCTGAGTACGCCGGCCTCGACGGCGGCCCGGAACGGCCGGAGGTGCAGGTTGCGCAGGGTGTTCTCCCCGACCGAGACCGTGTCGTAGTCGCGCCCGCCGGCCGAGAGCCCGTACCCCACGAAGTGCTTGGCACAGGCGCCGAGGCGCTCCGGGTGGGCAGGGTCGTGGCCCTGGAAGCCCGCCACGGCGGCTGCGGCGAGCCGCCCGGCCAGCACCGGCTGCTCGCCGAACGACTCGGCGACCCGCCCCCACCGGGGCTCCTCGGAGATATCGACCATCGGGGCGAAGGTCCAGGCGATGCCGTCGACGACCGCCTCCGCCGCGGCCACGGCGGCCGCCTCGCGCACCAGCTCTGGGTCGAACGACGCGGCCAGGCCCAGCGGGATCGGCGCCACTGTGCGGTGGCCGTGGATGACGTCCCGGCCGAAGAGGACCGGGACGCCCAGCCGGCTGCCGTCGACCGCCAGCGACTGGACGTGGTCGATGACCGAGGACAAGACGCCCTCGTCCCGCTCGTTCCCGGCGGTGGCGCCGGAGGCGTAGAGGCTCGACCCGATCCGCCCGGCCCGCAGCGCCTCGGCGTCCTGGTCGGGGTCGATGTTGGCGACCTGGTGGGTCTGCCCGACCTTCTCGTCCAGGGTCATCTCGGCCAGCAGCGCCTCCACCCGGGCCTCGGTGTCGAGGGCAGGGTCGAGCCACGGTCGTGCGGTGGGGTTCATCAGTGGGTCTCCACGATCAGGTCGGGTCCCGCGGCCAGGGCAGCACGCAGGTGGTCGGTGCGCACGGCCACACCCGGCCGGCGGTGCGGGTTGTCGAGCGGGGTGAGGGTGAGCTCGCGACCGTCGGCAACGACACGTCGGCAGCCGACACCCTCGGGGCCCACGGCGAACCGCACCCGCGCAGACTGGCCCGCGATCCGCACGTCGGCGCGCAGGCCGTCGCAGCCTGCGGGCAGCACCGGGTCGATCTCGACCAGGTCACCGCGGCGCCGGACCCCGAGGAGCCGCTCGACCACCAGCCGCAGCGCGAGACCCGGGCCGGAGGAGTAGATCCGCCAGCCGCCCTCCAGCGGCACCTCTCCGGCCATCAGGTCGGGGTAGCGCTCCTGGGCGTCGTACCGGTCCGCGAACACGCCGTCGGAGGAGGAGTAGTAGCAGCTGCGCTGGCGCGGTCGGCTCTGCGGGACCCGCTCCTCGAGCCCCCAGGGGCTGGCCAGCGCGAGCGCGCGCAACAGTCCCGCGCCGTCACCCACCCGGGCCAGGGCCTCGGCGTACCGCAGGTGGGCGTGGACATACATCAGGCCGATCTCGCGGCCCCAGAAGGTGCTGGCCTCGGCCCGCTGGAAGACGCTCATCGGGCCGCCACGGTAGGCCACCGGACGGTCGAAGAGGCGGGCGCCGTCGGGCCCGAGCAGGTGTTCCTCGATCAGCGCCAGGTGTTGCCGCGCCGCCTCGGGTTCGAGCACGTCGGCCGCCACGGCGTGCACCCACGGGAGGATGCCGTAGGTCAGCCCGGTGCGGGCGTCACGCGGGTGGACGACCGGCTCCGGTGTCTGGTCCTTGGTCCCGTCCGACGGGAACAGCAGGTAGCCCGGCATCACCCCGCCGAGCAGCATCGTCTCGCCGATCGCCGCGCGGGTCCGCACGGCGAGCGCCCGGGCCGCGCCGGCGAGCCCGGGCGCCGCCGCCGCGACGGACAGTCCCGACGCCAGGGCGTCGAGTGCCTGCACCTGTAAGACGGCGGTCCAGGTGGACGCGAGCCGCTGGGCGAGCCCGGTGTCGGCCGGCTGGAGGGAGTCGTTCCAGTCACCATGGCCGTACGCCGGCAGCGGGGTGCCGGGCACCGCCAGCTCCTCGATCCGGGCCAGGGCGCGCTCGAGGTGCTCCTCGACGGTGGCCGGCGGGGTGGGCCCGTCGTCGCCGACGTACGGCACCTTCTCCTCCAGCAGGCCGGCGTCCGCGGTGGCCTGCAGGTGCTCGCCGACCGCGAGCAGCGGCCAGTAGACGACGTCGCCGTGGGAGTCCTGCTGCCCGGAGTCGGGTTGCGGCGGAAGGAACTCGAAGGCCTGCGGCCAGTCGCCGCGGTAGTTCTGCGCTCGCAGCACACGCAGCAGCACGTCGCGGACCTCGTCGTGACGGTCCAGGGCGGTGAGCAGGCCCACCGGCCCCTGGCACACGTCGCGGGTGCCCCAGGCGCCGCCGGTGAACTGCTCCAACCCCCGCGGCGCCAGGTAGTGCACCAGGGCGTTGTGGGTGAACCACGGGGTGGCCGACGCGATCGCTGCCACCTCAGCCGCCTCGGGGCTCGATCCGGGCAGGGTCAGCGACAGCGAGCCGGTGAGCTCCGCCCAGAAACCGGCACCGAGCCGGCTGGCCGGCGCCGGCTCGAGGGGCCCGTCGTCGCCGAGCGACGCGGCGGTGATGCCCAGTCGCCAGGCCGAGGTGGCCGGCGCGTCGAGGACGAACCACGCGACCCCCACCGAGGCAGTCGCCCCGTCGTCCCAGGCGAGCCGCCAGCCTCCGACCTCCGCGCGGCCGCCGTCGAAGGTGGGTGCGGGCCGGTCTGCGTCGAGGTGCACCGTGACCTTCAGCTGCTGGGGCGAGCCGGCCAGGACCCGCACCTCCAGGCCCAGCTCGTGAGTCTCGCTGGGCGCCCGCGCCACGACCTCGACGAGCAGTCCGTCGGCCGTGGCGTACCACCACCAGCAGGCGTCGAGCCCCGCGCGCCAGGCGCTCGGGGTGTCAAGCAGTCGCCACGCGGACTCGTCGTCGGGTCGCAGCAGGATGCGCACGCCGTGGCTGCGGAAGAGCCCGAGGTATGAGCGGCGACCGCTGACCAACGCGTCCCGGCCGGCGTGCCCGCGGGTGACCTGGGAGTGGAAGGTGCCGGCCATCCACACCGTGGAGGTGAGGCTGGCCGCATCGGGCACGAGCGCGTCGCCGGTCCGCAGGATCTGGCCGTGCGGGCGGAGCACCGCCAGCTCCTTGGCCGCGGTGACCATCTCGCAGGGCTCGCCGGGCCTGTCGGTCGGGCCGAGCGCGTCGATCTCCCCTCCGGTCAGCGGGCGGCAGTGGAGCGTGGCGGCGGTGCCGAGCAGGGCCGCCGCGCCACCGGCGTACGACGAGACCATGTGTTGCTCGATCGCAGGCACGGGTCCGGGATCCGGGTCCACCGAGAAGCAGGCCAGGGCGGTGCCCAGCAACCGGGCGTCGTCGGGACCGGTCGCCTCGGGGTGGTGTTCGACGACGATGCCCACGAAGCCGGTGCGGTGGGTAGCGCCCGGATCGAGGTGGACGGCGTCGTCTTGCAGAGCCACCAGCGCGTGCTCGTGCTGGAGACGGCGACCGGGCAGATCGGTGGCCTCCAGGCCCGTCCAGCGCACCCCCTCGGTCGTCCGCTCGACCAGCTGGTGGGCGTCGGTGGCCCAGCCGGTGCCGCGGCGCAGCGAGCCGACCAGCAGCCACGGGCTCCGCGGGCCCGGCATGTTCTGCCGGACGCCGAGAGCGACACCGTGGTCCGTGGTCTCGATCGGGCTGATGTCGAGGTACTGGCTGACGTAGTACTCGTTGGTGTGCACCGCCCCGGGCGGGGCGAGGGCGGGGTCGTGGGTGAGAACGGCGTCGACCCGGACGGCCTCGCTGCCGTGGTTGGTGACCTCGAGACGCCAGCACCAGGCCGCCTCGGCCTCGGCGAGCCGAAGCGTCAGCCGGTAGGCCAGGTCGCCCCAAGCACCCGTCGCGGTCAGGCCGCCGTCGTCCTCGCTCACGTTGCTCGGTGCGGTGGGCCCGAGCAGGGCGACATGCCGCGCCGTACCGTCGGGGCCGCCCTCGTGGCGGCGCAGATGCACGTTGGCCGGACCGGCCTCGGCCGGGTTGGCCGGGTGCAGCAACAGGCTGGTCCCCGACACCTCGAACCGGCTCAGGGCACCGTGCTCGAGCGCCTCGACGACCAGGCCGGCGGGGTTGTCGAGCCGGATGCGTCGAGAGACGGGACGGGCGTCGTCGGTGCGCATGAGAGTCATGCCTACCAGTCGCGAGGGGGGAGTCAGGCGGTGGTCGCCGTGTAAATTCATGTAACGAGATCCGTCCCCATCGCGGCGCCCACCCTGGGTCCACCCTCCACGCAATCCGCTGCTAGCGAACAGGGGCGGTTATCCCGTGGAACTGTCCGTCCGGCGGGCTAGGGTCGCACACGTGAACCAGAATCCCAGCTCTCATCCGCAGACGACTCCCCAGCTCAACGGGGGCGCGACGTCGTCGTACGGCCTGGACGACCACATCTATCAGCGGCTGCTACGCGAGCGCATCGTGTTCCTCGGCTCCGAGGTGCGCGACCAGAACGCCAACGCGATCTGCGCCCAGCTGCTGCTGCTGTCCGCCGAGGACCCCGAGGCCGACATCTTCTTGCACATCAACAGCCCCGGCGGCTCGGTCGACGCCGGCATGGCGATCTACGACACGATGAACTACATCCCCAACGACGTGGCCACGGTCGGCATGGGCCTGGCCGCCTCGATGGGGCAGTTCCTGCTCTGCGCCGGCGCGAAGGGCAAGCGCTACGCGCTGCCGCACGCGCGGATCATGATGCACCAGCCGTCCGGTGGCATGGGCGGCTCGGCCTCCGACATCAAGATCCAGGCGCAGCAGTCGCTGCACATCAAGAAGGTCCTGTTCGAGCTGATCGCCAACCACACCGGGCAGACGGTGGAGCAGATCGAGACCGACGCCGACCGCGACCGCTGGTTCACCGCCGACCAGGCCCTCGACTACGGCCTGGTCGACCAGGTGATCAAGAGCGCCCGCGAGGCCGCCGACGAGGGCCGCCCCGCCCGGACCTCCGACAAGACCGACAAGGACTGAAGACGATGAGCGAGATGAACTACTACATCCCCCAGTGGGAGGAGCGGACGTCCTACGGCTTCCGCCGCATCGACCCCTACGGCAAGCTCTTCGAGGACCGCATCATCTTCCTCGGCACCCCGATCTCCGACGACGTCGCCAACGCCGTGATGGCCCAGCTGCTGTGCCTGGAGTCGATGAACCCCGACCAGGACATCAGCATCTACATCAACTCCCCGGGCGGCTCCTTCACCGCCCTGACGGCGATCTACGACACGATGAAGTTCATCAAGGCCGAGGTGCAGACCGTGTGCCTGGGCCAGGCGGCCTCGGCGGCGGCCGTCCTGCTGGCGGCCGGTGCTCCCGGCAAGCGCCTCGCGCTGCCCAACAGCCGGATCCTGATCCACCAGCCCTACACCGAGGGCACTTTCGGCCAGACCTCCGACATCGAGATCCAGGCCAACGAGATCCTCCGGATGCGCGAGCTGCTGGAGAAGATGATCTCCGACCACAGCGGCCGTGACAT
>Ga0136617_10006936_pt1 | contig 10108 bp, 9 predicted proteins | sample AntDrymUQ3222106_2_FD_129672 | JGI IMG/M metagenome (GOLD analysis project Ga0136617, IMG submission 129672) | Polar desert sand microbial communities from Dry Valleys, Antarctica - metaG UQ322 (21.06) | ecosystem: Environmental > Terrestrial > Soil > Desert | place: Antarctica: Dry Valley... | reverse complement strand
CGTCGCAGCGGCGTATCTCGCGCTCGGGCCCGCGATCTTCCGGAAGGCAAACGGTCTCGTGCCGTGGAGCACTTGCTGGGCGCTGGGGCCCTGTTTGCTCGGGCAGCATTTATCGCGGCATTACTATCAACGGCAATGCCGCGCCTGGGATCAAGTCACGTCGAACGTCTGGATCGGTCGCGTCCTGAACGAGCGTGAAGCCGCGCGCGCGGTCCGAGAGGGTGTGACGGCGGTCCTTGATCTCACGGCTGAATTTTCGGCCGCAAGGGCATTTCGGAACGTCTGCTATCGAAATGTTCCTATTCTCGACCTGACGGCTCCAACGACCGAACAGCTGGGTGCAGTCGCAGACTTCATCGCCGAGCAATCAGAGAACGGCATCGTCTATGTGCACTGCAAGATTGGCTGCTCGCGCAGCGCGGCAGCCGTCATCGCGTGGTTGCTCTCCCGCGGCGAAGTGAGCGGCGTAGAAGAAGGCGTTGCGCTTCTGCGGCGGATTCGGCCATCGATCGTCGTTCGGCCGGAGATTCGCGTTGCGCTCTCAAGGTTCGAGGCACGCCTGCCGGCGCAGGCCTGAAGAGGGCCGTTTTTTTGCTCGCGTTTGCGAAGGGGCCGGTTTCAATGCGCCGCAACGCCGAAGCCTATGAACTATAGCGAACTCATCCAACTTTACTTCGAGCGATCAAACGCGTTGCAGGCTTATTGGACGCTTTACGTCGTGATCGTGGGCGGATTGCTGGCCTTCTCGTCGCTGCGCAAACACCCGGCTGCCGCCACAACGTTGATCGTCTCCGTGCTCTTCGCTTTGTTCGCCTACGAAAACCACGGCGCCATCCAGGTCGCGAGCAGCCAACGCCTTGCCACGCTCGAAGCCATTAAACAATCGGGCGGAGATGCCAGCTCGAAGCTTAGTGGACTTGAGGCAACGCTGAAGCCGGCGACGGCGGGGAGTGTGCGCACGACCCACCTCATTAGCGATTTGCTGACGATCGCCGGATTGTGGGCGATGGAGCTGCGCCGGCGCAAGATGGACGGAACCGCCGTTAGCACCGCGAGAGTGTGACGAGTCCAAGCGGTTAACGCGGATCAGAGGGCGGCGCCAGTCAACATGTAGGGATCGGTCGGAAAGCGTCTGGTCCCCGGCGGCACGGGATGCGCCGGCTGCCTCTTTTCTCTTGGCTAACGAGTAACGGCTCGGCATTCTGCACCCGTCGAATGAAAACACCGCGAGAAGCGATCGCGTGGTTCAAGCAAACCTTTCAAGAGCGGGTCGCAAGCGCGCTCCGGGGTACGCCATTTAGCGTCGACCTGGTCGCGGCCATCGCCCAGCAGGAAACCGGCTATATCTGGGCTCCGCTCGTCGCGAAGGGATTACCGGAGCGCGAAGTTCTCCGGCTCTGTGTGGGCGATACGCTCGATGCCGATCGCGGCCGCAGTTGTTTTCCGCGAACAAAGAGCGAGCTGGTCGCGGCGACACGGGGAGGGGAGATGTTTGCGGTCGCGCGGCAGGCGCTCGTCGACATGGCCAAGCAGACGCCCGGCTATGCCGCCGCGATCAAGAACCCGAATAAATTCTGCCACGGGTACGGGATCTTTCAGTACGACATTCAGTTCTTCAAAGACGACCCCGACTACTTCCTGGGGCAATGCTGGGGCGATTTTGACGCCTGCCTGGCGAAGTTTGTGGAGGAGTTAAAGGCGGCCGCGCGCCGGCAAGGCTGGGCGAGCAAGACCGAACTGACCGATCAGGAAAAGGTCTTTGTTGCGATCGCTTATAACAAAGGCACTGCGAAGTGCTCGCTTGGATTCAAGCAGGGTCACAAATCCTCCGGGAGATGTTATGGCGAGAACATCTACGAATATCTGCGTATTGCGCAGACCGTTTCAGGGAATGGAGAAGCGCCGATCGCGTCGGCGCCTTCGGCCGGAGTCGCACCCCTGCCACCACCAACGGTTTTTAAGAAGATCCGCGCGGTCTTTGAAGTGGAGGTCCGGGAAGGTCCGTTGCGTCTTCGAAGTGCGCCCAGCATTCCGAGGACCAATCCGAACGCAAATATCCTCGCGCGTCTCCCGGACGGTCATTTGGTCCAGCGGATTTCGGGCGAAAAGCATGGCGAGTTCATCGAGGTGGAGACGAGCCTGAACGGCGCCTACTTTCGCGGATTTGCAGCCGCCCAGTTCCTGCGGCGCGTCCTGCGCGCGAAGCGGGTCAGGAAGACGAAGGCGGCGCCGGGCACAAAAGTCGCCATGCCAAAAGCCGCAGTGCCCGTGCCGACACCCGATGCCGCCGAGCCGACGTCGGGCGTCGTCGCGATTCACATGCCTCGCAATTACGGGATCGTCACACGACGATTTGATTGTGCCGGTGCGCATTCTTTGAACGAGAGCAATCTGCCGGGCCGGACTGGCGAGACGGCGGCTGCGCGTTGCGCGGAGCTGGCCACGATCATCGACTTTCTGGCGGTCGATAAATCCGCTCACTGCCGTTATCAGCCGCGCGCGGGCGCGACCTTCTGTAACATTTACGCTCACGATTACTGCTTTCTCGCCGGCGTCTACTTGCCACGTGTGTGGTGGATGCCGGGCGCGATCGAGCGGCTCTCCATGGGTGAAGCTGTCGAGCCACTTTACGAGAACACAATCGATGAGCAGCGCGCGAATGATCTCTTCCGCTGGTTTCGCGATTTTGGACTCCGCTTCGGCTGGCGACAAACCAGCACGCTGACGAAACTGCAGGAGGCAGCGAACCTGGGTGGAATCGGCCTCATCGTGGCGCGGCGCAAAATCGACGGAAAGTCCGGTCACATCGTGGCGGTCGTGCCCGAGACTGATGGCGAGAAGGCGAAACGAGACCCGGCGGGCAACGTGATTGCGGCCCTGCAAAGCCAGGCCGGTCGCGTTAATTTTCGTTATCGCGCCAGCCCGACGGAATGGTGGAAAGGCGCGGACTTCGCGGACAGCGCCTTTTGGATTCACGCCTGAACTTGATGACAGCGCAATTAGTCAACCAACGGAAAGGAACGGCGCCCTAGTATGCTTGATCCCGAGCGTTAGGTGCGCAGGAAAACATGAACACCGAAGCAATGATTCGTGCAGTGCAGAAGGAGCTCGGAATCGGAGTGGACGGGCACGCTGGACCGCAGACCTGGCAAGCCATCTATCTGCGCGTGACGGGCAAAAAGCAGGTCGCGGGCGAAACACCGAAGTTGCCACCTGGCGCAAGCCAGGGCGTCGATCCTCGGAGCGAGAAAGCCATCGCGACCTTGCAGCCAGAGGTGCGGCCGTATGCGCGCGCGCTGGTTCTCAGGGCGGCCTCGGCTGGCATTACGATCAAGGTCATCAGCGGCCTGCGCACCTACGACGAGCAAAATGCGCTCTACGCGCAAGGGCGGAGCAAGCCCGGCCGCGTGGTCACAAACGCGCGCGGGGGCTATTCCAATCACAACTTCGGGATCGCGTTCGACATCGGCATTTTCGAGGGTTCGAAATACATTCCCGAGTCGTCGCGCTATAAAGCGATCGGCGCGATGGGGGTCGCGCTCGGGCTCGAATGGGGCGGCAATTGGACCTCAATCAAGGACGAGCCGCATTTCCAACTCCGCCCAAGCTGGGCGAAGAAAGGCTCGGAGAGGGAGATGCTGGCGGAGTTGCGATCGCGCCATGCCTCGGGCCAGACGTTTTTTGTTTAAGCCGATCAAGTTCCGAACAACCAACACTCCTCTTCACTTATGAGCTTTAAAGGTCAGATCCAATTCTCCTCTGCGGAGAAGCAAGCGCACAATCAACACATTGGCACCATCACAAAGGTGGCGCGAAAGTATCTCGAAGATATCTGGACGGAACACCAGGCCTTCTATCGAAAGCACGGCGTCTCGAAGTTTTACGGGGACCGAAATGTCTCGCTCAACACGCGGGCCAAACGGATTGCGGCTCTCCAGCAAGCCCGCGTCTCCTCGTCTTTAGTAGATCAACTGCAGCCGACCAGTTGCGTCGGGCTCACGCTGAAAGCCCTGGCCGCGGGATTTCAGGCACCGGGCGACGCTAACCTCGCGAACGCCTGGACGAAGTCGAACGACTACACCCGGTTAAACGACGTGGACGGGAGCGCTTTGCTCGCCGCCTTGCAAAAGCTCGGATGGAAAATCTGCTACTGGAACCCCAGTCCGCAAAACAATGCCAAGTGGGATGCAGAGGACGGCGACCGCAAGAGCAAAGGCAGTCACGCCTGGCGGTATCACACCGTCATGAAGAAGGGGACGTACTATTACAATTCGGTGGACGACAAGACGCTGCTGGTCGACTTCGGAATCTCCGTGCCGAGCAGCTTCCGGAACGCGCCGTTTTTCGTAGGCATCGCGCACGCCGGCTATCATGTGTTTCCAGGTTACAAGGGCGACGTGATCGAAGCGCATTCCACCCGGCGACTCGACTCCGTCAACAATCTGGAGAAAAATCCGTTCAATCCACTCGCGGGCGGCGGCGCACCGCGCTGGACATCCACGGAGAAATATCGGTCCGGGTTGATCGGGGTCCCGCCGGGCTAGAACAAAGCTCAACCGCTCTTACGGAGGCGCTATCGCCTCGTGCTTGTAGCCACGTGCCGTGCGGGCCGTGCAGGGAGGACTCCGTTACAAGTTCGCGTCAATTCCACTCCACGCTCCCCCCGCACGTCCCACAGGGACGTGGCTACACATCCGCTTCGAACTTGGCAGCAAGTTTTCTAACAGTGTTGGAATTGCGGACTGTGATTTGTGTGCCCAGGACTTTTTCCAAAACGGGACCGGACACCTTGGAGTCGCTCAACTTCGTCAAGACGAGCCAATACAGTTCGCGTTCGTGAAAGCGGAACTTGTCCGTCTTCGATTCGAGCGAGATCAGTTTCGCCTGTCGTTCCGCGCTGACCGAGGTAGAAAGAAACGCGATGTAGAGCGTGCTCTCTGGTGGCGGCTTTGGAAACGCAGGGTATTCGGCAATCTCATTCACCTTGGCGGCGGATCGGATGAAGACTGCTACGGCGTAACCGAGTTCGCGCCCGAGTTCTCCCGCAAGCTTCTTCTCCAAGGCGCCTTCGTTTTTCGAGCGCGAGTCAAAAATGATGTTGCCGCTCGCGATGAACGTTTCGACCTTCGCGAAGCCGGCGGCTTCGAAGATGCGCCGCAGCTCCGTCATCTTTACGGTGTGGCCTCCGACATTAATCGCGCGGAGAAAGGCTACGTATCGGGCCACGATTACTCTTGTACGCCTTCGCTTCCGGCGAAATAGCGCAAGGCGCGTAAGCTCGGTAGGAAGAAATAGGCGCCGCCGCGCACGGTGACGAATTGAGGCAAACCCGAAACGCGACGCGGCACGCCGCCATTTTCTTCAGGCATGGTAAAATGACCGGTGACCGGACAGCCGGGCATGGCGGCACGGTTGCCGAGCAAAGGATCGCTCTCGTCCGTCAGGCCGGAGAACTTGGTGTTCATCATCCAGGCGTTTTGCAGGAACTCGAATTGCCGGGAGATGTTTGCGTTCAGGCAGATAAAATGCAATCCGCGCTCGGACTCGTTAGGCGGAGCCGGAGTCAGCGCGTCCTCGGGCTTTAATTCCGTCCCGTATTCGCGTCCCCGCCGCAGGACGCGATGAAACCGAACCGATGACATGAGATCATCGCGGAAGCCTTTCGGACCGAAGCCCAGCATGGTGATGAGTTTCGCCAGGCCGGTCGGGCGACCGGGATAATCGGTATTGCGCGGGTTGGCGCGATGCACGTGCGCGCCGAAGGGACAACGTGCGCCCGCAGGATCTTTGGCAAACGTAAATTGATTGTGGCGGACCTGCTCGGGGTCTGTGTGGTCGATACCGGGAATGGCATGTTTCTGAGGCGGCACGAGCGGATCGCCCGCCCGGGTGCGACCGACAAAAGCCGCGGCCAACCTCTCGGCCTCGTCGGGATTTCCACCCGATTGCTCAGAGACGAACTGCCAGAAGAGCCGCACGTCCTGCTCCAGCGTTCGCATTACGAGATACGTTCCGTTCCGCCCGAGATCTTTTTTGTCCGGTCTATCTTCCGCCGCAAGCAGACCGCGGCTGGCAGCATCTGCGTCCAGCAACGGGCGATCGTTATACTTTTGGTACTCGTTGGGGTAGCCAAGCAGAATTTCTCCGAGGGCCACGATGTTGCTGTAATCGAGCTGGGGGCGCGTGACGTCGCGCCGCCGCTCCCAATCGATCTTCGGCTGGCTGATACCGTCGGCGAAACCGAACGGCTCGATTCCGTCGAGGTCCGCGGTCCTGAGATACTGCACTTCCGTGAACGCTTCGTTCCAGGCGTTCCCCTTCGCCCCTTCCACAAAGTTATCGAAGCCGTCGCACTCGGCGAAAAACATCACCATGACGTGTGGAATGCTGGAGGCGTATCCCCATTCCCATTTCGCGGGCGCGTTCGCTTCCACATCGCCCAGACGGCGCGTGCGACCCTCCTCCGTCATACCGGTCAAAAACTCGGGGGAGAACTGGGTCACCACGGTCTCGGAAACATCGAGCGCTCTGAGACCGTCGGCTGTGAAAGCGACCTGCAGCGCGGCCGTAGGGGGCGGCTTCATCGCCACCGCGTTTGTGACCGGCGCGGCGCGCAGCCAGGCACGCGCAGCCGCGGCGTTCTTCACGTGCAGCAGAGCGTAGGCAGCGCCTTTCATTTTCCCGTAACCGAAGCGGACCAGGCCCTGGACGTCGGCGTAGTCTACGTCGCTCGATTTCATAGGAGCGACGCCCAAGCGCGCGCGCCGTCCTCGCTCAGCGAAGACGACTCCAAGCCTTGTCTGATGCGATGGTTCCGTTCCAAATCGATCGCGGTCAAACCGGGATAGGCCTTGTACCAGACTTGTGTCGGCAGGGTATGACGGCGCAGGAAGTTTTTGTACTTCTGCTCTTCGGCGCATCCGTCCCGGACGAGCCAATTTGTTCTTGGATAGCCGATCCCATTGCCAAAGACGGCGTTCAGACCGAAGCCAGTCTTGTTGATAAAATCATCCATGTAACTCTCGACCGTGCCGTCGTAGTTGCTGAAGAACACCAGCCGTTTCTTGCCGTCCAGGAAGACCCAGCGAGCGAAGTGAATCGTGCGGATGCGGCCCAGGCGCCCGCGCCTGACAAAATGGCGCGCGGCGTAATCGACCGTCCTGAGCACGCCCATCGCCGTGAGCAATCTTAGCCGTCCAGGCTTCAGGCTTCCCATCGCGCTGAATTGATTCGTGATGCTGTGATCCTCGTAGCGCGATAAATCATCGGAGTGGGTTTGATTCACGCGCCAGCACAATTCGGGATCTGTTTTCTCCCGGCGACGAAGGAAGAAGAGGTAGAACGGCGCGATGACGATCAACAACGGCAAGGCGAGCAGGACTAGCAGCGGCAGTCCGATCATGTGGGTCAGATTCCTGAGCCACCACCCTGCAGGTGCGGGGCTCTCGCCGGATAATTTGAGGCGCCCGGCGGCTCGCTCCGCATTGAGGAACTGCTGCAACTTCACGTGGGCTTGTCGCGGCGGCAGGTTCCGGAAGGCAGCCTGATTGGCGTCAATGTGCTCGACAAGCGCGTCTCGCAAGGCAGCCTCTTCGTGAATTCGTCGCACGGTCCGTCCGCGCCAATTTACATAAGCTGCCAGCGTAGAAGCGTTGTGACTTTTCATCCACCCGACGAGATCGGCGTTCGCCGCAAATCCTACGCAGCAGGAAAAGATGGAGCGCAAGCCCGCCCCTGCGACTCTCGCTAGTTCATGCAGGAAAGGCTCAACCTCGCCGTCGATGTCGCCGACAAAAGCCAGGTAAAGCGAGTAAGTCGGAGCGGGTCCGCCGCCGTGGGCTCGCACGTCATTCAGCGTTTTGTCTTCCAGGATAATGAAACGCGCGAAATGCAATGTCTCGAAGCGCGCGAACGGGACTAAGGCGTTGTGGGCGTTCACGAGCCCAGGCGCTTCGTTCATCGACTCGAGCAGCTGGCGCAATTCTGTCTCGCGTGCCGGATCGATCGCCGCCAGGACCATGAAGTTCGTTTGCGGTGTCATGGAACGTCACTCGAAGACCTCGCCGCCGGTCGGTTCAAAGTGCGGCACCGCGTTCATGGAATGCCGCAGTTTAGAGAGCGTCTCATACATGCGATGCCGAGCGCGGCTCTGATTCCCTAACGGGCGATGCTCGGCGATGGTATGCCAGGGATTGTAGGAAAGTTTCTTCGCGAATTCCATTTGCGCAGGCGAGTCGAAGGTCTGGCGTGGGAGGCGCAGAGTGGCCACGGAGACGCGCGGCGACAGTTTCTCAGGCCAGAGCACCGCGTTGTTCTCGATCGGCATCAGGTAGCCACTGGTCTGTCGTTGCAAACGAAAATCGAATTCCACATCGCCAGCGGTTAGTGAGGCGACCATCGCATTGCGCAAGTAGTCGTCCGGTGGGCGCAACGGCAGCCGCGGGATGCGGGTCCGCCTTTTCGATTTCGGCCAGACCGAGTATTGCATTGCCTGCCCTTCTCCGAGCAGATAGGGAACGCAGCTAAAATAGGGAGCTTCGAATGGGCTGGTCTGCGTCTTGATCCAAAGCGACTGCATGATCAGGTCCAGGACGTGTGAGCGATGGAAGTTTAGGAAATAGAAGATCTGCGCGTTTTTCACGCTCTCGATCTGCAGTTGCGCGTTCGCTTTCGTATCCGGCGTGACGAAGGTCGGCGTGGAAACGCCAAACATGTCGAGCGTGAACTTCTCCTCCTCCATTAACTTCGGCCCCGGCACATCCATGAGCTTGATGCTGATGCTCATGAATCCCGGGTCATCGATATCCGGCGTGATGTAAGGGCCCGGGCCCGAGAAGCGAACCCAGGCGCGGTAGGTCTGCGGCCGAGCGTAAATGCCATGCCGGAACTCCGCGGGGAGATGGTCGTGGACGATAAATTCACCGCGGACGATGCCGTGCGTCTTCGTGTTTCCGCCGCGCTCGACTCCTCCCGGCTTCCAGAGCAAGCGCATCTGCTTTTCAAAACTGGAGATGATTGAGTCGAGAAATGCTTCTTCATCCGGGAGGAGTTTTTCTTCCGCGATCTTTAGGCCTTCGTTAGGGCGTTTGCGGTTGATCAACGCCGTAACCAAACGTGCGAACGGATCACGCAAGACGGCATCAAAGGGAGGACGAAGCCAGTGATCAAACCGGCGCTCCAGCTGCAGGAGGAAGGTGAGCGTATTGCTCAGCCAGTTCAGAAACGCCGAGCCCGTATTGGCTCTCGGCATCGGGCGGCTGGCGTTTGAATTCAACGCAGGAACGCGAGCTAACTCACGGGGAAATCCACATTGCCACGCGCTTGATCATTTCGATTTCGGAAATTGCAGCGCGAAATGGATCAGTTTCTTTTTGCCCCAGAAAACCACGCCCAGATAAATGCCAGGTGTGACCTCGCGGATTTCATCCCGAATCCATTTCGCGAGCAGCGAAGTTTTCGAATAATCGAGCACGATGCACTCCTTTTGGTCGAACCAGCTCTTATCCTTATAAACCTTTGCGACGATGGCCCGGTGTCCGAGCGGTAGGATTTTGTTGCGCAGAATCCCCTTGTCCGGATCGAACACCTTGCCCTTCCAGGTGAAGAGATTCACGAAGCGCGCGATCTCATCCGAGACTTTGCTCCCGGGGGCGACGATCGCGACACCCTTGCCTTCACCGCGGGGAATTTCCCCGGTGGGGCTATTGCGGAAGATGTCGTCGAGTTGTTCTCCTGTCATCGCCAGGAATTCCTTTGGGTCCTTAATCGTCGCTGTGCTGGTAGCCATAAGTGTTCAGGTTTCGATTGGAGGTGGTCGCTTAGAGAGTCTTGAGGAATTCGATCAGGGCGCGTTTGTCGTCGTCGGGCAAATCGGTCCCAAAGTAATGACCTTTGTCCTCGATGAAGTCGGGCGCCTTGTTCGCGGCGAGAAGCGCGGGAACGCTTTTTAGCAACTCAGCCCTGGCATCCTCCGCGGAGAGATTACGGGCGTGGATCGTGGCGAATGTCTTGAGCGTGAAAAAGAGCGCGGGAAGATCCTTGAAATCCGGCTCGAGGTTGGCGACTAGATCGACCGGCATGTTTTTGGGTAGAGGGCCAATTTTTAAGT
>Ga0136617_10006934_pt1 | contig 10109 bp, 11 predicted proteins | sample AntDrymUQ3222106_2_FD_129672 | JGI IMG/M metagenome (GOLD analysis project Ga0136617, IMG submission 129672) | Polar desert sand microbial communities from Dry Valleys, Antarctica - metaG UQ322 (21.06) | ecosystem: Environmental > Terrestrial > Soil > Desert | place: Antarctica: Dry Valley... | reverse complement strand
TTACGCGGTTCCGCCTGACAACCCGTTCGTAGGGCAGGACGGTCGGGGCGAGGTCTGGTCCTACGGGTTCCGCAACCCGTGGCGCTTCAGCTTCGATGCGATGACCGGCGTCCTGTGGGTGGGCGACGTGGGGCAGGATCGCGCTGAGGAGATCAGCCGCCACGTCGATGGGCGCGGCGCCGACTTCGGTTGGGACATAGTGGAGGCGCGCCGATGCAACCGGCCGCGGCAGCGCTGCGACCGCACCGGCCTGGTGCCACCCATCGTGGAGTACCAGCAGATCCAGGGCATCTCACAGGCCATCCTGGGCGGCTACGTCTATCGCGGCTCCGCACAGCCGGAGCTCCAAGGCTGGTACCTCTTCGCGGAGACCTACGAGGGTCCCATCTGGGCCATCCCCAGCACGACGGAGCCGCTCGATGAGCTGCCCGAACCATTCGACTCCGAGCTCTTCATCACGTCCTTCGGCCAGGACGCCGACGGAGAGATCCTGCTGACCGCCTTCCAGGGTGCCGTCTACCGCGTCACGACGGCTTCAGCCGGCGACTGAAGGTCAGCGCTCCCGGCCGGCGCGTCGGTTGATGGCCTCGATACGGCGGCGTGCCTGCTTGGTTGGACGAGCCCCCACCGAAGCCGCGGGGGGCGGCACCAGGCGGCGCTCGGTGACCTGCTGCTCGCGACGGGCGATGGAGTCCGGCATCTCGGCGTAGAGCGTGGCCGCGAGACTGGCTGGGCCTCGCTTGTCTGCCAAGGTAGTGACCGCCATGGTCCAGCGGACCTCACCGATGCTCAGCTCGATCGTGTCGCCAGGGCGGACATCCTTCGAGGGCTTCACGCGGACACCGTTGACATGGGCCCGACCGCCCGCCACAGCCTCGTTGGCGAGGCCGCGCGTCTTGAAGAAGCGCGCCGCCCATAGCCACGTATCGATCCGGACGCCGTCCACGGCCATCCCTCCGCGCCACTCGCCTGCATCCGCCGGACAAGGCGAAACCCCGGGGGCGGGCCCGGGGTTCCGTAGTCAAGAAGCTGGTTGCGGGGGACGGATTCGAACCGCCGACCTTCGGGTTATGAGCCCGACGAGCTGCCGCTGCTCCACCCCGCGACTGTGAAGTCTAGAGCACTAGCTCCGATCTGTCCAGCCCAGGCGTTGCCGCCGCGTCGCGCGCGGCCAGGGCGCCGCGCCACAGATCGACGGCGCGTGGCCACCAGCGGTCGATGATCTCGTCGTCGCCGTACCACGGCCCGCCGATGTGACCGTGCCGCACGTCGTGGAACGTCAGTCGCTCGGCGCCGGGCAGATGCGCGGCGGCAGCCGAGACGATGCCGTCCCCGCCCTCGGGTGGGAGCGCACCGACGATGCCCTCGAAGCCCTGCCGGAGCAGGCGGTCCCACCAGGTCAAGGGGCTCACACGACCACCTCGGGCGTCGCGGCCCTCGACCAGTGCATCGGGGCGCACGAAGTCGGAGCCCACCGTAAGGTACGCCGTCGTCGGCGCGAAGCATGTCCCCGGACAGTGCCGATCGAGGAACCTTGCCGCGACGACTCCACTATGTGCCGAGCGGACTCGTGAGTCCGCCAGTCCATGTGGCGTTCCCAGCGTGACGAGCGCTCCGATGGAGCCAGCCACCGCGCCCCTGTGCCCGCGAAACGGCACCTCGGACATGGCCAGTCGCGTGGCGATGCCGCCGCCCGAATGGGCCACGACCAGGAGCGGCTCGCCGCCGCCAGCCGCCTCGGTGCGCCGGATGGCACCGGCCAGCCTCGACAGCATGGGGCCGAAGTCGGTCAGTCCGGCAGCTAGCCAGTCCGGCACGTGCAGCTGCGCGATGGAAACGCTCGCCGCACCGCGCGCCGAAAGGCGCCTTTGCATAGGCCAGTAGTTGAACGGTTCGGTGAGGAACCCGCCGACGATCAAGACGTGCGGGGCGTCCCGTGGGGCTCCCGGCGTCACTCCTACCGGGTCAACCCTTGGCGAAGTGCGGCGACCCACTCCACACGGAGCGGCCCTGCGGAGAGGCGGGCGTGGGGGATATCCGCGGCTTCGTCCGTCCCTCGTCCAGGTCCGCCACGATCTCGCCACCGTGACGCTCGATGATCGAGCGGATCTCGTCGAGTCGCGCCTCTCTGAAGCGACCGGCCAGCAGTACCTGCGCTCCCTGAGGTTGGTCGGCCCCACCCAGGGGCGCGATGCCCACATCGTCCGGACCCAGATCCAGTCGAGCCTTCATTCGCGAGACCACACGAGAAGCGGCCTCGGCCTCCATGAACCTCGCTGCGATGACACGCACCAGCGTTTCTCCCCGTTGCCGAGGCAGCCCGCGCCCCTGGGCGTGCCTCCGCTTGATGCGCATCATGGGAGAGAGGCGGTTGCGCGCCACCCGTCGGACGAGCCGGGAGCTCTTTCATCGTTATCGCAGCGGATCGCCTCTCCTCATCGCCGCGCCCGTTCGTCCCGCCAGCTTTCCAGGTGCGAGATGGCCACCGGATCGATCGGATCGGCCGGCTGGAACTGGAAGAGCTGCGCATAGAAGGACAACTCCGCCTCCAGTGCTCGGGCCATGTTCTCCGCACGCCGAAATCCATGGCCCTCCCCTGCGAAGGCGAGATAGGCGTGGGGGATCCGCTTGGCGTCCAGGGCCGCCACGAGCTGCTCCGCCTGGGCGATGGGCACTACACGGTCGTCCTCACCCTGCAGCACGATGAGCGGCGAGGAGAGCCGGTCAGTGTCATTGATGGGCGAGCGCTCCTGGTAGAGGGCACGTGCCTCCGGATACGGCCCGACCAAGCCATCCAGATAGCGCGACTCGAACTTGTGCGTATCGCGTGCCAAGGCTTCCAGATCGCCCACACCGTAGTGACTGGCACCGGCCGCGAAGGTGTCGCCCGTGGTCAGCGCACGGAGCGTCGTGTAGCCGCCGGCGCTCCCGCCGCGGATCAGCAGGCGATCCGCATCGACCAGCCCCTTTGCTGCCAGGAAGAGTGCGGCGTGAGTGCAATCCTCCACGTCCACGATGCCCCAGGCGCCGTCCAGCCGCTGCCGATACTCGCGCCCGTAGCCGCTGCTCCCGCCGTAGTCCACGTCGACCACGGCAAAGCCTCGACTGGTGAAGAACTGGGTCTCCGCGTCGAAGAAGGCGTTTGCGTTGGAGGTCGGTCCGCCATGGGAGATGACGATGAGGGGCGGCAGGCTGCCGTCCGGCGCCCGCACCGCAGGGTTGGTCGGCGCGTAGAAGAGGGCGTGTGCCTCGCGGCCGCCGGCGGTCGGGAAACGGATGGCCTGCGGCATCGAAAGCACCGTGGGGTCGACCGTCACCTCGGATGGGCGGTACACGACCTGACTGGCTCCACTAGCGTTCTCGAGCAGGACGACGGAGGTCGGCTCGCGAGGACCCCCGCCCAGAAAGGCGACCGTCCCGTTCTGGATGCGCACGCTAGCGAGCTCGGGGAATGGCTGCTCCACTTCGCTCGGCTCCCCGCCATCCGCCGGAAGTCGATAGAGGCGATCGCGGCCCTCCGACCGGGCAGCCGCCACGATCGTGCCGTCGCCGTCGATGGCGTACGAGGACATGCCGAAGACCCATTGCGGGTCAGCGAACTCGGCGGCCATGGGCGCCAGCGGCTGGGACGGTGCAGGGGCGCTCGCCTCGGCCGCCGGATCGGTCGCGTCGCGCCAGCGATACAGGTTGTACCAGCCGGTCCGATCGGACACGAAGACCAGGGCTCCATCGGGGGCCCACTCGGGCTGGGCGACCGACTCACTCGGCCCGCCGGCGATGCGACGCCGGTCCGTCACCCCATCGGGTCCCAGCCGCCCCACCCACAGCTCGCTCGAATCCCAGGGCATGTCGGGGTGCGACCAGCACAGCCACGCCAACCTCTCGCCGGAAGCGTCGGTACGCGGATGGCTGTAGAAGTCGGCGCCTTCGACGAGCGTGGTGACCGAACCGTCCGCAAGAGCGACGGCGACCACGCTGTTGCGCGCCTCCTCGCCTGCCACCGAATGGTCCTCGCGGATGCACAGGACCCGCTCTTGGCGCGCATCCAGACGCGGGTCGGCGTATCGGTAGGGACCCTCCGACGTGAGTGGCCGCGGATCTTCGCCGAGACGCTGTGTGTGCAGGCGGGAGTCACGCAGGTCGGAGAAGACGACGAGCCCGTCCTGCACCAGGAAGGCACCTCCCCCGTACTCGTGGACCATCGTGCGCACGTTGTAGCCCGGGGGAGTGACGTCCTCCGCGGCACCGGCCGACGTGCGGCGCATGAGCACCTGGCGGCCACCATCCTGCGGTCTTCCCTCCAGCCAGTAGACATGGTCACCGTCCAGCCACACGGCATTGAGGTTGCGCGAGCCGCCGACGACCATATTTACGGAGATGGGCGACGGCCAGGCGCCGTACTGGTGGATCGGACGTGGATCGGACATGAACCCTCCCCGGTGGAGGCTAGCTTACGGTGCGCAGTGGCGGTCCTTCGGGGGCGCACCGGCGACATCGTGCCTGTCCGCGTACCCTTCCCGCGCCATGACCGACCTGGGCACCCAGCGCCATACCGGCACCGTTCGGCGCGGCGCGCTGCGGCGACCGCAGCCACCGTCATCGCCGAGGTCCCTGGATGGGCGCGCCGGCTGGATCGCCCTCGTGGCGGCGCTGGTCCTGGCCGCGGGGGTGGTGGGATGGCTGCTCGGCGGTGGCGCGGGCGATGCTTCGGGCGACGCGACCGACGCCGTGAGCGGCGCCAGCGCCACTGCCAGCGCCACGCGTTCACCGACCGATGAGCCGACGACCGGACCCACTCCCACGGCGACAGCCGAAATCACGTCAGAGCCCACCCCCGCGCCAACCCCCTCGCCCGCCCTCACTCCCGACCCGACATCCCGGCCCAGCCCCCAGCCGACCGCGCCGCCGGCCGGGTTGGTCATCGACTTCCCGGTCGATGGCGAGGTCGTGCGCAGCAGTCGCATCAACGTCATCGGCACGGCTCCGCCGGGAGCGACCATGACCCGCCACGTCCCGTTCTGGTTCGACGACCACACCACCGCGGGCGACGACGGGCTGTGGATGATGCCCGTCGAGCTTGCCGAGGGGGAGAATCGTCTGACGTTCCGTATCGGCGACGACACAGACACGGCCCAGGTGCTCCTCGTCACATACCGACCGACGCCGTGACGCGGCGAGGGACAGGCGCCGCTGCGGCCGGGCTCGGGCAGGTGGTCGTGGTCGGGTCGGTCAACCTCGACTTGGTGGCACACGTCCCGCGCCTGCCGCTAGCCGGCGAGACCGTGACCGGCGGTACGTTCGCGCGCCATCACGGCGGCAAGGGCGCCAACCAGGCCGTGGCCGCGGCGCGATTCGGGGCAGTCGTGCGATTCGTGGGAGCCATCGGTGACGACGAGATGGCACCCGCCGCGCGGGTGGCGCTCGCTGCCGAAGGTATCGACACCGCGGGTCTGGAGGTCCTTCCGCACACGGCGACCGGCGTGGCGCTCATCACGGTCGACGCCAACGGGGAGAACCAGATCGCCGTGGCACCCGGTGCCAACGCGCAGTTGAGCGGCGAGGCGGTGCGGCGGGCACTGGAGGGAGCGCTGCGGCCGCCCGGCGTGCTGCTGGTCAACCTGGAGATCACCGATGAGCCGCTGCTTGTGGCCGCCGCGCTGGCGCACGCCGCTGGGCTGGCTATCGTCGTGAACCCGGCACCAGCTCGACCACTGCCCGGCGCGCTGCTGGAGCTCGGCCCGCTGTTGGTGCTCAACGAGGCAGAGGCGGAGACGCTGGGAAGGGCAGACAGCATCGAGTCATCGGCGCGAGCACTCGCGGACCGGACCGGTGCACCGGTCGTAGTGACGCTCGGTCAGGAGGGAGCTTTGCTGGTCGATGGCCCGCGGGTGGAGCGCCTAGCCGCGCACCGGGTCGATGCCGTCGATACCACCGGTGCCGGAGATACGGTGTGCGGGGTCCTGGCCGCGGAGGTCGCGGGCGGCCGCGCGATCGGGCAGGCGATCGAGACCGCCATGGCCGCCGCGGCTCTGTCGGTCATGGTCGCTGGTGCACGCGAGGGCATGCCCTCTCGGTCGGAGGTCGAGGCCTTTCTGGCAAGTCGAGCCTGAGCTGGTCGGCGTGACGCGTCAGGGCACTCGGAAGGCAAGGAGGTCCCTGCCGCCACCTTCCGGCCGCAGGACGATGGCCTGCACGTTCGCGCCGGCCGGCACCTGGAAGGCGATCCGTCCACTCACGTTCGCGCCCGCCGCCAGGTCGCCTTGGCCGAGCGCCTTGCCCGGCTGTGTGGCGGCGATCTCATGGCGTCCGCCGTTCACGTCGACCACGAGCCAGTCCACGGCGCGGTATGTGAGCGGCCCCGTCGCGTCGTAACGGATCTCTACCACGGCGAAGCGGCTGCCCGCCGGAGCGGCCTCTCCCGCCAGGCGCGTTCGGTAGGTGGGAGCCGAGGCGGTCACAGTGCCCACGACCCGTCCATCGACCAGGACATCGGCGGGCGCACCCACGGCGGACACCGGAACAGGCGGTGGCGCTGAGGTGCTTGGCGCCGGCGAGCGCGAGGCCCGCGGACTGGGCGTTGCCGCCCTCGACGACGGCGAGGCCGAGCTGCCGGATGATGCCGAGCCGCTGGGCGACGCCGAGCTGCCGGGCGACGCCGACGCGTCCGCGGTATCCGTGGATGGGCGGCTGGAGAGGAGGTACCAGCCAGCCGCGCCGACGGCGAGAAGCACTACCAGCGCAAAGAGCAGGGCGCTGCGGCCGACGAGATCGCCCCGCCGGTCCTGGAGTCGCGGGTCGGAGGGGGTGTTGCGAGTGATCAAGCGTGCGCGCGGACTGTGGGTACCGGCATCGGGTCATTCTGCCCGGTTCGACGCGCGGGCGGGAACTGGGCCGACACGAACCTGAAAGCGAAGCTCGGGTCGGAGGTCCCGCGGACGGCCGTCCGTTGTGCCAGAGTGAGTGATGAAGGAGGATCTCATGGACCAGGACCCGACCCAACAGCGCGGCACCGGACAGCCCGTCTCCGCTGACGATTACACGGACGACGCGGCCATGCGCCACGAACCCACCGCCGATGACGACGTGGATCCGGCCGTGATCACCGGCGCCACGGCTCGTTCCCATCCCGCGGCCGGCGATGAGATCGACCCGAATCGCAGCGGCAGCGGCGGCTCCGGCGGCGGTTCAGCCCTGGACGCCGAAGGCGAAGAGGGCAGCGGCCAGCAGTCGATGGACGAGATGCTCAGCGGCGACGAGAGCACTCTCGCCTGATCTGCACCCGCACGAGCGTCTGATGCGCGAATGCGCCTAGGCACACACACGCGGCTTCGCCCGGGACGGTCCCTGGTCAGCGGAGGTCGGCACCCTTTCGACGAGTCGGGCGCCGACCTGGAGCTTGGGCACGGTGCCGCGGGGTCCCTCGCTCGTTTGGAGCACGACCTGCTCTTGCCCAGGCGATAGATCCTCCGCGATCGAGAAGTCGACCGCATGTCGTTTGACCAGGTCGATCTCGTAGGCGTGGGTCCAGCCGTCGCTGGTCTCTACTGCCACGCGGGCCCCCAGCAGAGCCGCTCCGTTCTTTTGCAGCGACTCTTGCAAGAGGCGCAGGAGCATCCCCTCACGCGCGTGACCGTAGATGTAGACGGTGCCTCCTTGCCCGGGCTGCGAGAACGACGTCAGATATTGGGCCACGTCGCACAGGGGATAACGCGGCGGGTTGCCCGGGACCTCCAGCTGGCTGCTGACCACCGGCAGGTCGATGTCGAACTCAGGCACGGTCACCCGGACAGAGACCGCCGGTGGCGGCGTTGGATCGGGCGAGGGCGTCGGCTTCGGCGTAGGTGGTGGAGTCGGGCTCGGCATCGGTGCGGGAGGGGCCGACCGCGACGGCCGGACGGTTACGTCGGACCTTTTCTGGCGCTTTCGTTGGCTGCGCTCTTCCTCGGCAGGCTGTTTGGTGCGTGGCTCTGCCTTGCGATCCCTGCGCTTGTCGGAGCGCCGCTGCTCCCGTTGCGCGCCCTCGTCGCCACGTCCGGACGGAGTCAAGACGGGGCTCGGCGCACGAGGATCGTCGGATGGTGAAGGTAAGACCGCGGGACGATCGGGGGCCCGGAGCTCGACTGGGGCGATGTTCTCGTCCTGCGGAGAGATGCCGGGCTGCCGCATGGGACCGCTCGGCTGCGGCACCGCGCCGGGATCGACAGCAAGGGCCGTGACTCCGGCCGCGAGCAGGAGGAGGAGCGCGGCCAGGCCGGCACGCCCTCCGGTTCCACCGGCGCGCCGCTGCCCGCGCCACCCGAAGCCCGCGGCGGGATCCCGAGGTCTGTGAAGCGACGCGCCTCGGACGTGTCGAGGCTCCCAAGGCCGTCCCCTATGGACGGGACGCGCCTGATCTCGGCGGCGTGGATAGGTGGGTCTCAAGCTGCTCCGTCCCATTAGCGAATGGCTTCGAGGCCCCGCCGGGAACATTCATTCCCGCTCGGGGCCCCGAGTCCCGCCGCGATGACAGGCTACTGTCGCTTAGCGGCGAGCGAACGATCGGGTCAACATGAAGCTGACCGCGACACCGGCGAGGACCAGTACCATCAGCGGCAGCTGGCTGCCGGAGGTCCCGGTAGAGCCACTGGTCACCGAGACGAAGCCATCGGTGGAGCTGTCGGGCATGCATGTCACGTCGGCATGCGACGACGCGAGGATGATCTCGGCAAGGACTTCTTCCTCGTCGAGGGGATCGAACACGGTGATCCGTAGGGCATTGACCGTGATCTCGCCGAACGTCCCGTCGTCGGCGACATCCTCGATCTGCTCGTTTATGACGAGCTGGATGAGCCCCAGATCGACTTCCTGGTTGGGCTCGCCCGAAACCTCGACGTCGGCACCGTTGATCGAGAGATCCTCGATCACAGAGTCCCCAGACACAGCGGCGCCTTCCTCGTGGCACTGCGCGGTCGCGGTGCTCTCGAGCGTGGTCGAGGAAACATCGACGAGATCTTCTGTCAGACCGAGGGGGTCGCCCATGATGGTCAGCGCAAGATCGGCGATCGTGGCGCTGGATTCCGCGGTGCTTCCGAAGCCTTCGGTCTCAGCCCTGATGAGGGAGGCAGTCAGGGAGGCAAGGTCTGCCACGTCCTCGTCGACGTCGAGCAACTCCTCCTCGTCCTGGCCGCCCTCCGCCGGGAGCGGACCGGCTTCACCGAGAACCAGGTCAACGAGCGGAGCGCCGCCCAGTGGATCCTCGACGAGGACATCGACCACGGTGGCCTCGCCGCTGAAGCTGGTGGCATCCTCCTGGGCGAACACGGGGGCCGCCAAGGTGGCGACCATGACCACTCCCACGAGCAGCGCGCGAGACAGGAAGGAACGTCTGTAGGAAAGAATCATCGATATTCTCCATCTGGTGTGTTCCAGTCGAATAGGCCGTATATCTCGCGAAATCTCGCAATAACGCCTTCCCCTGGATCACACAGATGTCGGGACCGAGCCAGCTGCGAGTCGGCCTCGTCCGGTGATTCGGAATGACCATACCAGCACGTGTCAACTCATACTGGACTGAGCGGCACGGTCGGTGGATCGCACCCGCGCCTCGGCGCGAAGGATGGCCGCCAGCACTGTCAACGCTCAGGGTGGCCAGCAGTCGGTTCGTCGCACCCGCCTCGGTCCATATACCATTGACGCAAGGATGCTTTCCGGGGGACGATCGGGAGGTGCGCGTCATGGCGAGGGACAGCAGTCAAGCGGACAGCCCGCCCGCCGAGCCGGCAAGGGACTTGCGCTCGGCCAGCCGGGATACCGTCGCGGCAAGATCCACGGCGGAGGTAGCCGCTCTGACGCTGACTGCCGCCGGTGCCGTCGAGGAAGCTGCCATAGAGACGGAAGAGGCGGCTCGGGCGGCGGTGGAGGCAGCCAGCCACGCGAAGGTCGCGGCGTCCCGCGCACGTAGCATCGCAGGTCATGCCACGTCAGCAGCGTGGTCGGCCTCCAGCGCAGCGCAGGTCGACAAGCGGCGCGCCGACAAAGCGGTGACAGAGGCTGAGAGAACCGAAGCAGGCGCCCGTGATCGAGTGCGCAGGTCGGAGAAGGCTTCCTCGGAGGAGCCCGTCTGATTCCGT
>Ga0136617_10006933_pt1 | contig 10109 bp, 10 predicted proteins | sample AntDrymUQ3222106_2_FD_129672 | JGI IMG/M metagenome (GOLD analysis project Ga0136617, IMG submission 129672) | Polar desert sand microbial communities from Dry Valleys, Antarctica - metaG UQ322 (21.06) | ecosystem: Environmental > Terrestrial > Soil > Desert | place: Antarctica: Dry Valley... | reverse complement strand
CCTGTTCGAAGAGAATGTGCGCTACTTCCCGGCCCTGCTCCCGGTGGTCGACGACGAGGACCCGACCGAGGTCATCGACCGCGGCGATGTGCCCCAGCTCGGCGAGATGCGGCTGCACAACGGGACCATCTACCGCTGGAACCGGCCGATCTACGACGTCGTGCGGGGCAAGCCGCACCTGCGGGTGGAGAATCGCGTGCTCCCGGCCGGGCCGACTGTCGCCGACATCCTGGCCAACGCCGCGCTGTACTACGGCCTTGTGCGCGTGCTGGCCGAGCAGGACCGGCCGATCTGGTCGCAGATGTCCTTCTCAGCCGCCGAGGAGAACTTCCACGCCGGCGCCCGGCACGGCATCGACGCGCAACTGTTCTGGCCCGGCCTTGGGCAGGTGCCAGCGACCGAACTGGTGCTGCGGCGTTTGCTGCCGCTGGCGCACGAAGGACTCGATCTGTGGGGCGTCCCGGCAGCCGATCGCGACCGGCTGCTCGGCATCATCGAGCAGCGGTGCCTGACCGGCCGCAACGGCGCCAGCTGGCAGACCGAGACCGTGCACGCGCTCGAGACCGAACGCAACCTCGACCGCACCGAGGCCCTGCGCGAAATGATGCGCGAATACCGGACCCACATGCACACCAACGAGCCGGTCCACACCTGGCCGCTCCCCTAGCCCCACCGCTCCCTTCCCATGATCCAGGGAAGCGCACGTACCGAATCCGGGAGGTAGGTTTCCCTGGATCACCGGGATGGGGGGACGATGGGGGGACGTGGTCAGGAGCGGAGGACGGCGCCGGTGCGCCGGGTGGCCTCGGCGACGGCGGCATCGCGGGCGGCGCTGGCTTCCTCAGAGGTCAGCGTCCGGTCGCGGGCGCGGAAGCGCAGGGCGTACGCCAACGACCGGCGATCGGGGCCGATCTGGGCTCCGGTGTAGACGTCGAACAACCGTAGCGACTCGAGCAGCTCGCCGGCTCCACCGCGCAAGGCCGCCTCAACTTCGGCGGCCGGGACAGCGTCATCGACGATCAAGGCGACGTCCTGGGTGGCCGGCGGGAACGTCGACACCCTCGGCGCGTCCACGATCTCGGCATGGCCCGCGAGTAGCGCCGAGAGATCCATCTCCATGGCGATGGTCCGCGCGGGCAACTCCATGGCGGCGGTGACTCGTGGATGCAGCTCGCCGGCGTAGCCGATGCGCTGACCGTCGATTGAGAGCGCCGCACAGCGGCCGGGATGCCAGGGGGGCAGATCGGCGGCCTCGACGGTCAGCTCACGGCCAGGCACCGCAGCAGCAACAGCGCGAGCGGCCGCCACCGCGTCGGCCCAGACCGCGTCACGCCCGGGGCCCCACCAGCCGGGCAACTCCCGGGCGCCGGTCAGCACCGCGGCCACATGCATCGGCTGCCCGGGCAGCGCCTGGTCGAGGGCGGCCAGCTCCTCCGGACTCGGTCGACGGTTCACCGGCGGACGCGGCGCGGCCGGTGCCCCCGGACGTTCGAGGAAGACGCGGCCCATCTCGTACAGCGCCAGGTCGAACGATCCCCGGCCCAGGTTGCGGCGCAGAGCCTGCAGCAGCGGGGGCAGGAGAGTGGTCCGCAGGTAGGGCAGCTGGTCAGACAGTGGGTTGGCCAGCCGGACCAGCCGGCGCCGCTCATCGTCGGCAGCAACTCCGAACGCGTCGAGGACCTCGGCACCGTGGAACGGGTAGCTGATCACCTCCACGAAACCCGCTGCGGCCAGGGCCCTCGACACCGCACGTTCGCGACGCTGGTCGGCGGTCAGGCCGCGAGCCGCCGGGGTGCTGGGGAGCATCGACGGCACCGCGTCGTAGCCCTCCAGGCGGACCACCTCTTCGACCAGGTCGTACGGGTCGACGAGGTCGGGACGCCACGACGGCGGTGTCACGGCCAGCGGGTCGTCTCCCGCGACGGCACACCCGACGTCAGTCAGCCGGCGTACGACGGTCGCGCGGTCGTAGGGCACACCGATCACCCGGCCGGGGAGGGTGGCCGGCAGGGTGATCGCCGGGGTGTCGCGCGGCAGGTCGACCTCGGCCTTGCCCACATAGGTCCCGCCGCCCAGCTCGACGAGCAGCTGGACCGCCCTGGCCGAGGCGACCGGCGGCAGGGACGGATCGACTCCGCGCTCGAACCGGCGGGAGGCCTCTGATGACAGCTCGTGGCGGTGGCCCAACCGGGCGATCGGGCCGGCCGCGAAGTGTGCCGCCTCGATCACCAGGTCGGTGGTGTCAGGGGCGACCTCGCTGGTCAGCCCGCCCATCGAGCCGGCCAGCGAGAGCGGTCCGCTCGCGTCGGCAATCAGCACGTCGTCTGGATCGAGTTCCCGGTCGACATGGTCGATCGTGGTCAGCCGCTCCCCCGGTCTGGCCCGGCGGACGCCGACCGGGCCGGACAGCCCGCGCCGGTCGAAGGCGTGCAGCGGCTGCCCGAGCTCGTGCATGAGGTAGTTGGTCACGTCGACGGACAGCGAGATCGGCCGCATGCCGGCCAGGTGGAGCCGGCGCTGCATATCCAACGGCGAGGAGCGGGCCGGGTCGACGCCTCGTACCGACCGGAGCACCAGCCGATCCGCGGCCATCGGATCCTCGATCGCGGCGGGGTGCGGATCAGCCGACTCGGAGTCCGGCTCGCGGACCGGCGCCACGTCGGCGGGGTCACGCAAGGGCGCACCGAAGGCGGTGGCCGCCTCGCGGGCGATCCCGCGGATCGACAGGCAGTAGCCGCGATCCGGTGTCACGGCGATGTCGAGCACGGTGTCGCGAAGGTGCAGCAGATCGACCACATCGGCGCCCAGCGGTGACGCGGGCGGCAGAACCAGGATGCCCCGGTGGTCGTCGCCGACACCCAGCTCGCGAGCGGAGCAGATCATCCCGTCACTCGTCCGGCCGTACGTCTTGCGGACGCTGATCTCGAAGCCGCCGGGCAGCACAGCGCCAGGCAAGGCCACCGCGACCCGGTCACCCACGGCGAAGTTGCGCGCCCCGCACACGATGCCGCGCGGTTCGCCGTCGGGCACCACCCGTACCAAGCAGTGCCGGATCGGCTTCTTGAACTCGTCAAGGTCGGTGACCTCGCCCACTTCGCCCACCACGACGCCGCTGATGTCATGGCCGACCTCGGTGACCGTTTCGACCTCGAGCCCCGCCCGCACCAGCGCTGCGGCAAGATCGCGGGGCGACGTGCCGGCCGGCAGGTCGACGTATTCGGCCAGCCAGGACAGAGGGACGCGCATGTTATGACTCCATCCCGAACGGGAGGGTGAACCTCACGTCGCCCTCGGTCATGTCGCGCATGTCGGTGATGCCGTGCCGGAACATCAGGGCGCGCTCCAGGCCCATCCCGAACGCGAAGCCGGTGTAGCGGTCGGCGTCGATCCCGCAGGCACGCAGCACCCGCGGGTTGACCATGCCGCAGCCGCCCCACTCGATCCATCCCTCGGAGCCGCAGGTCCGGCACGGCCGGCCGCCGCGAGCGGATTCGCCACGGCAGGCGAAGCACTGGAAGTCGAGCTCGGCGGAGGGCTCGGTGAAGGGGAAGTACGCGGGACGCAGCCGGGATTGCAGGCCGGCGCCGAACATGCCCTCGACGAAGCGGCCGAGGGTGCCCTTCAGGTGCGCCATGGTGATGCCCTCGTCAACGGCCAGTCCCTCCACCTGCATGAAGGCAGGAACGTGCGTCGCGTCGATCGGATCGTCGCGGTAGGCCCGGCCGGGAGCAATCACGTAGACCGGCAGTTCGCGAGAGAGCAGCGCGCGGATCTGCACCGGCGACGTATGCGTACGCAGCACGACGCCGCGCTCCGGCGGATCCAGCCACAAGGTGTCGTGCATGCTGCGCGCCGGATGATCCGGACCCATGTTCAGCGCATCAAAATTGAACCACTCCGCCTCGGCCTCGGGTCCCTCGGCCACCTCGTAGCCCATCGCTGCGAACACGTCAGCCACCCGCTCGGCAACGGTGGTGAGAGGGTGCCGGGCACCCGGCGGCGGGCGATCCCAGGGCAGGGTGACATCGACCGACTCCTCTCGCAGCACCCGCTCGTCGCGCCCTCTGGTGAGCGCCGCCAACCGCTCGTCGTAGGCAGCCTGCACAGCCGCCCGCGCTTCGTTGACATGCCGGCCGGCATCGGCCCGGGCCTGGGGCGGCAGGGCGCCGAGCTCGCGCCGGGCCAGGAGCACCGGGGACCGGTCGCCGACATGGGCCGAGCGGGTGGCAGCCAGTTGGTCAAGATCGCTGGCCTCCGCGAACGCCTTCAGGGCCGCGGTCACGGCGTCCTCAAGCGCCTCGGGGGCAAGCATGGCCACCTGCTTGGGGTCGTAGGAGTTGCTGGGAGCAGACATGAGAGATCCTCGGGAAGTCTAGGCGAGTGAGCATCGAGCGCAGCGAGGCGCGGAGCGAGTTGAGGATAGGGACGGGTCGGGGGCGGCCTGCCGGTGACGTCAGGTCAGCAGCCCGCGGTGGCGGTGCTACCGGAACGTCGGGGTGCCGGCGGGCACGGTAAATCGGAACACGGCTCCGCCCTCCGGGCTTCGTCCCGCGGAGATGTCACCGCCGTGCGCGTGCACGATGCCCCGAACGATGAACAGCCCGAGGCCGGTGTTGCCGCGTCGGGGGCCGCGGGAGAACATCGCGAAGAGGCGACCGCGCATCTCCTCGGAGATGCCGCGGCCCTGATCGGTCACTGCGACCTCAGCGCCGACCGGCTGCTGACGCAGCCCGTACGGAGATATGGTCACGGCCACTTGGCCCGCGCCATGCCGCACGGCGTTCTCGATCAGATTGCCGAGCACCTGCAGGAGTTTGTCGGGGTCGGCCCAGATCTCCGGCAGCGGTCCGGTCTGGTCGACGACGAAGCGCTCCTCCGGCTCACCGGCTGCGACGAGGCCGGCGAAGACCTGCTCGACAAGGACGGCCAGGTCAATCGGCCGGCGGCGCAGCTCTAGTCGGCCGGCTTCGATCCGTGAGACGTCGAGCAACTCGGTGATCAACCGGGTGACCCGATCGGCATCAGCGTTGACGGTCCTGAGCATGTGCAGCTTCTGCTCATCGGTGAAGCGCTCCCACTTCGCCAGCAGGGTCGCCGTGAATCCCTTGATGCTGGTCAGCGGAGACCGCAACTCGTGGGCGGTGGTGGACACCAGGTCGGCGCTGTCCTTCTCCTGCCGCTCGCGTGCTCCCGCGTCGCGCAACGCCACGATCAGCCCCCGGAAGCCGTGGTCGGGGCCGCGCTGAATGCGCGCGGTCACGTACAGCTGGCGGCCAATGCGTGGGCCGTGGCCGAGGATCAGCAGTCGCTCCGGCATCCGGGTTCTCGTCTGCAACCCGCCGAAGGGCTCGAACACGTCCCACCAGTCGCGGTCGGACAGATCCCGCAGGGGCAGTGCGGCGCGCAGCTCGGCGCCGAGCAGCACTGGTGTCGAGCGGCCAAGCAAAGCAGCCGCGGCCCGGTTGACATCGACGACGATCCCGTTGCTGTCGATGCCTACGACGCCGTCGGGCACGTCGTCGTAGGCGGACACCCCCCCACCGGACAGGCTGAGTTCGGGAGGCGTAAGTGCCCCCGCCGTATCGGATTCGCCCCCATTGCTCAGCGCTGCCGCCCCCCCTCATGACATCCGGCTGCCCGGATGTTGTGCCCCCGCAGAAGCGTAGAGGCAGATCGCGGCCGCGGCGGCCACATTCAGGCTCTCCACCTGGCCGTGGATGGCGATCCGGACACGCACGTCGGCCGCCCCGCCGACGGCGCCGGGTAGCCCGCGCGCCTCATTGCCGAAGACCCAGGCGGTCGGGTCCGTCAGCATCCCGCCATCAATGAGTTGATCCAGGCCCACCTCGCCCGCGCCATCGGTGGCCAAGACGTTCAGTCCCGCGGCGCGTAGCTCATCGATGGCGGTAGCCGCCGAAATTCCGCGTACGAGTGCGACGTGGAACAGGCTGCCGGCGCTGGCTCGTACGCACTTGCCGTTGTACGGATCGACGCTGTCGCCGGCGAACACCACCGCCGTGGCGCCGGCGGCGACTGAGGTCCGCAAGATCGTGCCGGCGTTGCCGGGGTCGCGGATCTCGGCCAGCACGACGACCAGTGTCGGCGCGCCCCGAAGGACCTCATCGAGGGTGGCGTCGAGGGTGGCGCACACCGCGACGACGCCCTGCGGCGTGACCGTCTGGGACAGCGTCTTCATGGCATCGTCGGTGATCGTCGTGACCGCCACGTCGAGCGAGTCCGCCACGTCAACCAGATCGGCGTGCCGCGCCAGAGCGGTCGGTGTCGCGAAGAGTTCGTGCACCTTCCACGCCGAGCGCGACTGCGCTCGGGCCATCGCCGCAGCGACCGCTTGTGGTCCCTCAGCGAGAAAACGCGCGGACGCGACCCGGCCGGCGGGCCGGGTCAGCTTGCGGGCGGCAAGGACCCGTGGTGTGCGGGCCGTGGCGATCACCGGCCGAATCAGGCAGCGCCTTCCTTGGCCGGCAATGCATCTCGCGCGACGACAACCAGGGCGGCGAAGGCGGCTTCGTCGGTGACGGCGAGATCGGCCAGCACCTTGCGGTCGACCTCGACGCCAGCCAGGCGCAGTCCCTGGATCAGCCGGTTGTAGGTCATTCCGTTGGCCCGGGCCGCGGCATTGATGCGAGTGATCCACAACTGGCGGAAGTCACCCTTGCGTGCCTTGCGATCGCGGTAGGAGTACGTCGCAGAGTGGAGCAGTTGTTCCTTGGCCTTGCGATAGAGCCGCGAGCGCTGGCCGCGGTAGCCGCTGGCGGCATCGAGGGCGCTACGGCGCTTCTTGTGGGCGTTGACTGCCCGCTTCACGCGTGCCACTGGTGCACCTGTGCTTTCTCATGGTCGAGGGTCGGTAAGCGTCGTGTTGAGGAAATGGCCATCAGCCAGGTGGGTTCACCGTCCGAGCAGGCGACGCACGCGCTTGGTGTCGACGTGGCTGACCTCGACAGTCCCGTCCAGGTGCCGGGTCAGTGTCGATGGCTTGTGCTCGAGATAGTGCCGGCGGCCAGCCCGCTGCCGAAGCAGCTTGCCGCGACCGGATACGCGGATGCGCTTGGCCATCCCACTATGGATCTTGTTCTTGGGCATCTGGACCTTCACTTCCTCTGCGAATTTCATTTCGAGCAGGGTCATCTGGTGAACTGTCGGCGAGCTCATCGAACGGGTCGGGTGGCAGGTCAGGCAGGTGCCTGCGCGGGTTGTCCACGGGCGGGCTTGCTCACTCTGTGCGGAGCCATAACCATGATCATGTTGCGGCCGTCCTGCTTGGGCGCCGACTCCACGAAGCCAAGTTCCTGGACATCGTCGGCAAGCCTCTGCAGTAGGCGAAATCCGAGCTCGGGCCGGGACTGCTCCCGGCCACGGAACATGATCGTGACCTTGACCTTGTCGCCAGCCGTGAGAAACCGCTCGACGTGACCCTTCTTGGTCTGATAATCGTGCGGGTCGATCTTGGGCCTCAGCTTCATCTCCTTGATCACCGTGAGGCTCTGGTTACGCCGGGCCTCACGCCGCTTCTGCGCGTTTTCGTACTTGAACTTGCCGTAGTCCATGAGCTTGCAGACAGGCGGCTGAGCCATCGGGGCGACCTCGACCAAGTCGAGATCGGTGTCCTGGGCTAGCCGCAAGGCCTCGCCGATCGGCACGACACCGACCTGCTCGCCTTCTGGGCCGACGAGCCGCACCTCGCGGGCGCGGATCTGGTCGTTGACACGGGGCTCGGCGCTGATGGGGCCTCCTTGGGAGTACGGGTACGTAAGCGTGCTACCTGCGCCTGCGGATCCCCCCACAGATGGCGAAGGCCCCGCGGCGATAGCCGACGGGGCCCACACTCGACCGGCTCGGCGGCGTCGAAACGCCGCATGCGATCCACCGGAGCGGATCGAACCGGACCCGGCCGCCTTGCGGGCTGCGCGGGTGGGAGCGGGGGCTCCACTTGCACACCACCCAGGACACAGGTGGCTGGTCGCTGGCCCAGCCTACCAGCGGCCGGCCCCCCTGGAGGGCGTCGAACTCCGGCCGAGCGATGCGTTGCAGCGTTTAGCTGGAGTTGTCGGGGTCTCCCGGCAGCTCGAGGCCCCGATAACCCCACCTAAATCGTGGCGGGCTCGGGATGCCGGGAGCGCTGGCGCTGAGGCTGCGGTCACGGTGGCACCGTCGCCGCCCCTGGTGCCTATCCCTGATCTGCGCGACGGAATAGTCCATCTCCGCCTCCACCGCCGGCGTGATCTTCGCCATCTGGCGACCCTGGGCGCGCCTCGGTATCTAAAGCCGCGGACGACCGCCACGCTGCCGGGCACGAGGCGTTCTGTGTGCGCGACACGCGAATGAATCGCGACTCAATCGGCGAGTCCGCACCCAGAACGACAGCCACTGGCCGCACACCCCGCGCCAACGGAGGGTCTAGTCGTTGCGCTCGGCGTCGGATCGTTGAGATTGCGCGAGTAGGCCGCGCAAGGTGGTCACTGCCGCGAGGGCGTATTCCTTGTCGATGGCCTGCACGGCCATCACCGCGACCCGCTCGTCGTCGGCCAGGTCGAGGCTGGCCCAGGGCGAGCCCTTGTTGAACCGGACGGCGCGGACCAGGTCCCAGGTCAGGTCGTACGAGCCGACGATGTTGCGGACGTGAATGTGCCGCTCGTCGGCTTCGACCCGCGGCCGGGACAGCGTGAGAACGCCAGCAGCGATGAGGATCCCAACGCCGACCAGGGCGCTCCGGTCGCCAGCGCGGAAGCTCCCACCGCCCCCGGTAGGGCCACTCAGCGAAGCCGCGAGTCCAACGAAGGCGATGACCACCACGGCTGCGGTGATCCAGCAGATCCGGCGCAGCCGCCGCGGGCGGGCTCGCAACGAGGCCATCAGCCGAGGTCGACCACCGCGATGACGGGACCGCCACCGGACGGACCCTGGTGCACCGCGGCTACCGAGACGAACACCGCGGGGTCGCCGGTCACCGACGCGGCCACTCCCCCGACGCAGGACTTGATCTGGCGGTGCCAATGCACGTCGGAGTCGTCGAGCATGATGTTGCGGCGGTCGCGGACCCGCCCCGAGGGATCGGCCTCGCACTTGAGGAAGACGTTGACCAGCCGCCCCCGCAGGTCTGCGGGGTGCGGACGCTCCGGCAGATCGAGACCGGCGCCGCGGATGGCGTCCCACACGCCGTCGGCGTCGAGCGCATCCCGCATGACGCTGTGGCCGACTCGGTAACGACCGCCGATCCCGCGTACGTTGCCGACCACCACGATCTGCGCACGATCGAGCTCGACTCCCGAAGAGCACGAGGCAACCGATGAGTAGAGGGACAGGTCGCGGTGAATCTGGTCTGCCGTGGGCAGCTCGATCTCGCCGAGGGCGACCGCGATCCCCAGCGCTGTCGTGCTGTTGGAGACATCCATCGACTTCATCGTGTCCTCGGTCCACACGTCCTTGCCGCGGCTCTTGGCATCGTTGATGGTGTCCAGGGTCAGCAGCGGGGTCTTGGTCTGGACGTAGTGGACGTCGGTCGGGTCGGTGATACCGGCGATCCCCATCGCCGTCCGTACACCGGCCGCGACCTTCTCCACCATCGGCGGACGACCGATGTCCTCGGGAAGGATCTGCGCGCTCATCGCCACGCCGACCGAGAGCCGAGGCTCGTCGGACCGCGGCGCCGCGCCGTCGGGCGCATACGCAAAGACGGTCGCATGTGGACTGAGCACGCCGTCGGTGCCGCCGGACCAGACCAGCGGAACCTCCTTGACTTCGGTGGACGACCTGGTGCCCTTGGCGGTCAGGACTTCGCGGAATGCGCGGTCGGCGAGAATCCGGGTGTAGTCGTTGACTCCGCCATTGCCTTCGGTCTTGCCGATGACAGCGAGAACGTCATCCGCGCCGAAAGCGCCCTCATCGATCAGCGCGGCAAGGCCAGCGGCGTCGGTGACGCTCTCGATGGCGACCTTGCGGACCACGATTGGTCTGGGCATTGGACGTCCTTCCTGCTGGATCCGCCCCGACCCTAAGGGATAGGAAGCGAATAACTACTTCGCTGTGACGGCTCGGGGCGTTGTTGCTGGGTTTACGGTGTAGTTCCACTCGCCGTGGAACTTGTCGGT
>Ga0136617_10006932_pt1 | contig 10109 bp, 7 predicted proteins | sample AntDrymUQ3222106_2_FD_129672 | JGI IMG/M metagenome (GOLD analysis project Ga0136617, IMG submission 129672) | Polar desert sand microbial communities from Dry Valleys, Antarctica - metaG UQ322 (21.06) | ecosystem: Environmental > Terrestrial > Soil > Desert | place: Antarctica: Dry Valley... | reverse complement strand
TTACTCACGGCGGTCCCCTTCTCATTGGGTCGACTTGGAGGTCTGCCCAACACCTACCGCAAGGCAGGCATCAGGCGGGGGACCGCCACCTCAAGTCCAACAAGTTCCGGGACAACCTCCCGCCACCGACCTGTGGGTTGGCGATCGGGTGTCGGCAGCCACGCAAGCACGCGAGGCCGCAATGCTCCTCGCCGCCGCCGGAGAGACCGAGCATGCCGCGTTCTGGCGGTATGTCGAGGCGCACGCCTTGTTCGACCGTGGGCGTCCTCAAGACATGGCAGCCGCGCGGGCGGCACTCGAAGACGCGACCACCAACGGACCGCGCACGACCTGGTTTCGCCGACTGTCGCGAACCGTGGCGGATCTCAGCGGTCACGAGGGTGTTGCTGACGACACCGACCGCTTCTTCCTTTCCTGGGACGAGTGGCGTCGTGAGGTTGGTGCTCGGCTGGACCACGCACTGTCCGAGGGACGGACGTTGCTCACGGGCAACCATGATCAAAAGTGCGAGGGCCTGAAGGTGCTGGCTCGGCTGGCCGGGGCGAGCGGCGAACGGCCGCCCAAGACTGAACAGAGCGCGACTGACTGCCGCTGGACCTGGTCAACGGTCAAACGCGGCGAGCGGCGGGTCTGGGAAGTCAAGACCGGCAACGTCGAGGCCGTTGCGCGAGGAGACGTCAATCAGCTGCTTGGCCAGATCGAAGTCGAGACCAAGCGCGCCGCCAAGACCCGGATCTATGGGTGTCTCCTGACGCCGGCGACCGTTACCAAGGATGACGCGGCGGAGGCGGCGCGCGACAAGATCGCCCTCATGAGCCACGAGGCTGCGGTGCGGTTGTATGACGTGCTGGCGGATCGGCTTCGGCACTATGCCGCGCTCTGCGGCGATGGCAACGCGGAAGCTCGCGGAAACGCGCGGACAAAGATAGAGGCGCTATTACCGACGGACGGCTGGCTTGGTCGACTACTTGCTCCGACGCAGGGCAAGGTCATCGGCGTCGATGAGGTGGCGGGACTGTTTCCGCCACGCTGACCCGAACGGCCGAGCGCGCGTCTGGGTTCGCGTCAAGTCCTATGCCGCCGCAGCAAGGTTCACCCGCACAGCCCGAGGCAGCAGCACGCCGCATCGAGTCAAGCGGGCAAGTTCTGCGAGGTTCCGCCACATCACGCGTCGTACGTCGGGTTGGTCGAGCCTGTGGAGGCGGGCGAGATCTGCCTCGACGTTCTCGACGTTTCCGGGCCGCCGACCTCGCCCACCCGACCGGTCGCCGAAGGGATGGTCTGTTTCCGCGAACACCCGGTCCAGCGGCAGCAGGCGAAGCAGGTCGGGGTGTTTCAGCATCGCGGCATTCACCGAGAAGAAGCAGCCAAGCTCAACGGCTCGTCTTGTCTCGTCCTCACTGCCGAGCCACCAGTGCAGCACCGCGCCGCTAATCGGCCGGGCCGTCAGGCAGTTGAGGACCGTCTCGGTTGCGGCATAACTGTGGATGCTTGTGATTCGAGGGCTGGCCTGCAGCGTCCTGAGGATGCTGTCGAAGGTCGTCTGTTGCGCCTGTAGGGGCAATCGGGACTTGCCATCTAACCCGACCTCGCTGACGTAGGCGGTCTTGAGGATGAGCTCGGCGAAGCGCGCTGGGTCGAATGCCTTCTGCACGCCGACCAGGCTGGGGTGGCAGCCCACGCCCCAGATCGTCCATGGGTCGGACCGGCTGAGGGCCTGCTCAGCCTCATCCAGTGAGCGGGTGGCCGCGAAGATGAGCGATCCGAGTTCCGATAGGTCGGATGCCGCGATGTCGGACTCGATGTGCGCGTGCAGGTCGATCGGAGGCAGGCGTTTCACGGATAGAGGCTCCGCAGCTCCGCAATGCCGCGCTGGCAGAGATCGAGGGCGTCGCGCATCGGGTAGTTGTCGGGGAGGCCAAGTGTGGCGAGATCTCGGCCCCTCACTCCTCGTCGGAGGAAGTTGCGCACCGGCTGCTCGACTGACTTGCCGTCGAGCCACTTCTGCACGACCGGGTCGCTGCTCGGCGCGATGTAGGCGGTTGTATCAACGACACCTGATGCCGCGAATGACGCCCGACGTAAGACGCAGCCGAAGCAAATACCACAGGGCACCTCAGCCGAGATGTGGTGCGCCCGTTGGCCAGTCAGCGCACATGAGTGGGTCTTGCTCAAGAACGCGGACGCCTCGTCGCCGCCCACGAGGTCGACGACGCGCAGGTACATCTCGCCCTTCGTGCTTTGGGCGAAGGGATTTTCGATGACCGCATGAGCGCCGGCCTTGGTCAGCACCACTGCGAGGTTCTGCAGGAACGCCGGGTGCGTGGTGCGCGTCGACAGGCTGCCGAGACGCTCCGGTCCCAGCGGCGGGTTGAGCGAGGCGAACCCATTCTCGGGGATCCAGAGCGGCACCTGGTGGACCGACGCAACGGCCAGGCCGAGGGCCAGGAAGAGCAGGGAGCGGGACCGGCTGGTCGGCTCGGATGGGTAGGAGGTGCCGTCGATCCGGTCGCTGCAGCGACCAAGATGCACGACGACGTGCTGCTGGGTCGGTCCGGGCGCCAGACGCTCGATCTGGGCTGCGACGTGGCGTTGGATCGGGGCCAGCATGGTGTTGCTGAAGTGCGACAGCAGGATTTGATGCTCATTCGGCGCGAGTAGCGAGCGGGAGTAAAGCCCACCGATCGCCGAGTCTGCGCCGCCACTGAGCAGGACCACTCGTTTCGGCACCCCGCTGGTGGATGGCAGCGCGACAGCCTCCACGGGCGCCTGCTCGTGGGTGAACGAGAGTGTCCAGCGGTCACCGCTCAGGAAGCCCAGCACGCCCGCGAGCTCCTCGGCCACGGCCTTCCAACGAGTGGGATCGGAGACGGGAATCTCTAAATCGAGCGGACGCTGGTTCCAGTTCGAGCCCTGCCCTTCACGAAGGACGGAACGATCGGCCGCGAAGGTCGTGAGCGCGATCCGGACGACGTCGATGTTCAGTTTCGGGACAGGTCCGAGCATCCCCAAGCTCGGGCCGATGCCGGAGGTGAACGACGACCGTTGATCGGTCAGCCAGTAGAACGACGAGGCCGCGTCGGCCGCGGGCACGTCATTGGCGGCAGACAGGCAAAGGCGGAAGCGGGGCATCAGGCGCCGCCCCCAACGATGTCGCGGATGGTTTCCAGCCCTGCCTCAACGGCGCGGCTGATCTCGTCTTCGGTCGCACCATCAACCGAGAGGGTCGCCTGAGCGGCCATGACCTCGGCCGCGTCGCGGATGTCGCCCTCGGCGACGTCCACCTGCTCGTGGCTGTTGACCAGGTCTCCGGTCTCGACGAGCAGCGTCTCGGCGATGATCGTGGCGATTGTCTGGCGGACAATCTCCTCTGGTGTCGGCGGGTTGCCGTCACGCTCCTGCTCGAGTACCCACTCTCCGACCTCGGCGGCGACGAGGCGCTGCTCATGGTCCTCGATTGTGCTGTCCGGTGCGGCGCAGGCCATGTCGACGATGCGGCGCAGGACCTCGAACTCATCGCCGAGACCGCGCAGTTCGTTGTAGTCCAGGCCGAGGCGCTCGAGGGTTGCCGCGTCGCCGGTGCGGTAGGCGTAGGCCGCCGCGGCCGCCCGTCCAGCGGTGCGCGCTGAGGCTGCGGCGGATCGCTGCGGGCCACCGCCGCTGCGAGAGCCACCGCCGCCCGAGGTGCCGCCCCCACCACCGCCACCAGGCCCATCGCCGCCTCCCCCGTCCGATGAGCGGGGGCGAATCAGATTGATGACGCGCTGAAGCACAGCCGGGTCGAGTGGCTGGCGATCGCCGTTGTCACCCTGGGGTGCGTCAGGTCCCGGGAGCCCATCCAGGTATTCGCCGATGGCGTCACGAACCGCCTTGCCGTCCTTTCCTCCGCTGCCGGAGTACGCGCCGCTGGTACCCATCAGGCGCTTCCCTGACTGGTCAGCGCGCTCTCGACCGCGCGCTTGACTTGCCCGTCGGGCAGCTTGCTCTTCCAGGTCGTCAGCACGCCACGGATCTGGGCAGGGTCGCCCCGGTTGAACTGCAGCGGCGTGGCGATGGTGATCTCGCTCGGCGGGAGCATCAAGAGGGCGTCGCGCGCGTCCGTGACGACAACAGGGCGGCGTCGGGCGATGCGGAGGATGGCATTAACACCCGCCTTCTGCTTGGCCGGCTGGTCACGCATAGTGCGGCCGATGTGGCGTAGCAGGTCTGTGGCATCACCATCGCCGAGAGCGTCGAGTTCGGCATCCGTCACCGAAGCCTGCTCGCGTCGCGACTGCGACAGCAGGTTGGCCGCGATGTCACGCAGTTGTTCCGGCAGGCTGTCGTCAATGAGGGTGACGCCAGCAAAGGTTGCAGCCAGAGTCAGGTACGGAGAGAGGTCGAGCCCGCGCAGTGAGGGCGCCAGTTTGGCCCAGCGGACCATGGCCTGCGTGAACTGGCCCGACGGTGCGCCCGCGGCCGGCGTTTGGCTCGTCGCGGCAGCACCGCGTCGTGCGCGGGCCGGCGGCTCGGTTTCAGGTGTGTCGCGGGGCTCGTCTGACGTCGCGTCGGCCTGTGGTTCAGGTTGAGCAGGGCGTCCGGCCTGGTCCTCAAGACGCCCCAGCTGGTCGCGCATCTCACCCTTGGCGAACCAGCCGAGTAGCAGCTTGAACTCCGGCTTCATAAGGGCTTCGAGGGTCATGAGTTTGGCGACCACCGCGGCGTCCAGGCTGATGCCGCGACGTGAGGCGACGGACTGTCGGACATGGAGGTCATTGAGGAAGCGCTTGATGTAGCGCGGATTGCCCCTGAGCTTCTCGTAGAGCAGCGGTGTGAGACGGGTGGCGAACGCCAGCTCGTCGTCCATTGCGAGGCCGGCGATCTCGCCGATGTCATCGACGGAGCCGCCCTTGCGGCGCACCTGGGCGCAGCGGTCGATGAGCGTGACGAGCTGAGGCTTGCCGGCGGTGGCCTCGAGCTGCAGAAGCAGCAGGTAAGCCTGGGTGTCGAAGTGGCTCAGTGCGGGCAGCGCGATCGTGGTCTGCACGATCTTGTGCAGGTAGAGAGTGGCGGGGTCCTGCTGATCGTCGTCGCTCTCCTCTGGACGGCCGGTCGACTTGAAGCGTGTTCGGATGGCGTCAGCGACCCGGTCCTCATCGGCCGCGATGACGAATGACATCTTCGGCACCGCGAGGAAGAGGCGCATCGCCTCCAGACTCTCGACAACCGTCTCGGGTAGACAGCGGTCGAGGTCGTCGACCAGGACAACCACGGCGCTGATGTGCTTGAGGTCCTCGGAGCCGATCAGCTGGGCGAACTCGTCGCGGAACTCCTCCAGGCCGCGCACCGACTCCTCGTCACCTTCCTTGGGCTTCACCAGCTCGACGAGCTTGTCGAAGTTCGGGATCTGGAGGGTCAGCGATGAGCTCGCCGCCAGCTTGATCGCCTTGGCCCAGTCGATCCGTTTGCCCAGACGTGTAAGCAGGTTCTTGGCCTTGTCGGTCTTCGTCTCCGAGGTGTTGATCTCACTGGCCAGCGCGGCCAGCACCTCAGCGATGAGGCTTTCCTTGGCGCCGGTCGTCGGGTCGTAGCGCCACGGGTCGGTCGGGATGACCAGCACGTTCTGCGTTTCGGTCTTGCGGCGATCAAGCTCCTGACCGACCAGGCCGAGCACGGTGGTCTTGCCGCTGCCCCAGCTGCCGGACAGGCCGAGGGCTACCGGATCGAGCGCCTCGTCCAGCAGCGCGTCGGCGACCGTCTGGGCGACGGCATCGAAGGACAGTAGATCGACCTTGGCAGGGTCGTCGGACCAGAGCGACATGGCGGCCGCGGTCATGACATGTCCCCGAACCACAGACCAGCGCCTCGCTGAGCCAGCTCGCGCTTGCGCTCGTCGTAGTCGGGCATGACGCGGGCGAGCAGTTGCCAGAACGCCGGGCCGTGGTGGGCTTCGCGCAGATGTGCCAACTCGTGGGCCAGGACGTAGTCGACCAGCTGCGGTGAGAGTTGCAGGGTTGCCCAGTGGATGCGCACCCGTCGTCCGGCGGTGGCGCTGCCCCACTTGTGGCCGAGATCAGCGACCTCGACGTTCCCCGGTTCGACGCGCAGGCGTTCCGCGCATGAGCGGACACGGGGGCGTAGCCAGGTCTCGCCACACCGCTGGTACCAGGCGATCAGGTGCGCTGGGCCGTCTGAAGCGAGCTGGCGAGGCATGACCAGCCGGCCGCGCTCGAGTCGCACTGCGCCGTCCGTCTCGGCGAGTTTGAGCCGGTGGCTGCGGCCGAGGTACAAGAAGCCTTCCCCGTCGACGAGTTCCTTGGTGACCGGCTCGTGCTGGAGCACCTCCTTCTCGGCGAGCTTTCGGTAAACCCAGTCGCGTTTTGAGGCGAGGAATCGCGTCAGCTCGTCCGTGGCCACATCGCCTGCCGCCCGCAGTCGCAGGGACCCGTCGGCCTCGATCGTGAGCTTGGCCTTGCGGCTGGCGCCGCCGGTCTCAACCGGGACGCGCAGTCCATCGAGGTGAAGCACAGCGGAGCTCATGGGCGTTTCCCGCGGGTCACGCGCTGGGCGATCAATGGCTGGTTCGCCCGGGCCAGTTCCATGACCTTGTCGGCGACGGCGGCCTGCTCGGCGAAGGGGAACAGGTCGCGGTCGTCGAGGGTGTGGATGATCCGCCTACGCAGCTCGTCCTGGGCGTGGGGGTTGTGCCGGAAGCGGACCAGCCCGGCGTGGTCGGCGATCTCGACGACGATCTCCTCGGCCTGGTGCACGATGTCGACGCGAACCTCGTCGGGCAGGCTCGCGTCGGTGGCGAACTCGTTCTCCAGCAGGCCGTAGAAGCGCGCCACCAGCGGATCCTCGTGGGCGCGATCCGCGCCACCGGACTCGTCGGTGGCATCGCCGAGCAGCACCTCCAACGCCAGGCTCAGCTGCTCCCACTTGCCGGTGAGCGTTTTGAGGATTTCGTCGAGGCGCTCGGAGAGCTTGGTGTAGCGGGCCGGGTCCTCGTCAAAGTTCTTGCGGATGTGGAAGCGCAGGGCATGTTCCATCTCCGACGCCTTGGCCTTGTCCGAGGTGAGGCCCTTGACCTTGGCGAGGAAGTCCGGCGCGGTGATTGAGACGGGCGGGATCTTGGTGGCGATGTCAAGTGAGGTGACGTGCTCATCGATGAGCGTTCGCACCTTCTCCCCATACAGCGACGGGTCGAAGTCGCCCATGCCGTCGTCGCGGTAGCGTCGACGGGCCACCTTCTGAATGATGCCAAGACGCTTAGCGTCGCCCACGAACGGGAGCGCCTCAGGACGCGGTAAGACGGTGTCCAGCGTGGTCAGGAACTGCTTTAGCAGCACGCCGAAGCGAGCGCGAAGTGCCTCGTCGGAGAGGACATCGACGCAGGCCTCGATGTCCTCGTCGGTGTCGAAGGTGTCGATGCCTGCCTGCGCGAACACAGCCACCGTCCTGGCATGACGGTCACGCAACTTGGGGACCTCGTCGGTGATCGAGGCCAAGGCTCCGATCGCGTCCTCAGCGTCTTCCGGCGCGTAGGCCTGCAGCGCCTTCTGCAAGTGAGCACCGACGCCGAAGTAGTCGACCAGGAATCCCGCGGCCTTGCCCTGCGCCGTGCGGTTGACCCGGGCGATGGCCTGCAGCAGCTCGGCATCCTGGATGAAGCGGTCGAGATAGAGCACCTGCTCGACAGGAGCGTCGAAGCCGGTCAGCAGCATGGTGCGGACCAGCAGGAACGCCACCGGACTGGCTTGTTCGCCGGTTGGGCCAAGCGACCTCTTGAAGTCGGCGATAACGGTGTCCTGGCGGGTCTTGTCAGTCCACTTCACCCAGGTGGGATCGTCGTTATTGCTGGCGGAGATGACCGGAACGAAGTCGAGAATGCGGATCAGGTCGAGGTGCGGCAGCGCCCGCATCAGTACCTGTCGGCGCCGGTCGAGTCCGTCGATGTCAAGGCTGCCGTCAGCCGCGCCGCTGACGAGGTGCGCAGGCAGCGCTTCGATTTGAGCGACGAGATCGTCGCGGGCGGCGAGTAACGCATCGCGGTAGCGAACGGTCGCCAGGCGGCTTGTGGCGGAGAGCTGAGCCTTGAAGCCGCTCGGCAACACGGCCGAGATGTAATGCCACAGCATCGACTTCGCTTTGGCGGCAATGAGATTCGGGGCTTCGAGGACTGCGCCCGTGGTGGCATAGCGAGCCTTGAGCTTCTCGACCTCCTCTACGGTGTGTTCGGTGAACATGTCCTCGAACAGCTCGTCGAGGTCACTGCCGCCGGCCACCGCGCCCTTGGCGGTGCGGCCTTCGTAGAAGATCGGGACAACCGCCCCGTCGTCCTCGGCCTGACGGATCGTGTACTTGTCGATGAACGTCCCGAAGATGGCGTCGGTGCGCTTCTTGCCCTCGCGCATGATCGGGGTGCCCGTGAAGCCGATCTTCGCAGCGTTCGGCAGCGCGGCCATCAGGTTTGCGTGCAGGGTCGAGGTCTGAGAGCGGCGCGCCTCGTCGACGAGGATGACGACGGTCTCGTCGGTGTTGAGGACGCCGAGCGTCTCGTTCTTCTCGTCACCCGCCATGCGCGTCTCGCCTGCGCCCGAGGCGTCGGAGTCGCGGTACTTCTGAATCATGGCGAAGATCAGCGCCGGGCCCTTCTCGGCCAGGATCGTCCTCAGCCTGCTGGTGCGCCGAGCCCGCTGAACAACCTCGCCGGAGAGCTTCGCCGTCTCTGACAGCTGCTTCTCCAGGTCGGTGCGGTCAGTCACGATCACGGCCTTGAACGCCCGTAACACCGGGTCCGAGCGCATCGCCCGGACGAGGAAGACCATCGTGAGCGACTTGCCCGAGCCCTGGGTGTGCCAGATCAGACCGCCACGACGGTCGCTCTCACCGTCGACGGCGCGGGACTTGCCGGTACGCAGCCGCTGCAGCGCACGGCACACCGCTCGGTACTGCTGGTAACGGGCGACGAGTTTGATCCGCCGGCCGTTCACCTCCGTGAACAGCGTGAAGTGCCGCACGATGTCAAGCAGACTGGCCGGGGTCAGCATGCCGGCGACGAGCAGTTCCTGCCCCGTCAGATCTGCTGCGGGCTTCATGAGATGCGCGCCGAGTTCGTCGCGCGAGAGTGGCGCGGCATCCTTCCACTCCAGGTAGTGCTCAGGACCAGACGTAAAGGTACCGACGCGCGCCCTGTCGCCGTAGGTCGCGACGACGAATTGAATGGTCCAGAACAGCTGCTCGTTGCCTTCCGGCATACCGAGGCTTCGCTGGTTGGCGTAGCGGCGCAGCTGGTTGATGCCCTCGGCCATCGGGTCAGTGACGTACGGGCTCTTACACTCGATCACCACCAGTGAGATGCCGTTGACGAACAGCACAACGTCAGGGGCGACGAACTGCTTCGCCTGTCCGCCTGGCTCGTCGACCCGGAACTGGTTGATCGCCAGGAAGTCGTTGCGCTCAGGGTGCTCGAAGTCGATGAAGCGGATCCGCTGCGACCGGCCCTGATCCCACTCCGGAAGGCCTGACACAGACACGCCCTCGAGTAGGCGCTCAGTCATCCGTTCGTTGAGTTCGATGAGTTTGCTCACCTCAACGCGTGTCAGCGATGAGACCGCTTCGGAGAGACGGGAATCGTCCAGCCACAACGCACCACCTGGACCGGGGTTGATCTTGAGCAGAGCCGCCCGCAGGCGGTCTTCGAGGATCGAGCCACGGAACGACTCGCGCTCTGTGACAGACGGATCTGACTTCGAGCCTTCGATTACCGACCAGCCAATACCCGCCAACTGATCCAGCAGCGGCTTCTCGACCTTCGTGTACTCCGGGCCGTTGCTCATGACGCGACCTGCTCCGGAACGTGGACGCGGCCGGTCAGGAGGTCCTCTGCTAAACCGGCCTTTAGAACACGGAGCTTCCTCAACGAATGCTGTTGACTAACAATCTTGGACTCGAGCGTCTTCAAGATCGCCTCTATCTCGAGCTGCTCGTTGATCGGCGGCGTTGGCGGCTCTTCAAGTTTGAGCGGGCAATGATCTTGATGCCGCTGTTGCTGCCCGGTGTTTCCGGGTGCAGTGGAACCGTATCCGGCGGTGGCCGTTGGCGGGGTTGCGGAATCCGCAGGCCGATCT
>Ga0136617_10006931_pt1 | contig 10109 bp, 8 predicted proteins | sample AntDrymUQ3222106_2_FD_129672 | JGI IMG/M metagenome (GOLD analysis project Ga0136617, IMG submission 129672) | Polar desert sand microbial communities from Dry Valleys, Antarctica - metaG UQ322 (21.06) | ecosystem: Environmental > Terrestrial > Soil > Desert | place: Antarctica: Dry Valley... | reverse complement strand
TCGAGCACGAACGGGAGGAACTGGCCGTCGTCGCGCGGCTCCGAGGCGTTGAACACGTCCTTCTTCCCGAGCGGAATGATCACCTCGTTCACCAGCGGGTTGCCCAAACGGGAGACGTTCACAAAGCTGCCCAGGTTGATGGGCGTCGGGTCGCCGGGTCGGGGGGCGAGCACCCGGGTCTGGCGGCGCTTGGTCTGGGAGTACACCCCGATGATGCCGCTGCCGTCGCCGCCGTCGGTGAGGAGAGCCGTGGGCACCTGGAGGGCGACGCTGTTGACGTTGAAGCCGCCGGTGCTGTCGACGCCCGGCTCGGCCGGCAGTGGAATCGTGTGGGCGAGATTGAACGGGCGGAGCCCGAGGAGGTCGAAGGCGGAGGCGGCGTCGAAGTAGAAGCCCTCGTCACGCTGACCGGCGAAGCTGCGCAGCCCGTCGTCGAGGTCGACGATGGCATCGGCCGCCAGCGATTCGTAGCCGGGGGTCGAGCGGGGACCGACGTTGTTGGGCGGCACCGGGAGGCCGCTGCCCAGCTCGGTGCGTACCCCGTCGCGCACCACGGAGAGGTTGTAGAACTGGCGGAAGTTGAAGTCCGGGTCGTCGAGCGAGTCGATCGGCCCGGTGTTGTAGAGGTACGTGTTCGGGTTCTGGATCTGGGTGTCGAAGCGCCACTCGTAGGTGACGTCGGGCTCGGCGTCACCGTCGTTGTCGACGTGGACCTGGTAGAGCACGTCCTCGCCGAAGTTGTAGAAGTTGGGTCCGCCGGCCGGCTCCTCGAACGGTATCCAGTTGGCGATGAGGGTCACCGTTTCCGGCCGGTCTGGGCTCACGAAGGCGTAGACATCGGTGTTGTCGGCCACCGGGTCCTCCGTGATCAGGGGCGCTTCCCGATGGCTCGAGGCTCCGGTGGGCATGACGCTGGCCAAAGCCAGCCCTACCCCCAGCAAGCCCAGTGCCCGCAGTTTCCGAGGTCTGTTCACGTCACTCCTTCGTCGGTTGGTTCCAACTCGGTCGGGTCTCAATCTCGATCGGCAACGCCCACCACCTGCCAGGCGTCACCCATCGGCGCTACCACTGCGTAGAAGTTGTCCTGCGGACCATCCACCGGCACCAGCCGGGCCCAGCTACCAGCACCCGGCCCGAATGCGGCCACGAAGTCCCTCGGATCGCCGGCCGAGTCGAGACCGACGGGATCGCCCACCGTCCATGCCCCCGGCTGCTCACACGGGGCCCGTACGAAAGCGGCCGGCCCGTACAGGTAGCTCCCCACCTGCAGGGATGCCGCCCCCACGTCGTCGCACGCCTGCAGCCGGTCGACCCACGCCCTCACCGTCACCGGTGCTCCGGCCTCGTCCGGCAGGATCGGCACGACGCTGATCGGCTCGGCCCCGACCCGCCAGACGCTGTCTCGCCGCTCGACCGCCCAAAGGCTCCGGCTGCGGGCCGGTACCAGCCCCCGGGTGGGGTCGAGAGACGGGCGTTGCGATGACGTGACCTCGATCTCGAGCCGATCGTCGCCGCCGAAGGCGGCCCGGGACGGCCCGATCTCGAAGCCGGTGGGCAGCATCAGGTCGGCCTGCGCCCTGATCCACGACTCGGGGGACGGGAAGCGCTGACGGCTGGCCGGGTCGAGGATGGCGTAGACCGCCTCCGGCTTGCCGTCGACGATCGACTGCAAGAAGTACGTGAGGGCGGCTTCGGCGGTCGCCGGCTCCTCGGTCAACGTCGGCCCGGCCGGTTCCGCCGTCGCCTCGGTGACCGGTGGGAGGACGCCGTCCGTGAACGAGAACCGGGTCACCGAGGGCCCCTGGTCGGGCCGAGCGGTCTCGTCCGGCCCACCGCCCCGAAGGACCAGGGCAACTCCGACGCCGAGAGCCAACCCCGTCGCAGCCAGCACGACGTGGCGAACTCTACGACCTCCCGCTCCACCTTCACGTACCGGGCTCATCCGTCGCCCCTCCTTCGGTGCCGGCGGCGGTTCCGGATGACACGGAGGCGTCGAAGCTGCCCACTGACGCCCGAACGAGGGGCCGGTGACGATTGGCCATGGGCGATGGCGCCGGACCGCCGGGTGCGGACTGGGGCGCCACCTGTCCCGGGTGGCACCTGCTCCGCTAGGTTGAGCTTGGTTATGCCCCGCATCGAGATCGAGCTGACCAGTGCCCGCCCCGACGGCACCTGGACGTGGCGCGCCGCCGGCGCCCGCCAACCGAAGGGCATGCTCGACGGCACCGTGCTCCCCGGCGGAGCCAAGGTGGGCGACGTCCTCCGGGCCGAGGCCGACATCGACATCGACGGGATCACCGTGCGGTCTACGTCGCAGGTCATTCAGAAGAAGGTTGCACCGGAGCGCATCGAGATCGTGGGGTCCGGGCGGGAGGAGCCGTCGGTCACCACCAACATGCGTGGTGGCGTCGAGGCCGGCGGCGAGCGGGGCCGGCGGGGCGATCGCGACCAGGATCGGGCACGCGACCGGCCGGGCCGCCCCGGGGGCAGGCCGGGTGGGCCCGGTGGCGCGGGAGGCCCGTCCCGGCCGGGTGGGGGCCGATCCGATCAGGCCCGTCCTCGTACCGACGGTGGGCTTCCCACCCCCGACCGCGGCGAACGCGCCCGACGCGAGTCCCGGTCCGGCGACGCTGGCCGACCGGCCCGCGACCGTCCCGGCGCCGATCGTCCGGCGGGCGCCCGCCCCCCCGGGGATCGGTTCTCGGGTGACCCTCCGGCGGGTGACCGTCCGGCGGGTGACCGTCCGGCGGGCGCCCGCCCCCCCGGGGATCGGTTCTCGGGTGACCCTCCGGCGGGTGACCGTCCGGCGGGTGACCGTCCGGCGGGTGAACGCGACCGTGGTGGTGGCGGGGGCCGGCCGTCCGGTGACCGTCCCGGCGGCCGTCCGTCCGGTGACCGTCCTTCCGGTGACCGCCAGCACACCGAGCGGGGTGATCGCCCGGCTCGGGGCGCGCCCCGCCCGGCCGAGCCGGCCCGACCCAGGGCCCGCCGACTCCAGCCCGGCCGCACGTACCGCGACGCGGTCCTGGCCGAGCTGTCGCCCGACCGCAAGGCGGTGGCCGAGCAGATCCTGCGCGGTGGCATTCCCGCCGTGCGCCAGGCGGTCGAGGAGCAGAACGCCAAGGCTCGAGAGGTGGGCGGGCCGGAGATCAAGGCCGACGCCCTGCTGGCGGTGGCCGAGGAGCTTCTCCCCGCCCTCAAGGCCGCGGAGTGGCGCGACCGGGCCGACGCCGCCATCGGGATCGTCGACGAGATCAGCGTGCGCGACCTCCGGGCTGTCGTCAGCGGGGCGGAGACCGCCCGCGACGAGGAGGGACGGGCGCTGGCTTCCACCCTGCGGGAGGCGCTCGACCGCCGGGCCGCGTCCGACCGGCAGTCCTGGGTCGACGAGATCACATCGTCGCTCGACGAGGGCCGGGTGGTGCGGGCCCTGCGCATCAGCGGACGCCCGCCGGAGCCCGGCGTCCGGTTCCCGGCCGAGCTGGCCAAGCGACTGAGCGACGCGAGCGGCGAGGCCCTCGGCCCGGACACCACGCCCGACCGCTGGGCCGCCGTCCTGGAAGCCGTCGTGGCGTCGCCCGTGCGCCGCACCATCACCCCCCGCGGTCTGCCCCCCGAGCCCGGCGAGGAGCTCACGCGCGCCCTCCGCCTCGCTGCCCCCCGGGTCCCCGCCATCGGAGTCCTCCTGGGCGATCCGCCCGGCGCACCGCCCCGCCCCCCGAGGCCGGCGGGTGCCCGAGGCGCCCCTCCCTCCTCCCGTCCGGGCCGCCCGCCGGGCCGCCCGCCGACCCCTCCGGGCCGACCCGGCACTCCCCCGGTCCCGCCCCGGCCCGCCGCCACCGGTTCCGCACCGTCGACCCCAGCCGCCGCGCCCGCGTCCTCTGAGTCGCCGGCCGCCTCTCCCGAGGCCGAGTCGCCCACACCGCCCACCGACTCGCCGGAGCAGGTCGCCGCCGCTCCCGAGGACTCGCAGGAGCAGATCGCCGCCGCTGCCGAGGACTTGTCGGAGCCCGTGGGCGCAGGCCCCGAAGACCGGCCTGAGCAGGTCGCCGCCGCTCCGGAGGCAGATCCCGCGTCGCCGACCTCGGAGGCAGATTCCGCGTCGCCGACCTCGGAGGCCGACGCAGACTCACGCACGCCGGATGCCGCCTGGGCCCTCAACGCAGAGGCGGAGACCACTGGCGAGACGACTACGGATCCCGCTGCGCACACATCCGACGCCGCCCCGGACGCCCGGTTCGCGGGTATGGCGGCGCCGGTGCCACCCGGGGCGGAGGTGGCGGCCGGCAGGGCCGAACCGCAGTACGGAGCCGACCCGTCCGGCGTGACGACCGAGCGTCGCGAGACGGGCGTCGACGACGGGGCCGGCACCCCCGCCGGGGCTGTCTGAGCAAACCGCAGCATCGCCGGGCGTGGGGCCGGGCTTGGGGCCCGCTGCAACATCGCCACGACCGGGCCGCCTGCCGACCTGCACCTCGCACCGCCGGTTTGGCGTCTCCGTAGCGTGGTGATCCGGGCCTGCGACGCCGAATTCACGACGCTATGAGTGCGGCAAACCTCGGACCGGCACCGATCTTCTCAGGCGATGACGGCCACGATCCCGTGCTCGTGGAGGAACTCGAGGAGTCCGTCGACCAGGTCCAGGTGAGCGACCTCGTCGAGGGGCACCCACGCCGCCTCGGCGGCATCGCCACCGGCCGTGGGCGCGGCCTCGTCCGGCCCCACCAGCACCGTCACCAGGTAGTCGACGATGACGAAGTGGCGGTCGTCGCCGATGCGCTCCACCAGGCCCACCATCCGGTCGCAGACACCCTCCACGCCGGTCTCCTCGAGCAACTCCCGCACGACCGCCTCGGCCAGGGTCTCGCCGGCCTCCACCCGCCCGCCGGGGATCGACCACTCCCCCGCCGCCGGCCCGTGGCCCCGACGCACGACCAGCAACTTCCCCTCCTCGACCGCGATGGCCCCGACGCAGACCTCCGGCGTCACGCCGCGCCCGCCCCGGCCGCATTGACCCCTGGCCCGTCGAACCCGGCCTCGTCGGCGACCGAACCGTCGCCGCCCTCGGCCGGCTCCGCGACCCGCTCCCGGAACCGCTTGTGCACCACCAGCATGCGGGCGGTGAAGCCGAACGTCTCGAAGAAGTTCTTGGTCTGGCGGTTGCCGGGCAGGGCGAAGGAGTCGATCCCGATGCAGTCGGCCTCGCGGCACCAGGCGATGACGTCATTGACCAGTGCCTCGCCGACGCCCACCTCGCGGGCCCCCGGCTCGACGAAGATGTCGTCGAGCACCCCCAGACGCCCACCGTCACGCAGCGGCTCGATCCGGACGACCGCATAGCCGATCACGGCGCCGTCGATGGTGCCGCACAGCACCCGAGTGTCGGGGTCGACCAGCGCCCGCTTCAGGTTCTCGTCGAGCGGCTCGTCGCGGGCCTCCCTGTCGGCCCACACGTCTCCCCCCTTCATCGGGGTCAGCTCGGCGATGGCCAGCCGGGCCAGGTCGGCCAGACGGGGCAGGTCGTCCTCGGTCGCCGGCCGGCATGCCTCCATCAGGTTGACGATTCTGCCAGGCCGGCGGCGCGCCGACGCCCGAACGGCCGGGCGACGGTGGGCGGGGGCGACGTCAGACGCAGTCCCGGCAGTACATCCGGTCGTGGTCGGCCAGCTGGCTCGGATGCTTGACGAGGAAGCACGACTGGCACACGAACTCCCCCGGTCGCTTGGGCGCCACCTTGATCGAGCCCTCGGCCCGGTCGTCGGCGTCGGGGACCTCGTCGTCCTCGTCGTCCTGCTCGTCGACAACCACCAGCCGGTCCTTCAGGATGACGTCGAGGCCGGCCTCCACGTCGTCGGGGTCGAGATCGTCATCGTCGTCGTCATCGTCGTCGTCGTCCTCGGCGGCGACCACCACCGCGACCGGCACCACCTCGTCGACCACGAGGTCGTCGACGACCGCCAGCTCGTCGACGACCACGAGATCGTCGTCGTCGAGGCCCTCCTCGTCGTCGATGAGATCGTCGTCGTCCAACGCCTCCAACTCGACAATGTCGGGGTCGTCGGGCTCGGCCACGTCGGCGAGCTCTTCTTCATCGTCAGGCATGCTGCCGGATCCCCTTCAGCGGTCTACGGGGCCGGGAGCATAGACCACGCCGGTTCTCCACGGAGACGGAGAACGCGGGATCCAGGGGACCGTTGGTGCCGCTCCTTGGCCCTCCCATCCCCGCCCGGTCGATGACCGGACTTGAACAGGGGGTTATCGGAACGTTGTCTACTTGGTCCCCCGAATCCGCGCTGCCTTCGACTGCCCCCTCCGCGGGGCCACCGCCGAAACGGTGACTCCGAGGCCCACGACCCGGGGGTTTGGGGCGCCGAGGACTGCCGTAAGTTGCCCCATACGAGTCGGATGCGCAACCCGCCCGACGACCCTTTTGACCTGCGCCTTTACGCGTCGTCGCAGGTCAGAACGCTAGGAATTTCTGTCTGAACCAGTCGTCGAGGGTTGGGCCGCCACCGGGTCTGCGGATGGGTTCGGCGACGGGGTCGCGGCCGGCCCTGCGAGGGCCTGGCGGCGGCCTTCGGCCCGGCGCTCGGAGTCGAGTCTTTCCAGGTCGGAGGCACCGTGGTCGACGAACGTCATCATGTCGGCGACCAGTCGGTGGCCGGCCTCGTCGGCGATCAGGCGGTGCATCTCCTGGCACACGTGGCGGTATGCGGGATGGCCGGCGGGGGCGGTGCGCAGCTCGATCATGTGCATCGCCTCCCGGGCGTTCATCTCGATCGAGTACCGCACCCGGTAGGCCAGGGCGACGGCGTAGGGCGCCTGGGCCGGGAAGGGTCCGGCCAGGATGTCGTGCAGCCGGGCCGAGCGGTCCATGGCCTCCTCGAACCGGTCGGCGGCGCCGGCGTCGACCACGTCGGCGGGGAGCACGTAGCCGTGGGAGGGGGTGAGGGGCTGCCACTGGATGGTGAGCATGCGATGGCGCTGGAGGTCACGGAACGCGCCGTAGTCGGACAGCACGTCGAACCGGTAGCTCGCTGTCTCCAAGGCCCGACCCGGCTTGTGGCGACGGTTCCGTCGGTCGCCGACGTAGGCGGCCACCACCGCCTTGCGGTCGGCCTCCGAGAGGCCTCTCACGCGGGCCCGCACCTGATCGTCGGGGAGGTCGGTATACGGGTAGAGCATGGCCGCCAGCAGTCGCTCCTCGGCCTCGGGGTCGAAGTCGACGAGGGTGACGGAAGGCCGGGGCTCGGGCTCCTCGCCGGCGAAGAGGCGGTTCGCCACCTCCGACGTGGCCCCCGCCGTCGCCTCCAGGTAGGCCGACCACTCGCCGCCCCGCTCCGGGCGGTCGACCCGGGACAGGAACGAGGGGATGACCTTTCGCAGCTCGCTAAGCATCAGGTCGGCGTAGCCCCGGGCCTCCGGAAGGGCCGACGCCCGCATGCGCAGCAGCAGCTGCTCGTAGCCCTGGCCGGTGCCGTAGATCCCGACGTTCGACAGCGAGGCCGCCGGCAGCACCCCCCGGAGGGCGTCGAACGACTTGGCCCGGATCGAGCGCCGCCACACCGTCTCGGGATCGGTCGGGTTCCGGGGGAACCGCTCCCGGTACCAGGCCTCCATCCGCGGCACGAGCTCGGCGTAGGTGTCGAACTGGCGGTCGAGGTCGGCCACGTACCGGGTTCCGAGGGGCGACGACAGCACGGCCGGGTCGCGGTGGTAGCGGTAGCGGCCCCCCAGGCGGGTGTCGTACGGGATGTAGCGGGTCGACTGCTCGAGGTACGCCATGAGGCGTCCCCACTCAAGGATCTTGGTCAGCAGGTTCGACGCCTGCTCGCAGGCCAGGTGCACCCCGCCCAACTGGGCCACCGAGTCGTCGCCGTACTCGTAAAAGACCTTCCGGTAGAGGTCCTCCGCCCGCTTCAGGCCCATGGTGGCGTCGACCGAGATGTCGCCGGAGGTGTCGAGGTCGCCCACGAACTCGTCGAGGAACAGCCGCCGCAGGCTCTTCATGGTGCGTGAGTAGCGGGCGAAGAGGGCGCCCTTGACCACCTCGGGCAGGTTCACCAAGCCGAAGACGGGGCCGTCGAGATTGGTGAAGTAACGACGAAGGACGTCGGCCTCCTCGTCGGTCCACTGCTCGCTGACGTAGGGGTGCGCCATTCGCCTTCCTGGTGCCGGCCGGGCTGGTCGTGGGAAGCGTGAGGTTAGGGCCCGGGATCGAACGCGGCGCGGACCTCCTCGAGGGCGTCGGGCCGCAGCCACAGGTCGACCACGGTCATGGCCATGGCCTTGGCCGCGTCGAGCACCCCCCGGTCGCCGTCGGGCGACACCGCCCACCGGGCGAACTCGGCCGAATGCAGCCCCACGTCGGAGGGCGAGACCTTGACGATCGGGTGGATGGTGGGAACCCGGTAGCTGACGTTGCCCATGTCGGTGCTGACCATCAGCCTGGTGGACGGCCCGGGTTCGGCCACCGGGCGCCCCAGGCGGGCGCTGTTGGCCCGGTAGAGCGCCCCCAGGGGGCGGTTGCTCCGCAGGTCGGTGTACTCGGGCCACGGCTGGCTCACCTCCACCGTGCACCCGGCCGCCGCCGCCCCTGCCTCCAGGCAGGCGATGACCCGCCGCTTGAGCTCCTGGAGGCTGGCCGCGGTCGCGGAGCGGACGTACCACTGGGCCACCGTGTGGTCGGGGACGATGTTGGGCTTGTCGCCGCCTTTCAGGAACACCCCGTGGATCCTGTCGGTGGGTGCGATGTGCTGGCGGAGGGCGGCCACCGCGTTGTACCCGAGCACCGCCGCGTCGAGGGCGTTGCGGCCGCGGTCGGGTGCGGCGGCGGCGTGGGCCGCCCGTCCGAAGTACTCGACCTGGTAGGTGGCGATGGCGATGACGTCGGGTTGCACGAGATCGACGCCTGCGGGGTGGATGGCCAGGGCGGCGTCGACGCCGTCGAACGCCCCCCGGTCACCGAGGAGGACCTTGCCCCCGCCCCCCTCTTCCGCCGGGGTGCCGATGACGTCGAGCCGACCACCGGCCTCGGCCACCACGGTGGCGGCGGCCAGCGCCGCCCCCAGCCCGGCGGCGGCGATGATGTTGTGGCCGCAGCCGTGGCCGATGCCGGGCAGGGCGTCGTACTCGCACAGCACCGCGATCCGGGGTCCGTGGCCGCCCGATCCGTTCCCCGGCGGTCGACCCACGAAGGCGGTCTCCAGCCCGTGGGCCCCCCGTTCGACGACGAAGCCCTCTCCCTCCAGGGCGGACGCCAGGAGGTCGGCCGCGAAATGCTCCTCGAAGAGCAGCTCGGGCCGCTCGTGGATCCGGTGCGACACCTCGACCAGGGCTTCCGCCCGGGCGTCGACGGCATCGATCACCCGCTGCCGGGCCGTATCGAGGTCGATCAACTCGGCGATTCCCGGCGACATAGCACCGAGGTTAGGGCCACCCGGCGACGCTTCACCCGGCCGTTGCCGGGCGAAGCGTCACCGGGGGTCGCCTGTCAGCCCTTCAGCTTGTCGGCCACGTCGTCGACGAAGCCCTTGACCTTGCCCTCACCCTGGTCGATCTTGCCCTCGGTCTTGAGCTTGTCGTTGTTGGTGAGGTCACCGGCGGCCTCCTTGATGCGGCCCTTGGCCTCGTCCATCTTTCCGTCCATGTCGCCTCCCTTTCCTTTGGCGTAGGCCCTGTTTGTACCCTCTCGCCGACCTCGTACCCTTGTTTCACGTCGGAGCAGGTAGGGCATGCTCGCTGGGTTCGAGGAGGGGTCAGTGGCAGTGATCGATCAGTGGCGACAGCGTGCAGAAGACGCGCCGTCTCCGTGGGCCCCTCCGAGCGGAGGGCCGAGCTCGTTGCGGTTGGCGAAGGCCACGGTGGGCCTGCTCGTCGGCAGCCTCATCGCACCCGTCCTCGTGGTGGCTCTGCTTGCCCTCGCTCTGCTCGACCTCCCGCTATCGGGTGACCTTCCCGACGAGTTGGCCTCGGTCGAGTCGCGAATCACCCGGGTGTATGACGGCACGGGCGCCGAGATGGCGGTCTTCCGCCGCTTCGAGTCGGCCCTGCCGGTGGCGCCCGAGGACATCCCCGAGGTGCTCAAGCAGGCCGTGGTGGCGGCCGAG
>Ga0136617_10006930_pt1 | contig 10109 bp, 7 predicted proteins | sample AntDrymUQ3222106_2_FD_129672 | JGI IMG/M metagenome (GOLD analysis project Ga0136617, IMG submission 129672) | Polar desert sand microbial communities from Dry Valleys, Antarctica - metaG UQ322 (21.06) | ecosystem: Environmental > Terrestrial > Soil > Desert | place: Antarctica: Dry Valley... | reverse complement strand
TGTTCGACCCGCACGCCACCTGGCGGGTGACGCCGGCCGAGCTGGCCAGCCGCAGCCACAACACGCCCTTCGTCGGTCGGGACCTGCGCGGCCGGGTACGCCACACCGTGCTGCGGGGATCGCCGACGGTCGTCGACGGGGCGGCGATCCGATGAGCGACGGACCCCTCGGGCACCTGAATGAACCGGCACTGAATGAACATACACTGGAACGCATGAACATGCGGGAGCGACGGCCGGCCGGGGTGCTCGTGCTGGCCGACGGCTCGGTGTTCGAGGGCGAACTCATCGGGGCCCCGACGTCGCCGGCCGCATCGGGTGGGGGGGAGCACCGGGATTCTGGGGTGCGTTCCCGGTTCGGTACGGCGGCGACTCCAGGAGCTTCGCCGGCCGCATCAGGCGAGGTCGTCTTCAACACGGCGATGAGCGGCTACCAGGAGATTCTCACCGACCCCAGCTACGCCGGCCAGATCATCGCGTTCACCAGCCCGCACATCGGCAACTACGGCGTCAACGTCACCGACTTCGAATCGCGCCGGCTGTACTGCCGGGGCGTGGTGGTTCGCGACCTGGCCCGGCGGCCGAGCAATCGTCGATCGCAGGGCGACCTCGACGCGATGCTGCGCCGGTACGGCACGCCGGGCATCGCCGGCATCGACACCCGGCGACTGACCCGCCTGATCCGGGAGTCCGGGGCCATCCCCGGCGCCATCGGCGCGGCCGCCGACTTCGACCGCGTGCGGGCCGCCGCCCGCGCCGAACCAGGCACCGCCGGCGTCGACCTAGTGGCCACCGTCACCACCACCGAGCCCTACACGGTGGGCGCCGCCGACCCCAGCGCCGGCGGCTTGTGCATCGTCGCCTACGACTACGGCATCAAGCGCACCATCCTGCGCCAGCTGGCCGGCTTCGGCTCCGTCGTGGTGGTGCCCGCCACCACCCCGGCCGCCGACGTCGTGGCCCGCCGGCCCGACGGCATCTTCTTGTCCAACGGTCCCGGCGACCCGGCGTGCGTCACCGGCGCCACCGCCATCGTCACCGACCTGCTCGGCACCGGCATCCCCCTGTTCGGCATCTGTCTCGGTCATCAACTGCTCGGGCGGGCCCTCGGCGCCGACACGGTGAAGCTGCCGTTCGGCCACCACGGCGCCAATCACCCGGTCAAGGACCTGACCACGGGCCGCGTGGAGATCACCAGCCAGAACCACAACTTCGCCGTGGCCCTCGACGATCTCGGCGGCGTGGCCTCGCTGACCCACGTCAATCTCAACGACGGCGTGTGCGAGGGATTGACCGCCGACGAGGCCGACGCGTTCAGCGTGCAGCACCACCCCGAGGCCGGGCCCGGCCCCCACGACAGCAGCTACCTCTTCGGGCGCTTCGTGGCCCGCATGCGCGACCGCCGGGGCGCGATCGGCGGGGCGCGCGGCCGCTTCACGGCCGGCACCGCCATGAGCGGGTACGAGCCAGCCGGCCTACCGGGGCCCGACCGGGGCGTTGGCTGATGCCACGCCGCGACGACCTCCACACGATTCTGGTGATCGGCTCGGGGCCCATCGTGATCGGCCAGGCCTGCGAGTTCGACTACTCGGGCACCCAGGCCTGCCGCGTGTTGTGCGACGAGGGCTACCGCGTCGTGCTCGCCAACTCCAACCCGGCGACCATCATGACCGACCCCGACTTTGCCGACCGCACCTACATCGAGCCGCTCACCCCGTCCGTGGTCGCGGCGATTATCGAGCGGGAGCGACCCGAAGCCGTGCTGCCGACCCTCGGTGGCCAGACCGCCCTGAACATCGCCATGGCCCTGCACGGACGGGGACTCATCGGTGTCGCCGGCACGCCGGAGATGATCGGGGCCAACGCCACCGCCATCGCCACCGCCGAGGACCGGTCCCAGTTCAAGGACGCCATGATCGAGATCGGCCTCGACGTCCCCCGTTCGGGGATCGCCACCGACCTCGACGGCGCCATGGCGGTGGCCGGCGAGATCGGCCTGCCGGTCATCATCCGGCCGGCCTACATCCTCGGGGGCCGGGGCACGGGAATCGCCAAGTCCGACGACGACTTCCGCCGCCTGGCCGCCGCCGGTATCGCCGCCAGCCCGATCGGCGAGATCCTCATCGAGGAGTCGATCGAAGGCTGGAAGGAGTTCGAACTGGAGGTGATGCGCGACTGCGCCGACAACTGCGTGATCATCTGCTCGATCGAGAACGTCGACGCCATGGGCGTGCACACCGGCGACTCCATCACGGTGGCGCCGGCCCAGACGCTCAGCGACGTCGAGTACCAGCGGATGCGCAACGACGCCTTTGCCTGCATCCGCCGGGTTGGCGTGGAGACCGGCGGCTCCAACGTTCAGTTCGCCCTTGACCCCGACTCCGGCCGGCAGGTCGTCATCGAGATGAACCCGCGCGTGTCACGCTCGTCGGCCCTGGCCTCCAAGGCCACCGGCTTCCCGATCGCCAAGATCGCCGCCAAGCTTGCCGTCGGCTACACCCTCGAGGAGATCCCCAACGATGTCACGAGAGCAACGCCCGCGTGCTTCGAGCCGGCGATCGACTATGTCGTCACCAAGGTGCCGCGCTGGGCGTTCGAGAAGCTGCCCGGCACGTCGGGCGTGCTGGGCACCCAGATGCAGTCGGTTGGCGAGGTGATGGCCATCGGTCGAACGTTCCCGGAGAGCCTACAGAAGGCGCTGCGTTCGCTGGAACAGGGTCGTCTCGGCCTCAACGCCGATCCCGGCGAAGCGGCGCTGACGGCGGTCGCCACCGACCAGCTACTGGGCGCCGTGGCCGTGCCCACCGCGGAGCGCATCTTCCAGATCGGCGAACTGCTGCGGCGCGGCGTCGCCCTGGACCGGCTGCACGCGGCGACCCGCATCGACCCCTGGTTCCTCGATCAGCTGGCCATCATCGTCGAAGCGCGCCTCGATCTCGATGACGTCGCGACCGCCGCGGGCGACGGGCTCGGCGCGCTCGACCGGGCCACGTGGCGGCGCGTCAAACGGCTCGGTTTCAGCGACGCCCAGATCGCCCACCTCTTCGACATCGACCCGGCCGCGGCCGGCGCGTCTCGGCGGGCGGCCGGCGTGCTGCCCACCTACAAGACGGTCGACACGTGCTCGGCCGAGTTCGCCGCCGCCACGCCGTACCACTACTCGACCTGGGAGGACGAGGACGAGGTGCAGCCCTCGAACCGGCCGCGCGTGATCATCCTCGGCTCTGGACCTAACCGCATCGGCCAAGGGATCGAGTTCGACTACTGCTGTGTGCACGCCAGCTTCGCCCTACGCGACGCCGGGTACGAGACGGTCATGATCAATTGCAACCCCGAGACGGTGTCGACCGACTACGACACGTCGGACCGACTGTACTTCGAGCCGCTCACCGCCGAGGACGTGCACCATGTGATCGAGGCCGAAACGGCCGCCGCGGGGGGCGCCGCGCCCCAGGTCATCGTCGCCCTCGGCGGCCAGACGCCGCTCAAACTGGCGGCGGGGATCCCGGTCGCCCTGGTGGCCGGCACGTCGGCCGAGTCGATCGACGCCGCCGAGGACCGCGACAAGTGGAACCGACTCTGCGACGAGTTGAGCATCCCCCAGCCGCCTGGGGGCACGGCCAGTGACGTGGAACAGGCGTTGACGGTGGCGTCACGCGTCGGGTACCCGGTGTTGGTGCGGCCCAGTTACGTGCTAGGTGGACGGGCCATGCGCATCGTGCACGACCCCGACCAGCTGGTGGCGGCGCTGGGCGAGATCATCGCTCTGGACGGCGGTCCGGGCGGGAGTCTGGGCCGTGAGGGCGGGCTCTCGGCCACCCGGCCGGTGCTCATCGATCGCTTCCTGAGCGACGCCATCGAGGTCGACGTCGACGCCATCCGCGACCGCACCGGCGAGGTGCTCATCGGCGGGGTGATGGAGCACGTCGAGGAAGCCGGCGTGCACTCGGGCGACTCGGCCTGTGCGATCCCACCGCCGACGCTGGTGCCGTGGGTGGTCGAGGTCATCGAGGCCTACACCGCCGCCATCGCCGCCCGGCTCGAGGTGCGCGGGCTCATCAACGTGCAGTACGCCGTGGTCGGCACCACGGTGTACGTCATCGAGGCCAACCCGCGAGCGAGTCGCACGGTGCCGTTCGTGGCCAAGGCGACCGGGGTGCCGCTGGCCAAGGTGGCCGCCCGGGTGATGGTCGGCGCAACGCTGGCCGAACTGCGCACCGAGGGCCTGTTGACGGAATCGATCCTGGTGGCCCAACGGCGCGACCCGAATGGCCGTCGCACCGTCGCCGTCAAGGAGGCGGTGCTGCCGTTCTCGCGGTTCCCCGAGGTCGACCCCGCCTTGGGACCGGAGATGCGCTCGACCGGTGAGGTGATGGGAATCGACACCACGTTCGGCCGGGCCTTCCGCAAGGCCGAGTTGGCCGCCGGCAGTGAGCTCCAGCCCGACGGCACCGTGTTTCTGTCGCTCGCCGACGGCGACAAGCCGGCTGGACTGGCGGTGGTGAAGCACTTGCGCGCGCTGGGCCTGGGCGTCGTGGCAACGCAGGGCACCGCCGACTATCTGGCCCGCTTCGACTTCCCGGTGGACGAAATTGTCGCCAAGGTGTTCGAGGTGGGCGTGGAAGAACCACACGGCCCGGACCGCAAGACGGCCGTCGACCTGATCGGCTCGGGCAAGGTGGCGTTCGTGATCAACACCCCCCAGGGTCGGGGCGGGCGGTCCGATGGCGAGCAGATTCGCAAGGCGGCCATCCTCCACAACGTGGCCTGCGTCACCACCATCAGCGCCGCCCTCGCCGCCGTGCAGGGCCTGCGCGAGCAGCGCGGCGAGCCGCTGTCGGTGTGCTCGCTGCAGGAACACCACCAGCTGTGGCGATGAACGAGCCGGTGCGCATCGGGTCGATCACCCTGGCCAATCCGGTGATGACGGCATCGGGCACGGCCGGCTACGGCACCGAGCTGGCCGGTTCGTTCGACCTCGCCCGGCTCGGCGCGGTCGTGGTGAAGTCGCTGGCCGCCTTCGAGTGGTCGGGTAACCCGGCGCCGCGCCTGCACCCGACCCCGGCCGGCATGCTCAACGCGGTGGGCCTACAAGGCCCCGGCGTGACGTACTGGCTGGACAAGATCCTGCCCGGCCTGCTGGCCACCGGAGCAACCGTGGTGGCCAGCATCTGGGGTCGCTCGGTCGACGAGTACCGGGCCGCCGCCGAAGTCCTGGCCGCGGCGCCGGCGCGGGTGGTGGCGGTGGAGGTCAATCTGTCCTGTCCCAACGTGCACGACCCCGCCGGGCAGGCCGGGCCCGACATCTTCGCCCACGACCCGACCCTCGCGGCCGAGGTGGTGGCGGTGGTGGCGGCGGTGGCCGGGCGGCCGTGCTGGGCCAAGCTCAGCGCCAACACCGACCGCATCGTGGAGGTGGCGGCCGCCGTCCAGAACGCCGGCGCCGAATCAGTGACATGCATCAACACCCTGCGCGGCCTGGTCTTCGACGAACGGACCGGGGCCCCGGCGCTGGGCGCCGGGGGTGGGGGACTGTCCGGGCCGGCGATCCACCCGGTCGCCGTGCGCGCCGTCGACGAGGTCCACCGTGCCCTACCCGGGCTGGCGATCGTCGGCGTTGGGGGCATCGCCACCGCCTGGGACGCGACCGAGTTCCTCTTGGCCGGCGCCTCGGCGGTGCAGGTCGGCACGGCGACCTTCCACCACCCGCGAGCTCCGCTGCGCGTGCTGGAAGGTCTCGGAACGTACTGAGCGAACCGGCTAACGTTCGGTCATGGCTACACCTCCGTCTCTGACTCCCGAGCAGCGGGCAGCGGCCCTCGAAAAGGCGAAAGAAGCCCGGGCGGCTCGGGCGGACATCAAGGCCCGCCTGAAGATGGGTTCGCTGTCCCTCGCGGCGGCGCTCGATTCCGACGACTCCAACGTCGGCAAGTTGAAGGTGGTCTCCCTGCTCGAATCGCTGCCCGGGGTGGGCAAGGTCAAGGCGCGCAAGGTGATGGACGACGTCGGCATTGCCGACAACCGTCGCATCCAGGGACTCGGCACCCAGCAGCGCCAGTCGTTGCTCGATTCGCTCGGGTGAGCTCCCGGCCGTCGCCCCGGCCGCCGCTCACCATCGTGATCTCCGGCCCCGGCGGGGTCGGCAAGAGCACGATCGCCGATCTGCTCGTCACCCGCGACCCCCACCTGTGGCTGTCGCGATCATGGACCACCAGGGACCGTCGCGACGGCGAGTCCGAGCAGGCCTACGTGTTCGCCTCGCCTGAGAAGTTTCGTGAGCACATCGAAGCCGGCCGCTTCCTGGAATGGACCGAGTTCCTCGGCCACTTCTACGGCACCCCGCTGCCCCGCCCGACCGAGGGCACCGACGTGGTGCTGGAGATCGAGGTGGATGGCGCCCAACAGGTGAAGCAGCTCCAGAACGACGCCATCTTGATCTTTGTGCTGCCGCCGACGCGCGGCGAACAGGAGCGGCGCCTGCGCGAACGCGGCGATCGCGAGGAGAAGGTGCACGCCCGTCTCGACAAGGCCGAGGCCGAGGAACCGATCGGGTTGAAGCTCGCCGATCACGTGGTGGTCAACGACAGCCTCGACGACACCATCGAAGAGATGCTGCGCATCATCGGCGAGGCGCGGGCGCGTCGACGGTAACCCCCCCGCCCATCCACATCGCCTGTAAGCTGTCGCGTCCGCATTGGACCCGGCGGCGCCCGACCCGAACCGAGAAGAGACCCACCACCCATGGAACGCTCGCACGACACGATGATGAACCCGGCTATCGAGGAGCTCCTCGGGCGCCGCGACAGCAAGTTCGGTCTGGTGACCCTGGCCGCCCGGCGGGCGAGGCACATCAATGCCTACTTCAACCAGTTGGGCGACGGCCTCGGTCACATGATCCCGCCGCAGGTGTCGTCGGTGTCGCGCAAGCCGCTCACCATTGGTTTCGAGGAGATCGCCGCCGACAAGATCGTGTGGACCGAGCTGCCCACTCCGGCCGACGAGGTCGAAGACGCCGATGCCATCGATGCCGACACCGACCCGGCCGCCGACGATTCGTCCGACGCCTGATCAGACCGGCCGATCCCCACCTGATCGAACGACCCCAGGAAGCACCATGTCCCGTTGGACCTTCACCTCCGAAAGCGTGACCGAAGGTCACCCCGACAAGATGGCCGACCAGATCAGCGACAGCGTTCTCGACGCCATCCTCACCGACGACCCCGACGGGCGCGTCGCGTGCGAGACGTTACTCACCACCGGGCTGTGCGTGGTGGCGGGAGAGATCACCACCAACGCGTACGTCGACATCCCCAAGCTGGCTCGCGAGACGATCAACTCGATCGGCTACGACGACGCGCTGTACGGCTTCGACGGCAAGACGTGCGGCGTGATTGTGTCGATCGACGAGCAGTCGAGCGACATCGCCCAGGGCGTCGACTCGTCCGAGGAGCTGCGAGGCGGCACCGCCGGTGAAGATCAGCTGAACACCCAGGGCGCCGGTGACCAGGGGATGATGTTCGGGTACGCGTGCGACGAGACGCCCGACCTGATGCCGCTGCCGATCTGGACCGCCCACCGCTTGGCGGAGCGCCTGGCGGCCGTGCGCAAGTCGGGCGAGGTGCCCTACCTGCGCCCTGACGGCAAGACCCAGGTGACGTTCGAATACGAAGACGGCGTGGCAACCACCCTCAAGACGGTCCTCCTATCCACTCAGCACCAAGCGGGCATCGACCGCGACACGGTGATCCGCCCCGATCTCATCGAGCAGGTCATCCGCCCCACCGTGCCCGACGAGTTCGCCGACGACTCCTACGAGGTGTACGTCAACCCGACCGGCGAGTTCGTGCTCGGTGGCCCACACGCCGACTGCGGACTCACGGGGCGCAAGATCATCGTCGACACGTACGGCGGCATGGGCCGCCACGGTGGCGGCGCGTTCAGCGGCAAGGACCCGAGCAAGGTCGACCGCTCGGCCGCTTACGCCGCCCGCTGGGTGGCCAAGCATGTCGTGGCCTCCGGCGCCGCCGCCCGCTGCGAGGTGCAGGTGGCCTACGCCATCGGCGTCGCCCACCCCATGAGCGTGCTGGTGGAGACGTTCGGCACCAGCACCGTCGACCCCGACCTCATCGTGAAGAGCGTGCTCGACGTGTTCGACCTGCGCCCGGGCGCGATCGTGCGCGACCTCGACCTGAAGCGTCCGATCTATCGCGACACCGCGGCCTACGGCCACTTCGGCCGCTCGCTGCCGCAGTTCACGTGGGAACAGACGAGTCGGCTCGACGACTTCAAGTCCGCCGCCGGCCTCTGATCGGGCGGGGCGGACGAACCGGCGACTGGGGACCTCCACGGCCAGCGTCAACGCTCGGCCGAGCGTCGCGCGGGTGCTGCCGGACGTCACCGGGCTCGACAAGGAATTCGATTACCTCATTCCCGAGGCGCTGGCGAACCGCGTCGAGGTGGGCTCGATCGTGCGCGTGTCGTTGCACGGTCGGCGCGTGCGGGGTTGGGTCGTCGGCCTCGACCCGACCGACGAGGCGGTGCCGGCGGTCCAACTACAACCGATAGCGGCGTGGTCGTCGGTGGGGCCGTCGGCGGAGTTGATCGACGTCGCCCGCTGGGCGTCGGTGCGCTGGGCGGCCGGCCGGCTGCGACCGTTCCTGGTGACGGCCAGCCCGCCCACCAACGTGACCGGGCCGGTCGGCCGCACCGGGGCGGCCGGGCCCGGCGTCCGGCCGAGGGTCGAACCCGGTGTCGAGTCGGCGACGGCCGGCCCGGTGGCCCAGCGAGCCGCCGCGCTGATGGACGCTGGCGGTGGGGTGCTCCTGCTGCCGCCGGCCGTTTCGCCCATCGACGCCATTGCCGTCGCGGCCGGGGCCGGTCCCACGCTGGTGGTGATGCCCAGTGTCGGGCGGGCCGAGGCCATGGCCGGGGCTCTGGGGCGTCGCGGTTGGCGGGTGGCGGTCGTGCCGAGACAGTGGGCCCTGGCCGCCGCCGAAGCCGACGTCGATGTGGTCGTCGGCGCCCGGGCGGCGGCCTGGGCGCCGTGCCCCGGCCTGGCCGCGGCGGTGGTGGTGGACGAGCACGACGAGGCCATGCAGGAGCAGCGGGCGCCGACGTGGCACGCTCGCGACGTCGTGGTGGAGCGGGCGGGCCGAGCCGGTGCACCGGTGGTACTCACTACGCCGTGCCCGAGCGTGACCGGAACGGACGCGGTGGGCGGGCGCGTGGCGCGGGTGCCGATCGACGCCGAGCGGGCCGGTTGGCCGATCGTCGAGGTGATCGACCGCAGCGATGACGAACCGTGGAAGACCTCGCTGGTGTCCTCGCCCCTGATCCGCGAGCTGCGTCGGGCCGACCGGCGAGTGGTGTGCGTGCACAACACGCCGGGAAGGGCGCGCATCCTGGCCTGCCGCACGTGTCGGGCGCTGTTGCGCTGCGAGCGTTGTGAGGCGGCGGTGGCCCTTTCCGACGAGGCCACGTTGGTGTGCGGCCGTTGCGGCACGGTGCGGCCATCGGTGTGTCAGGAGTGCGGCTCGTCCGGTTTCGCCAATCTGCGCCCGGGGGTCACCCGGCTGCGCGAAGAGCTGGAGGCGGCCGCCGGGCGCCCGGTGGTGGCGGTGACGGGTACCGACGACGGTCCGCCGCCCCCGTCCGACGTGTACGTGGGCACCGAAGCCGTGCTGCACCGGGTGGAGCGGGCCGACGTGGTGGCCTTTGTGGACTTCGACCGCGAGCTGCTGGCGCCCCGGTACCGCGCCGATGAGCAAGCCATGGCCCTGGTCACCAAGGCGGCCCGGCTGCTCGGGCCGCGCGCTCGCGGCGGGCGCCTGCTGGTGCAGACGTACCTACCTCGTCACGCCGTGATCCAGGCCGCGCTGCTGGCCGATCCGGGCCGGCTGCTGGCCCCGGAGCGGGCCCGGCGGGAGGCGTTCGGGATGCCGCCGGCCATGGCTCTGGCCGCAGTGTCGGGGCGGGGCAGCGACGTGGTGGCCGATGAGCTGCGGCGGATCGACGGGGTCACGGTGGGCGGCGCCGACGAGGACTACCTGGTGCGCGCCGACACCTGGGCCACCCTCGGCCAGGCCCTCATCGCCGCCGAGCGACCCAAAG
>Ga0136617_10006929_pt1 | contig 10109 bp, 14 predicted proteins | sample AntDrymUQ3222106_2_FD_129672 | JGI IMG/M metagenome (GOLD analysis project Ga0136617, IMG submission 129672) | Polar desert sand microbial communities from Dry Valleys, Antarctica - metaG UQ322 (21.06) | ecosystem: Environmental > Terrestrial > Soil > Desert | place: Antarctica: Dry Valley... | reverse complement strand
CGTGTCGTTCACGCTGCTCCAGGAGCAGCTGCACGCCGTCCTCGACACGCTCTCCGAGCGCGAGGCCGGCGTGGTCTCGATGCGCTTCGGCCTCACCGACGGCCAACCCAAGACCCTCGACGAGATCGGCAAGGTCTACGGCGTGACCCGCGAGCGGATCCGTCAGATTGAGTCCAAGACGATGTCGAAGCTGCGCCACCCCAGCCGCTCCCAGGTCCTGCGCGACTACCTCGACTGAGGTTGTGGAGCCCGGATGGGCTCCGGTGCAGGTCAGATGCGGTTTTGAGGTTCTACGCGGCGACACGCTACCCCGCACAGCGCTCCTAGTCCAGATATTCGGCTAGACTGCTGATGTGAGTCGAGGACCGGGCGCCGTACAGCGTGGAGTGCTGGCTGTCCTCGACGAGCAACCGACCGGCATTCTCCGCGGATGGATGACCGTCGCGGAGGTGGCGAAGGAGATATACGGCAAGCCGCTGAGCAGGACTCAGGTGGAGTCGGTGCGCCGCGCTATCAAGGGACTCGCGGCCGCCGGCGCGGTCGAGACCGACTATATGGACGAGCTGGTCGACGTCCGCGCGGCCCGCGTCGACCAGGGGGAGCACCTTGGGTATCGCCGCGGTCACTACGGCGACCGCAAGGCCCTCGTCGTGCACCTCCTCCTAAGTGTTGAGGAGAGAGACGCCCGCGGACGGTTCTATCGCGACTCCCTTGATCGGCTAAGTGTTGCGGAGCGATGCATCCCATGACGCTCACGATCGACGAGGCGATCCTGCCCGCGCAGTCGTGGCAGCTCGCCCTCCGTGCCGAGCGCAAGAGCCCGCAGACGCTCAAGGCCTACGGCGACGGGGTGCGCCAGTACCTCACCTGGTGCGCAGCCACGCCGGTCGAGCCGTTCACCCGGGCCGCGCTGAACCTGTGGGTCGCCGAGCTGCTCGACGCCGGCGCGGCCGCCTCCACCGCCCGCTCCCGACAGCTCGCCGTGCGCCGGTTCTCCGCGTGGCTGACCGACGAAAACGAGCTGGCGGTCGACCCGTTCCTCGGCGTGAAGGCACCCAAGCTCGACGAGCGCGTGATCGAACCACTGACGGACGACGAGCTGCGCGCCCTCATCAAGGCCTGCCAGCCACCCAAAGGTGCCGAGCCGAAGGTCGCGCTGCGCTACCGCCGCGACGAGGCCATCGTGCGGCTGATGATCGACGCCGGCCTGCGCGCCGGAGAGGTTACCGCCCTTGAGCTGGACGACCTCGACCTGCCGGGCGGTAGTGCCATCGTGCGCCGCGGCAACGGTGGCAAGGGCCGGACCGTGCCCGTCGGTCCCGAGGCCGCCCTGGCCCTCGACCGCTACCTACGCCTACGCCGGACCCACCGCCTCGCCAACAGCACGGCGCTGTGGCTGGGGGACCGGGGCAAGGGTTTCACCTACGACGCCCTGCACAAGACGCTGAGCGAGCGAGCCGACGCCGCCGGCATCGTCGGCTTTCACCCGCACAAGATGCGCCACACCTGGGCGCATCGCTGGCTCTCGGCCGGTGGCAGCGAGTCCGGCGCGATGGCCGTGGGCGGCTGGGCCCGACCCGACATGCTCATGCGCTACACCAAGGCCCAGGCCTCCGCCCGCGCCGCAGAGGAAGCCCGCACGCTGAACCTGGGAAAGCTGTGAGGCTCGCGGACGTTGTCCCCGAGTGGGTGAAGCGCTTGCCCAAGCCCCTGTCAGATCAGGACTTGGCAGCGCTGCGGGCGAGGCGGGAGGAACCTCGTGGCCAGCGCTGGGAGACCACCGCGTACGTCTGCCAGCGGGGCCACATCCTGGCCCAAGTGCTGGTCGGGGGCGGTGGCCCCTGCTTGGTCGTCAGGGGGCTGGGCGACGTGTCTCTGCCCGCTGACGACACCCTTAGCGCGGGCGAGGTGTTCAGTCGCGCGCGCTGGCGCCGCCGGACCGCGCAGTGGGCAATGCGGGTCAGCGACGTCCGGCGGCTGCTGGACGAAGTGGCAGGCACGCGGGTAACGGGGGATCTTGAGCCGGCCTGTCGCTGCGGACCTCACGTCCTGGACATGGCCCGGGTGCCGGAGGAGACCCGCCGGCGGGTTGTGCTCCCCAAGGCGCGCACAACGCCTGTAGGATGGACGCAATACCAACCGTCAGCGCCGTTAGCGCATGACTGGGACGTGAGGCACCCGGCGGAGAATCCGTCGTGTCCGTTCCACAATCTGAACGCCGCCTCGCGGCATGCCTGGTCGCCCACGAATCTTGGGCACACACCGAGAACCGCACCGCCCGTACGGCGCCCGCGCGGGCCGCGCTCGACACCAAGTTCCTCAAGCAGGCCGGGGGCGACCCGGTACGCGCCGCGCACCTGCGCAAGGCCTACTTCGCTCGCCTCGCGCTGAAGTCGGCCCAGGCCCGCCGCAAGGTCCGCGAGCTGACGGCCACCGCCGACGCGGCGGAGGCCGAGCTGCCCGAGGCTGGTGGTCTCGATGGGGCGGCCTGAACGAGAAAGCCGGCCCGTGGGAGGGCCGGCTCAGAGCATCTCGACGGCGATCAAGAACGCTGGCGCCACTCTACCCCTCCCAGCCGGCACTCTGGCGGACCTCGACACGCTCGCAGAGCACTTGCGCGGACGATTCGTCGTCCAGGTCGTGGTCGACGCCGACGCCGGCCACCGCCGCACCAACGTCTACCGCAGCTGTGCGGCGGCCGAACGTGCGGTGCTGCGCGCCCTTGAGCGTGGGCAGACGGCCCACGTCACCCTCGTGCAGATGCTCCCGTGGGTGTCGTAACCGGCTTGGGGGTGACCAGATGACGATCGCCTACGAACGCGTTCTGGACGCCCTGGCCGATGCCGGTATGCAGGTGAAGCAACGAGGAGACAAGGCCCGGGCTCAGTGTCCCGTACACGGGTCCCGCGGCCTCACGCTGTCGATTCGCCGCCGCGAGGACAAGACATCGGTGAAGTGCTTCGCTGACTGCGAGTTCGACGACATCCTCGGCGCCCTCAACCTGATCCGCCGCGACCTCTTCGACGGCGACCCGCCACCCGGATACCGACCCCCACCACGGCGGGTGCCGTCGCCGTGGGACCCAATCACCCGCGGCCCTGGGATCGAGCACCTGTTGCACCGGATGAGCCTCGAGCACGCCCTGGAGGCCGACCCCGGCCTACGGGAACGGGCTCGCGCCCGGCGCGATGCGTGTTCAGCGTGTGAGGCCGAGGCCGTGGGGCGAGGGGGTGCGGTCGCATGAGTGAGGCGACGTACGACCCCACTGATCCGGCCTACGTCGAGTGGGTCGCGGAGCTGCAGGCCGCCCAGCCGACTCCCGGCCCAACCGCGGCTGGCGGGGGGCACTACGACCACGCACCATCTGTTCCGCCGACCGATAAACGATCTGTGGCGACCCAGCTTGTCGACCTCGCGGACACCCGCTGGCACTTCGGCATCTCCACCGAGGGTGAGGCGTGCGCCCTGCCGCACACCGGACCCCAGGTGGTCAGGATGCTGACCGGCTCACGCTCGATCCGCGCCGAGCTGGCCGACCTGTTCCAAGAGACCACCGGCAAGGTTGCGGGCCAACAGGCGCTAGCGGATGCCGTGCTGGTGTTGGAAGGGCGTGCACGTCGTCATGAGCCCGTGCCGCTGGCCCTGCGCGTGGCGTACGTAGACGGCGCCGTGTGGCTCGACCTTGGCACCCTGACCGGCGAGGCCGTCAAGATCACCGCCGGCGGGTGGGGGGTAGTCGCCGCGCCGCCGATCCTGTTCCGCCGCACCGCCCTGTCCGGGGTGCTGCCTGAACCCGCACCGGGGGGTGACCTGGCCGAGCTGTGGGACCTGCTCAACGTCGTGCCCGAGTCCCGGCCGGTGCTGCTCGCCTGGCTGGTCGCTGCGCTAGTGCCCGACCTCCCGCACCCCATCGCCGCACTCGTGGGCGAACAGGGCACCGGCAAGAGCACCGCGTCACGGATGCTCGCCGGGCTGCTCGAGCCCTCGCCCGCCCAGCTCCGCAAGCCACCGCGCGACGCGTAGACGGCTGGACCACCGCCGCCGCCGGGTCGTGGCTGGTCGGGGTGGACAACCTCTCCACCATCCCCGCATGGTGGTCCGACTCCCTGTGTCGCGCCGTCACCGGAGACGGAGACGTGCGCCGCCGGCTCTACTCCGATGCCGACCTGACCGTATTCGCGTTCCGCCGCGTGGTGCTGCTCAACGGGATCGACCTCGGCGCCGTCCGTGACGACCTCGCGGAACGGCTGCTGACCGTCGAGCTGCACCGGATCACCGAGCGCCGCTACGACGCCGACCTCACCGCCGCGTGGGACCACGCGCACCCACGCATCCTTGGCGCCCTGCTCGACCTCGCCGCCCAGGTGCTCAAGGTGCTGCCCGACGTGGTGCTGCCCGACCCGCCCCGGATGGCTGACTTTGCGCGCATCCTCGCCGCCGTCGACCGAATCACCGGCACGGCCGGGCTCGCCACCTACGGCCGCCTCTCGGCCGACCTGGCCGCCGATGCCGTGACGGGTGACCCGGTGCTCCGCACAATCACGGAGAAGTGCACCGCGCCATGGGAGGGCAAGGCCGGCGAGCTGCTCGAGCTGCTCGGAGACCCTGACCCCGAGCATCGAAAGGCATGGCCCAGGTCGGGACGGGCGATGACCTCACTACTGCGCCGCCGCGCCCCATCGCTGCGCCGCCTCGGCTGGACCGTGGACGACCTCGGCAGGAGCAGTCACGACAAGTTGCTCAGGTTCCTCATCGCCCCGCCCGACGCCGCCGAATCTGCGGTGGTTGGTGCGGTGGTTGCGGTGGTTTGACCCCGGATCTGCGGTGGTTGCATCCACCCAACCACCGCGCGTTTCCGGCTCGCTGGCCTGCGAGAACGCGAAAACGGCCGAATCTGCGGTGGTTGCGGTGGTCAATACCCCGCATCTCTCTACTTGCCTAAATCGAGAAGAAGAAGAGCAGACGACCACCGACCCCCATGGCGGAGTTGGTGCGGAAACAACCACCCCAACCACCGCAACCACCGCAACGGCGCCGCCCGGCTGCGCCCTGTGTGGACAGCCTCTCGACTACGCCGCCACCGCCAACGGTGAGGGCACCTGTACCTCGTGTGAGATGGCCCAGCTCACCGGCACAACTATCACCACCGAAAGGACCGCCTGATGGGATTCCTCACCGACGTCGACGTACCCGACCGCCGCCGCGACCGGAAGGTGTGCCCGTAGTGCGAGGCCACACCCGGCGCCTGCCGCGGCCGTGAGTGGCTCGCAGGCCGCCGCTGCTGCACGGCGTGCGCCGGTGACCACGACAACCCCACCGAAAGGAACCACCGATGACCGACTACATCGACAGCGACAAGGCCCACCTCGAGATCAACGCACGCGGCTACCGCTACGACCCCAACCTCGACCCGGTCGCTGACCTGATCGAGCAGGGACCAGCCGCCTGCGCCGGCGTCCCGCCGCGCCTTCTCGACCTGGCCTCTGTCCACAAGGACTTCCGCGACATGTACCGCCGAGCCGTCGCGGCCGGCGCCATCCCCGACGACCGCAACGCCGACACCCAGAAGGAGAACTGACTATGCCCACCAAGACCAAGACCCCCGAGGCCCTGCGCGAGCACGCCGAGAGGTTGGCCCAGCAGGCCGCTGAGGCCCAGGCCGAGCTCGACGCCCAGAGCCTCCGCGAGTACGAGGCCGAGCAGGCCGAGCAGCGCAAGGCCGCACAGGAGCTCCTCGACACCTTCGACGCCGCCGCACTGGACCGCGACGTCGACGAGGCCCGGCAGGTACTCGACCGGGCCGTCTCCGACCTGCCTGTCACTCAGGCGCTGGCCGGCTACCTGGGCGCGCAGTACGTCCGGAACTGGGCGCACCTCGACCTGATGAGCGCTCGCGGTCTGCTCGGTCTGCCGACCGCGGGAGGACGCCAGTCCGGTACGACCGAACTGCAGTCCCTCGACGAGCTGATCATCTCCACTGCCCAGCGTGACGCACAGCGCCACGTCGACACCTACCGCGAGGAGCACCCGTCATGACCGACACCATTCGGCACGAGCCGTTATGCCAAGCTCAGCCCGGCGAGCCCGGCCCGCGTATCGAGTCCTTCCGCTCCGAGCGCACCAACGACACCGGCCACGTGGTCGCCCGTCCGACAGTCACCAGGTGCATCGAGTGCGCCGCGCAGACGGTGACGGGCTGACCTGATGAGCGCGGCGTCAAAGTCACTGCACCTGACGGGTCCGCTTTCCATGGCGGTCAGGATGCAGAGCCAAGGCAGCGAGCGCGATACGACGCGCCTAGACCTGCCTGCGCCGAGCCGTCGCCCCGTTCGCCCTCTCGTTGCGGCGGGGCGACGGCTACCCGAGCCGTGGGCGCGCCGCACCTCGCGACGCGGTGCTGGTGACCCAGGGGGACCCCCCCGCTCACCGGAGGCTCCCGCACCCTCGGCGGCCATCTCTCTCTGCGCTCCTTTTTTCGGACGGCCCAGGGAGCATCCGACGACCCAAAGGACCGACCCCCCGGGCCTACCCCCCGGGAACCCCCTTCTTCGTCCTGGAAAACGAATGGGGGGTGTCCGGCTATGCCAAGAGGGGCTCGGGGTCGCATGCAAGCCGCCCGCCCCCGGAGCGGGGACGGGCGGCAGGAGGACTGCGGGTGACCTCAGCGGGACAGCTCGCGCAGCGCGGTTTTGGCGTTGCCGAGCCGGATCACCGTCCCGGTGGGCGCGCCCTGGAAGTTGTTGAGGAGTTCAATCGTCGCCGCGGTCACCCGGATGGAACTCTTCGTTCGGGACTTCTCGAAGAAGGTGACCTTGGCGATCTCGCTTCCGGGCTGGCCGATCAGGATCGACTCGCCGGGGTCGGGGACCTCATGGGACTCTCCTCCGACGGTAAGGGAGAGGATCTTCGAGCCCTTGATGGAGGTCGTGAGTCTTCCAGTCTCCGTGCGGGTCACGGTCGCCTTGCCGACGATGCCCTCGAGGGCGAGCTGGTCGCCGAGGTTGGCGTCTGCCACCTGACCCTTGGTCCAGCCCTGGATGAACCCGTTGCGCTTCTGCACCCCGCTGGAGAAACCGCTCAGGGTGCCGAGCGAGATGGCACCCTGGTTACCCAGGTCCAGGCCGGGAAGGTCCGAACGCTTCACGTCGCCGTCGGTGCCCAGGCACCGGAGCGGCTGTAGCGCCAGCCGGCCAGTGCTCGCGGTCCCGCCGAGGACTGCAGGCACCTCAGCACCCCAACCTGCCCCGGACATCACGCCAGCCGGCGCACCTCGGTCGATCCGGGCCGAGGAGCGGCCGATGACGACTCTGGTTTCCAGCGGGTCCAGGCGCAGAGCGATGAGCTCCAGGGAAGCCTTGGCATAGCCAGGCTTGACGAGCTTGGTCGAGTGGCCCAGGGAAAGCGTTCCGAGGCCGGGAATGGTGTAGGACCCACCGTTCTCGCGGATGGCCGCGGTGAGGTCCTCGATGCCGGCGTCGGCGGCATTGAGCACGTCGTCGAGCGGAGTGCCCGTGTTGCTTCCGATGTCGACACTCGAGATCGCGTTGGCGGCGTGCAACCTGTCGGCCTTGTCTGCCCAGGCCCGCGAGCGGACGGTCAGGCCGTCGATGGTGATGTGCTGGCCGTTGGCCTCGCCGAGGACAACCTCGGCGATGCGGTCATGGCTCATGGTGCCGACCTGGCCGGAGCGAGTGGCGAAGGTGGTGCTCCTGCTAGCGATGCCGCTCAGGTGGACCCGGGGCGCGACAGCGGGAACGTCAGCTGAGGCGACGTAGTTGCTGTCGGTCTTGCCGGCCATGCGTGTGCATCCCAGATAGGAGAACGCGGTCCGTTCCGCCTCCAACCCGGGCGCTCCGGCGACGACTCGGGAGCCGAAAGCCGAGGTACCGAACCCGTAGTCGGTTGGCGTTGTCCGTGCTTGGGCGGGCGACGCGGAGACCAGGATGAGCCCGGCCAACAGGCTGATGACGCCGGCGAGGATGGTAATGAGACGGTGGGGGAGCGAGGGGTTCATGGGGGGCCTCGATGCCTGATGTTGACTGAAGTCGGCCGCGCTGCTGGACCGGGGGGTAGTGATGAGTAAACGACCCGCAGCAACCCGGGTTACGGACGTTGCACAATCGTTACCTACCGTCCGCCCGGTCAGAGGGCGGCTGTCCGATGCCAGGCATCCGAATCCGAACGCCGCAGCCGTGACGCGGAGCGGTGAAAGGTACCTCCGTTGGCGGGTAGGTCGACAGAAGAATGGGTAACGAGAGGGACCGCGACCACGACCACCCTCCGCCGGTGAGGACAGAGGACCGGGGCGATGACCGGGCGTATCGCCGCTCGTTCCCCCCGGCGCGCAGCGCCAACATCCTTCTGCTCTGAACCCCCCGCACAGAGCAGCCGGACTCGATGAACCTAAAACACAGCTGGGCGCCTTGTCCAAGATGCCGCGGCATGACGAGGCGGGCCTACGCGCTGCCCAGGGCCGGGATCGGTCTGGAGCGAGAATTCTGAGGGCGTTGGCACCCGGAGTGTGCGCGCTAGCATGAGCGGCTATGGACTCAGATGCCGGACAGGCCGAGTACCTAACCATCGCGGTCTATCCGCAGGTGGGGGTGTCTGCGAGGATCCTAGAACGCCGGGTAGAGGTCATGGCCTTAGCGGGCGGTCAAAGGACCGCAGCTCGGAAAGAGGAAGTCGTGAAAGGAGCCAGGCGCATATAGCCCCCCGTCGCCGAGGTTCCTCTTACCGTGAGCCTCTGCGGATCGCTCGGGCTCAGCGAAGTATGAGCCAAGGGCCGGGGAGGCCCTATGGACACTCTCCCGGCCCTTGCGCTCGCTGTGATGGCCAACTCCCCCGATCAGGCCATCACACGGTGTTTCGGAACGGGCGAGCGCTCGGATTGGAAACACCTGGAATTCGACGTGCCGACCGGGCCACCCCACCCCGTCGTCAGGCGCCACCCGTCCAGCCGAAAGCGACCGCCCCGCCGCGAGAGGTACGCCGGGGGGCACGGCAAGGCGGTCGCTTAGTGAGGAACGTTAGGTCAACATTTCGTCCACAGCATGGGAATACCAAACATTTTGGGGGCGCTTGGTCGAGTAGCGTTGCAGTTGACAGCGAGGGGGGACGCGATCCGGGGGGGTCGTGTTCGTGAGTGCAGTCATGCTGAAAGAACAGGGCGCGTACCCGGGGGGGTACGCGCCCTGTTCTCTTCTCCCCCAAGTGTGGGCTACGTCACACGGTCGTGGCGCTCATTGACTGCTGCTCCGCCGCGCAGTAGCCGCTTGAACGTCAACGGGCGAGCCGGTGAAGTTTCTCCACGGTGAGGAGGGCTCGATCGTTGGACGGGATCGCCGCGGACATCCGCCGGGTGATCCGCTTGGCCACCGCCGTGCGGTGCCGCGGGGAGTCGGCCTCGTGCCTGTACCTCCGGGCCAAGTCGTGCACCGACTCGTCCGCATCCCGGGCACACATCGCGGAGGCGATCATGGCGACGAGGTGCGCGGAGTCGAGCCCAGACAGCGGCTGCAGCTCAGCTCTGACCCACTCAACGAACTCCGTCCAATCGTCGGGGCCTACTTCACGCCCGGCGTTGGCCACTTGGTCCGGCAGGCTTCGCAAGAGGTCAGTGGCGCCCTGGCTGATCACGATTCGACCTTCCCGCTCAACACGCCCCGCTGGTAGTCGCGGCCGATCTCGAAGGCGTTGCGCCCCCCGCGCTCCTGCCCGTCCAGGGTGGTCACCACGACGCGACCGACCCTGATGATGTAGCCGCGCTCCCGGAGGTACTGCACGCGGTCGCCGAAGCGCCGGCGGATCAGGCGATCCCTTCCGCGCTCACGAGGCCACCTCGGCAACGGTCGGGATGTTGTTCAGCGATCGCCAGCGGGCCTCGGTGGGGAAGCGGTGGACGCCGTCGTGCCCCTCACGGCGACAACAGCGTCCCCAGTCGCCCCACTCGAAGCAGGTCCCCACGTCATTGCGACCCGCGTACAGCTCCGCAAGGCCGTTGCGGACGTGTTGCATCGCTGCGATGGCACGGTCGACGACCGGCCGGGCGTCGTCGTCAGCGACTATGACCAGTTGCGGGCGCTCACCGATGGGGAGGCACACGAGCT
>Ga0136617_10006928_pt1 | contig 10109 bp, 8 predicted proteins | sample AntDrymUQ3222106_2_FD_129672 | JGI IMG/M metagenome (GOLD analysis project Ga0136617, IMG submission 129672) | Polar desert sand microbial communities from Dry Valleys, Antarctica - metaG UQ322 (21.06) | ecosystem: Environmental > Terrestrial > Soil > Desert | place: Antarctica: Dry Valley... | reverse complement strand
GTGGCCCAGGGCCTCGTGACGGCGGCGCCCGGCCGGTGGCGAGGGGCGGCGGCTCCCGGCCCGACGGCGGCGACCGTCGTCGAGCACCGGAGGCAGGCAGCGGTGGGCGCGGACCCGAGTCGGCGCCGTGGGCCACTCCTGGCCCGAAGGGCTGGGGAAACGTGGCCCGCAAGGGCGCTCACAGCATGCAGCTTCCCGACCGGGCTCCCACCCACGAGTACGACCGGTCGGATGTGGCCCCGCCGGCGTGGGAGCCGGAGGACTGGAAGAGTGAGGGTCCGGTGCCGGCGCCCGCCGGGTCGGCGGCTGACCCCACCACGCCGCAGGTCGCGGAGCGGCCCCGCCGCAAGGCCCCCCGTCCGGTGGCCGACGAGCTGATCCGCGCCGTGGGGGCCGTATCGGCCGGGAAGATGGAGGGCCGCCTGGTGGAGGCCGCCTCCGCCTTCGAGCGGGGGCGTCCCCTTGACGCGCTGCGCCTGCTCCGTCCCCTGCTGCGTGACGCCCCCGACGTCCCGTCGGTGCGGGAGTTGGCCGGCCTCACCCTCTACCGGCTGGGCAAGTGGGCGGAGGCGGCCAAGCACCTGGAGGCGTTCCGGGCCACCACGGGCTCGGTGGAGCAGGATCCGGTGCTGGCCGACTGCTACCGGGCCCTCAAGCGCTACGCCAAGGTCGATGCCCTCTGGGAGGAGCTGCGGGAGACCTCTCCCGAGCCGGCCCTGATGGCCGAGGGTCGCATTGTGGCGGCCGGGGCGCTGGCGGACCGGGGCGACGTCAAGGGTGCCATCCGATTACTGGAGCGGGGGCCGCTCGAGCCCCGGCGCATCATCCAGCCTCACCATCTCCGGCTCTGGTACGCCCTCGCCGACCTGCACGAACGTGCGGGCGACACTCCCCGGGCACGTGAGCTGTTCGGCCGGGTGGTCGACGCCGATCCCGGCCTGGCCGACGCCGCCGAGCGCCTTCACGCTCTGGGCTGAGCGCGGGTCGGACGGTGGGCGGCGCCGGGCGCCGGAGGCGAATGACCAGCACGGACTTGTGCGGGTATCCCGGTAGCCGATACCGAACCTTGCCGCGGTTGCCGGCGGCCACGACGGTGGCGAACGAGCACGGCCCGTCGGGGACGTACGGGTTGGCCGGCCGGACCTCGAGCTCGACCCCGGCGTCCCCCGGAGGGGCGGTCCGTCCGGCGGACCGAAAGTGTCACACCCCCCCGATAAGGTCGGTGCTCCGAGCTTCCCCCTCGTCTCCAGGCCCGTCCGGGCCATGACTCCAGGGGTGATGTGATGACGAACGTGGTGGCGCTGGTGGGGCGGTTGGCCCGCCCGGCCGAGGTGCGACAGCTGCCGTCGGGCGACCGGCTCGTGACCTACGAGGTCACCGTCCCCCGCCCGGGGGAGCGGGCCGAGAGCGTGCCGGTGGTGTGGTTCCAGGCCCCCGCCCGGGCCGCCGAGCTGGCCGTCGACGAGCAGGTGGTGGTGGTGGGGCGGGTGCGGCGCCGGTTCTACCAGGCCGGGGGTTCCACCCAGAGCCGTACCGAGGTGGTGGCCGACGTCGTGGTCGCCGCCCGCCAGATCCGGCGGGCGAAAACGGCATTGACGGCGGCCCAGGCCCGGTTGGAGGAGGCGTGCTCGTGAGGGGCCGACCTCGGCGGCTCCTTCAGTCGTGCAGGCGGCGGAAGACCAGACCGGTGCGGGGCTTGGGCGCGAAGAACGTGGTCTTGGGTGGCATCCGGTGGCCGGCCCGGGCGGCGGCTGCGATGTGGCGCACGGCGACCGGTCGCACCAGCACGGCGGCGTCGGCCTTGCCGCTGCGGGCCAGGTCGGCCACGGCCTCGGCCGATTGGTGGAAGTCGAGCTGGTGGTCGGGCATGGTGTCCAGGGCGGCGTCGAGCGTCATCGAATCGGGTTGGTCGGCGTGGTCGCTGCCGTCGGCATCGCGGGGCCGCAGCAGCCAGGCCCGCTCGCCTACCAGCAGGGCCAGGGCGCCGACGGTGCCCATCCGGTCGGTGAGACCCCGAGGGGTGTCGCTGGCGCCCGTCGGCTCCTCCGTCATCTCGAAGAAGGGGGCCAGGGCGCCGACGAGGTCGAACTCGTCGGGCAGGCCGGAAATCAGCCGGTGGATGGGTCGCACCTGCAGCTGATCCTCGGTGAGCTCCACGACGAAGGCCAGGAGCAGGTCGAAGTCGCCCGACGAACGCCCGGTGGCGGCCCGCCGCTCGTCCCGGTAGGCCAGCGCGGTCTCGTATCGGTGGTGGCCGTCGGCGATCACGACCGGCGCCGAGGCCACCGCGTCGGTGATGGCCGCCAGCACGCCCGGACGGGTGATCCGCCACAGCCGGTGGTGCACGCCGTCCTCGTCGGTTGCCCGGGCCACCGGCGGGCCCTCGACCTGGCACAGCTCGCTGAGGCCGGCGGCCAGCGACAACCCCCAGACCGGCGACAGGTTGGCCCGACAGGCCTGGAGAAGCCGGAGTCGATCGCCCTTGGGCTTGCCCATCGTGCGCTCGTGGGGCAGCACCCGCCCCTCGTCGGGGGTCGACAGCTCGAGGGCGCCCACGATGCCGGTGGTCTGGTGGGCCTGGCCGGCCTCGTCGTGCCACCCCATGCGGTAGACGTAGAAGCTCGGCTCGTCGTCTACCCGCAGCACCCCCTCGGCCAGCCACCGGTCGAAATGGCAGGTGGCCTCGGCGTAGCGGTCGCGCTCGGTAGTGTCGCGTCCGAGCTCGACGTAGACCGCGTTGTAGGGGCTGCGGGCCTCGAGCTCGGCTCGACCGTCGTCGTCGATGACGTCGTAGGGCGGGGCCAGCACGTCGGCCAGGTCGACCCGATCGGGGTCGTAGCGGATGCCCGACATGGGGTGGAAGGTGGCCATCGGTTGCTCCGCTCAGTACGCCGGGGACGGGTCGACGGGAGCCGGTCGCAGCCGGTCGCGCAACGCCAACGCCACGAGCGCGCCGAAGACGAAGCCGCCGACATGGGCCACCCACGCCACGCCGGCCGATGGGTTGGTGAAGAACTGCAGGACGAACCAGAAGCCCAGGAGCCACTTGGCCTGGATGTCGCGGAAGAGGACGAGGATGAAGATGAACAGGGTGCGGATGCGCACGTGGGGGAACAGCACCAGATAGGCGCCCATCACGCCCGCCACCGCGCCCGACGCCCCCACCACCGGGATGGTGCTGTCGGGCTGCACCGCGATGTGGGCCGCGCTCGCCACAAGGCCGGCCACCAGGTAGAAGGCGAGGTAGGCAGGTACGCCCATACGGTCCTCAATGTTGTTCCCGAAGACCCATAGGAAGAGCATGTTGCCGGCGATGTGGAGGATGCTGCCGTGGAGGAACATGGAGTAGAGGAGCGACAGGTACACGTTCTTGTCGGGGAACACCGGCGGGGTGGTGTCGTTGCGCACGCACGATTCGGTATCGCCCCGATCGAAGGTCCGCGAGATCTCCTCCTCGGAGAGGGGCTGGCGGTCGATCACCTCGCACGGGATGGCGGCGTAGGAGTAGTTGAAGCGCAGCTCGTTGCTCGGCCGCTGCACCAGGAAGTACACGCCGACGTTGATGGCGATCAGGATCACCGTCACGATCGGGAACGTGCGTGTCGGGTTGTAGTCCTTGAGCGGGATCACGCGGAGCCGAGCTTACGCTCGGCCGGAGAGGTCGATTGGTACCCTCGGACCATGCGTTGCGGCCGGATCGACGAGGGCGACGGCCGGGCGGGGGCGTGCCGGCAGCAGCCCGGCGCCACCCGGGCACCGGGAACTTTCCCACGACCCTCCCCCAAGAAGGCCTGACCTCGCTGCGCCGGCGGCTGGATGCCGAGATGGTCCGGCGGGGACTCGCGCCCACTCGCCACCGGGCCCGCCACGACATCGAGGCGGGACGGGTGCGGGTGGGAGGCGTCCCCGCCGACAAGCCGGCCCGCATGGTCGCGCCCGACGACCGGTTGGAGCTGGCTGGTCCGGCCCGCCGGTTCGTGGGCCGCGGCGGCGACAAGCTCGACGGCGCCCTCGACCGGTTCGACGTCGTGGTCGAGGGGCGGCGGGCGCTCGACGCCGGCTCGTCCACCGGCGGGTTCACCGACTGCCTCCTCCAGCGGGGGGCGGCGTCGGTGGTGGCCGTCGACGTCGGCTACGGCCAGCTCGACCTCCGCCTGCGCCAGGATCCCCGGGTCGTCGTCTTCGAGCGCACCAACGTGCGTGACCTCAGCCCCGACCTACTCGGCGTCGAGCCCGTGCCTCTGATCGTTGCCGACCTGTCGTTCATCTCCCTGCGCACCGTCGCCCCCGCACTGCTGGGACTGGCGGCACCGGGCGCCGACCTCGTCGTACTGGTCAAGCCCCAGTTCGAGGCCGGGCGGGTCGAGGCCAGCCGGAACCGGGGTGTCATCCGCGATCCGGAGGTGTGGGCCCGGGTCCTGCACGAGGTGGTAGACGCCTTCGACGGGGCCGGGGCCGGACTTCGCGGCCTGATGTCCTCGCCCCTCGTGGGGGCGGAAGGCAATGTCGAGTTCCTGGCCCACCTGGGGCCGGGTCGCCCGGCGTCGATCGACGTCACCGCCGCGGTGACCGACGCGGTGGCCGAGGCGGTGGGGCCCGATGCTGGCTGAGCTCCACGTCCGCGACCTGGGGGTGATCGCCGATCTCACGCTCGTCCTCGAGTCGGGAATGACGGCTCTCACCGGCGAGACCGGCGCCGGCAAGACCCTGCTGGTCGAGGCCATCGAGCTACTCATCGGAGAGCGGGCCGACCCCGTGCTGGTCCGTCCCGGCGCCGACGAGGCCCGGGTCGAGGGACGGTTCCTGGTCGGCGACGAGGAGACGGTGCTGGCCCGCACCGTCCCCCGCCACGGCCGGTCGCGGGCCTACGTCGACGGGCGCCTGGCCACGGTGGCCGAGCTGGCCGAGATCGGCGGCCGGCTGGTCGACCTCCACGGGCAGCACGCCCACCGGTCCCTCCTCGACGGACGGGTGCAGCGGGCCGCCGTCGACCGGTTCGGAGCGGTCGACGTCGGGCCGTGGTCCGCGGCCCGGGACCGGGTGGCGTCACTCGACGCCGCCCTGGCCGCCCTGGGAGGCGATGCCCGGGCCCGGGCCCGCGAGATCGACCTGCTGGCCTTCCAGGTGGCCGAGCTCGACGCCGCCGGACTCTCCGATCCCGGCGAGGAGGACGCTCTGGAGGCGGAGGACGACCTGCTGGCGGCCGCCGCCGCCCACCGCCAGGGGGGCGAGACGGCCCACGCCGCTCTCCGGGGTGACGGGGGTGCGGCCGACGCGGTCGCTCTGGCGATCGAGGCCGTGGCCGGCCGGAGACCCTTCGCCGAGATCGAATCCCGGTTGCGGTCGGTGGCGGCCGAACTCGAGGAAGCGGCCGCCGACGCCCGCCAGGTGGCCGATGCCATCGTCGAGGATCCCGAACGCCTCGATGCCGTCCAGGCCCGGAGGCGACTGCTCCGCGAGCTGTGCCGCAAGTACGGTGAGCGGTTGTCCGACGTCTTAGCGTATGGCATTGATGCTCGAAACCGGTGGGCCGAGCTCCGCTCCCACGATGCGAGGGTGAAGGAGCTGGAGGAGGAGCGGATCGTGGCCGTCGCTGCCGTCGAAGTGGCCGCTGCGGCGGTGGGTCGGGCCCGTCGGGAGGCGGCGCCCCGGCTGGCGGCTGCGGTCGAGGCGCACCTGAGGGAGCTGGCCCTGGTCCGGGCCCGCTTCGAGGTGGCCGTGGCCGACGACGACCCGGCGGGCGCCTCGGTCATCTTCCTGCTGGGGGCCAACCCGGGGGAGGCGGCGCTGCCGCTGGCCAAGGTGGCGTCCGGCGGCGAGCTGGCCCGCACCATGCTGGCCTGCCGGCTGGTGCTGAGCGACGCTCCCCCCACCCTGGTGTTCGACGAGGTCGATGCCGGTGTCGGCGGCCAGGCCGCCCTCGCCGTCGGCCGCGCCCTCGCCGCCCTCGCCGACCCGGCCGCCGGACACCAGGTGTTGGTGGTCACCCACCTGGCCCAGGTGGCGGCGTTCGCCGACCACCAGGTGTCGGTGTCGAAGGTCGAGCGGGACGGCCGGACGGTGGCCGACGTCCGCCGGCTCGACGGGGGCGGGCGGGTGGTGGAGCTGTCCCGGATGCTCTCCGGTCAGCCGACGAGCGCGACCGCCCACGATCATGCCGAGGAGCTGCTGGCCACCGCCTCCCGGCAGCGGGGCCGCTGATGGCCCGCACCACCGACGGTCTGTCCCCGGAGAACCTCTCGCCCGGCAGCAGCGTCCCCGACGACGAGCAGTCCGAAGCCCAGCCGGCGGCGGCGGCTCGGCCCCCGGCGACCACGGCCGGCGAGCGGGACCGGGCCCGCCTGGCCTTCCGCCTGCGCCAGGCGTGGGGCCGGGCCAACGGCACCGGAAACGCCGACGGCGGCGGCTCCTACGCCCCCGAGCGAACGGGCGTGGCCACCGGACGGGCGCGCGTCGACCGCCGCACCAAGAACCTCATCCCCCGGTTGCTGCCCGGCGAGGTGGCGGTGATCGACCACGAGGACCTCGACCGGGTGGCGGCCGAGGGCCTCATCCGGGCCCAGGCGGGGGCGGTGGTCAATGCGTCCCGGTCGATCTCCGGCCGCTATCCCAACCTCGGCCCGCTGCTGCTGGCGGCAGCCGGCATCCCCCTGGTCGACGAGGTCGGCAGCCAGGTGATGGACCGGATCGTCGAGGGCGACGTGCTGCGGGTGGTCGACGGCGACGTGTTGCGCAACGGCGAGGTGGTGGCCAGCGGCACCCGTCACAGCCTGGAGTCGCTCGAGGCCCGGATCGAGATGGCCAAGCAGTCGATCGACGTCGAGCTGCAGGCCTTCGCCGAGAACACCCTCGAGTACCTCCGCCAGGAGCGCCATCTGCTCACCGAGACGCCGGTGCTGCCCGACCTCGAGGTCGACATCGCCGGCCGCCACGTCCTGGTGGTGGTGCGGGGCGGATCGGACTCCACTGCCGACCTGGGTGCCCTGCGGGCCTACATCCGCGAGATCCGGCCGGTGATCATCGCCGTCGACGGCGGCGCCGACGCGGTGCTGGCCGCCGGCCACCGGCCCGACGTCATCATCGGCGACTTCGACTCGGTGTCGACCGATGCCCTGGGGGGCGACGCCGAGTTGGTGGTGCACGCCTTCCGGGGGGGCGAGGCCCCCGGGGCGGCCCGGCTCGACGACCTCGGCCTGGCCTACGGCACCTTCGAGGCGGCCGGCACCAGCGAGGACGTCGCCATGCTGCTGGCCTACGAGAAGCGGGCCGAGCTCATCGTGGCCGTCGGCACCCACGCCTCGATGGTGGAGTTCTTCGACAAGGGCCGGGCGGGAATGGCCTCCACCTTCCTGGTGCGCCTGAAGGTGGGTCCCATCCTGGTCGACGCCAAGGGGGTGAGCCGGCTGTACCAGAGCCGGGTCCGTACCCGTGACCTGGTCTTCCTGGTGGCGGCCGCCCTGTTCACCATGCTCATGATGGTGGCCGTGGCCCAGCCCCTCCACGTGTTCGTCAGGGCCCTGTGGTTCAGCCTCCAGGAGACCTGGCGGACCCTCCTGTGATCAACCTCCGCTACCACGTCGTCTCCCTGGTCGCCGTGTTCCTGGCCCTGGGCATGGGGATCGTGATGGGCTCCACCGTCATCGACCGGGTCACGGTCGACGCCCTCAACAACAACCTGAACAACGTGCGCAGCGACATCAACCGCACCCGGGAGGAGAACCGCACCCTGGCCGAACAGGTCGCCGAGGGCCGGGATTTCGCCGACCAGTCGCTCGCCCACGTCCTGCGCGACCAGCTTCCCGGCGTCCCGGTGCTGGTCATCGCCGTCACCGGCATCGACCGCAAGCCGGTGGAGGCCGTGAACCAGTCGCTGGCGGTCGCCGGCGCGTCGCCCCAGGGCACCATCTGGATCACGGCCAAGATGCGGCTCGACGACGACGGGGAGACCCGGGCCCTCACTGCCGCCCTCACAGACGCCGCCACGACGACCACCACCGCCCCCGCTGCCGGTGGAGATCCCGGCACCACATCGACCACGTCCGCCACCGTCATCGGCGCCTTCTCCTCCGCCGACGAGGTGCGCCAGCAGGCGCTGGCCCAGCTGGTATCCGAGCCGGGGACGGTGGCGGCCCTGGCCGCGGCCGGCTTCGTCAGCTACGAGCCGCCACCCGACCCCCCGTCGGCGGTGGCGGCGACGACTGCGACGCAACCCCCGCCCGACTCGCCGGAGGGGGCGGCCGCCACCCCGACCTCGCTGCCTCCCGGCATGGACGTGGTGCCGGTTGCCGGCACCCGGTTCGTCGTCGTGTCGGGGGCGGGGGCGGAGGTGGGCGACGACGTCCTCGCCCTCCCGCTGGCCGAGGTCCTGGCCGTCAACGGAGGAAAGGCGGTGGCCGCCGAGGCCGGCCAGGACACCGATGGCGGCCGGGCCGTCTTCGTGGGATTGCTGCGGCGCAACTCCACCACCAACGGCAAGGTGTCGACCGTCGACAACCTGGAGTCCCCGATGGGCCAGGCCGCCGTGGTGCTGGCGCTGCGGGAGCTGGGTGAGTCGCGGGTGGGGCATTTCGGCGTCGGTCCCGGCGCCCAGCGGCTGCTTCCCGCGCTTGCTGCGTGACCGCGCCCTCCCGCCTGGCGGCGTCCGGCGGGCGCTGCATGCGCGCCCTTCGCAGGCGGGTCGGACCGGCCCGCCCGACGGCCCAGGTGACCCTCGGCAATGTCGTGTCCCGGGCCACCGGTCTGCTCCGGGTGCTGGCCATCGCCGGCGCCCTGGGCGCCACCTTCCTCGGCAACGTGTACCAGTCCGCCAACCTGGTCTCCAACCTCCTCTTCGAGTTGCTGGCCGCCGGCATGCTCTCCTCGGTGCTGGTGCCGACCTTCGTCGCCCTCCTCGACGCCGACCGCAGGGACGAGGCCGAGAGGCTGGCCGGCGCCCTCCTCGGGGTCACGCTGGCGGCCATGGCCGTCGTCACCGTCGCCGGCCTGGTGGCCCGACCGTGGATCATGCGGGCTCTCACCGTCACCGTGCCCGACGCCGCGGTGCGCCGGGACGAGATCCGACTGGGCTCGTTCCTGCTGGTGTTCTTCATCCCCCAGGTGCTGCTGTACGCGGTGGGGGCGGTGGCCACCGCCGTGCTGCACTCGACCCGCCGGTTCGCGGCCGCAGCCCTGGCCCCGGTGGCCAACAACCTGGTGGTCATCGCCACCATGGGGCTGTTCTGGATGCTCACCGACAGCGAGTTCGGCGGGACCGGGGGAGGGCCCGGCCTCCGCCTCGACCTCGGACCCCGGCTGCTACTGGCCGTCGGCACCACCGCCGGGGTGCTGGCCATGACCTTGGTTCCGTTGGTGGCCGCCCGGCGGGCCGGTATCCGGCTGTGGCCCCGCTGGGATCCCCACCACCCCGGTCTGCGGGCCATCGGCCGGGCCGGACTCTGGGGCGGGGCCTCGCTGGCCGCGGCCCAGGTGCTGCTGGCCACCACCCTGGTGCTGGCCAACCGCATCGAAGGCGGGGTGGTCGCCTACCAGATCGCCTTCACCATGTTCCTGCTGCCCCACGCCCTGATGGCCCATCCCGTGCTCACCACCCTCTATCCCCGGCTGGCGGCCGACGCCGTCGAGCGCCGGTGGGACGCCTTCGCCGCCGCCCTCGGGCGGGGCGCCCGTCGCATCGTCTTCTGGACGGCGCTGGCCACCGCCCTGCTGGCGGTGCTGGCCCTGCCCACCCTGCGCCTCGTCCGCATCGGCGCGCTCGACGGCGCCGGGGCCTCACTGGCCGCCGACCTGCTGGTGGCCTACGCCTTCGGGGTCACCGGGTACGCCGGCATCCATCTCCTCACCCGGGCCTCCTATGCGGCCGGCGACGTGCGCACTCCGGCTCTGGTGGGCCTGGGGGTGGCCGTCGGGGGCTCCGCTCTCATGGTGGCCGGCTTCGTGTCGGCCACCGGCGACGACCGGGTCGTGGCCCTGGGGGGGGCCCATTCGGTGGCCATGATCGTCGGCGCGGTGGTGCTGCTGGCCCTGGTGCGGAGGCGGGTGGGCCAGCCGGTGGCGGTGGCGGCCGGGGCGGGCCGGGCGGTGCTGGCCGGAATGGCGGCGGCGGCCGCCGC
>Ga0136617_10006927_pt1 | contig 10110 bp, 9 predicted proteins | sample AntDrymUQ3222106_2_FD_129672 | JGI IMG/M metagenome (GOLD analysis project Ga0136617, IMG submission 129672) | Polar desert sand microbial communities from Dry Valleys, Antarctica - metaG UQ322 (21.06) | ecosystem: Environmental > Terrestrial > Soil > Desert | place: Antarctica: Dry Valley... | reverse complement strand
TAGGAGTGCTCGGAGTCGTGTGCCCCGAAGCCTGGCCGCTACTTGGCTTCGTATCGACGGTCCTGCCCGCTGTCGCGATGGGAAACACCGTGATCGCGGTTCCCTCGTCCAGCGCCCCGCTGGTGGCAACCGACCTCTACCAGGTCCTCGATACCTCGGACGTTCCGGGCGGAGTCATCAATGTCGTCACGGGGCACAGCCAGGAGCTGGCTCTGGTCCTCGCCGGGCATGATGACGTGGATGGGGTCTGGTACTTCGGTAGCGCCGAGGTGTCGGCCGAGGTGGAGCGGCTTTCCGCTGGAAACATGAAACGCACCTGGGTGGATCTGGGCCGGGCCCGCGACTGGAGCGACCCGTTGCGAGGCGCCGGGGAGGAATTTCTGGAGCAGGCCACGCAGGTGAAGAACATCTGGATCCCTTACGGGGAGTGATAGCCAGTAGCCGTTACCCCAAACCCACCATCTCGAGCAGCAAGCCATCCCGAAGTCCGAACCCGCTCACGGTGACGCTGCCGGCCCCTACGGCATGTAACAGCTCCGCTACCACCGCGAGTCCCGCGACGATGATGTCGGCTCGCTCCGCTTTGAGGCCGGCTGTCTCTCGCCGCTGTTCGGAAGAAAGTGTGGCCATGGTCCCGACCAGCTGCTCCACCTCTTCAGCGGTTACGGCGGTGCCATGTACCGGTTGGCCAACCGGCACACCGCGGCCCGCCAGCGCCAAACTCGCCAGGGTCGCGAATGTCCCTCCTGAGCCGATAACCGTCGAGCCCTCCCACTCCTGGCCCTGAATAAACGGGTCCAGACCTCGGCCGATATGCTGACGCAGCCTTTCCAGCGAAAGCCTCAGTTCGGTAAGCCGCACCGCGCCGAGCGGCAGCGAATGGGAGACCCGGACCGATCCATTCAAGGCACCAGTCAACTCCAAACTTCCCCCACCGATGTCGGCCACGAGGATACGCTCGATACCAGGGAAGTGGTGGGCGGCGGATCGGTAGGAGAGAGCCGCTTCGGTTTCTGGTGATATGATTCGAAGGGGGATGCCGAGGGCCCGGACTCGATCGACGAATTCGGCGCCGTTTGCGGCGTCGCGGACCGCCGCGGTGGCCGCCGCCGCCGTTCGCCGCACGCCATGCCTAAGGCAAGTGCCGTGCATCCGGCTCAGCGTCTGGAGCGCCCGGCCCATGGCTTCTCCACTCAGGTGGCCACTGAGGGCGAGTCCGGCCGAAAGCCGTGGCTGATCTTCGACTTCCTCGACCACTCTGAGTCCGGCTTTGGAGTCGTACTCGGCAACGGTGAGGAGGACGGTATTGGAGCCTACATCAACGGCCGCGATGCGCTCCCGCGGGCTCACTTCCGGCTGTGGGCGTGGCTCTGGCGGGCTTCACCGCGGTCCTCTGAGTGGTGCTTGATCGACCGCCCTTCCACCAGGAACACCACGTCCTCGCCGATGTTGGTGGCCAGGTCTGCCACGCGCTCGAGGTTTCTGCTCACCAGGAAGAGCTCCATGCCGGAACCGATGGTATGCGGGTCTTCCATCATGTGGGTAAGCAGGATGCGAAACACCGAGCGGTGCAGCGCATCCACCTTGTCGTCCCGGCGGCAGACCTCACGCCCGGCTTCCGCGTCTCCCCGAATGAACGCTTCCAGGGCATCGGAAAGCATCTCGCGGGCCAGCCTGGCCATGTCGACGATCTCCGGCTCCGGCGCGATCGGGCGGGCCTGGTTCAGCCGCTCGGCCGACTGTGCGATGTTGACGGCGTGGTCGCCGACCCGCTCCAGGTCGTTGGCGATCTTGAGCGCGGAGGTCAGCATGCGGAGATCTCGGGCCATGGGCTGCTGCAGGGCGAGCAGATGGATGCTCTGCTCTTCTATCTCGACCTCCATGGCGTCAATGACCTGATCGCCGGCGATGACCCGCTGCGCCTTGTCACTGTCGCGCTCCAGCAGCGCTTCCACGGCCAGGCCGAGTGCCGCTTCCGCTTCCCCCGACATAGTGAGCAGCCGGACCTTGACGTGGCTCAGCTCGTCGTGAAAGTGGCGGTGGACGTCGAGGCTCATCCGAATCTCCCGGTGATGTAGGCTTCAGTCCGTTCGTGCTGCGGCTTGGTGAAGAGCCGCTCAGTCTCGTCGAACTCGATCAGCACGCCGCGGTCGAAGAAGCCGGTATAGTCGGACACCCGCGCGGCCTGCTGCATGTTGTGGGTGACGATCACGATGGTGTAATGCTGCTTGAGATCGAAGATCAGCTCCTCCACCTTCTGCGTCGCAATGGGGTCCAGGGAGGAACAGGGCTCGTCCATCAGAAGGACCTCGGGCTGGTTACCGAGCGCGCGGGCAATGCAGAGCCGCTGCTGCTGGCCGCCGGACAGGCCGGTACCCATCTCCTCCAGCCGGTCCTTCACCTCGTCCCACAGTGCGGCCTGCCGCAGGCAGCGCTCGACCAGGTCGGGAAGGTCGCGCCGGCTCACCAGCGCATTGAGCGCCGGCCCGTAGGCCACGTTGTCGAAAACCGACTTGGGAAACGGGTTGGGCCGCTGAAACACCATGCCCACGCGCTGCCGCAGAGAGACGAGATCGGTTCCGGGACCGAACACCGAGGTGCCCTCAACCAGAATGTTTCCCTGGTGCCGGATACCTGGAATGAGATCGTTCAGCCGGTTTATGGAGCGCAGGAAGGTGGATTTCCCGCAACCCGACGGACCAATGATAGCCGTGACCGCCTTCCGCTCGATGGCAAAGTTCAGGTTCGAGAGCGCCTGCCGGGGCCCGTAGAAGAAGCTGAAGCCGCGCACATCGATCGCCGGCGCTCCGTTGGACCCGAGCGGGGCAACCGGCTGGCGTGGAGCGAGCGTGACCTTCGGGGCGGTGACGTACGGCTTGGGGCTGACCATGGTGCTCATCCGAACCTTCCCGTGATATAGGCCTCGGTTTGCTCGTTGCGAGGTGCGGTGAAGATCTGCCGGGTCCGCCCGGTCTCGACCATGGTGCCAAGGTAGAAGAACGTCGTGGTGTCGGAGACCCGGGCCGCCTGCTGCATGTTGTGCGTGACGATCACGATGGTAAAGTGTTTCTTCAGATCGAACAGCAGCTCCTCGATGCGCTGCGTGCCCTGCGGGTCGAGCGAGGCGGTCGGCTCGTCCAGCAGGATCACATCGGGCGAGGGGGCGATGGTGCGGGCGATGCAGAGTCGCTGCTGCTGACCACCAGACAACGCCATCGCGCTGGCTTTGAGCCGGTCCTTGACCTCATCCCACAGGGCCGCCTGCCGAAGGGATCGCTCTACCGTGCTGTCGAGCTCGGGTTTCGGCAGGCGACGGTTCACCCGAAGTCCCGAGGCCACATTGTCGTAGACCGACATAGTCGGAAACGGCGTCGGACGCTGAAACACCATTCCCACCCGGCGGCGAAGCTGCATGGCGTTCACCCGGGGCGCATAGATATCCTCGCCGTCCAGCAGAACCCGGCCTGTGATCCACCCGTTCTCCGACAGCTCGTGCATCCGGTTGAGAGTGCGGAGGAAGGTGGACTTTCCGCAGCCGGACGGTCCGATCAGCGCGTGCACCTGATTGGGCACAAAAGCGAGCGAGACACCCTTCACCGCGGTGAACTTGCCGTACATCGCCGTCAGCTTGTCCGTGGCCATGCGGGGAGTGCCGCTCGAGGCGCTTCCCCCCGGCACGTTCGAGGTGCTCGGGATAACCCCCCTGGCTACGCGCACGACAGGTTCAGCCATTGAGAGTGAACCTCCGGCGAACCGCGAGCCGGGCGCCGAGACTCAGGATGAACACGACCATGATGAGCACCAGAGCCGCGGCCCAGGCATACCGATGCCATTCTTCGTACGGTCCGGTGGCGTAGGTAAACACCGTGAGCGGCAATGCAGCCATCGGCTGGTCGAGATTAAAGCTGAGGTACTGGCTGCCCAGAGCCGTAAAGAGGAGGGGAGCCGTTTCGCCCGCGATACGCGCTACCGCCAGGAGCCCGCCGGTGAGGATACCTGGCAGCGTGGCTCGCACCACCACGGTGAGACTGGTGCGCCACCTCGGATAGCCCAATGCCAGCGCTGCCTCGCGGAGCGAATTCGGCACCAGTTTGATCATCTCTTCGGTGGTCCGGAGCACCATAGGAATCATCAGCAGGGCCAGGGCGACGCTGCCTGCCAGGGCAGAGAAGTGCTTCTGCTGTGCCACGATCCAGGCCCAGGCGAAAACTCCCACCACGATGGAAGGCGTACCGTTCATGACGTCCGCCACGAAGCGGGTAGTCCACGTCAGCCGGCTGCCAGGATACTCCGCGCAGTAGATTCCTGCCCCGATCCCTATCGGCAGTCCGATGAGACCCGCCATTCCCACGATCAGGAGCGTCCCCACCAGCGCATGGGCCACCCCCCCGCCGGTTTCGCCCGCGGGCGCCGGCATCTTGGTAAAGAAATCCAGGGAGAGGCTGCCCGCGCCCTTGAGGATCAGGTTGAGCAGGATAAAGAAAAGCGGGAGAAGGGCGACGATGACCGACCCGATCATGAGGGCCACCATCAGGTTGCTGAACGACCGGCGCATGGTGCGGCGATTCACAGTGCGCTGCTCCCGGCCCCGGAACCGCGGGCCACCCGCCAGATCAGGAGCCGCGCGCCGGCGTTAACGATGACGGTGACCAGGAACAACACGAAAGCGACGTAGGCCAGCGCAGACAGGTGAAGGTCGCCCACCGCCTCGGAGAACTCGTTCGCGATCGCGGCGGCCATCGTGTAGCCCGGGGCGAAGAGCGAAGCCGCGATCTCGTGCCGATTGCCGATGAGCATGGTAACGGCCATGGTCTCACCCAGCGCGCGCCCGAGTCCCAGGATTACCGCACCAAAGATTCCCGAACGGGCGTAGGGCAGGACCGCGGTGGTGACTGCTTCCCACCGGGTGGCGCCGAGTGCCAGCGCGGCCTCCCGCTGGGTATTGGGAACGGCGAGTAGCACTTCCCGCCCCACCGACATGATGTAGGGCATCACCATGATCGCCAGGATGATGCCCGCGGCCAGCATGGAGGGACCGTAGATGGGTCCCTGGAACAAGGGCAGGAATCCGAGGGTATCGCGGAGGAACGGAAACACGGTGGTCCGGAGCAGGGGGATGAGCACGAAAATGCCCCACAGGCCGTAAACCACGCTGGGGATGGCGGCCAGGAGTCCAATCAGAAAGGCCACCGGTTGCCGGATCGCCTTGGGCGCGAACTCGGTGAGATAGATGGCAACGCCGAGCGAGAGCGGCACCGCGATCACGAGCGCCAGAAGAGATGAGACCAGGGTGCCGAAGATCAGCGGCATGGCCCCGAACTCTTCGGCCACCGGGTCCCACGTGCTCGATGTGACGAACCCAAAGCCGTATTGGGCAATAGCGAGACTGGCACCGTCCCATAGCTCGTACACCAGAAACGCCAACAGGATCGGCACGGCCAGGGCTGCTACGGTGAGCAGTCCCTTGAAGGCGCGGTCGCCGTGGTTGGCCCGCTCGAGGGAAGTGGCAGGTGCCGGAGCGACTTTGGGTACGGTTTCACTCGAAGCGGTCATGGCAGGATCTTAGAGCGGCCGCCACGGGGTACCGTCACGAATTTGTAACGGATACGTCACGGGATATGTGGCTGAATCAGCCCCCAGCCCGCGCAGAGTGGTCTCCTCCTCGAGCCCCTAGAGCCTCGAGCACCGGGTGCGGGGCTACCGCGGAGGGGTGTGGTCTAGGGGAGGATCTTCTTCCGCACCAACTCGATCACTGGAACGGGTAGCGGCGCGTAATGGAGGTCGGCGGCCATTCGCTGTGCCGGCGGCTCGAGCATCCATCCGATGAACTCGCGGATGGTCTTTGCCCGGGCGGTGTCGGAATCCTCTTTCCGAACGAGCAGCCAGGTGAACGAAGAGATAGGATAGGAGTCCGGCCCATCAGCATTCGTGATCGACACGCGAAAGTCGGTTTCCGGCGGAATCTGAGCGCCTGCGGCCGCCGCGGCGACGCTCTTCAGTGTGGGAGAAACGAGCACTCCGGCCCGGTTGCGGATCTTTGCCGCGGGAAGACCGTTCGAGATGGCGTAGATGAGCTCGACGTATCCGACTGAGCCGGGCGACTGCTTGACCTGCTGGGTGACACCTTCGTTGCCCTTGCCTCCCAAACCCACGGGCCAGTTGACGGACGTAGCGGTCCCGACTTTCCTCTTCCACTCAGGTGAGATCTTGCTGAGGTAATCGACAAACACGTAGGTGGTGCCCGATCCGTCAGACCGGTGGACCACTATGATGTCTTCTGCCGGGAGCGTTACGCCGGGATTGAGAGCCGCGATCCTGGCGTCATTCCAGCGGGTAATCCGTCCGAGAAAGATATCGGCCAGCAACCTTCCGTCGAAGTTGAGCTCTGCCTTGCCAATCGACGGCAGGTTATAGGTTGCAACTACAGCACCCAGGACGGTAGGCACGTGGAAGACGTTTCCCTTGGCGGCGGCGATCTGCTCATCGGTCATCGGTCCATCGGTAGCACCAAAGTCGACAGTGCCCTCCATGAACTGCCGGATGCCGCCACCTGACCCGATCGACTGATAATTGATGCGGATGCCGGCCTCCTTGGCGTAGGCATCGAACCACTTGGTATAAATCGGGTTTGGGAAGGTGGCGCCGGCACCGGTGAGTGTGGCCTTCTGCCCCGGCGGGGAACCGGCGCGGTCAGTGCCGGTTCCTGGCGCAGGCCGCCCATCCCCGCACCCCAGTACAAGCAACGTTAAACCGGCGAGACTTCGGGTTCTTATCGGCATTTAGCCTCCGCGGTGGTCCTCGGTTCCAGCGTGCACCCTAGCGTCCCGCGATTGCCTTTCCGCCGGCCTTCAAGGTGGCCAGACGCGCTTCGATCAGCGCCACGATAGGAGGCGAGAGGGGCGCATAGTGAAGATCGGACGCCATCTTCTGGGCCTCGGGCGTGATCATCCAGGTCAGGAAGTCCCTGATGAGCTTGGCCTTGGCCGAGTCTTTGTTGTCCTTCCGCACCAGCAGCCAGGTGAAGGATGATATAGGGTACGCCTCGGCTCCGGGTGCATTGGTGATCGAGACACGAAAGTCGGTGTCTTTGGCGAGCTTGATGCCCGCTGCTGCCGCGGTGACAGACTCGAGTGAGGGGGTGCTGAAGTTCCCCGCTGGGTTTTTGATCTGAGCGTAGGGAAGTTTGTTGGAAAGAGCGTAGATCAACTCGACGTAGCCGAGCGCACCCTCAACCTGCTTCACCTGCTGGGTGACGCCCTCGTTACCCTTGCCGCCGAGCCCAACGGGCCAGTTGACCGACGTGGCGTACCCGACCTTGTCCTTCCATTCCCGGGAAAACTTGTTCAGGTAGTCGGTAAACACATATGTCGTCCCCGAACCGTCGGAGCGATGCACCACGATCAGATCCATGTCGGGCAGCTTTACCCCGGGGTTGAGCGCCGCGATCTTTCCGTCGTTCCACTTGGTCACCCGGCCCATGAAAATGTCGACCAGCAGGTTGCCGTCGAACTTGAGCTTGGTGTCTCCCAGCGAAGGCAGGTTGTAGGTCACCACCACGGCGCCGAGGACCGCCGGCACGTGGAGGACGTTGCTGTTGACCGCTTGGATCTGTCCCTCGTTCATGGGCCCATCGGTGGCGCCGAAATCCACGGTGCCCTCGGTGTACTGGCGGATGCCTCCGCCGGACCCGATCGACTGGTAGTTGATCTGGATGCCGGTCTTCTTGTTGTAGGCATCAAACCATTTGGTGTAGATCGGATTGGGGAAGGTGGCGCCGGCGCCGGTGAGGCTCTGCGCGGCGGCTGGCGTACTGGCCCCGACGATCCCCGCGAGGATCAGAAGCTGTTTATTCATGTATCGCATCTCTCAGGATGACAGGTGTAATCAGAAATTTACCGTCAGCGCGCTGCGCACGCCGCTGATGCTCGGGCTGACATCGCCCTGGAAGCTCTGCCGCTCGTATCCGACCCGGAACTGCGCCCGGCTCGACATGTAGACGCCGAGCACCCCGGTGATGGTCGTGACCCGGTCGTCGTCGGCATCGGTATTCGGATCGGCCAGGTCAATGCGGAAAGCCGGTTCAACCGCGTATAGCCAGGAGGTGGGGCTCTGCATGCGAATGTTGTACGCCGCCACGCTCTGGAAACCCTGAATCGTAAACTTTGACGCGCTGGCATCGTTCCCGTGAAGATACTCGGCCAGAGCGAAGAGGCCTTCGTCGCCCGGTTTGCCCCACTGGGCATCGATGTCGAAGGCGTAGTTGGTGAAGCTGGAGTCGGGAACGCCGCCGACTGTCACGACCGCATCGTGGGCAAACCAGGAACCGCCGACCTCGAGCTTGGGGGTGATTCCTACCGTTCCACGGGCGCCGAAGCTCTTCTTGTCGTTGACGTCATTAAGGCTTTCGCCCTGCCCGTTGTACATCCCCAACTTGAGGGTAACCAGCCGCACCTCGTCGAGCTTGTGCTCCAGCCGTACGCTGGCGCCCACGTCATGAGAGAGAAAGCCCGCGCTGGTGAACAGGTCGTTGGAGGCTCGGGGCAGTAATCCCTGCCCGCCGCCGCGCTCGATGGACGGCAGGTTGTTGGATGAGGTCAGCTCGTAGCGGCTGACCGGCCGCTTTTCCTGCCCCGCGCGAAGATACAAACCGCTCCTGCTGGCCTCGGGGCTGAAGCGCACATCGATATAGGCATCCCGGAGGCGGAGGCCGCTCCGGCCGGTGGTCCGGCAGGTCAGCACCGGGGTGCCGCCGCCCGGTGCTACCGGCGTCGAGGTGCAGGTCGTGGCCACCGAGCTCAGATTGCGTCCGCCCTCGAACGATGGCTGGATGTAAACGCTGACGTTCTCCGAGATCTGTCCCCTGGCCTCGATGCGCGCCCGCCGGGTAAAGACATTGCTCTGGGGCCCCACCGCAGCGGTGTAGTCTTCATTGGAAAAATAATAGAACTGCTCCTGGAGGCGTCCGGAAAGCTTGACGTTCGGGTACGTGGTCTGGGCATCCGCAGTGGCAGTCCCAATCAACATCGCCAGCATGGTTCCGCGAAAAATCCAACGCGCCCGCTCGGTCATATGTCCTTTCGGTAGAGTGCCCCCTCAGCTTGCCTCGGTGGCTGCTAAGAAGCCGCGAGCGGGTCACAGTATTCCAGCATTTCTGTAACGAATAAGTAAACGAATGGTGGAGGGGGGGTAGTGAGTCACCCTGGTCTGCCTTTGTGACCTGTCCGTTGCAGAACCGTAGTCCCGTCGCAACGCATCTCCAGCAGAATGTTCCCGGTGAGGCGCGAACGGCCGAATCAACGGTTACGTCGCGCATGACCCGTACTCGAATCTCTGGAGCCAATGCGTATCTCCTCCAGTGGTGGCCATGTCGCTCTGAGGCGAATCCTCTTCGCATTGATAGTCCCTCTCGCCCCCCTCACCGCGCAACAACAGGAGGCAGGGCGGATCGTGGGCCGCGTGGTGGGTGCCGGCCAAGGCAATCCGATCGCGGGTGCCGAGCTGGAAGTAGTTGGAGCGGCGATCACATCGATCTCCGCGTTGGATGGCAGGTATGCCTTGCAAGACGTGCCGGCGGGACCGGTGTCGGTCCGGGTCCGGATGCTGGGCTTTGCGCCGAAAGTGGTAACGGGTCTGGTGGTCACGGCAGGGAAGACGCTGGCCCAGGATGTTGCGCTCTCGGCCTCGGCGGTGCAACTGGCCGAAATCTCCGTGAGCGCGGCGGCCGAGCGAGGCTCGGTTAATCGGGCTCTGGACGAGCAGCGCAATGCGCCGGGAATCGTCAGCGCGGTCAGCTCCGAGCAGATCCAGAGAAGCCCCGACAGCGATGCCGGCCAGGCGGTCCAACGAGTGAGCGGCGTGTCGGTCCAGGACGGCAGGTACGTCATCGTGCGTGGGCTGGGCGAGCGCTACACCACCACGTCGCTCAATGGCGCCCGGATCCCTAGCCCCGAGCCGGAGCGCAAGGTAGTCCCGCTCGACCTCTTCCCTTCGGCGCTCCTCGAAGGGATTACGACCTCCAAGACGTTCACTCCGGACCAGCCGGGCGACTTCAGCGGCGCCCAGGTGGATCTCAAGACCCGCGAATTCCCCGCCGGCCGCGTGCTCACGCTG
>Ga0136617_10006925_pt1 | contig 10110 bp, 10 predicted proteins | sample AntDrymUQ3222106_2_FD_129672 | JGI IMG/M metagenome (GOLD analysis project Ga0136617, IMG submission 129672) | Polar desert sand microbial communities from Dry Valleys, Antarctica - metaG UQ322 (21.06) | ecosystem: Environmental > Terrestrial > Soil > Desert | place: Antarctica: Dry Valley... | reverse complement strand
CAAGCGCCTCGCCACGCACCCGTGTGCGCCAGTGGTCGAGGAGATCGCGAAGCGACATCGCCAGCGGGATCGTGGGGACCCACCCGGTGCGGCGGCGGAACTCCGCACTGTCCACGTCGACGGTCGCGGGGTCGCCTGCCCGGACGCGGTCAGGGTCGAGCTCCGTCCGGAGCGGCACGCGTGACATCGCAACGAGGGTGTCGAAGATCTCCCGCACCTCGACCGTGCGGCCGCTGCCGACGTTGAACGTCCCGGGACCGTCGGCCGCGAGGTCGCAGGCAAAGTGGTACGCGCGCGCCATGTCCCGCACGTCGATGATGTCGCGGCGCGCGTCGAGGCGCCCGTGGCGGATCAGTGGCTCGGCCTGGCCGGCCTCGGCGAGCGCGATCTGCCGCGCGAAGGCAGATGCCGCGAGGGCCGGATGCTGCCGCGGCCCGATCTGACTCACCGGACGGAGGATGACGGACCGGGCGCCGAGCTCCCGGACCAGCGCTTCGGCGGCGACCTTCGTCGCCGCATACACGTTCGGGGGCAGGATCGGCGCGTCCTCGCGGGCGGGTCCCCGCGGCGCGCCGTACACCTCGGCCGTCGAGGCGAACACCAGGGCTGCACCGGTGCCGCGGACCGCGTCGACAACGGCGGCGGTCCCGATCACGTTGACGCGCACGGCCGCCGTCGGATCCTTCGACGCGAGTGCCGGAACGGCCTGCCCGGCAAGATGCACGACGACGTCAGGGCGCGCGGTGCCAACAGCCGCACGCACCGCGGCCGTGTCGGTGAGGTCACCGCGGTGGACCTGCACCCGGGCGGCGACGCTCGCGAGATTCGCGTAGGGCGGCGCCTCGAAGGCGAAGCCGTGCACCTCAGCGCCGTGTGCGACGGCGTGCTCCGCGAGATGGCTGCCGGCGAATCCGGTGATCCCCGTGATGAGGACGCGTCGGGGCACGCCCGAATCGTAGCTTTGACCCCCGCATCTCGCCTGTCATCGTGTACGAACCGCATGGTGCCTGCTTCGCTGATCACTCCCCTCGCCTATGGCGTCGTTGCGCTTGTCTGGAGCGGCGGGTGGATCGCTGGCAAGCTGGGTGTGACCGCCGTTCCGCCCCTCGAGCTCTCCGCGATCCGTTTCGCGCTCGCGGGCATCCTGCTGTTGGCCCTCGCCCGGCTTGCGGGCGCACGTCTCGGGTTGGAGCGGCTCGGAATGATCGCCCTGTCTGCCGTCTTCGGGATCTTCGGCTACAACTCGCTCGTCTTCGTCGGCCTGACGATGACTCCCGCGTCGGACGCGGCCCTCATCGTGCCGACCCTCGTCCCGGTGCTCACGGCCCTGTTCGCGACGGTCGTCGGCGAGCCGCTGACGCGAGCCAAGATCGCCGGGTTCGGGCTGTCCGCAGCCGGCGCGACGCTCGTCATCCTCGCAGGTGGCGCGGCCGGCGGGACGTGGAGCGGCGAGCGGCTGGTCGGGGATCTCCTGCATGTCGGCGGCGCGGCATGCTGGGGCGTGTACGCGACGATCGGGACAGTCACACTGCGCGCCGGCTCACCGTTGGGCGTCGTCGGGATGTCGTCGCTCCTCGGCGCTGCCATGCTCTTCCCGCTGGGGTTCCTCGAGCAAGGCTACCGCGACGTTCCGTCCTGGCCGCTCGACGCGTGGCGTGCGATCCTGTTCCTCGTCATCTTCACGACGATCATCGGGTTCGTGCTCTTCTACTGGGTCGTGCGTCGCTTCGGCGCGGGGCTCGCCGCGATGACGAGCTACCTCGTCCCGATCGGGACACTCCTCCTCGCGGCGCTCGTCCTCGGCGAGCGTCCGGCGCCGCTCCAGCTCGTCGGCGGCACGGCGATCCTGCTCGGCGTGCGAATCGCGACCCGCCGCCCCGCAGTCACGGTGCCCGTGTAGCGAGGGAAACGTAGCCGGCCCCTGGACCGGGTTCAAGATCAGGCGAGGGCGGGCTTCGCCCGACCGAGCCGCAGGGCCGTGAGGGGGAGCCGGCGCAGGCGAAGCCGGCGCCGGGACCGGGGTTCAACTAGAACACCAGAGCGCGGATGTCACCACCGCGACAGTTGTCGGCGAGGAAACGGATGCGGTCGCTCCCCGGGTCGACGCTGCGCTGGAACTTCGCGCAGGTGAGCGTGTACTTGCCTTTGGTGTTGCTGAACGTGTCGAGTGAGTTGTCGTAGAAGATCTCGATCCGGCCGCCGGGCCGCACGGTCACGCGCGTGACGATCGGGTCGCGCTGCTGCGTGATCCGCGTGGTCTTGAAGGAGGCTGCCTTGCCCTCGGTGAATGCCTTCCAGAGGCACTCACGCGCCGTGGCGTCGTAGCCGTCGCCGGTCCCGTAGCTCTCGTCGGCGCAGGGCTCGGGGAACGTATCGACCGCGCCCCGGACAAGCTCGCACGAGCCCAGCGTGAGCGCCGCCATAACGAGCACCACGGCGGCTCTCCTCACAGGCCACTCACGGTATTCGTTCGCGCATGGCCGGGGAACCCCGCGGTCGCGGGCTCGGCACCTTACAGGACCGCCGGCGCGAACGGCCGCCGGCCGGTGCTGAAGCGCTCGAGCGACAGATCGCTGATATCGAGCGTCGACGCGCTCCCGTCGAGCATCTCCTCGACGACGAGCTGGCCGGTCGCTGGCGCGTGCATGAAGCCGTGCCCCGAGAACCCCGCGGCGATGTACAAGCCCTCGACCTCTGGAACCCGGCCGACCACCGGATGGTCGTCCGGCGTCATCTCGTAGTAGCAGGACCACGAGCGCGCGATCCGCACGCCGGCGAACGCGGGATGGCGCCACGCCGCGCGCGCGCGGACCCACGGCTCGAGCGACGCCGGAACGGCCGGCCTCCCCACCGGTCCACCGAATACCTCGGGCGGGCCCGCCGGGCCCTTCTCGATTCCGCCGTCGGTGCTGAGGTTCGGCATGGCGAACCGCTGCATCGCGCCCTTCGGCCGGAAGTGGAAGCCGGACTCGAGCTCGATCACCATCGGCGTCCGCGAGAGCGACGGGTACGGTCCCGCTTCCATGATCGAGCGCGCATACCCCCAGATCGGGACGTGCACGGATGCGGTCGCCGTGAGCGGCGCCGTCCACGCGCCCGTCGCGACGAGCACCCGGCCGGCGCTCACGTCGCCGTCGCGGGTGCGCACCCCGGTCACCCGGTCACCCTCACGGACAAGCGCTGCGACCTCGACCCCTTCGACGACACGGGCACCCTCGAGCACCGCGGCGGCGGCGAACCCGGCGACCGCGTCGAGCGGATCGCCGTAGCCGTCGAGCGCGCAGAAGCGCCCGCCGGCGAGGTCGTCGGCACGCATGCCCGGCACGAGGTCGGCGATCTCGATGCGGGAGAGCATCCGCACCGGAACGCCGCAGCGCTCGTACAGCGACAGCGGCTCGCGGAGCGAGGCGAGCCCGCCTTCGGAATCGGCGAGGAAGAGATAGCCGCGCTCCTCGAAGGCGTGCGAGCCGCCGGTGAACGCGTCGAACTCGCGCCAGAACGCGGTCGAGAGGACCGAGAGTCGAACATCCAGCTCGTTCGCGAACTGATGGCGGATCCCGCCGAGCCCGCCGGCGCTCGTGCCTGAGCCGAGGCGGTCGCGTTCGATGAGCAGCACGTCCTGCTCGCCGCGATCCGCCAGGAAGTAGGCCGCCGCCACGCCCACGATCCCCCCGCCGACGACGACCGTGGACGCCGTGCGCGGAAGCTCAGTCACTCTCGATGAAGCGAGCCTTTCCCTCGTGTTCGTCGATCCGACCGAATCGCGGGAGGTCGTGCGTGAACCCTACGGTCCACCGCTCGTCGATCGCGCGGCGGATGACGAGGCGCTTGGCCTCGAGCGTCTCCAACGGAAAGAGGTCGAACGCGGGGATCCACGGCAGCGGAAGGTGGTGGCGGTCGGGCATGAAGTCGGAGGAGAAGAAGAGCGTCTCTGTGCCGTGGCTCACGCGCACCGTCTGCGTCCCCCGCGTGTGCCCCTGCAGGCGGTCCACCCGGAGCCCCGGGAGGAGCTCGACGGAATCCTCCACCAGCTCGAGCTTTCCGGCCGCCTCCAGCGGGGCGAAGTCCGCGGCGAGATACGACGCGCGGGTGCGCTCGTTCGGTCGCATCGCGTCCTCCCACTCGACCTTCTGGAACACGTATGACGCGCGCGGGAAGGTCGCGACGGGCTCGCCGTCATGCAGGAACGTGTTGCCGCCCGCATGGTCGAAGTGGAGGTGCGTGTTCACGACGAGCGTCACGTCCTCCGGCCGCACGCCGCGGCGCGCCAGCTGGTCCAGGAGAGCGGGCGGCTTGTCGATGCCGAAGATCAGCCGCTGCCGGTCCGTGAGCTTGGGACCGGCTCCGGTCTCGACGACGATCACATGGTCCGCATCTCGGATGAGGAGGCAGTTCATGTCCATCTCGATACGGTTCTGCTCGTCCGCGGGCTTGTGACGCTCCCAGAGCACCTTCGGCACGACGCCGAACATCGAGCCGCCGTCGAGCTTGAACGTGCCGTCACTGAAGATCTCGACCTCGTACGGCCCGATGCGCATGGACGCAGTATGGAGAGCGTGGACTTCCGAGAGCTGGGCGGCACGGACGGTGATCGCGTGCGCACGTTCTGGCTCGCGTGCGGCATCCGCATCCGTCCGGGAGACGACGACGCGTCGCTCGCGGCGTTCTCCGAACGCAACCCGGGGCTCGCGATCATCGCGGAGGATCGCGCGCGCATCGTCGGCACCGCGCTGGCCGGATGGGACGGCCGTCGGGCCTGGCTCTACCACGTCGCCGTGCACCCCGACGAGCGCCGTCGTGGGATCGGCCGGACGCTCGTGCGCATGCTCGAGCAGCGACTGACCGGGCTCGGCTGCCCGAAGATCAACTTGATGGTGTGGCAGGGCGAAGAGCGCGCGATGGCCTTCTGGTCCGCGGTCGGCTACTCGCGTGAGGACGCGGTCGAGTTCGCCAAGCTGCTCCGGGCGCCGACCCCCGAATGACCGCCCCGAACGTTCGCGCGCTCTGCGTCGTCAACCCGGCCGCCGGCGGGCGCCACTCCGACCCCGAGGGTCTACCGCGCATCCTCGACCGGTTGCGCCGGGCGGGGTTCGACCTTGACGTGCGCGAGACGGCGCCGGATGGTCCCACCTCGGCGGACCTCGCTGGGGAAGCGGTCACCGGCGGATACGACGCGTGCCTTGTCGCGGGCGGCGACGGCACCGTGCAGCCGGCGGCGACGAGGTTGCTCGGGACGGGCGTGGTCCTGGGCATCCTGCCCTACGGAAGCTTCATGAACATCGCGAACGGGCTCGGGATCCCGCTCGAGGCAGAGGAGGCCGTCGGCGTCATCTCGGCGCGGCACATCGTGCGATGCGATGTCGGTGAGGCCGGGGAACACGACAAAGTCTTCTTCGAGACCGCCGGCGTCGGCCTCGACGCGCATGTGTTCGGCGCCGCGCGCCTCGCGGAGCGGGGCCAGACGCGTCACTCACTGCGGCGCATCTGGCGCGCGGTGACGCAGGGAACGCACCGCGTCACGATCCGCGTCGACGGCACCGAGCACGAGCATCGCGTGTTCCAGATCCTGATCGCCAACAGCCCCTACTACCTGTGGTCGTTCCCCATCGCACCGGACGCGGCGATGGACGACGGCGAGCTCGACGTGGCCGTCTACGCGCGGATGGGCCGTCTCGAGCTCTTGCGTGCGGTCCTCGCCCTGTGGCGGAATGGCGACTATCCGACACCGCCGATCGTGTACCGCGGACAGGCCATCGAGCTGCGCAGCAGCGAGCCGCTGCCCGTCCATGCGGACGGCAAGATCGCGGGGGCGCTGCCCATGACGGTCACCTGCCGGCCTGGTGCCCTCGCGGTCTACGCACCGCCGCAGCCGGTCTCGCGGGACTAGGGACGAAGGCGCCTCGCGGCGCGGCCCGCGGCCTTCGCCGCGGCGTCCCCCCAGGTGCGGATATGCATCGCCATGCCGGAGAGCTTTCCGGTCACCGTTCCCTGGCGCAGCGCCTCGAGCAGCTCGGCCGGCGTCGTGAAGTCCGCGATCTCCACGTAGGCGCGGCCAAGCTCGGACACCCGGTGCGAGTCGCTGCCGACGCCGCCCGGCTTCGTGTGCGAGAGGGCGAACGCAAGCGCCTTCGCGTTGCTGGTCTTCGACATCTCGCGCGCGTTGAAGACCTCGATCGCGTCAATGCGCCCGACCAGCGCGCTCAGCTGCTCGAGCTTCATGTGGCGCAGCCGGTTTCGGCTGAACGGGTGCGGGATGTAGACCAGCCCGCCTTGCGCGTGGATCCGGTCCATCGTCTCGGCCGCCGGGAGGTGGGGCGGCACGGCTCTCTCCAGGAATAGTCCGATGATCTCGCCGTCGCCGGAGTAGATCTCCTCACCCACGACGACGCGGAAGCCCGCCGCCATCTCGCGCAGGCGGAGCGCGCCGTCCACGGTGTTGTGGTCGGTCACGCAGACAGCGCCCAGACCCGCGGCCCTGGCGGCGTCGGCGAAGCGCGCGAGGGGCGTGCGACTGTCCGGCGAGAACTCCGTATGCGTGTGCATGTCGACGCGGATCTTCGGCCGCTGCGACACCGCCTCAGGGTCCACGTCCGCCGCTGGCACGCTCACTTGGGATCTGTCCGCTTCTCCCGTTGCCGGCCGCGCGGCGCGTATGCCGCGCGCGCTACCGACGGTCGGGGGGCCTCTCGTCGTGGGTCTCACCGTCGCGATCCGCGTCGACACGCTCGGTCCGCTCCACTGGCGCGTCGCGCTTGCGGCCGGCGTTCGGGAGGAGCCTGAACCCCCGGCGCGGCGCGACCGGCTCCTGTTCGCGCACGACGGTCCGGTCCTGGACCGTAGTTGCCGGTGCTGTGCGATCGAGGGGCGGCGCGACCGGCGCGACGGCCGCGACCGCGACGGTCCGGGTCGGCGCGAGCAGCCCGCCGAGCCACCCGGCGAAGATCGCGGCGAGGAAGCTGAGGATCGCGCCGAAGGTGAAGGCATCTCCCACCGTGAACGTTCCGGCGGGGAGTCCGATGCGGAGGTCGCCGAGATAGCCGCGGTCTGCGGCGAGTCCCGTGAGGATCACCGCGAGGATCACGAAGAGACCGAAGAACGCGGTCATCATCCCGTGCCAGCTCGTGCTGTGACCCGCCATCCGCCCGGCGACATATCCGCCGACCAGGTATGTCACCAGCACACCGAGCACGGCGGGGACCGCCAGCGAGAGGTCATCCGCCGTCCCTCCGCGCGACGTGACGATGCCACCGATGAGCGGCGAAAGCATCGCGGCCGCACCGACGGATGCGATCCACCCGCCGACCACGCTCATCCAGGACGTGCCGTTCCGGCGAACAGCGATCGACCTATTGGCCATTGCATTCCCCCTTCACGAAGGTCTGGCTCGCTTCGGCGCACATGGCATGCCACCCCGCCGAGAAGTTGAACGGTCACCTCCTCGTGGTCACCCCTGAGGCCGCGCCGGTGCCCCGCCGGAACGTGTCCGCCAGATCGGTGCGCTCCCAGGGGAGCTCGAGGTCCGGTCGGCCGAAGTGGCCGTACGCGGCTGTCTGCCGGTAGATCGCGCGATTCAGCTTGAACCGCTCGATGATGGCCTGCGGCCGGAAGTCGAAGTGCTCGCGGATCAGCGCGTTGATCCGGTCATCCCCCACCTGGGCCGTGCCGAACGTCTCGACGTTGATCGAGACCGGGTGGGCCACCCCGATGACGTACGCGACCTGGATCTCGCAGCGGTCGGCGAGACGGGCCGCGACGACGTTCTTGGCGACGTAGCGCGCCGCGTACGCGCCGGAGCGGTCGACCTTCGTCGGGTCCTTCCCGCTGAAGGCGCCGCCACCGTGCCGTGCGTAGCCCCCGTAGGTGTCGACGATGATCTTGCGTCCGGTGAGGCCCGCATCGCCCATCGGGCCTCCGATCACGAAGATCCCGGTGCCATTCACGAGGATCCGTGTCTCCGTGTCCAGCAGCTCCGCTGGGATCGCGCGCGCGATGACCTGCTCCCGGATCTCGCCGCTGAGGCGTCCGTGCTGGATCTCCGGGTCGTGCTGAGCAGCGACCACGACCGTGTGCACGCGCTTGGGCATGCCGCGCGAGTACTCCACCGTGACCTGCGTCTTCCCGTCCGGGCGCAGCCACGGCAGCGCACCGGTCTTCCGCGCGGTGGCGAGCTCCCGGGCGAGGCGGTGGGCAAGCGTGATGGGGAGCGGCATGAGCTCGTCCGTCTCGCGGCAGGCGAAGCCGAACATCATTCCCTGGTCGCCCGCGCCCAGCTCGTGAGGGTCATGCCCCTCGCGGGCCTCGAGGGATTCATCGACGCCCCTCGCGATGTCCGGCGACTGTGGCTTGATCGCCGAGAGCACGCCGCAGGTCTGGTAATCGAAGCCGTAGTCCGCGTCCGTGTAGCCGATGTCCTTTACCACGCTGCGCACGAGCTGCGGCACATCGACGTAATGGGTCGTCGTGATCTCGCCTGCCACGATGACCGTGCCGGTGGTCGTCGCCGTCTCACAGGCGACGCGGGCGTTCGGATCGTTGGCCAGGATCTCGTCGAGCACGGCGTCCGAGACCTGGTCGCAGAGCTTGTCCGGATGACCCTCCGTGACCGACTCGCTGGTGAAGAGGATCTTGTCCGCGGAGAGGAAGCTGGTGCTCATCGTCTAGGTCCCCGCCTTCCACGAGCTCGCGTAGGTCCGCTGCTCCTCGGTCATCTCGTCGATCCGCATGCCCATCGCTGCGAGCTTGCGCCGCGCGATGTCGAGGTCGAGGTCGCGCGGGACGGCGTAGACCTTCGGCTGCAGATCGCGTCCGTTCTTCAGCAGGTACTCGATCGAGAGCACCTGGTTCGCGAAGCTCATATCCATCACTGCCGCGGGGTTCGCCTCGGCAGCCGCGTGGTTGAGAAGCCGGCCCTCGGCAAGCACGAAGACCTTGCGGCCCGGAAGCGTGAATTCCTCGAGGAACGGCCGGATCTCGCGGCGGCCGGTCGCCATCTCGGCGAGCGCTATGAGCTCGATCTCGTCGTTGAAGTGGCCGACGTTCGCGAGGAGCGCACCGTCCTTCATGGTCGGGAAGTGGGATCTGCCGATGACGTTGAGGTTGCCGGTCGCCGTGAAGAAGATGTCACCGATCGTCGCGGCCTCAGCGATCGTCATGACGCGGTAGCCGTCCATCGCCGCCTCGAGCCCGCGGAGGGGGTCCACCTCGCTGATGACGACCAGCGAGCCCATCCCGCGGAGACGTTGCGCCACGCCACGTCCCACCCACCCATAGCCGCAGACGACCGCGGTCTTGCCGGCGAGGAGGATGTTGGTGGCCCGCAGCAGGCCGTCGATCGCGGACTGCCCCGTGCCGTACTGGTTGTCGAACATGTGCTTGGTCTGCGCCTCGTTCACCGCGATGATCGGGTAGCGGAGCACGCCCTCGGACGCCATGGCGCGAAGGCGGATCACTCCGGTCGTCGTCTCCTCGGTCCCGCCCCGCACGCCGTCGAGCAGGTCCATTCGGTCCGTGTGGAGCAGTGTCACGACGTCGGCGCCGTCGTCCATCGTGATCGCGGGCCGCGTGCCCAGGATCGCTTGCAGGTGGGCGTAGTAGGTGTCCCGATCCTCACCCTTCCGCGCGAAGACGGAGATCCCTTCCTTCGCGACGAGAGCGGCCGCCGCGTCGTCCTGCGTGGAGAGCGGGTTCGACGCCGCGAGCGCGACAGACGCGCCGCCGTCGCGCAGCGCGATCGCAAGATTCGCCGTCTCCGTGGTGACATGAAGGCACGCCGCGATGCGGAGTCCTGCGAAAGGCTGCTCCGTCGCGACGCGCTCGCGGATCGATTCGAGCACCGGCATCTCGCGACCGGCCCAGGCGACACGTCGGGCACCGGCGTCCGCAAGGTCGAGATCGACGACGTCGTGCTTGGCTCCGATGGTCGTTGGCATCCTTAGGTATCCCTCTTTCTCAATATCCGGCTTCGCCGGGTACACGCCCCGGCGGGCGGATTCGCTCGTCGCGGCACAGCCGCTCGTCGCTCATCTTGGCTTTCTCAATATCCGGCTTCGCCGGGTACACGCCCCGGCGGGCGGATTCGCTCGTCGCGGCACAGCCGCTCGTCGCTCATCT
>Ga0136617_10006924_pt1 | contig 10112 bp, 9 predicted proteins | sample AntDrymUQ3222106_2_FD_129672 | JGI IMG/M metagenome (GOLD analysis project Ga0136617, IMG submission 129672) | Polar desert sand microbial communities from Dry Valleys, Antarctica - metaG UQ322 (21.06) | ecosystem: Environmental > Terrestrial > Soil > Desert | place: Antarctica: Dry Valley... | reverse complement strand
CAACACAGAACCAATGATCAGTTACTGCATCATTTCGGAGGATCCGTCAGGAACCCGACCTTTGCAGCGCCCGCCGCCGTTGCCACGTCCATCGCGGCGACGGCGCTCTCGAACGGGATATTGTCCTGCGAGTTGATGAACACGACACGATCCTTCATACCGCGCGAGAGCATCAGCGGGGCCAATCGATCGCGAAGAGCTTTCGGGTTGGCAATCTTTTCCGAGTTCAGATAGGTTCCATCGCTCTTGACGGTAATCACCAGCTGCGTGATCGAGCTTGGAGGCTGCGGAGTGGTGACCACTATTTTGGGGGGTACTTCGACGTCGAGTCCCATCTGCAGGATCGGCGTAGCCACCATGAAGATGATAAGCAGCACGAGGACGACGTCAACCAGAGGTGTGATGTTGATTTCGGAAGTCAGGCCGCCGCTATTACCACTGCTCATGCTCATGCGAGAGTCTCCTGGTCAGAATTTCGATTTCGCCATCTCAGAGCCGGCCTGCTGGTTCTCAGTCATGATCGCAACCTGGGTGAAGTTCGCCTCGTTGGCAGCCTTCATGACCGTGCGGATCTTCCCGAAATTAATGCGCTTGTCAGCTTTCATCATGACGGTGCGTGAAGGGTCTTTGGCGTATTCCGCGGCAAGGTAGCGCTGCAGTTCGCGATCGGGAATCCAGTCCTGCCCAATGAAGACCGTCCCGTCGCTCTTGATCGAGACAGTGAGATCGCCTTCCTTGCCTGGCTTTTTCTCGGCGTGCGGACCATCGGGAAGCATGACGTCCACGCCCGCCTGAAGCATGGGCGTGACCACCATGAAGATGATGAGGAGCACGAGACAGACATCGACGAGAGGAGTGACGTTGATGTCCCCTTTGACCTCGTCGGGACTACCACCACCCGCTCCGAAAGCCATGATTCAGCTCCTTATGGTCAGCGTGCGCTAACGCGACCGCTGTTCTTGATGAAGTAATCAACCAACTCTGATGAGGCGTTCGACATCTCCACGTTGAAACGCTCGATCTTGTTGAGAAAGTAGTTGTAGAGCCAGACTGCGGGGATGGCCACTGCCAGACCGAGGGCGGTCGCGGCGAGTGCTTCGGCGATTCCGGCGGAGACGGCTCCCAGACCACCTGAACCCGACGCCGCCATGCCGCGGAACGAGTTGATGATGCCGATGACCGTTCCGAACAACCCGATGAATGGTGCGGTCGTGGAGATGGTGGCCAGGTTGCCCAGGCCCTTCTTCATCTCCGCCGTGGTCATCAGAGTCTCGCGCTCGATGGCCCTCTTGCCTGATTCGACGATATCGAAGTCAGGGGGGAGAGTCTGGGACTTTTCGTACTGGAACTCAGTCAATCCAGCGCTCAGAACACGAGCGAGATGGCTGTGCCGGAACTGCTTGTCTTTGGCGAATTTGATCGCCTCTTCCAGCTTGTGCTGTTTGAGCAGGGGGGTGACACCGAGGGCAACGCGGAGCGACTCTTTCTTCGCTTGGCGAAATCGCCAGAGGCGTTCAATGGCGAATTGCAGCGACCATACCGACATAAGTGCCAGGATGATGACCACTGCCTTAGCGATGAAACCCATCTGTTCCCACATCCCGGCCAGGGTGAAATGACTAGCGTCCATGTGTACTCTCCTCTCGAATTCGTTGCGTCGTTCTTACGCCTGCAATCGGAAATTGACCGTGAGATTGAAGATGACCGGGACGGGCCGTCCACCAAGTGTTCCCGGTTTGAATTTCCATTTTTTCACAGCATCCAGTGCTGCCTGATCGAGACCCATGGGAAGCGGCTTGAGGACTCGCACATCGGTTACGTTTCCGTTCCGGTCGATGATTGCTTCCAGAATGACGACTCCCTGGATGCGAGCCTTTCTTGCAATTTCCGTGTAGGCCGGTTCCACGCGATCGATCACCGTGGGAGCTTTGACATTGCCCCCCACACGTACGGGTGTATCGCCCGTGCCGGTGCCGCCCAGCGTGCCGCCCAGGACTCCGCCAAGCTCTCCTCCAATGACCCCGCCCACCACTCCGCCCACCACACCCCCAGCAACGCCACCTTCCACACCACCGACCACACCCCCTTCCACGCCCTCGCCATCGTCAGATTCGGTGGTGGGTGCTTCCCCGCTCACTTCCGGAATTTCCTCCGGGATCTCCTGAGGTGTCACGAACGATTCCCGTGGCGTGGTAGGAATTTCTTCCACCGGTGTGACTTTTGGCTTGCTCGACCCGCTCGATGACGCCGGAGGAGGGGGCGGCGGAGGAGGAGGGGGTGGTGCCGACTGCGCGATGAAGGCTCTGATCGGTTTTTCTATGACCTCCGGATTGTCTTTGACCCACAAGCCCGCTGCCAGAATCCCGCCGATGAAGAGGATGTGGATGGCCGCCGAGACCAGCGTCATCTTCCATCCTCCCTTCGACTTCCCTTTGTTCGAAGATTCGATCAGAACGTCGTCAAACATGTTGGCCCTCGCGATCTTTCAACGGGAGAAAATGCTCCCCTTGTTTAGATGGCTCTACTGGCGAAAAAGAAACTTTCTGAACAAACGTTGGATGGCTCGGGAAAGGGACCGCAGCGAGAAAGACCCTGCGTGGCACGTGGCGGAACGGATACGTACAGTAACCAGCGTTGCGACTCTGAAGAACCGCGCGGATGACGGGTGCGGTGTCGCACGATCCGTGCGACGGGTGACGATCGAAGGAGGCCGTTTTCGAAGGCGCGTTCCATGATTTTTCGAACGATTTTCGCAGCGAAATTTCGGTTACGGGGGTGGGGTTCTTGACGGTGCCAATGCCGCATGCTAGTTTCGCGGCCTTCATCTCACTTCGCCTTTGTGGGGCCGTAGCTCAGCTGGGAGAGCGCCTGAATGGCATTCAGGAGGTCGACGGTTCGATCCCGTTCGGCTCCACCAATTCGTTTGATTCTTCGATTTCCGCTCATGTAGGGCGCGATTCTACGTTCTGCGAGACATTCCGTCTCCGTTTTTCTTTGGGTCGTCAGGACAGCAGCGTTTCCGCGTTCTTCATCCGGTCGAATTGCCGTCCTGAATCTGTCCGTTTTCCCGGTGCATGTGCATTGCGGTTGCCGCGCCAACGACACAGGCAAGCGTGGCGGGGATCGCCGGGATTGAGAAATTGAACTCGACCGATCCATGCAGGACGAGCGGGAAAACGCTGGCGGCGGCTGCCAGCATGCTGGCCGAGAGTGCCCGCTCCTGGGAAACCATCAGGCATACGCAGAGGTAGGCGGCAGCGGCAAAGATGACGGACGTCAGACCTCCCGTCACCAGTAACTGCAGGAAATCGTTGTGTGCGTGCGCCACGAGACCCCTGACTACCGGGCTCGGGGCACTTTGAAACGCCTCGGCGAAGGTTCCGAGGCCCGAGCCAAGGAAGGGAAAACCTACCCAGGCGTGCATGGATGTGAGCCACATTTCCATGCGGGATGCGAGACTCGCCGGCATCGAGGCATCCAGACCTGAATGAGGGAGGAGCAGGGTCATCTCGATCGCCGCGATCGGCACCACCATCGGAAGGATCTTCAGCAGAGGCCGCTCCCTTGTGGCCGCATAACGGAGCAAAAAGAGCGTCGCGGCGCCAAAGACCGCTGCGACGACTCCTGCCACGGAACGGGTCAAGGCAAGACCGATGTAGAGGAACACAAGGGAAGCGGAGGTCAGGGCGTTTGCGGTGCGGCCAGGCGAGACTGGACCGCCCCGACTGATCCACCCGGCCCCTGCCATCGCAGCGGTGATCTGCAGGTAGGCAGCGAGGTGGTTGCTGACCAGGAAGGTTCCGCGAATACCCTGGGCGACGAAACCCTCGGCCATGCCAAGGAGGATTTGGATCGTCCCGGCGAGGATGAGCGTCATTCGGAATGCTCGCCAGCGCGAGGGGGTGCGCACCAGGAAATGACTTCCCAGGGCCAGCACTGCGTAGGCCGCAATCAACAATGCCGTCCGGGCGGTTTGCGGTGGGGCGAGCGAAATTCGATATGCGCTTGCGGGCGTTCCCACCTGCGCGAGTAACTTTTCGCTCTCCTGATAAATGCCAGCGCTCGTCGGAGACACCCGCCCGAGCGTAGAAGATGAAAGAGGAATCAGCTGAATGCATCCCACGGCTGCGATTGCCAGAACAGCGAATGCCAGACCTGTGAGCGCTCGAGGGGGGACTCGATCGTATCCTGCGATGATGGCGATCGATGCGGCGGTAAATGCGACCACTTCGATCAGCAACCGAGCGGAATACGTTACCCCCCCATAGAAGAGTGGAACGATCAGAATGAAGATCAGTAACAAACCGAAACCGAACTGTTCGAACTTTGCGACGAGAGGATTCTGACGTGGTGAATCCTCGTGTGCATAAACGGGCGGACGCGATTCCTTTTCCATGTCAGCTCATGATCCTTCACCCACCCATCGAGACCAAGCGTTTCGCGAAGCTGAGGACTTGTAAGAGTGAAAAGGGGGGTGTTGGCGCCGCGAAATGGGCTCTTGTGCGCGAGGCGAGGATGAGATGGTGCGGGAACATCGTCGAACCTGGGCGACGCAACCCGTGAGCCGATTCGGGCCAGATCTCCGTAGCCCGGGGAGATTGGGGCAGGCGCTCTCGCTGTTCCGCTTCCGCAGCGATCGCATTGCATTGCATTCTCTACGCCCCTCGATCTCGCATCCCAGGGTTCACCGGGGCCAGTACCCTTCTCACCGTCACAAGCAACTGGCTCGATGGGTTCTCTACCTGGTTCTCTCCGCTGTCTGCTCTTTGGACAGCCGGCTTTTTGCGCAGATCACTTCCGACCAGGTTCCTCAGGAGCGGATCGTTCCCCTCAGGGAGCAGCTTCTGGATGAATTGTCGCAGAGCCGTTTCAAGCTGGGGCCCTTCAGAGTGCAACCTCGCTTTACGATCCGCAATGCCGGCTATGACAGCAATGTCCTGAATGTCGCCGATCAGCCTCGCTCCGACTGGACGGCCACGATCGGTGCCGGTGCGAGCTTTCTGCTTCCAATGGGGAGAAAGCTCTACGGTCGGGGAGAGCTTTCCTCTGAATACTCCTGGTACGCGGAGCTCGATCAGCAACGGAATCTCGGTTACGTTGCCGCCGGCTCTGTTCTGGGATTGATGAACAGAATGTCGTTCGAGCTGGGAGCACGCTCGCTGGAGAGTGTTCGTACAGTCAGCTCGGAGATCGATGTTCCCGCCGTTCAGAATCTCGACGAATCGCTGGCCAAGGTCGATGTGCAGATTCGTCCGCGCGTCGCGATGTTTGCTTCGTGGAATGCGCAGGAGCAGCGATTCCGCGCCGCGGATCTGCCTCCTCCAGCAGGGGACCTGCGGTCGCTCGATCGCCAGGAATCGGCGTACCGATTCGGTGCCCGTTATTCCTATCGTGAGGGAATCGACGTTTCCGGAGCAATCGAGGAGAGCGTCACAGACTTCCAGCGCGAAGGAGATCGGCGGGATAACGAGACGACGGCGTATCTGCTAGGGGTTCGTTACGACAGGCCTCGCTTGTTCGTCAATGCTTCTGCTGGTCGAAGGGAGATCCGTCCCGCCACCCAATCCGCTTTCGCAGAAGACTCTCAGGTGACAGGGTCGTATTTCGCCTCCTATCACTTTGCCCGGCCGGTGCACCTGCAGCTGTTTGGTCAACGTGGCTTCATCTATGGCCTGTTTGAACAGGCGCCGTATTTCGTGGAGAGGCGCAACGGTCTGGGAAGCGTCGTGGAAGCAGGCCGGCGTCTGAGAGTGCGGGTCTTTGTGGAGAAAGGGAACAACGAATATCCCCTTTCGGTTTCCGGCGACGAGATCGGCCGGAATGATGAAGTACTGACGATAGGAAGCGGTTTGTCTGTCCGTGTGCTGCGCGAGTCGTCGCTCGGCATCTTCATCACACGCTCGGACTACGATTCGAATCTGTCAGGGCTCGACAGGTCAGTTTTGAGAATCACATCAACCTTCACCCTGAAAGGAGATGCCTTTTGATGAAGCGCATCGCGCTCTTGTGCCTTCCGCTGCTGTTCGCGGTAAACCAACTCACCGCCCAGGATGCGGCGGGTGAGTACAGATTGGGGCCGAAGGACCTACTGGAGATTCGTGTGCTCGAGATCCCGGAGCTGAATGTGGAGAGACGAGTGTCAGAATCAGGCAACATCTCTCTGCCGCTGCTGGGGGAGACCCCGGTTTCCGGGATGACGCCTGAAGAGCTGCGAGTCCGGCTGGAGACGTCGCTGCGGTCCAGATTCGTCAACCGTGCGAACGTATCGGTGATCATCAAGGAGTACGCAAACAAGCCGATCTCAATCCTCGGCGCGGTGAGTCGCCCAGGCTCGCTGACCGTGTCGGGCCGATGGACATTACTGCAGGCAATATCGTCGGCCGGAGGATTGACAGAGCGGGCAGGGCGGCGCATCTACATTCTCCGGCGGAACGACAGCGGAGAGGCACAGGTGGTCGAGGTGAACGTTGCCGACTTGTTCGGGAGCACGTCTACGGCGTGGAAAATCCCGATCTATCCATCTGACGTCATCAACGTACCGGCTCGCTCCGTAGTGAAAATCTATTGTTTGGGAGAGGTGAAACAGCCAGGCGAGCTGGAGTTCGAGACCGACGACCGGATCTCACTTTTGTCCGTTATCGCAAAGTCAGGAGGCCTTTCGGATCGAGCCTCCAACCGGATTCTGATCAAGAGGAGGGGGGTAAACGGGAAGCCGTCTGAGACCAAACACAACTACAAGAAGATTCTGTCTGGCCGGGCCGCAGATCCAGACCTCATGGCGGACGACATCGTGGTCGTGCTACTGTCCTTTTTTTAGCCCTTACCGGGTGTGGCTCCCGACTATCAGGACACACCATTACGGCATTGCCGAGGGACAGCCCGCTGCAGGTGTGAATTTCCCGCTGGCCGATCTCTGAGGCATCGTTCAAAATACAGAGAACGTAAGCTGTCTCCCAAGAGGGGACGCGACGATGAAGTGCTGCGAGGAATCGATGTCCGTTCAAAATGAAGCCTTCGACGAACCTGTTCGCCTCGACGACAAAGATTCCGAAGTTCACCTGGCTCATTACTGGGCCATCGTGGTCAAACATTCGAAGCTGGTGACGATCTGCCTGGCCGCAGGGCTTCTGATGGCGCTCGTTGCCTCGCTCCTTTCCACTCCGACATACCGCGCCTCCACAGTCCTGAATGTGGAGAAAGACCGTTCCGCCCTGTTCGAGATTGGAGCGACCCAGCAGGTGATTGCAGGGCCCGACGCCGAGTTCTTACCGACGCAGACGCGACTCATGAAGAGCCGGGAGGTCGCCGAGAGAGTCACGAAACGGCTGCAAAAATCCGCAGGGACAGACCCCACACACCGGGAGAGTCTTTCGAAGCTCAACTCGGGCGGGGTGCAGACGAACGTCGAAGCCGTTCCCGTTCGCGGCACCAGTCTCGTCGAGCTTTCCTACGTGGGAACCTCGCCGAAGCTCGCCGCCGACGTTGTCAATGCGGTTGCCGATGAATACATTCAGTGGACTCTGGAGATGAAGTTTGAGGTCGTGGGGCAGGCTTCGCGTTTTCTCACGTCGCAGATCAGCCAGCTGAAAGGCGAGATTGAGAAGAAAGAGCAACAACTTCAGACTTACGGAAGGCAGAACGACATCATCTCCGCCGATCCCCAGTCCAACGTGACTCTGCAGAAGTTGGAATCGCTCAATCAGGACTACGCCACGGCGGTGGCTGAGCGTGTCTCGAAGGAGTCCCGATACCGTGAAGTGGAGACAGCCTCCGCAGACACTCTAGCCGATACGCTCTCGAACGGCTTCGTATCCCAGCTTCGCAACGACCAGGCAAGACTGGAGCGTCAGTATGCCGAGCAGTTGAACCTCTACAAGCCCGATTGGCCCGCCATGCAGCAACTGAAGGCTCAGATTGAGAAAGGGCGGCAGAATCTCGAGTCCGTGACGCAGGAAACGGTGCGAAGGGCACGCGACATTGCCCGCAGTGAATATCTCACCGCACAACGCAAGGAAGACAGTTTGAAAGCAGTGCTTCAGCGTCAGAAGAGCGAGGCCATGGCCCTGAACAGCAACGCGGTCGAGTACAACAATCTGAAAGTCGAGGTAGACACCAAGCGCGCGCTGATGGACAAGTTGCTCGAGCAGCAGGCTCAGACGGAAGTCACTTCCCGTCTTCGAGGACAGGGCGTGTCCAACGTGCGTGTTGTGGATCGTGCTCTCCCACCGCCGATCCGCTTCAGACCCTCCTACCAGAGGAACGCTTTGCAGGGTCTGCTCTTTGGCCTGGCTCTGGGGCTGGGACTGGCGTTTCTACTCGAATATCTGGACCGCAGTCTCCGTACTCCGGAGCAGGTCGAGCAGTATCTGGGATTGCCTGCTCTGGCAATCATTCCCGCCGTAGGGGCAACCGCGCGGCATCGTTACGGATATTTCTATGGTAGCCGTCGCAAGAACGCCGAACGGGATGTGTCCGGCGAAGAAACCAGAGTGGAGTTGCTCCCTCACCAGCATCCGCGGACAACCGGAGCTGAGGCATATCGAGCTTTCCGGGCGGCGCTTCTGCTGTCGCGGGCTGGTGGGTTGAAGTCGATCGTGATTACCTCCAGTCTGCCTGCGGAGGGCAAGACGGTCACCGCCATCAATCTCGCAGTGGTTCTCGGGCAGCTGGACAAACGCGTGCTTCTGATCGACGCCGACCTTCACAAGCCGCGCATCCATGAAGTACTCAGGATCACAAATCGCGCGGGGCTTGTTTCCGTTCTGGCGGAAAACGCAAAGCCGGGCGACGTCATCTTAAAGACCTCGCTACCTGGCGTTTCTGCCATTCCTGCGGGACCGCTCTCGCCGAATCCGTCTGGGCTACTCAGTTCTGAAGCGATGTCCCGCTTTCTGGAGTACGCACGCGCAAACTTCGATTATGTAGTCATCGACACGCCACCTATTTCGATGGTCGCCGACGCGATACTCCTCGGCTATCAGGCTGATGGCGCTGTCGTTTGTGTGAAGGGAGGAAGTACTCCGCGCGAGCAGGTCGCCCGCGCTCGCGACAAACTGCAGCGCAGTAACGTCCGTATCCTCGGTGTCCTTATCAACAATCTCGAGGAAGATCCGACCGGATACGGCAAGTACTACCACTACTACACCGATCAGGGCACAGACGCTCCCGCTGCCTCACGAAGTGGAATCGCCTGAGGCCCCACCAGAGCGTCGCATGATCGACGTTCATTTTCACTGTCTGCCCGGCATTGACGACGGCCCCCGAGACTGGGATGAGGCTGTTGCCCTCTGTCGCGCTGCTGCGGACGAAGGCACGCATACGATCGTTGCCACCCCTCACGTGCTGCGTGAGGGGTGGATCAACGATGACCCCTCTGTTCGCGACGAGTTGCTGCTCAAACTCAATACGAGGCTGGGAGGAAGCCCGGCCGTTCTCGCCGGTTGCGAATACTTCTTCTCGGCGGATGCGCTGGAGCTCTGGGAGAAGGGGAGTTCCGGACCATTGACCGGTCTCAACCGATCAAACTATCTGCTAGTCGAGTTTCCTCCCTCCTGGGTGCCGGCGAATGCGGAGCTGATCTTCCATGAATTCTCACTGCTCAATGTCGTTCCCGTCATCGCACACCCGGAAAGGAACCTGGAACTGGCCACGAATCCGGATCGTCTTGCGGAGTTGATCAGAAAAGGAGCCGTGGCGCAGCTGACCGCCGGCAGCGTGGTCGGAACGTTCGGCAAGTCGGCACTGGCTGCGGCGCACGAGTTTCTCCGTCGCCGGCTGGTTCACCTCATTGCTTCGGACGCGCACTCCCTGATTCGCCGGCCGCCTCAGCTACGTGCGGCTCGAAAATCCATCGAAACGCAATACGGTCGAGAACGGGCGATGACTCTTTTTGAGACGAATCCTTCAGCCGTCATCAATGGTGGAGACATCGTTGGCCAATGATGTCCGGCCCCTCAGCGCCCACGGCTTCACCCGTCCGCAGGGTGATCGGCACGCTGCTTCTCCTGTCTCTGATTGGAATCGCGTTGGTGCAGTACATGGACGATTTGAGACGGCGAGAGATGATCGAACGACGGATGACGCGGTACGGATTGGCATCTCGCTGGCCACTT
>Ga0136617_10006923_pt1 | contig 10112 bp, 9 predicted proteins | sample AntDrymUQ3222106_2_FD_129672 | JGI IMG/M metagenome (GOLD analysis project Ga0136617, IMG submission 129672) | Polar desert sand microbial communities from Dry Valleys, Antarctica - metaG UQ322 (21.06) | ecosystem: Environmental > Terrestrial > Soil > Desert | place: Antarctica: Dry Valley... | reverse complement strand
GGCGATCTCTACGCGGCCACCATGCACCCGACGATGTGAGCTTCGCCGCCGCAACCGGAAGGTTGTCGGCAGGCTCGCTATCGGACTGTGGTGCGGCGGCGCTGGCGGTGGGTGGGGCGGCGGCGTCGGTCCGGCGAGGACGGGGCGGTCGACCGTCGGTCGACCCGGCGATGCGGTGCGACAGGCCTCGACTCATCGCTCACGGTGACGGGGCGCTTCGCGCGAGCAGTTCTGGCGCCGAGATCGAGGAGGCGTACCGGCGTGATGTCGGACTGGATGCCGATGCTCTGCTGCAAGCGTCGCGCCGACCTCGTGGCCGACGGGTCGACCAGCGAGACGACGACGCCGGTCGCGCCGGCGCGGGCGGTGCGACCGGACCGGTGGATGTAGGCGGTGCCGTCCTCCGGAGGATCGAAGTGGACGACGGCCTCGACCCCGGTGATGTGCACCCCTCGCGCAGCGACATCCGTCGCGATCAGGGCTTCGACCTCGCCTCGGACGAACGACCGAAGGGCTCGGTCGCGCTGCGCCTGAGACCGGCCACCGTGGAGGGCGACCGCGGTGGTGCCGAGCCGGCCCAGCTGCTTGGCGAGGCGGTCGGCGCCGTGCCGGGTCCGGCAGAACACGATCGTCGAGCCGAGCGCGGTGATCGTGTCGGCGGTGGTGGCAGCGCGGTCCGTCGACGCGACCTGCCAGAAGACGTGGCGGGCGGCGGTGACGTCGGGCCGTTGGTCGCCGATCTCGTGGACGACCGGATCGCGCTGGATGGTGGTCGCCAGCGCGCTGATCGCCTTGTCGAAGGTGGCGCTGAACAGCAGCACCTGGCGGTCGGCGTTGGTGCGCTGCACGATGCGCTTCACCGCCGGGACGAAGCCCATGTCGGCCATACGGTCGGCCTCGTCGACGACCACGAGGTCGACGTCGTCGAGCGAGACGTGCCCGGACGAGATCAGGTCCTCGAGCCGGCCGGGACAGGCCACGACCAGCTCGGCACCGGCATCTAGCCGGCGCTGCTGCGGGCCGTAGGCGACGCCGCCGTAGATCGCCACGGTGTCGTGCCCGCGACGCCGGGCGAACGGGCGGATCTCGGTGGCGATCTGATCGGCGAGCTCGCGCGTCGGCGCGAGGACCAGCGCGGTGGGGTGGCGATGGCCGCCAGGTCGCATGCGGGCGACGAGCGGCAGACCGAACGCCAGCGTCTTGCCGGACCCGGTCGGCGCGCGGCCCCGGACGTCACGAGCGGCCAGCGCATCGGGGATCACGGCGGACTGGATGGGGAACGGATCGACGATCCCGGACGCCGTGAGACCGGCGCAGAGATCGATGGGCACACCGAGCGCGGCGAACCCGGGACGAGGGGCAGACATGTGGGAAACGACTTCCTGTTGTTCGACAGCGCATTCGGCCGGAACAACGGAGCGTTTGCGCGCCGGCGGGACCGCCAGCTCAGGGCACCGTACCGGTGCGGTGGCCGGTTCCCTCCTCGATGGAGGGGGAGGGAACGGGGCCGTTTCCCGGTAGGCAGGGTGCGGTGAGCCAGGCGAACTTCCAGAAGCGACAGCGCGAGAAGGCACGTCAGGACCGCGCTGCGGCGAAGGCGGCGAGGCGTGCTGAGCGGGGCGTCGCCACCGCGCCCGAGCCGGTGGCACCGGCGCGCCAGCAGGAGGACGTGCTCGCCGAGCTTGCTGCGCTGCACGGTCGGTTCGCCGACGGGCACATCGAGTTCGACGACTTCGAAGCCAGCAAGCAGCGCCTCACCGAGCAACTCGACGTCCGCTGACGCGGTTTCGCTCCGCAACCGGAGGTTGCTCGGCGAGTTGAAGGAGCGGGGTCAGCGGCTCGCTTCGTAGCGGTCGATGTCGTCGGTGTGGGCGAGGGTGATGCCGATTTCGTCGAGCCCCTCCAGCAGGCGGTGCTGGGTCGCCCCGTCCATCGGGAACGGCTCGACGATCCCGGCTGCGGGGACCTCCACGACGAGCCGCTCGACGTCGACCACGATCACGGTCGCCGGATCGGCCTCGATCGCCGTCCAGATGCGTTGGACGACTGCCTCCGGCAGCACGACGGGGACCAGCCCGTTCTTGGCGCAGTTGTTGCGAAAGATGTCCGAGAAGCTCGGCGCGATCACGGCGTCGAAGCCGTACTGCTGGATGGCCCACACGGCGTGCTCGCGTGACGAGCCGACACCGAAGGCCGGCCCGGCCACGAGGATGGTCGCCCCGGCGAAACGCTCGTCGTTGAGCACGAAGTCGCGGTCGTCGCGCCACGCCGAGAACAACCCCTGTTCGAACCCGGTGCGCTCGACCCGCTTGAGCCACTCCGCCGGGATGATCTGGTCGGTGTCGACGTCCGAGCGCACCAGTGGCAGCCCGGACCCGGAGATCATGTCGACACGCTTCATGGCTGGCCCAGATCGGATGGCTCGCACAGGTGCCCGGCGACGGCGGTGGCGGCGGCGACGGCTGGCGACACCAGGTGGGTGCGACCGCCGCGGCCCTGGCGTCCTTCGAAGTTGCGGTTGCTGGTGCTCGCCGATCGCTCGCCAGGCGCCAGCTTGTCGGGGTTCATCGCCAGGCACATCGAGCAGCCCGGTTCGCGCCAGTCGGCGCCGGCCGCGGTGAAGATCCGGTCGAGACCCTCGCGCTCGGCGGTGGCCTTCACCGCGTGGCTGCCCGGCACGACCATCACGCGAGCGGTGCCGACCCGTCGGCCCTCGAGCACGGCCGCGGCGGCGCGCAGGTCTTCGATACGGCCGTTCGTGCACGAGCCGATGAACACGGTGTCGATCTTCACGTCTCGCATCGCCGTCCCGGGCGCCAACCCCATGTACTCGAGGGACCGCTCGACCGTCGACCGAGACGTCGGATCGGTGAAGTCGTCGGGCGACGGGACGGCACCGTCGATCGACGTCACCTGACCGGGGTTCGTCCCCCACGTGACCTGCGGTCGCAGCGTCGACGCGTTGAGGCGGACCTGGCGGTCCCACGCCGCGTCGTCGTCGCTGCGCAGCTGCCGCCAGTCGTCGAGCGCGCGCTCCCAGGCGGGGCCCCGAGGAACGTGGTCACGGCCGTCGAGGTAGGCGAACGTCGTGTCATCGGGGGCGACCATGCCGGCACGGGCGCCCGCCTCGATCGACATGTTGCACAGCGTCATCCGGCCCTCCATCGAGAGCCCGGTGACAGCCGCCCCCCGATACTCGATGACGTGGCCGAGCCCGCCGCCGGTGCCGATGTGGCCGATGACGGCGAGGATCAGGTCTTTTGCGGTGACGTCGTCAGGCAGCGATCCGTCGATGTCGACCGACATCCAGCCTGGCCGCGCCTGGGGGAGGGTCTGGGTGGCGAGGACGTGCTCGACCTCGCTCGTGCCGATCCCGAACGCCAACGCCCCGAACGCGCCGTGCGTGGCGGTGTGGCTGTCGCCGCAGACGATCGTCATGCCCGGCTGGGTGCGGCCCTGTTCGGGCCCGATGATGTGGACGATGCCCTGGCCCGGATCGCCCATCGGGTAGAGCCGGATGCCGAACTCGGCGGCGTTGTCGCGCATCACCTCGACCTGGCGCGCCGAGACCGGGTCGGCGATCGGACGGTCGATGTCGGCCGTCGGCACGTTGTGATCTTCGGTGGCGATCGTCAGCTCGGGACGACGCACGGTGCGTCCGTTGAGCCGAAGCCCGTCGAACGCCTGCGGGCTCGTCACCTCGTGGACGAGGTGGAGATCGATGTACAGCAGATCCGGTTCGCCGTCGGACGCGCGCACGACGTGGCGGTCCCAGATCTTCTGCGCCAGCGTCTTCGGCGCCTTCGTCATGGCACTATCCCATCTGATGAGATAGGGTTCCCATCTCGTGAACACCGTAGCGAACGCCGGCGTGGTCGGCAAGCCGGACCACAGGCCAAAGGCGGTGCTGGACAAGGCGGTGGCGGTGCTGCGCGCCGTGGAAGCGGGTGGACCAGCCGGTCTGGTGGAGCTGCAAGCCGCCAGTGGGCTTCCCCGGGCGACCGCCCACCGTCTGGCCGTGACCCTCGAACGCCACGGCCTCCTGCGGCGCGACGACGCCGGGCGGTTCTGCCTCGGGCTCAGCTTGATCGGACTCGGCGCGGCCGCAAGCGAGACGTTCCCGCTGGCGGCGCGGGCGCGACCCGTGCTCGAGGCGCTCCGCGACGAGACCGGCGAGAGCGTGCAGCTGTTCGTCCGCGACGGCGACGGGCGGCGCTGCGTCGTGTCTCTGCCGTCCGACCACGCCCTGCGGTGGATCGTGCCGGAGGGAGCGCTGCTCCCGCTCGCCGTGGGTTCCGCCGGCCACGTCCTCGCCGCCGACGGCGCCGGCGCAGCCACGGGGTGGGTCGAGTCGATCGAGGAGCGCGAGGTCGGTGTTGCGTCCGTCAGTGCGCCGGTGATCGCCGCCGACGGTTCGATCGTCGGCGCGATCAGCGTCAGTGGCCCCGTCGAGAGGCTGACCCGGCGCCCCGGCGCTCGGTACGGCGACGCGGTGAAAGCTGCCGCCTTGCGGGTGTCGGCCGCACTGCGCTGAGCCGCCCAGTCGGGCGGTCGGGTTCGGCGCCTACGCTCACGACGTGACCGTCGTCGACACCGAGCTGCCCGTCGACTGGGCCGAGCAGGTGGCCGAGCTCGCCCGTCAGCGCGACGCGGTCATCCTCGCCCACAACTACCAACTCCCGGAGATCCAGGAGGTCGCCCACCACGTCGGTGACTCCCTCGGACTGTCGCGTGTCGCCGCGCAGGTGGATGCATCGACCATCGTCTTCTGCGGCGTCCACTTCATGGCCGAGACGGCGAAGATCCTCAGCTACGACAAGACGGTGCTGATACCCGACGAGCGCGCCGGCTGCAGCCTCGCCGACACGATCACCGCCGAGCAGCTCCGAGCGTGGAAGTCCGAGCACCCCGGTGCCGCGGTCGTCAGCTACGTCAACACCACCGCCGCAGTGAAGGCCGAGACGGACATCTGCTGCACATCCTCGAACGCCGTCGACGTCGTGCAGTCGATCGCCGCCGACACCGAGGTGCTGTTCTGCCCAGACCAGTTCCTCGGCGCGCACGTGCAACGCCTCACGGGCCGCCGGAACATGCACATCTGGCTCGGCGAGTGCCATGTGCATGCCGGCATCAACGGCGCCGATCTCAAGGCACGGGTGGCCGAGGATCCTGATGCCGAGCTGTTCATCCACCCCGAGTGCGGCTGCGCGACGAGCGCGCTGTACCTCGTGGGCGCCGGCGTCGTGCCCGAGACCAAGACGAGGATCCTGTCGACGAGCGGCATGGTCGAGGCGGCGGCCCAGACGACGGCGAGGAAGGTCTTGGTGGCGACGGAGACCGGCATGCTGCACCAGCTCTCCAAGGCCAACCCGCTGGTGCTCTTCGAGCCGGTGAACCGAGCGGCCGTCTGCAAGTACATGAAGATGATCACGCCGGCCAAGCTGCTGCGGTCCCTGCGCGACGGCGTCGACGAGGTCGACGTGCCGCCCGAGATCGCCGACCGCGCCCGCCGATCCGTCGAGCGGATGATCGCCATCGGAAACCCGTCTCGCACCGGCGAGTAGACGAGGTGCAGCTGCCGACCCGCTTGCCGGCGCCTGCCCCGTCGTGGGAGCGCGATGTCGACGTCGTCGTGCTCGGCTCGGGTGCCGCCGGGCTGGCCGCGGCCCTGGCGGCTCGCCCGGTGCGCAGCGCGCTCGTCGTCACCAAGGACGTGCTCGGCGCCGGCAGCACGGCGTGGGCGCAAGGCGGCCTCGCCGGCGTGCTCGACCCCGCCGACTCGCTCGAGAACCACGTGCGCGACACGCTGGCCGCCGGCGCCGGGCTCTGCGACGAGGCTGTGGTCCGCGAGCTCGTCGCCGAGGCGCCGACGGCGATCCGCTACCTGATGCGTCTCGGCGCGGCGTTCGACGCAGCCGACGCTGTGGCGTCGCAGCACCCCGGTGAGCCGGCGCTGGCGCGCGAGGGCGGCCACAGCCACCGCCGGATCGTCCACTCGGGCGGGGATCGCAGCGGCGCCGAGGTGCAGCGGACGCTCGACGAATCGGCAGTCGCCGCCGGCGTGGACGTGCTCGAGCGAGCGTTCGCCCTCGACCTCGTCATGGGGCTCGACGCTGCGGGTGGCCCTCAGGTCGCAGGGGTGTTGATCGCCTCGCTCGACGACGCCGGCGACGGTGTCGCCTCGGTGGGCATCGTGACGGCGCGCGCGGTGGTGCTCGCCACGGGCGGCTACGGCCAGGTGTTTGCGTCGACGTCGAACCCGCCGGCGGTCACCGGCGACGGTGTGGCGATGGCGTTGCGTGCCGGCCTGGCTGTGCGTGACGTCGAGTTCGTGCAGTTCCACCCGACGGTGATGTGGCGCGGGCCCGACGCCACCGGCCAGCAGGCGCTCGTCAGCGAGGCGGTGCGAGGCGAGGGGGCGATCCTGTTCGACGGGGCGGGCGAGCGGGTGATGGTCGGCGTCCACCCGCAGGAGGACCTGGCGCCTCGTGACGTCGTCGCCGCCGCGATCAGCCGCAGGATGGCCGCCGCGCCGGGAGGCATCGACGACCACGTGTTGCTCGACGCCACCCACCTCGGCGAGCGGTTCTACGAGCGGTTCCCGTCGATCACCGCGGCGTGCCGCGCTGCCGGGGTCGACCCCGCCCGCCAGCGCATCCCGGTGGCGCCGGCTGCCCACTACGTCTGTGGCGGTGTGCCCGCCCGGCTCGACGGGACCACGTCGATGCCCGGCCTGTACGCCGTCGGCGAGGTGTCCTGCACGGGGGTGCACGGCGCCAACCGGCTGGCGTCCAACAGCCTGACCGAGAGCGTGGTGTCGGGAACCCGCCTCGGGCGCGACCTCGCGTGGGAGCTGCCGAATCGCGTCGAACCTGTCGACCCGCCGCCTCCGGCGCCGATCGGCGCAGCGCTCGATCCCGCCGCGCGTCGTGACGTGCGGGCGGCGATGTCCCGGTACGTCGGCGTGCTGCGTGACGCCGACGGGCTGGCGGCGGCATCGTCGGCGCTGCGGTCGGCGGCGTCCAAGCTCTCCGTCGAGGTGCCTCCCGGACGCCGCTCGTGGGAAGGGACCAACCTGCTGACCGTCGGCTCGGCGGTGGCGATGGCGGCGTTCGAACGCACCGAGAGCCGCGGCTGTCATCGTCGGACCGACCACCCCGAGCCATCGGAGCGCTGGCGCCGGCACCTCGACGTCCGTCTCGACCAGGGCGACGTCGTCGTCGCAGCCGCCAGCTGAGGCTCCTTGTGTTCACGTTCCATCCGTTGACCGACGCGACTCGCCGCTTGCTGCTTGATGGCGGGCTCGACCCCGACGGCGTCGCCGCCGTGGTGCGCGCCGCCGTGGTGGAAGACCTGATGGGTGGCGTCGACATCACCTCGGAGGCGACGGTTCCGGCGCACCAGCGCAGCGCCGCCACGTTCGGTGCCCGAGCCGAGGGTGTGATCGCCGGTCTGCCGGTCGCCGTCGCGGTCATCGAGGCGGTGTGCGGTGACGCAGCGAGCGACGTCGAGCACCTCGTCTCCGATGGTGACTCGGTGTCGGCAGGCGAGGCGGTCGCCCGTGTCACCGCGCCGACGCGTCGGTTGCTCACCGCCGAGCGGTCGGCGCTGAACCTGCTGTGCCACCTGTCGGGCGTCGCAACGCTCACACGCCGATGGGCCGACGCGCTCGCCGGTACGGGTGCGGTCGTGCGCGACACGCGCAAGACGACGCCGGGACTCCGGGCGTTGGAGAAGTACGCGGTGCGTTGCGGCGGCGGGGCGAACCACCGCTTCGGTCTGTCGGACGCGGCGCTCGTCAAGGACAACCACGTCGTCGCCGCCGGAGGCGTCGCCGAGGCGTTCGCCGCGGTTCGTGCCAGAGCCGGCGACCTGCCGATCGAGATCGAGGTCGACTCGCTCGACGCGCTGGCGGAGGCGATCGAGGCGGGCGCCGACCTGGTGCTGCTCGACAACATGAGCGTCGACGAACTGCGCGATGCCGTCGCGCTCCGCGACGAGATCGGCCCGTCCGTCCTGCTCGAGGCCAGCGGTGGGCTCACGCTCGAGCGGGCGCAGGCCGTCGGCGAGACCGGGGTCGACTACATCGCCGTCGGCGAGCTCACCCACTCCGCTCGCGTCCTCGACATCGGCATGGACCTCGACCAGGTGTTCTGAGGTTTCGCGCTCGCAACCGCAGGTTGCTCGGCGAGTTAGAGGAGCCGGCCTGCGGCCGGCAACGAAGAATCGCAGCCGATCGACCGGCCAAGCCGGACCGATCGCCGGGCGGGGGCTCCGGCCAAAGGCCTCTGCCCCCGCACCCCCGCCGTCTGCGTCAGGGGGTGAAGACGGCGAGCATGTCGACGATGATCACCAGGTCGGTCTCGGGTGGCAGACCCATCTGCGGCATGCCCTGGTCGCCGAACGCGTCGGCGTAGGGAACGGTGATCGCCCTGCGACCCCCTGGACGCATCCCGACGATGCCCTCGACCATGCCCGGCAGCATCGTGCCGGCGCCGACGACGATGGCCTGCGGGCCGCCCGACTCGTAGGTGCTCTGCAGGACGGTGCCGTTGTCGCCGCGGGCGGCGACGAGGTGGAGGATCGCCGTCATCCCCTCGTCCGCCGGTTCGCAGTCGCCCTCGACGAGGTCGTCGTACTCGACCTCGGTCGCCCCCGTCGAGCGGGGGATGTCGTCGACGGTCGGCGACTCCTCGGGCGTCGATTCGCGCACCACCGTGAGCACGTCGATGACGAACGACAGCGCGTCACCCGCCTTGATCACGTCGCCGCGGGCCTCGTCGCCGTAGGCGAGGTCGGCGGGGATGTCGAGCTGCAGGCGGGCGCCCTGCTTGGCGCCGACGAGGCCCTGCTCCCAGCCGGGGATCACGCCGCCTGCCCCGAGCGTGACGGGCAGCGGGTCGCGACCGAAGTTGGAGTCGAACTGGGTGCCATCCTCGCTGCGCACGCCAACGTAGTTGACGACGACGGTGTCGCCTTCCTGGGCGGCTCGGCACTCGCCGGGTCGCAGCTCCGTGACGTCGAGCTCGGTCGGCGTCTCGGCGGGCAGCTCGACCGTGGGTGGTGGCACCGTCGGGACGGTCGTCACCGGTGCCAGCGGCACGTCGACCACCGACTCGGCGGTCGTCGTCTCGCTCGACGGCTCCGTCGCGCTAGCCGCGTCGTCATCGCCGCCCCCGCACGCGGTCACCGCCAGCACGGTCACGAGCACCGCCGCGACGGCGCGGCGGTGGCGTGCCCGGCGCATCGCGGCGACGCTACCGGCGGCACCCGCCGACGAACGTTCACCCAGCCGCCATGCGACGTGCGCGCCGCGGCCAGCACCCGGCGACCTGGGTCCGTCAGGGTCGAGACATGACCATCTCTCGACGTGACCTGATCGGGCGTGGCGCCGCGGGGGCGGGGCTCGTGTTCGCCGGCGACCTCAGTGGGCTTTTCACGTCTGGCCCGTCCATCGCGGCGGCCGCCACGGGAGAGCTCCTGCCCGATCCGAATGGGCTGCTCGACCTCCCGGCCGGCTTCCGCTACACGGTGGTGTCGCAGGTCGGCGACGCCATGCCCGGCGGCGGCGAGGTGCCCGACCGCTTCGACGGCACGGCCCCGTTCGCCGGCGGACGAGCGACCCGCCTCGTACGCAACCACGAGCAGGGGACGTCCGCGACGTTCAAGACGCTGGCCGCGCCGGCGTACACCTACGATCCCGGCGCGTTCGGTGGCACGACGACGCTGACGGTCGACGATCGCAACCGGCGCATCGACGAGTACGTCAGCCTGGCGGGCACGAACAACAACTGCGCCGGCGGGCTGACGCCGTGGGGCACGTGGTTGACCTGCGAGGAGACCGAGCAGCGAGCGGGCACGAACGGGCAGACGAAAGACCACGGGTTCGTCTTCGAGGTCGATCCGCACGACCCGTCGAAGAACGTCGAGCCGACGCCGTTGACGGCCCTCGGTCGCTTCGCCCACGAGGCGGCCGCAATCGACCCGCGCACGGGGATCGTGTACCTGACCGAGGACGCCAGCAACCCGAACGGTCTCGTCTACCGCTGCCGGCCCGAACGGCGGCGCGGTGAGTACGGATCACTGCGTGCCGGCGGGACGTTGCAGGCCAT
>Ga0136617_10006922_pt1 | contig 10112 bp, 8 predicted proteins | sample AntDrymUQ3222106_2_FD_129672 | JGI IMG/M metagenome (GOLD analysis project Ga0136617, IMG submission 129672) | Polar desert sand microbial communities from Dry Valleys, Antarctica - metaG UQ322 (21.06) | ecosystem: Environmental > Terrestrial > Soil > Desert | place: Antarctica: Dry Valley... | reverse complement strand
TGAAACTCTTCGTCAGTCAAACTCGTAACTGACAGAAATTCTCTCGGCTTTTCTTTTAACTCATCATATTTTAACATTTACATAGTTTATCTGATTTTTCTTATTTCAAATAATGTCTAATGAGAAAGTTTTCAAAACGGTTCATCTCCACGTGCGTAGAGAAAATCGCGTCATCACCGCTGCAAAGATAAGTAAAAACGGTTCATCTCCACGTGCGTAGAGAAAATAATTCCGAGACGTTCCAGTTTTGAGTAGAATTCGGTTCATCTCCACGTGCGTAGAGAAAATTGAAGCCATTTTTAGACCGCGCCGCCGATTAGCGGTTCATCTCCACGTGCGTAGAGAAAATACTTGGAAAATACTGTCTTTTAGTAAATTTTCACCGTCTAAGTATATTTTATTTTTCCTTACTTTCAGGAATCACTATAAGCTGAAGTCCATCGAAATCCTTTACCCTTCGAGTCGTATTACCGAAGGTGCGGATGCTGTAGCCTTGTTCGTTTGCAGCGTTGTGTAAAAGCGTAACTGCGCCGCCTTTGATTTTTTGGCAAATCATTTCCCAAAGTTTTTCTCGGACAAGAGCCGATATATTACCGACAAAAACACCCGAATGCAGTTCTAACATCCAGCGCGTAATCTCGCCCCGCAGAGATGTCGGAACTTTTTCCATTAATAATACAACCATTATTCTTCCTCCGGCTCTTCCGCCCAGTTTATTCCGCCACTGACCGAAGTGTCGGCACCATCCCACAATCCGCCGGGCGCGGCACCATCGAAATCGAATATAATATCGGCATCATCCGTATTCACATTTAAAGATGTTTCAAGGTCGGGAATTATCCGCCCGAGAAATTTTTCTTGATGAAATTTGTCGCGTAACGAGTGGCGAATGCGACTTTCCAAATTGAATTCGGATTCCGCAACCATTTGAAAAGCAATCGGAATTGTCAAATCGGCTTTGTAAAGATCGGCGATGTCATAAACAAAGGAAAGCATCTTTCCCGTGTGGATAAAGCCGAGCGCGGGCGAATAGCCGGCGGAAACAATTGCCGCCTGACACACGCCGTAAAGACAACTGTTTGCCGCCGACAAAGCACGATTTATCGGGCTGGCAGAGTGCCAATCCGTTCGATTGTAAGAGCGTCCCGTCCATTCGACTCCGGTTGCCGCGCTTGCCTGTCCATACGCCGTGCGGACACGAACGCCTTCCTTGCCGCGAATCTGCTGCAAAGTCAATTCCTCTGCCAATTCTTCACCGAAACGCATTTCATACATTCGCCGCACCACCCGAAGGCGAAGTTCGGGAATCGAGCTTAAATATGCCTGCCGCAAAAGATGTCGCGCTGCCCGCGTTTCGCCCATTCCCTGCGCATAGAAACGCACGCCGCCTTCGCCCGACCACATTACCAGACAACCATTATCCGCCAAAGTTTTGACGGCGGCGTGGGTGATAGTCGTGCCAGGTCCGACCAGCAGCGTCGTCAGATTGGCGCACGGCACACTCGTTTTGCCGTCTTTGTCATGAAACGCGATGGCTTTTGCGTCCTGCTCAATTTTACAATGCTCGACATAGAGGTAGCTAAAACTGTCCCTGACTTTTGGTAATTGATTCAAGTCTTTCAATCGCATATTTCAATTCTCCCTCACGGGCGCAACGGATAAAAGCCCGAACCCGTAGGCTTTTCCCGAACCGATGCCTTTGATGATTGATTCTCGAAAAACGTCGGCATTTGCAACTTGCAAAACGCCTTCAAACACGACTGAGCCAAAAGTCAGTCGCCGCGCATCTGCCGTACGATTTTTGCCAAAGCTGATTTTTCCTTCTTGAACGGAAGCGACGTTTGCCACATCGTTTTTAACGACAACCTTCGCCAATCGGAACCCCGCGCCTTCGCCTTTGCGCCCTAGCCATTTAATTTGTTTTTCTTCAACCGTTTCGTTTTCGTCACCGATTAGCTCGACGCGCCGTCGGATTTTCCTGTCATCGGACGGCTTAAACCGCGCGTCGGCTTTTTCATCGGATTTGCCGACGCGCTTGGTCGGATTCGCCCGCAGGCGAAACAAAAGCCGCATTCCGTTTTCCACCGCCGCGTAATTTTCGCCTACTTGTTTGCAAGCCAAATTGTCTTCGCGCTCAATCAAATAATCCGCTTCCAGATTGCTCCAATCCGGTCGCCGGTTCGACTGCACGAGCAACACGACGCGCCCGCTTCGCGCGTCCATCTCCAGCCGATACAAAATGCCGTATCTTTGGCGGGGTGTCGTTTCCTTTTCGGTTTCCGGAAACGCCCGCGAAATCGTCCGGTGCAATTCCTGTGGGTTTCCGACATCACGCCGGACTTTCCGCGAGCGCGGATTCAAAATCATCTTCGTCAGATAAATTTCCATCGTGGTTTCCTCCATTTTTCAAATTGATAAATTTTGTCGTAACGCGCCGAATTGTAAAACGCCGCGCCGCGAAAGAAAGCGGCACGTCCTGACGCACTTCGGTCGCCTCTTCATCCGCTTTCGGTTCAATAACAAACCGCACGGTGGTTTCTGCGCTCGGCACACCCAAAGTTTTGTCTCGCCAAATTCTCTCGTCTTGTAAAACCGTTTCCAAATCTCCGGCGAACACGCCGACCGCGACGGGCAAAGCCGGAACGAAGGACTTTCTGCCGAAAAATATCTGCCAGCGCGGACGGCGGACGGCATCGTTCAAGCGATTCAACAATTCCGCGTCCACGCTTTCCAAGCCGACGAGAAAATCCGCGTCGGCGAGGTAATGACGCGAAGACAAAATGGTTTCCTTTCTTTCCGTTTTGCCGTTTTTGCCCTTAATAAAATTAGTTGCCGTGTGGTAATCAACTTTCGGCACGCCTTCGCGCAATACGCGTGCGCCCATCCGCAGCTTTGCAAGTTCCGCGAGTGTCGGCTGGTCTTGGTTTTCCGCGTCGTTTTCGTCGCGCGGTTTTCCGAGCGCGGCGCAGAGTAATCCAACGACACCGGACTTTGACGGTTCAAGTCCGGTGTCTCGAATCCCGAAGCGCGATTGTACGCCCCACGCTTGCATCGGCGCGGAGAACCGCAACAAAATCACGTTCATTGAATTTCTCCCGCGCCGCCAGCCGCGATTTCACGAACGCGGGCAACGAGTTCGTCAACCGTCTTGACTCTCGCTCCCGTCATCGAAGACAAATCATCGCCGCTCTGCATCACGTAATGCTTCGCCGTTACGTCCGCTTCGCCATACATCGCCGTCATTTCGCCGTAATGCTCGTCGAGTTTGGTAATCGAATTTGAAATCAAATCGCCGGTTCTATTTGGGAAAGTCGCGCTTGCGGGTTTGACGAAAGCGTTGGCGAGCGAACACAAATTGTTTTCTCTGGCAACCGCCAAAACGAACGAAGGCTTTTGCTGCGCCGCCATACTGTTTTGTTTGCCGGTCGGCACGGCGTTGATTGCCGCCCGCACAAACGCCGCGACCGCTTCGAGCGTTAGTTCGTCGTCTTTCAAATTTTCGCGCAATGCGTCAACGTCCAAATTCAAATATCGGTAAAAACACGCCGAGTTGAATTCAATCGTGCCGAGCATATCCGCGCCTTCGTTGTCTTCGGGCTTGAGGTCGTCAACCGCCGTGTAAAAATCAAACTCCATACTGACTTTGTTGGTCGAAATCGCGTGCGCGACTTGCGCCGCCGCATCAATATTGCGGCTCTGCACGTCCGCCAGCATTCGTCCGAACATCGCTAAATCAACCGCCGTGTCGCCCGCCAAAACTTCGGCGAACGCTTTTTGTAATTCGGACGGAACGGCATCTTTGAGCGCGGTTTTCTGAGCTTTCGCGGATTTTTTCGGCGCGCCTTCCGCGCCGCCGCCGGCTTGACCGGCGATTGCCGCCAGAGCGTCGAAATGCTGACGACACAGTTCGGCGAGCCGGTTGATTTTTTCTTTGCCGAGATAAATCAAATACTGCGTTTTGTCATTATCCTTAACCGAAAGTTTCATCGCGTTCAAGCCGATTTCGACGACGCGCCTGGCTTGCGTTTTTTCTTCGTCCGTCGCCTCCGGCGCGACAATTCGTTTGGCGACTTCTTCGACCAGACGCTTTGTTCGCACGGCTAACTTTTCGCCGTTGCCGTTAGCGAAAAAGGGTTGTTTTTTGAAATCCTCGCGCATCGCCCGTTTGAAGCATTGGCTGGAAATTCTAGCGCGCCGCACGCCGCCGAATTCGCAATCTTTCGGCGAGCCGGTGTCGCTGCGATTTAAGTTGGCAGGGGCGAAGTTTTGCAGAATGTGTAATTCGATTTTCATAGTTTTTATTTTCTCCTTGTTTTAGTTTTCAGATTTTCCTTCCGTTAAATTTTCATCGCCCGCGTTTGCGTCCGCGCTCCAAAAGGCGCGTGACCAATCGCGCTGAACCCAACGCTCCGGGCTGTTCCAAGACCGTAAATGACCGAGCAGTTTTATCCAATCAATCGGAATCGGCACATCGCTCGCCTTTATCAAACTGACGGCGTGGCGCAGATGCGTCGGCAAATCTTCCGCATCGGCGTTCAGCAGCGCGACGAAACGCCGCTCGATGCTGTCGCTGTCGGGATTTTTGCTTTTCAAAATGGCGAGCGACGCGCCCAGATTCGTCGGGCGTTTGTCGTTTTCGCCGCTTCTGCGCCAGCTTGCCGACGGGTATAAACCGAACAGCGCGGCGACGGTAAAAAATGCGTTTTCTTCCGTTCGTCCGGCATCGCGTCTGACGTAGCGCATCACAATCGGGTAAGAATCCCAAGCCGCGCCCGCTTCGCGCCCCAAGCCGCGACGCAACGCCGCTAACGCCGCGCGGTCTTCGCCTTTCGCCTTTTCGCCTTCGCCGGTCGTTACTCCAGCGATTTCTTCCAGACGGTTAATAAAACTTTCGCCAAATTTCTTGTCTTCCTTCATCGTTTTTCCTCCGGTTTGTTTTCAGAAAGCGTTTCGCGCAAAAGCGCGTATAAAAGCCGCTCGGCGCGGGCGGCGGCTTTCAAGTTTCGCGCCGAAGCGTCGAGGCTGCGCGTCGTATTCAAAAGCGCAGCTTCCGCCATTTCGCGCAAAGTTTTTCTCCAATGCGGCAGTTCCTTTTCGCCGTAAAAAGTTTGGGTTTCACCTTCATCAATTTCTTCGCGCACGTCGTTAGGCAAAGCGAGCATCAACGTTTTGAACGGCGTTTCGAGCCGCGACCAGTAAAAATCCTCGATGCCGAAACTCGCGGCGAGCGGATTCACGTCATTTTTCTTATCGGGCTGCCGTCCGGCTTTGTGGTCGGCGTGTTCCGCCAAAAGCAGCGTCGCCAATTCCTGGCTGCCGCGCTTCAAGATGAACGCGACATCTTCAGCCAAACTCAACGCTTTGCCCAACTCGATAAAAAGCCGTTGGCTGATTTTATCGTCGCCGAGATAAGCGAGCGGTAAAAGCAATCGCTCGTGCCGCCAGATTTTATAGTTCGCCTGGTCTGCTGTCACGCCGAGAAAATCAACTTGCAAAGTTGTGGTTTTCTTCAAAAATCCTTCCGCCGCCAAATCGCCGAGCCAGTCAAAAATTTTCGGTCGAACGGTTTGTCTGACTTTTCCTTTTTGTTTATTCGAGTCGTCAGGCTTCACTTTTTGGAATAATGCCAGACTATCGCGCCACAATGCTTTGTCCACGTTAAAACGAACCGCAAACCACGCTCTTTCGTTCGCTTTCGCGTCGGGTTTATTGCGAAAGGCGACCATCGTTTCGTAATCTTTCGGCTCGGTGTTTTTGAAGAGTTGAAAACCTTTCATCTGCACAAAATTTCGCACAATTGCCGAACCGTCCGCCGAAATCTCCGGTTGAAGCCGCAGGCGGCGCGATTGCCAAGTCAGCAAATCGGCATAACCGACGGGCAAACGCTCGGCGGGCTGAGTCAAATCAGTGCGTTCCCAAGCCGGAAAATCCGTCTCGTTTTTGAAAGTAAAAGGCGCGTCGTATTCGCCTTCGTAACGATGAAAATTGAGCATTAAAGTTTCAAAAAGATTTTCGCCGCGCATCAATGCCACCGCCGTTTGCAAAAGCAGCGCGGAGTTTGCCGATTCTTTGCCGTCTTCGGCGGAAATCAAACCACCCACATCGCACGCCTGCATCGCCGTCAAACATCTTGCCGCTTCCGGCGGCGACAGCGAAATTACTTCCGCGCCGCGCTTATCGCCAAAGTGCCACGACGTATCCGTATTTTGAAAAAATAATTTCTCAACGCTTTTCACTCGCTCGAATCCGACGGCGGCGGTTTGAAAAAACGGTTTTTCATCGTCAAATAAATCGAACGCCGAACGATACTTTTCGAGATACGCGAAGATTTTATCCGTCTCGAAATTGCCCGCGTCCCAGATGCGCTTCCAATCCGCGTAATCTTTCGGCGCGTCCAGTGCGCGGTGCAGAATCGCTAGCAGAAGACGGTGAAGCGCGATTGTTACGGGCGGCGATTCGCCCAAAATCTCGGAAATCTGCGTGGCGTTCGTCAGCGCGTCGCGCAAACCCAACAACTCCGGTTCCGCGTTTGGTTTCAAACACGGAATCCATTTTTCGTCAATCAAGTTATAAGAGAGTTTCAAATTTTTTCCTCCTTTTCAGTTTTCTTCGCGGCGGTTACGCCCAAGTATTTATCAACGCGAAAAACAAAGTCGCCGATGTCTGCTTCGCCTTTTTCGCCTAAAAACAATAAGCGACAATTTCGCAAAAGCGATTTTTCCAGCCACACCGCCGCCGGCTTCGTTTCTTCGGCGCATTGCAGAACTTTAACGAGTTTCCAGCCGGAAACCGTGACCGAATTGCGAAGCAAATCACGAATCACCGGCAGCGTCGGCTTTTTATAATCGGCTGATTCTTTTTTACCGTCGTCAAAAAACGCCGCTTCGCGCGTGCCGTAAAGACAAATGACGGTAACGCTCGGCTCGGCGAGTCTGGTCAACGCCTGAAATTTTTCGTGCAGTTCCGGCGAATCTTCAGCGTAAAAATTTTCCGTGAATCGCCACAGCAAAGCCGAATCCGACGGACGTTTGAGCCAGCGATTTTTCGCTTCGCTTGCGTCCTTTTCGCGCTGAGTTTGAAAATCATCAAAGCTCGTTTGCCAAAATTCGCGCACGGCTTCAGTCGCATTCTCAGGGCAAAGTTTTTTCTCGTCGTAAACGGCTTCGATAAGATTTTCGACATCGCCGGGAATTTCGATTTTGTTATTCTCAAGTTTTTGCAGTTCGAGCCACGAGCGCAGCAAAATATGCTCGGCATAAACAAACCGGCTGACACCGAAATCCGGCTTACGGCTTTCGGAAATCTCAGGCTGCATAATCCAAACGTTCGGCTGTTCCAAATTTTTTGGGCGCGTTCTGCCTTCGTGCCGGTGAAGTCGTCCAGCGCGTTGCAGAATCAAATCGGCGGGCGCAAGGTCTGTTACCAGCAAATCAAAATCGAGGTCGAGCGATTGTTCGATAATCTGCGTCGAAACCAAAATTGCCCGCGTCGGTCTTTTGACCGGCTCTTTTTTCTCTTTCTTTTCGCCGTCAATTTTTTCAAACACGCCGACTTCGCCGTCTTCTTTGCCGAAGCGAATGAGCGCACGTTTTTCGCGTTCATCGCGGTCTTTAAATAAAAATCGGGCGTGCAGTAAATCCAAAACCGATTCGCCGTCTGCCGCGTCCGCGCCGCCGAAAATATCATCGTCAAGAAAATACTCGCGCAGCTTTTCATAAATTGTTTGCGCCCGTCCGACTGTGTTGCAGATAACCGCCGCGCAGCCGCCGTCGCGTAAAACTTCTTTGAGCCGCGCCGCCAATTCGCTGATTTTTGTTTCGTCGGAAAGAAAGCCGTCGAGAAAATGCAGGCGCAAAGTTTTATTCGATTCCTCGCCGTCGTATTTAGCAACATCGAAATCAAAATTCTTTTCGCCTCTTTTCGCCATCGCCCAACTGATTCGCGGGTAAGAATCGTTCGGGTGATTTTCAATTCGCTCTAAAAACTCTCTTTCGCCGATTCCGAAACCTTTAAGATAAGCCGCGGTGAGTTTGTTTCTTCTTTCTTTCGGTAAAGTCGCCGAGAGCAGAACGACGGGTGAACCGAGAGCCGCGAGCCATTCGAGCAGGCGTTCGAGCAGCGTTGACATATAAGCGTCGTAAGCATGAACTTCGTCCACGATAACAGTTTTATTTGCCAGCCCGAAAAGGCGGACGAAAACGTGCTTGGTTTGCAAAACCGCTAACAGCGATTGGTCAATTGTGCCGACTCCGAACGGCGCGAGCAGTCCGCGTTTGCGATAAGTGAACCACTCGCCGGCAATCACTGCCGGAGTGCATTCGTCGTGCGCGTGACGGATTTCTTGCTCGTCGAAAATGTCTTGCTGACGCAAAATTTTCGCGCCCGATTTCAAAAGCGGGTCGAGGTCTGGATTAAGCGCGGCGTGTCCGTGCAGAAGCTGAATCGAAACTTCGCCTTTTTCATTCGGAAAGCGTTTTTTCAAAAACTCTACGATGCGTCCGAACATTTGATTGCTGGTTGCCTGCGTCGGCAAAGCGAAATAACAGCCGCGCTGCTTGAGCCGATAATTCCAAACGTCCGCCAGATAGACGGCGGCTTCGGTTTTGCCTTCGCCCATTGGGGCTTCGATGACGACAATGCCGGGCGATTCAAGATTTTTAGCAATTTTGACCGCTTCGGTTTGCAGGCGACGCGGCTGAAACGGAAACATTTCCTCAAACGGCAAAACGCTCTGCGGCGTTTGCCAATCGAGCCAGCCGAGTTCGCGCAAAGCTGTTTCGGCTTGCTTTTTTGAATGTTCGAGATATTCGTCAACATCGAATTTTTCAAACTGCGATTCGTCGGAAAAGTCTGTAATTCGGCACTCGAAGTAGGCTGCGTTCGAGCCAATCCAATCGGCTACCGAAACAAGTCCGGCGAGCAGCATCGTTTCGGCATTGTCGAGCGCGGCATTTTTCGGTAAAGGCAAAGGAATTTTTAACACATTTGCTAACGCTAGAGTTAAATCTTTTCTAGCGTTTCGCCACGCCTTTCCGCCAACTTTTTCGTCATTGATTCTTATTTCGTCGAGGTCTTTAGCAAAAACGCCGTGATGTCCGCCGATTAGCTCGGCAACCTTTTTACTGAAACTTTCCGACGCGCCGAAATTTTCTTGTTGTAAAATTTCTGGCAACTCGGCGGCGGTGACAAAGCCGTGCGGCGCGTCAAGCGGTTTAGGAATTTTGCCGCCGGTGCAAATTTTTTGGTGTCGCTCAAGTGAAAACGAAGTATCGTTGTAAATTTGATTTAAGTTTTGTGTTGTCTTTCGCAAAGCGAAAGGCGGCGAGCATTTGCCCAAGTCGTGAAGTCCGGCGATGAAAGCGACGATTTTTCCGGTTTCCGCGAATTCGTTTTCCGCGTCAAGATTCTTCTCCAAACCGAACGCTTCGGCAATGCGCCGTTTCGTCGCCGTCGGCAAAACTTTGTGCCACATCAACAATGTGACCGCCGCGACATCAATCAAATGACAAATGAGCGGGTGAAAGGCATTCGGTTTGTCTTTATCGTGTGACGTTTTCGCCCAGAAGCGATACAGTTGGTTTTCATACTTATCCATCGGCGTTTTTCTCCTATATTGAAGTAATGTAAAAAAGATATGTATCCATTACCGCCACATAACCGAAAAAAAATTTAAATTTATTTCAGCGGCGGGCGGCAGCGATGATTTTTTCGATTTCCAAGCGTAAGGAGTCGGGCGCGGTAACTTTGATGTCGGGAAGCCAGCTGAGAATAAAACGCTCTAAGCCGCGTCCGCCGGCAACCGTCATTTCTATTTCGATTTCTTCGATGCCGCCGTTTTTGGATTTTTTGAGGGCGATGGTTTTTTGCGACGGGTGAAATGTGCGCTCTCTGAAAATGCTGGCGGTTGTGCCGAAAGCGCGAAGCCGAATGGTAACGGGCGGATTGTGAATGCCGTTGAAGCAATTTTCTTCCAAAAACCGGCTCAAAACAAACCCGCGCGGACGAACGAATTTTTCGCGCGTGATGTTGATGCGGCGAATGCGGTCGAGTGAAAACGGGCTGATGCGCGAGTTGTTGTGGTCGTAACCGATGGTTTTTAAGGTTGCGCCGTC
>Ga0136617_10006921_pt1 | contig 10113 bp, 9 predicted proteins | sample AntDrymUQ3222106_2_FD_129672 | JGI IMG/M metagenome (GOLD analysis project Ga0136617, IMG submission 129672) | Polar desert sand microbial communities from Dry Valleys, Antarctica - metaG UQ322 (21.06) | ecosystem: Environmental > Terrestrial > Soil > Desert | place: Antarctica: Dry Valley... | reverse complement strand
CGGGCGCGCTAGGAAATACGATAATGATTCCAGCGAAGTTGTTAAGTCAACGGTTTTGACTTTCACTCCCAGACGGACGCCGAGAGAGGCCGGCGCGAAGTTGAGCACCGCTTTCACACCTGCGGCCATCACCTGATTCAAGACTCGCTGAGCTGCTCGAGCGGGAACGGCAATAACTGCAACGTCGACCCCCTCCTCTTTAACTATCCGAGCAATCTTCTTGACGTCGTGCACCAGAACCTCCCCGCTGCCCAGGCGCTGGCCAATCTTTGAGGTGTCATTATCAAATAGTGCCACTACCGTGAAATTCGATTTTTCGAATCCCTGATAGTTCGCCAGAGCCGTACCCAATCTTCCTGCACCAATGATGGCTACCCGATGAGGATTGTCCAGGCCAAGAATCTTGGTAATGTTCGCTTGCAGCTCCTCAATGAAGTAACCGACGCCTCGCACGCCAAACTCACCGAAGTAACCTAAGTCCTTGCGAATTTGTGCGGAATTGAGATTGAACTGTTCGGCAAGCACCTGCGATGAAATAGTTTTGATCCCCGCCGCTGAGAGCGTATTCAAACAGCGCAGGTAAACGCTGAGCCGGTTAGTTGTGAGTTCCGAGATTTTCTCTGATTTCATTAAGGGCCTGTTGGTGGAAGTATATCCCTAATGCGAGATCAAGGGTAAGGGCATGACTTGTGAAGTGCGCCGGCAGAGTGTAGTGGCAACGACGCTTTGGATTCGCGATTCGCTCGACACATCCAAAGCGGTGTCGCACTGGGCTTGCCACCGCACTGCTCCAAAGGCTTGAGTGGCATCATCTAGGTCCCAGTCGGAAGCCGCGCGATCAACGTGCGTTGCTCAATCGCGGGAGCATCAACTACAATCGCGTGCGTTTAACGAGAATTGCCCGCATCGATTTTGTTTGTTCGTCAATGATTGCACATCTCTCCGGCACACTTCTTTCAAAACAGGCGACTTCGGTAATACTTGATGTCGCCGGCGTCGGCTATGAAGTCACGATTCCCATTTCGACTTTCTACGAATTGGAGGAGCCGGGCGCGAGTGTGCAGCTCCGCATCTACACGCACGTCCGCGAAGACGCGCTGCAACTCTATGGTTTCAAGACCGCTCGCGAACGCGAGCTCTTCTTGCGTCTAATCTCAGTCAGCGGGATCGGCCCGAAGCTGGGTATCACTTTGCTTTCGGGCATGAGCGCCGATGAGATGATCGCTTCGATCCGTACCAACAATCTAGCTCGGCTGACTTTGATTCCCGGGGTAGGAAGAAAGACTGCGGAGCGGCTGGTGATGGAGCTGCGGGACAAGGTCGCTTCGCTTTCGTCACCGCAGTTGGAAGAGGAGTTAGGCGCTCAGCCTGAAACGGCTGCTCCACCAACAGAGGATTCGGTACGCTCCGACGCGCTTTCGGCCCTACTGAATCTCGGTTATCAACGCAGCGCGGCTGAGAAAGCCGTCGCCCTCAGCGAAGGTGGCGATGTGTCTGTGGAGTCAATCCTGCGGCAAAGTCTTCGCAAACTCGCGAAAGGATGACCGCGCTGACCGTTTCGAGCGACTCTTTGCTTTAGTTCCACTTAAGCCTTACGATTCAAAACAGGCGAATATCCAAACATGTCAATAGAGCAACCAGCCCCAGTGCGTGACGAAGCTCCGAACGACGAAGAGCGACAGTTTGAACTGACCGTACGCCCAACACGGCTCGCTGAGTATATTGGGCAGCGTCAGGTCAAAGAGAACCTACGTGTTTACATGAAAGCCGCCCTGGGGCGCAAAGAGGCTCTCGACCACGTGCTGTTGACCGGACCCCCAGGTCTCGGCAAGACGACCCTCGCGAATATAATCGCGAACGAAATGGGAGCTGAGATGAAGTCGACCGCCGGACCTGCCATTGAAAAGGCTGGCGACATTGCTGCCCTCCTAACCAATCTGCAGGAAGGCGACGTGCTTTTCATCGACGAGATTCACCGTCTACTTCCTGCCCTCGAAGAGAAACTGTATCCGGCAATGGAGGACTACAACCTGGACTTACTCATCGGCCAGGGTGCCGGGGCCAGGTCCATCAAATTGGGATTGCCAAAGTTTACGCTCGTTGGGGCAACGACTCGCGCGGGCTTGATCACGGCTCCCTTACGCGGACGCTTTGGCATCGTATTTCATCTGGACTTCTACCCGCACGAGGACCTGGAAGTGATTTGCAAACGCTCTGCGGAGATTTTGGGAGTGGAGATCGACGAAGAGGGAGCCCACGAGATTGCCCGGCGGTCAAGAGGTACGCCGCGTATTGTCAACCGGTTACTTCGGCGCGTTCGCGACTACGCGGAGGTTGATTACGACGGCCGCATCACCAAAGACATCGCCCACGATGCGCTCAACCGCATGGAAGTAGACACCTTCGGTCTCGACGAAATGGACCGCAAGCTGCTCCTGACAATTATCGAGAAGTTTAACGGCGGGCCAGTTGGCTTGGGAACAATTTCGGCTTCCATTTACGAAGAGAAGGATTCGATCGAGGAAATTATTGAACCCTATCTAATTCAAATCGGCTTCCTTGACCGCACTCCCCGCGGGCGTATGGCAACCAGACGAGCTTACAATCATTTTGGCATTAGTCCTTCGACCACCCACAGACCCAGCCTGTTCGATTCTCACTGAAGATTTTGGTAGGGTGTTAAATCCATCGTTGAAGTAGCACCGCGATTTAGCTCACATGAGAAGACTTTCTTCGTTCTCGCGTCACTCGTTCGGCGTAGTAAATCGGGGGCCGTGGCGCTCAATCTTCAGTCACTCACTCCATCAATTTCACGAGAACGACTTATTTACTTCCGCCGCAGCGATGAGTTATTTCGGCTTGATGGCACTCTTCCCGGCGCTTTTGTTGCTGCTCGCGATAAGCAATCAGATCGCAGCAGCGGCGGACCTCCTTAATCGCGCGGTTGACGTTTATCCCGGGTCGCGAACCTTCTTACGCGAGACTATTCGCTCACTCAACGCAGTGGGTCCGGGCGTGATCATTACTTGTTTCATCGTTGTTCTGTGGGCCGGTTCCTGGGTGTTTGCAGTGATCGAACGCGCGTTAAACCGCGTCTGGAGAGCAACCTCCCGCACTTTCTGGCACGGTCGCGCAATAACCGTTGGCATGATCGGAATCGTCGGACTGCTGCTGGCCTTGTCAGTGTTGATAACTTCGGCCGTAGTTGGACTACGAGAAATAACCGGCAACCTTTCTCCCAGGCAGATGGCTAGTTATCCGATCCTCATTTCTGTCGGTAGTGTTTTGTGGCAAGGCATTTTTGCGGCGTTAAGCTACCTTGTCACAGTGGTTCTCTTCATCGTGGTCTATCGTTTCCTGCCCAGGGCGGAAGTGAGTTTGCGTGACACGCTGCCGGGCGCATTTTTCGCTGGTCTGTTGTGGGAGTTGGCGAAATACATATTTGCCTGGAGCGTGAATTACTTTCATTACGATCAGATTTACGGCTCTGTCGGAGCTGTGGTTGCGGTTCTAACCTGGAGCTATGTCTCAAGTTTGATCCTTTTGTTTGGCGCCCAGCTTACCGCAGTGTTCCATCGGGAGCACCCTCTCTACCCTGCTCCTGCTCCTGTTCCTGGTTCCACTCCGAAGTGAGCCCGCTGGTAGTAACTTTGCCCTATGCATATCTCGGAATTTGATTACGAACTCCCCGAGGAGCTAATCGCGCAACAGCCTCTGCCGCAACGCGACGCTTCGCGGATGCTGGTAGTGAACCGGGAAAAGAAAACCTGGGTTGATACCGACTTTGCGTCTTTGCCTGACTATGTTCGCGAAAACGACGTCCTGGTGATCAATAACACACGCGTCTTCCCAGCACGCTTAGTTGGTCAGCGCGATCCTTCTGGTGGTCGGGTGGAGGTTCTGTTAGTGCGTGAGCGCGGGCCGTCAGTCTGGGAAGCGCTGGTGAAGCCCGGGGCTAGATTGAGGCAAGGCGCACGCGTGAAGTTTGGTGATTCGCGATTGCGGGCCGATGTGCTTGATGCTCCCGGAAATGTCCTCCGCCAACTTCGCTTTGAGTACGAAGGTCCATGGGAAGCCGTTCTGGAAGAAGTAGGCGAAACTCCACTACCCCCTTATATCAGCCGCCCCACAGGCGTATCCATGGCAGATTGCGAGCGGTATCAAACGATCTTCGCGCGCCAAAAAGGCGCCATTGCCGCACCCACGGCTGGCCTGCACTTTACGCCACAAGTTTTTGACCGTTTGTTGACCCGCGGCGCTCAAGTTACCGAGATCACCCTTCATGTGGGCTACGGAACATTCGAGCCAGTGCGCGTAAATGACGTCGCTCAGCATCGCGTGGCCCCTGAAGAGTTTGAGCTTTGCGACAAGGCTGCGAGGACAATAAACGATGCGCGGGCGGGCGGAGGACGCGTCATAGCCGTGGGAACGACCACCGCTCGGGCGCTAGAGTCTTCGGTCAATGCCAGGGGACAGCTTGAACCTGCGCGAACTAAAGCGGACCTGACTATTGTACCGGGTTTCAAGTTTCGTATTATTGATGCGCTGCTGACCAATTTCCATCTCCCCCGGTCATCATTGCTCCTTCTGGTGTGCGCATTCGCGGGTCGCGATTTCGTGCTCCAGGCCTATCGTCACGCTGCATATCGGGGCTATCGCTTTTATAGTTACGGCGACTGCATGTTACTGATCTAGTGATTCTGAAAACGGTGGTGTTAGACTAAGGGCAGCAAACGACATTTCCCTAAGATGGCTGTACTTAAAAAATTTCGTACTCGATGGTGGATCCAGCCGGCGCAGCCAGATAGCTATCCTTCGCCTCAGTCGGAGCCGACTCTGGTCCCAACTGTGGGAATTAGGTACGACGTGGGACCCCTCACCATTTCGCAACTCGACGAATGCTGGCACCTTGACCAACGTTGCTTTGTGGACGGCGAAGCCTACAGCCGCGAAACGTTCGAATATCTCTTGACGGCACCCGAATCCGTTTCCTACCGCGCCGTAACGTCCGGCGGCGTAATGGTCGGATTTGTGATCGGACTTGTTGAACCCGACCACACGGGACACGTAACTACAGTCGGGGTGGCACCCGAGCATCGGCGTCGCCACTTAGGAAAGCGGCTTATGCTGCAGGTTGAGGAAGGTTTCCGCCGGCGGAATGTGCGGCTTGTGAGACTCGAAGTGCGGTCGTTAAACACTGCCGCCCAGAAGGTTTACGAGAACCTGGGCTATGCCGTCACACAGCGACTGCCTAAGTACTACTCAAATGGCGGGGACGGTCTGTTGATGCTGAAGTCGGTCGACTGAGGCTAGCTAGCTTACCCTTTACTCAGCTCTGTCAAAACTTGCCTGGCAACTGCCTTCAAGGTATCGAAAACACAGCCCCTGAAGAGGCCACACTTCGACAGCCAGTGCGGTAAGATCCTAAGCCGACCGATCACGCAGATGTGGATGCTCGCTCGTTCGCCTTCGTGCGAGAGGGTGGCGAGAACTTTTTCGCCAATCAGCCGAGCCATGCCTCCCGTCGCGGCGACGTTACCGGGCCCGAGTGAAACCAGACTGGTTGTGTCAAGACTCTTGGGTTCCGAGTTACCATCTTTCTCCCCCCTTCGCCCTGTGAGGCTATCTCCTGCCCATCCCTATCGACGAGGAAGTCCACCTTGGCCGAGGAGTCCATCCCCAGTCGAGCCGACAGCCTTGAGCTGATGGTACTGCTGTTCACAACACGATTGGAGGTCTGGCATTAATACAGCTTTCTTTGGGATACTACGAGCAAGCCGCGGGCCGGGTGCTGTTCTGCGTCGGGCTTTCTACCGCAAGGCATTGATGCCTAGGCGCTTTTCATGGGGCTCCTTCGAGCTAGACGGTGAAGGTGAAGACGCAGGAGTGCTTTGGGCAATCTAACATGGCCAACAATGACGTTTAAGTGTTTGTCTCTGTTGACCATACGAGAGTCGAACGGTTTGTCGCGTTGAGTTAATTGTGGCCGCAACTCCCCTTTTTACGTTGATTTACAAGGGAAACTATGTTAAGCTTCCGTCCGTCCTGCGGCCCTTCAAGCGCCACTTTGGCCTTTCAATTGGAACCTTCTGATGAGTAGCCACGTGACCAAAGGCATAAGACGATCGACATCGCGAACCCCAACGCGCCGGTCGTCACCAAAGTCTTCTGTCAAGGGGCGATCAATGCAGACAAAGTCTGTTGGGCCCAAGGCAAAAAGGGTAGCTGCCTCAAAACCAAGCCGTAAACTCTCCAAACCTGCAACATCTAGATCTGCAGCATCCAAAAGCCGAGCTAAGAAACCTTTAGCGAAGCGCACGCCAACTCCTTCGCAAAGGAAAACACCAAAAACTGCCAAGAGCATGACTGCGCGGTCGCCGCTAAAGTCCAAAGCGAGCGTAAATCGTCTGAAGAAAACAGTGGGCGCGGGAGTCAAAAAGACCCAGAAGCTCGCGGCCGTCCGTGCGCAACGACCCACCACTGTAACGCCACCACTCCGTCCCCAATCTACGGTTGACGAGGCTGCGGCGTTGATGGCTTTCGAACGCGCTCATCGAGAGTTTACACACGGCCGATTCGGCGAAGCACGCAACCAGTTTCGCGCGCTGCTGGACAAGTATTCGCAGGTTTCGGAGGTGGCAGCACGCGCCCGAACATATCTGGCCATTGCAGAGGCCCGTCTCCGTACTGAGAATATGCTTCCGCGCGATGCCGACTCTCTTTACGACCGCGGTGTCATTGAACTCAACCGCGGCGAGTATGTAGCCGCGCAAGAGATGTTTGAGCGGGCACTAAAGCGAGAACCCGAGGCAGCTCACATCCATTATGGGTTGGCGGCAACTCGGGCTCGTCTGGGCTCGGTGGATCTCGCGTTGCAGTCTCTTCAGCGGGCGCTGGATCTGCAGCCGAACCTCCGTGTTCGAGCACAGCACGATCAGGATCTGACCTCATTACGTAATGACCCAGACTTCGACAAGCTGGTCTTTCAACCGCGTCCTTAGTTTTCTCCCGCCTCAACTTCTTCGATAATTTTCACTGAGTGGTTTGAAAGCCTTCGTCTTTTAGGTATGATTCCAATTCATACGCGTACGCGTAGCTCAAGAGGGAGAACTGAGACTTGTATTTTTCACCCGACAAAAAGGGCGGTCTGAAAATCGTTGCTATAGGTGGAGGCACAGGGCTCTCAACCCTCCTGGCGGGTTTGAAGCAACGGGTAGACAAACATCACGACGATGGGGTTTGGATTGAGAACCTCGCGGCAATCGTCACCGTCTCTGACGACGGTGGAAGCTCCGGACGTTTGCGCGATGAGCTCCAGATGCTCCCCCCCGGTGACATTCGCAATTGCATGATCGCCCTCTCGGAAGATTCAACTCTGCTGTCTCGCTTGTTTCGCTATCGGTTTCGCGGCGACGGGGCCCTCGGCGGCCACAGTTTCGGCAATCTCTTTCTGGCGGCTCTAACGGAAATCACGGGAGACTTTGTCGAGGCCGTGAGGCTTTCCTCCGAGGTACTGGCCAGCAAGGGACACATCTATCCCGCGACAATTAATGACGTGCGCCTGGTGGCGGAACTGGAGGACGGCACTGTGGTTCGCGGCGAAACGCAGATTACGGCATCACGTTCCGGCATCAGGTCATTACGGCTGGAACCCGAACACTGTCTTCCCCTGCCAGAAGCGCTTGCGGCTATTCGAACAGCTGATGTCATTACGGTCGGTCCCGGCTCGCTTTACACCAGCATTCTGCCAAACCTCCTTGTAGCATGCGTAGGTCAGGCCATTGGAGATGCCCAGGCGACGAAGATCTTCATCTGCAACTTAATGACGCAACCTGGTGAAACGGACGGCTACACCGCGCGTCAGCATCTCGAAATGGTTAAGAAGCATGCTCCCGAGATTCACTTTGATTTCGTCATCGTAAACAGCCGACCCGTTAGCGAAGAACAGCAACGGCGGTACGCGGCCGAAGGTGCAAACCAGATCGGATTGGAAAAGGACGCCATTGACAAGGTCGTAAATGGCGATACTGAGGTTGTTCGCGCTGAGCTTCTGGCTGAGGGTGAAAAGGCGCGACACGATTCCGAGAGCTTGGCTAGCGTGGTCATCGCTTGCCGGCAACCAGCCGTCTCACAACCGGCTGTTTCTGCATAACTGAGAAAGAATCTCGCTTGAGTCCCCACGAACAACAGCGCCCCCTTGATGTGCTAATCCTTGCCGCCGGATTGGGAACTCGCATGAAGTCCCAAAAGGCGAAAGTGCTCCACGAGTTGGGCGGCCACCCGCTAATCGCACATGTTGCCCGCAAGGCACACGCGTTAGATCACCGGAAAATTTATGTAGTTGTTGGACATCAGGCGGCCGACGTCAGGGCGGCAGTTCGCCGGGAGTTCGGGAGTGATGCTGACGCAGCAGCGTTTGTCACACAAAAGCAGCAACGGGGTACGGGCGACGCGGTTATGTCAGCAGGCGAAGCGCTGAAAGATTCAAACTCGACCTTGCTTGTCTTATCCGGCGACGTCCCTCTGGTACGCGTTGAAACTCTGCAAAAGTTTGTTGACTATCATCGCGCCAGCGGTGCGGCGAGTTCGATTCTAAGCGTCAAGCTGGAGAACCCGACTGGCTATGGACGAATGGTGCGGGACGCGAGTGAGGGTTTCGCTCGAATCGTCGAGCAGAAAGATGCTACGCCGGAAGAGAGGCTCATTCGCGAGATCAATTCGGGCATTTATTGCTTCGAGACGACCAAGCTTTTCAGTGCCCTAAGTGAGGTTAAGCCGGCCAACCACCAAGGCGAATACTATTTGACAGACGTGCCTGCGATTCTTGCGGCCGGAGGCGAAAAGATTGCCATATATCTTCATCAAGACGCGCGCGAGGTCTCCGGCATCAATACCTGCGCCGACCTTGCCGAGTTCGAGAACTTGCTGCGACGCGGCACCATTCGCGGTCTGATGATCGAGGGTGTCACTTTCATCGATCCCTCTCACGCCTATGTCAGCGCCGAGGCGCAAATTGGTCACGACTGTGTGATTTATCCTGACGTGTTGATCGAAGGAGACACGGTGGTCGGGGACGGATGTGTGATCCGGTCCGGAAGCCGAATTACAAATTCAAAGATCGGCACCAACGTAGTTATCAAAGACCATTGCGTTATCGTGGATTCGGAGGTCGACTCAAACTGCACTGTCGGCCCGTTTGCCCACCTGCGCATGAGTACGCGATTGGAAGAGGGTTCGGCGATTGGCAATTTTGTCGAAGTCAAAAAGTCACGAGTGGGACGGGGTTCAAAGTCGATGCATCTTACGTATCTAGGCGATGCGACTATTGGTGAGCAAACAAATATCGGCGCCGGCACGATCACTTGCAACTACGACGGTAAAAACAAGCACGAAACGATCATCGAGGACAATGTTAAGATTGGTTCGGATACGCTGTTGGTCGCTCCGGTCACTGTGGGCAGTGGTTCGATGACTGCTGCGGGTTCTGTCGTAACCAAGGATGTCCCCCCCGATTCTCTTGTCGCTGGAGTTCCTGCGGTTGTGAAGAAGAAACTTAAGAACCGTGACAAGTAACAGGTGATAGGTGACAAGTTAACAACCCACTTCCCGAAAGTAGAATCAAGACATGCGGCCTCACGAAGACTTGATGTATGGAACAACGCGGTGGACTTTGTTACTGAAATCTATTTCCAAGTTTTTCCCTGCTGAAGAGAAATACGGCTGGGCCCTACAAATTCGGCGCCGGAGTCGGTCTTTCGCGTCACGTGAATTCCGAACAAACTAACCGATGAATCTTGTCACCGGTTACTTGTCACTTGGGAGAACCTATGTGCGGAATTGTCGGTTATGTTGGTAATAAACAGGTAGTGCCATTGATCATCGATGGCCTGCGCAAGCTCGAATATCGCGGCTATGATTCCGCGGGAATTGCGGTTGTCAATGAGAGCCAGAATCTTTCGATTCGCCGCGCCAAGGGTAAATTACGGAACCTCGAGGAAGCTATTCGGCTAAGTCCGCTGGACGGCACTTATGGAATTGGTCATACCCGCTGGGCTACTCACGGCCGTCCGACCGAAGAGAATGCTCATCCCCACCGCGACTGTACCGGCCGCG
>Ga0136617_10006920_pt1 | contig 10114 bp, 8 predicted proteins | sample AntDrymUQ3222106_2_FD_129672 | JGI IMG/M metagenome (GOLD analysis project Ga0136617, IMG submission 129672) | Polar desert sand microbial communities from Dry Valleys, Antarctica - metaG UQ322 (21.06) | ecosystem: Environmental > Terrestrial > Soil > Desert | place: Antarctica: Dry Valley... | reverse complement strand
GTCAAACCTACTTATTCTGTGAGTCAAACCTACCTATTTGCCTGTGGAAAACTATGATTTCAAGTACCGGAAAATGACTGGCGCGAGTCAAACCTACCTATTTTGGTGAGTCAAACCTACCGCTTTTGGATAATAAGTGTGAGTCAAACCTACCTATTTTGTTACTTCAAAATTGATTGATTGCTCGTTTTATATTTCGATATTTTTAATTTCCGCGATTCGTTTATTTGCGCGTGTTACTTCGCCAGCAAATGCTGGGTTAGGGATTAAAATAAATTTGGCATCGAGCAGTTTGTTGCGTTTTGAATTTTCTAAAACTTTTTCAATTTTATAGGAAAGCAATACGTCTTTCAGCTTCATTTCATCAAGCGCGATTTGCACGTCGCGTAGATTGTCTCTGAGGCGGTCGTATAATGTTAATCCCAAGTCGCGGATTATCGTCGAAAGTAGAATATGGTAGGGATTTGAGATGCTTGCCTGAATGTAGTGATGACTCATGCGCTTGTGAAGCTGGCGGGCAATGACGGTTTTATAGCTCATCACCTTTTCATAATTTATCTGCCGAAAAGTGCGGCTTTGGATGCTTTTGCTGACGAGCGCGTTGAAGCGCACAAAAGCGCGGGTTTTCTGTCCGGTTCCTTTCCAGCTTTCGCGGGTTTGCAAGCCTACCGTTTCAAAAAGATTGGAAACTAAAACGGCACTGCCGTCCTCCGATGTGACGGTAATGTTGGTCCGGGCACAAATTAAAAGCGCGTCTTTGATTTCCTGTTTGTTATAGCTGTGTCCGTTGCGTCTCAGTTCTTCCTGCAGTTGATAAAGACTAAAAGTTACGCCAGCGGCATCATCAAGAAAAACTCCTTGACCTTCCGCGATAAATTTTCGAAGTGCGTCTTCGACGAGTTCCTCGCGTTTTGACGGGTAGTAATAGCGTTCCATCCCGTCTTTGTCTTCAATGCTGGCAGGTCGTATTTTGACTTTGTATTTTTGTCCGCGGCATTCAAATTCTCGTTCTAACGCTCTCAAAAACTCTCCGCCGATGCGCTCGACTTTTCCCCAGTGGTATTTAGGAATAAAATCATAAAGCTCGATTGTGTTGGAAAGACCTCGCTCCTGCGGCAGTAGTAACTCAAAAAGCGTTAACTGCATTGGTCGGCTCTGGTCATAATCGTCCAAGTTCTTTGCGCCTTCAACTGCGGTTGATTGGTCTGTAGATAGTTCAACCTGAACTTTTTTTTTACGTTTAACCATGTTTGCCATACTATTATGTTACTTTGCTCAGTTGCTTTATTGTATCTGTTTTTTTTCGCCTCTTCCGGCGCTTTGCTCAATTTTTTATCGGTTCAATAATAACAGATTTTTTGGAGCGCAGATAAAAATGCGAAAGGTGTTGGAGAGTTATTTGACTCGGTTATTTAGCGTTTCTTCAATTTTAGTTGTTGTGAAGTTCAGAAAATCAGTTTTTCCTTAAAGTAGTCAAGCGAATGAAGATATGGGTTGTGTTAAAATTTACCGCGTATGATGACCACTTACGAGCGTTCCGACATCATCCATATCATGAAAATGAATCGCCTTGTGTTGAGCGATTCGGACACGGCGCAGATGGAATTCAGCGGTCAGGTCAAAGGCAGAAATTATCGGATAACAATTCTGGTCGTTGAAGATTTGCCGCAGATTTTTATTAAGCGAGACGGGGAAATAATATACAGCGAAACGATAAAAAGCATTGACGACTTGAAGATATTTCTGGAAGAACGCCTTTATAAATATCTGTAAGTGTAGCTTTTGTGTAGCCAAAACCATCACCTTTTAAGAATCATTGACCTTTTAAAGTCTTAAAGATCTCTCTGCCAACTGCCGTCAACCCGCCTCCGCCGATTAAACCGAGTCCTTCGGTAATTTTCCCCTGATAAATACAAAGCAGACCGATAGAGAAAACGCCTGCCGAACAGATAGTAAGAATCTACATCTTCAAAATTACAAGGCGCGACTAGGTTTCCATCTGCGTTTTATGAAGTCGGTGTCGATGTTCCTGTTCTTTCACATGCGAAAACTCTTTCGTCGGCACCGGGCATGAATCTTTGGTATTTTTCTACCCTTTCCGGTTCAACTAATTCATCCTCAAAGCTTGAAAACGTCCTATATATAGTTCTGAATGCGCACTTCTGACCTTGAGAGGGATGTTCGTAAGTGTTGATAAAAATAATTAAAGAACTTCAAAAAAACGCCTAACCTTTTATCGCTTTATTTAACCAAATAAGATTTATCCTATTGGTTGTTATCGGACGCAATTGGCGGTAAGGCAAGCTTTTAAGTAACTTTCTGCCTATAAATTACCAAACGATCTGACAATCTGAGACAGCAACCGCCAGATTTTTAGTTTAGTAGTTTTTCACAAAGTTTAATCACAAAAAATAAAAGCCGTGGCGATGGACAAAACCCGCACTTCGACTTACGGCAACGTGATTCCGTAAACAAGTCGAAGCCATGCAGCGAGAAGGCAAAACATCAATCGTCATCAGCAACAACGACAGCGTGGAAGCCGTGGTCGCCTCGATAGACGGGCGATTTCAACTATCAAAACCAATACCAAAATGGCAATCGCCACGAAACTTATCTTTATTATTTTGGCGATTCTTGGCGTAAGCAGTCTGGCATTGGCGATTTTCGCCGATGTCGGCGTAACCGTGCTGGCGGGAACTGCGTGTTAATTAATCAGAGTTAGATAAGTCACTTAATAGCCATTTGTATGAGAGGCGAGAAAACCACCTATGAAACATTAGTTTGAAAAGAGCGTGAAACATCAAAATTTCTCTTCTTTCTCGGATAGAGCGGTGAAAGCTGTTTCACTCTTAAATATGCGGAACAGATAATAATAAGACGGGAAAAGTAAAATCCCGCCCGCAGCTAACGCGCCGAGTAATAATTGCAAAGTGATGCGCGGGGCGGCGGCGGAAGCGATGGTGATGTCCGGTTCTATCAAGTATGGAAACTGCGCCGCCGCCCAGCCGAGCAAAATCAAGGTTGCCTGCGCTGCCGCGCAAATTCGCGCCAATTTATATTTTCTCGTCCATAGAGCGTAAAACGCGCCGATGGCGGCAATCGCGGTCGAAACGTGCAAAGCTAAAGCCCACGAAGTGTTGCTGATGCCCGCGCGAATCGTCGGCGCGTTTGTTTCAGCCAGCAGGAAAACAATTAACGCCAGCAAGCCGACAGCCGCGCCTGAGACGAGTGCGCGCCGACGGAAATCTTCCTGCAATTCGCGCTCTTTCGTTTCCAGAGTGAGATAAACCGCCGCCAGAAAAGCGAACAGCGCGAGCGCGAAAAATCCGACGGCAAACGGAAACGGCGCGAGCCACGATGCGAAAAAGCCGGTTGTCACCGCGCCGTCCCGAACGCGAATCGCGCCGGAGGAGATTGCGCCGACCGTGATTCCCAAAAGCACCGGCGTAAAAATGCTGGCAATCGAAAAGACGCGGCTCCAGCGCCGCTGCACGTTGTCGCGCTGAACGTCGTAAGTGCGAAACGTGAAAGCCGTGCCGCGCAGAATAATGCCGATGAGCAAAAGCGTCAGCGGAATGTGAAGCGCGGTTGAAATAGCCGCAACCGCGGGCGGAAACGCCGTGAAAAGAATGACGATGACGAGAATCAGCCAAACGTGATTGGCTTCCCAAACCGGTCCGATGGCTTCCGAGATTAGCTTGCGCTGTTGTTTGGCGCGGCTTCCGAAGGCGAACAAATCCCACACGCCGCCGCCGTAATCCGCGCCGCCGAGCAAGGCGTAGAAAACGAGCGAAGCGACCATTATGCCCGCGATAATCGTTTCAAGCGGCATCGCGCACCTCCCGTTCAATCGGCTTCGATTCAAAATCTTTCGGGCTTGACGCAACTTGTCTGAACAATAGCCAAGTCGTGATGATGGCGAGAAAAATATAAAGAATCGTGAAAGTAACGAACGGCACGACGAGTCCCGGCATCGGCGTAACCGCATCCGCCGTCCGCATTACGCCGTAAATAATCCACGGCTGCCTGCCGACTTCCGTCACCGTCCAGCCGGTTTCGATGGCGACGAAACCGAGCGGCGCGGCTAAAATTAACGCCCGCAGAAACCATTTTTCATCGAGCCATTTTCCCGCGCCTTTTTTTCGCGCTCGCCACCAGCGCCACGCGCCCCAAACGGCAATCGCCATCATCAACATTCCGCAGGCGACCATAATCTGAAACGCGAAATGCACGATGGCGACGGGCGGATGTTCGTCTTTCGGAAAATCGTTCAAGCCTTTGACGACGGCATTTGGATTGCCGTGCGCCAGAATGCTTAAAAGGTATGGAATTTCAATCGCGTAATTTGTTTTGCCGGTTTCCTCGTCGGGAATGCCGCCGATGCGAATCGGCGCACCCTTTTCTGTTTCAAATTGTCCCTCGAAAGCGGCGAGTTTTGCCGGTTGAGTGACGGCGACCGTCTTGGCGAGAATATCGCCGCTCAAAGGCTGAAGAATCGCCGCCGCGCCGCCAACCGCTAAAGCGATTGCCAATGCGCGGCGATGAAATAAATTCTGCCGGTCACGCAGCAGCATAAATGCGTGAATTCCGGCGACGGCAAATCCGGTCGCGGCATATGCGGCAAGCGTCATATGCAAAGTTTGCCCGAAAGCCGCCGGATTCATCATCGCGGCAATCGGGTCAATATCAACCATTTTGCCGTCAACCAATCTGAAACCCGTCGGCGCGTTCATCCACGCATTAGCAATGACGACGAAAATTCCCGAAGCCGCGCCGCTTGCCGCGACAACCGCGCCCGCGAAAATGTGCGCTTTCGGCGAAATGCGCTCCCAGCCGTAAAGATAAATGCCGAGAAAAATCGCTTCGGTGAAAAACGCGAAGCCTTCGAGCGAAAACGGCATCCCGATAATCGCGCCCGCATAACCCATAAATTTCGGAAACAGCAAACCCAATTCAAACGACAGCACCGTGCCGGAAACCGCGCCGACCGCGAACAGAATCGCCGTTCCTTTCGCCCAACGCTTGGCGAGCGTCAGATAAACTTCTTCTTTCGTTTTCAGCCAACGCCACTCGGCAATAATCATCAAAAGCGGCATCGCAATGCCGACGGCGGCGAAGATAATGTGAAAAGCCAGCGACATCGCCATTTGCGAGCGAGCCGCGAGAATGTCATTCATTGCTCAATAACCTCCGAACGCACTTCTTTTTTCGCCTCCCGTTCGCCTTTGACTTCGACTCGTCTGCCTAAGATGTCTTCGACGTAAATCATTTTCACCGCGACAAAGACGACGGCGACAACCGGGACGGCTAATAACAAACCGAGAAAACCGAACATCACGGCGAGCAGTAATTGCGAAGCGATGACCAATATCGGCGGCAAGGATACGGCGCGTTGCTGAATCAGCGGCGAAATTACAAAACCATCGAGATTTTGCACGACCAGATAGAGAATCAGCACATAGAGAGCCGTCGCCGGACCGAGCGACAAAGCAATCAGAACAGCCGGAACTCCGGCGATAAACGGTCCGATGTTCGGAATAAAAGTCAAAAGTCCGGCAATAACGGCGAGCGGAATCGCAAACGGAACGTCCAGAAACCACAACCCGAAAAAGGTCAGTGTACCGTTAATTGTCATCGAACCGGAAATGCCGAGCAAAAACCGGCGAAGCGTAAATTCCATCGTTTCGAGAATTTCCCGCGCCCGCTTTTCCCGGCTCTGCGGCACGAGTTTGATTATTCCTCCATTGTATAATTTCGGGTTGTAAGCGAAATACACGGCGGTTATCAAAACGATTAAAATGTTCACCACGACATCGAAAGCCGTCGAAGCGAATCCGGTGATGCGTCCGAAAACATTCGTTGATTGTCCGCCGACGAATTGCTGCGCCGTCGGCATTTGTTCGACGATGCGTCGCCCCAAAGGATATTGCGATATTTGCCGGCGCATCTGCTCAAAGGCAACCGGCAGTTGTTCGGATAATTCTTCAAACTGCCTCTGCATCGAATCGAACAAAAGCCACACGCCGAGCGCAATCAGCCCGATTATCAACAGCAAAACAACCGTCACCGACCAGGTCTCCGAAAGCAGCGTGTATTTGCTCAAAAGACCGCTCAAACTGCGTAGAAAAATCGCCAGCAAAAATCCGGCAAAGACGAGCAGGATAACTTCCGCGCCTTGCCACAGCAATCCTAAAATCAGCGCGGACAGCACGACCAGACCGATGACGATTAAAACCCGCCGGACAAAATTTTGGCGCGTCGGGCGAGAATTATCAATCGGTTCTTGCGGCTTTGGATTAGTTTCCGTAGTTTCCGTCATTTTACTTTTGCCTTCCTGTTTAAGTGCTGACCATCCGGCGAAATCTTGCCAGAAACAGCATAAAAATTCCGTAGGAAAAAAGACCGACCGCGACGAACCCGAGCAGCCACGCGCCGAAAGTTTGCCGCTCGACGACGCGCAGCGCGCCGCCGAAATCGCGCGTCTCTCCGGCATCGGAATACCACGCGGCGAAAACGAGAAAAATACCGATGATGCAAAAGATTACGCCGCGCGCCGCGAAACCGAATCTGCCGAAGCGCGTTCCCCATTTTTCCTGCGCTCCGCTCATTTCCCGAAAAAGCAGATTTTTCCGAAATTTTGTGGTGTAGGCTTGATAAAAAAAGTAAATTCCGGCAATTAATATACTCGCGCCGGCGAGCGCGACGAGCCATTGACCGAACGGTTGGGCAAGCAGCCACGCCGTCCAGCTTTTCGCCCAAATGCCACTCGTGCTTCTCGCTCCGAGAACGATTTTAACGGCGGAAAAAGCCAGTCCGAGATAAAGCAAACCGATACCGGCAAAGCCCCCGCGGATGGCGAATCCCTTCGCGTCCGAGCCTTTATCGTCCGTGTCCATCAACGCTTCGGTAAAACGCCAGAGCGCGTGGCAGAGCAGACCGATTGCCACGACGATGAGCAGAAATTGACCGAGCGGAAGCTCCACGATATATTGCAGTGCGCCGCGCGTTCCCACTCTCGCCCGCCGCGCACTGATTGCCGCCTGCGCCGCTAAAATCCCGATCAGAATATAGACCACGCCGATTGCCGCAAAACCCAAACGTCCGAGCCGGACGACCCACGGGCTGGCTTGACGCACTGCTTGTTTTACTTCATCTTTAGCCTGTCTGCCGGCAACTTGAACTTGTTTGCCAACCTCTTGCGCGTCCATTTTTTCGTCTCCGCCCGATGTATTGTAAATATCGTTTCTCAGTTATTTACTTTATCTTTTCAAACAACGGCGGATTTCCAAAACGCCGTTTGCGAAAAATGAAAAGGTCTCGTCTGTCATCATTTCGGAAAATAAACAAGAGCCGCAAAAAAGCGCCAAAGTTCAAAAGTAATTATTTTTCGGCGCTTCTGTCGGACGAGACGCTTTTGCAGAGACGGCAGCCGACCGAAGAAGACAGGAAAAATCCGTCGGCTGCCGTCATTCATCTTTCAGCCGTTCCGAAGCGGATAAACTGAAAGATAATCCGGCTTAAAATTTAAATTGCCGTTTTCTTTTCACCGCGCGGCGGCAATTTTTCATTGTTTCTACGCCTAACCGTTTCCGCGTCGCAAGGTGAAAACGGTTAATTCGGGACGGCAGTTAATTCTAATCGGAAAACTGCTGAAACCGATGCCGCGATTGACGTAAAGGCGATTTCCCGCCTGACCGAAATCGCTAATCCAGCCGTCGGCGTGAACTTTTTCGTTGACAAACAGCGACATCCACGACCAATCTTCGGTAAAAGGAATACGAATCTGCCCGCCGTGCGTGTGTCCGGCGAGCGCGAGCGGCGCGGCGTTCGCGGGAAACGCGGCGAACGAATCGGGTTCGTGCATAAAAATTATTCGCGGCGCATCTCCGGGAACTTGCGCTAAAGCGATTTCCGGTTTGGCGTTTCGCGGGTAACTCGAACCGATGCCGACGACGTAAAGATTCTGGCTTGCCGCGTTCGCCGCCGGATTATTCGGCGCGTTATTTTCGACGGGCAAAGCGAGCGCGGCAGCCGCGTTGTCAACTACGCGCACACCGGATGATTCGAGCGTCTGACGCACGGCGATTGCCAGCCGCTCGTTTTTCACCGAATCGGGATAGCCCATTCCGTAATCGTGATTGCCGAGAACGGCGTAAGTCGGAATGTTCGCCTGCACCAGCGGACCGAGAAGTGCGACGGCTTCATTGACTTCCGGCATAAAATTACGCACGTCTTCAAGTTCCACGTCTTCGCGCTTGTCTTCGTCCGTCGGCTTATAAACAAAATCGCCCGCGACAAACACGGCGGCGGGACGCTCGGCGATGATTCGGTTGACAATCTCTCTAACCGTATCTTCGTTGCCGAGCCACATCCCGACCTGAAAATCGGCAATCAGCGCGACGCGCTTTCCTTCCCACGCGGGCGGCAGATTAGGAATGACGGCGACTTCTTCTTTGTAATCAACGAGGCGCGGCTCGATGCCCACGCCCCAAATCAGCAGCAGTAGAATGACAACCGCCAAACCTAAAGCGATGCGTTTAACGTATTTCCAGATTGATGCCATTATTTATCCCTTTTGACTCGATGAAAATAATTTATTCATCTCTTTTAATAACCTGCACGGAATTGGCGACCAGCACGGCTTTGTCTCTGAATTCGGTTTCGATTTCAGGCGTTAAATCAAAACCCAAATCGCGCTCGATTTCGGCTATTACCAATCGCCGGACAGTTCCGGTAACGCGCACTTTGGCATCGGCATCGCCGAACTTCATTCCTGCCGGAATCACGTTTGCCGCGCCGACGACGAGCAAATCGTTATCTATGCCGCCGGTGAAAACCGAATCTTCGTCAAGCTCAAACGAATTCGCGCCGTAGGTTCGTTCGACCCAGCCGCTGACCGTCACCGTTTTGCCCGCATAATTGTTCATATTGCCGGTAATGTCTGCGATCTTCACATCGCCCGCCGTGTTCGCCGCCGGAGCGGTATTGGTCACCGTCCGGTTGGCGTTAGTCACAACAGCGGCGTTGTTGCTTCGCGCGTTGCCGACGTTTGCCACGTTCGCGTCGTTACAGCCGACGGCGAAGGTTAAAATTCCCAGACTAAAAATGAATGTCGCAATTGTAGTTTTTCTCACATTTGTTCCTCCAGTTTAATTTTAATCGGTTAAATTTTAAGCCCGTGCGCCATCCGACAAATTTACAGTCTGAATTTTCCGTGAAGACGGAAACAATATTGTTCGGCGGGTTAGCCCACGAGCTTAGATTCGTGCAAAACATCTTAACCAGCCGCGCTGCTTGAGCCTTTGCTCCGGTCGTCGGACAAATCTTCGACTTCGACATCGGTGCGGCGCACAGTGTCTTGAATCGTTTCGGTGCGTTCGACGACATCCTTGCTGATGACGATTTCTTCGACGACGCGAGCTTCTTTCGCCACGACCGGAACTTCTTCAATAACCGGAATTCTTATTTCGCCGTCTTTCATTTTATCCAGATCGCTCGCCGTGACCGCGCGATCAACCGGATTTCGTTCGATGTTAATTTTTTCTTCACGCAAATTAACCGATTTCTCGACCTGCTGTTCCTTAATACCGGTTTCAACGCGCACGCCGCCGCTTTCGACCGTGCGTTTGCCGACTTGCAGTTCCTCTTCAATCACCGGAATGACGACATCGCCCGTTTCGGTATTTCGCTGCTGCGTATTCGCCGCGGTTCGGGCGGTCGCCGCCGTGTTAGTCGTTGTTTGCGAGGCGTTGGAATAAACCTGCTCGCCGCCGCACGATTTGAATTTGCTTTCGATAAACGCCGCGTCTTCCGCCGTGCGCGGTGTCGCGCGCAGCACGATGCCGCCCGATTTGATGCCGGTTTCATACGCCGCCGCGTTTTCTTCCGGGATGCCCGAACCGACCAGCGCGCCGAGCAAACCGCCCGCCAGTCCGCCCGCGCCCGCGCCGACTAAAGCCGCGGCGAGCGGTCCGGCGACAATCAAGCCGATTCCCGGCAAAACGACGCTCGTTCCGATTGCCGCGATGCCGGCGATAATCGCCCCCAAAGTTCCGCCGATTGCCGCGCCCGTTCCCGTTCCTTCCATCGCTTTCGAGCCGAGTTCCGTATCGTC
>Ga0136617_10006919_pt1 | contig 10114 bp, 13 predicted proteins | sample AntDrymUQ3222106_2_FD_129672 | JGI IMG/M metagenome (GOLD analysis project Ga0136617, IMG submission 129672) | Polar desert sand microbial communities from Dry Valleys, Antarctica - metaG UQ322 (21.06) | ecosystem: Environmental > Terrestrial > Soil > Desert | place: Antarctica: Dry Valley... | reverse complement strand
GCCGACTGCTACCCGGTGGCGCTCTCGGACGGCGATCAGGCGGCGATGCTGCACTGCGGCTGGCGTCCATTGGCCGGCGGCATCGTCGAAAGGGCGGTGGGCCGCTTCGCGCGCCCACCGGCCGCTGTGGTGGGCCCGGGGATAGGCGGCTGCTGCTATGAGGTCGGCCCCGAGGTGCTCGAGCACTTCGCCGACGTCCCCGGGGCGGCCGACGGGCGCATGCTCGACCTGCGCCGGGTGATCGAGGCGAGACTCGAGGCCGCCGGGGTGACCGAGATCGGGCACCTCGATTGCTGCACAAGCTGCCACCCCGACCTGTACTTCTCCCATCGGCGCGACGACGCCCTGACCGGCCGCCAGGCAGGGCTATGCGTGCTGAACAGGTAAGGGAGAACGTCGAGCGCGTACGCGAGCAGATCGGCGCCGAGGTGGAGATCCTGGCCGCCGTCAAGTACGTGGAAGCCCACGACCTGCCCGTGCTGGCCGAGGCCGGCATCGAACTGGTGGGCGAGAACCGGGCGCAAGAGCTGCTGTCGAAGCAGGAGGCCCACGGCGACCTGTTCACCTGGGACTTCATAGGCGCCGTCCAGAGCCGCAAACTCAAGGAGATAGCGCCGAACGTGCGCCTCATTCACTCCATCTCGTCCGAGTCGGCCCTGCGACGCCTCGAGCGCAACCCCGCGCGGGAGGTGCTGATCCAGGTCAACGTGGCGGGCGAGGAGTCGAAGGAGGGCATCGATCCCGCCGAGCTGGCCGGTTACATCGAGCGCTGCCCGTCCCCCGTCAGCGGCCTGATGACGATGCCGCCCTTCGCCGAGCGCCCCGAAGACAGCCGCCGGCACTTCGCGCGCCTCGCCGAGCTGGCCGGCGAGCACGGCCTGCAGCAGCTTTCGATGGGAACGAGCCAGGACTACGAGGTGGCGGCGCAGGAGGGAGCCACCATCGTGCGCCTGGGCAGCGTGCTCTACGAGTAGCCCACGCGTTCGAGAAAGTCTCCGATGACTCCCGATAGGCGCGCCCCCTGCCACGCCAGTGGCGACTTGCCCTCGTCCTCGACCGCCAGCTCCGCCCGGGGTAGCCTGCGCTCGTAGTCGCGAGCAACAGCCAGCGGGTGCAGGGCGTCGATCTCGTCGCGCGAGGCCACGATCAGCACGGGTACGTCGAGCTCACCCAGGCGGTCGAGGCCTTCCCAGGCGCTCGAGCGCGGCAGCTCGCGCAGCGCCTGCGTGACGGCCTGGAGGTGCTGGTGGCGCTCCATCCGCTGGCGGATGGCCTGGCGGGTCACCTCCTCCCAGCCCTCGGGCAGGCCGGGAGGTAGCGCCTGCTCGACGAAGGCCTTCACGCCGCCGCGCTCGAGCTCGGCCGCCAGGTGCTCCCAGCGCTCTTCTCCTGTTGGCTGGCCGCTGTACGCGGGAGTGATCTGCACCAGCGCCGTCACCCGCTGCGGGTGATCCAGAGCGAAAGCCATGGCCGTGGCCGCGCCCATCGAACTTCCGACCAGCGCCATGCGCTCCACGTCGAGGTGCTCGAGGACTGCTTCGAGATCGCCGACCAGCTCGGCGTACCCGTAGGAGGGCGCGGGCGGGGAGGCGCCGTGGCCGCGGGCGTCGTAGGCGATCAGGCGATAGCCACGCTTGGCCAGGTGGCGTGAACCCTGCACGACGTTGCGCCGGGTGGCCGAGAGGCCGTGAAGGAGCACGATCGGCGGCCCCTCGCCGAGGGCCTCGCCGAGAAGGGTCACGCCGTTGCGCCGGACCTGAAACGTTGCCGGTTGCACGGCTTTACACTGTTAGCAAGGATTTTCCCGCTCCTGGGCGAAACCTTCCGCAGCATGGCGCTCCGCGACACATGGCACAAGACGCTGGTCTACTTCGGTCTCGCCGAGGAGGAGGACCCGCGCTACGAACCCGCGCGTGAGCCCGAGCCCGAAGCCGAGCTCGAGGACCGCTATCGCGAGCGGCCCAACGTGCGCCGCCTGCAACGCCGCCGCCGCGACGAGATCGACGACATCTTCGCCGACGACTCGCGCAGCTCGGGGCGCGAGACCCGGGTGCTGCGTCCCGTGGGCGGCAACGGCCGGGGTGGCGGGGGAGGGGACATCCAGGTCCACCTCGTCGTGCCCCGAAGCTTCAACGACGCCCAGCAGATCGCCGATCAGTTCAAAGACTCGATCCCGGTGATCCTCAACCTGCAGGGCACCGACACCGACCTCTCGAAACGCCTGATCGACTTCGCGTCCGGCCTGACCTACGCCCTCGACGGCGGGATGCAGCGGATCGCCGACAAGGTGTTCCTGCTCTCGCCCCGCAATGTCGAGGTGTCGGCCGAGGAGCGCGCGCGGCTGATCGAAAAGGGCTTCTTCAACCAGTCGTAGGACGCAGGCACCCGGCTCGGCCGGGTGCGCAGCGGCCGACTTCTTGACGGCGAGTAGGCTTTCGGCGCGAATGAAGCTCGGGTTCATCGGGGCGGGGAACATGGCGTCAGCGCTGGCGCGCGGCATCGGCGAGCCGGCTCTGGTCGCCGACATCGACGTGGGCAAGGCCCGCGAGCTGGCGGCCGAGTTGGGCGGGGAAGCGGTGGGGTCCAACGCCGAGCTGGCCGAGCGCGCCGATGCCGTCGTCCTCTGCCACAAGCCCAAGCAGCTCGAGGAGGTGGCCGGGGAAGTGGCCGGTGGGGCCGAGGCGATCGTTTCGATCCTCGCGGCGGTGACCACGGCACGCCTCGAGGACGTCTACTCCGGCACGCCGGTCTACCGCTTCATCCCCAACCTCCCCGCCGAGGTACGCAAGGGGGTGCTCTGCTACGTGCCCGGATCTACCGCCGCCGAGGGGCCCGAGACCGAGGTCCTCGAGCTGTTCGGCCGCGCCGGAGCCGTTATCGCGCTCGACTCAGAGCCCCTGCTCGAGCCCGCCATGGCCCTGATGAGCTGCGGCCCGGCCTTCATGGCGCTCGTGGCCGAGTCGTTTGCCGACGCCGGCGCCGCCCACGGCCTCGACCGCGACGATGCCGTGCGCATGACGGTGGAGACCATGGCCGGTACGGCGGCCTACCTCAGCGCGCACGGCTACGACACCGAGACGATCCGCACGCGCGTGGCCACACCGGGCGGGACCACCGAGCAGGGCCTGATCTGCCTGGAGCAGCGCGGCCTGCGTGACGTCTGCCGCGCGGCGGTCGACGCCGTGGTGGAGGCCACGAAGCGATGAGCCTGTGGCTGGCCGTGTCCCGCGGCGACATCGCCGACTACGTCAGGACGCTGGCGCTCGTGTACCTCGTGTTGATCTTCATCCGGATCATCCTGAGCTGGATCCCGCGCATCCCCTACAACCGCTTCCTCAACGGCTTTCTGAAGTTCGTGACCGACGTGACCGACCCCTACCTCAACCTGTTCCGGCGCATCCTTCCGCCCGTGCGCCTGGGGCCGGGGGCGCTCGACCTGAGCCCGATCGTGGCCACCTTCGTGCTCATCATCGTGAGCAGCATCGTCGAGGGCCTGATTCGGTAGTGAAGACCGCGGGCCCGGCCGCGGCTCTCGTGACCGCGGGGGCGGTGGTGGCGGTCGATCAGGCCACCAAACAGGTGGCCGACCGCAACATCCTGCGCGGCGACTCGGAAGGCGTCTTTCCCGGGCTGAGCTTCGTCAATGCGCGCAACTCCGGCGTGGCCTTCGGGGCGCTCGAGGGGGGCGGGTGGATCCTGACGATCCTGATCGCCCTCTCGCTCGCCCTGCTGCTGGGCTACTTCGCCCTGCACCGCCACCAGCCGTGGCTGTGGCTCCCCGTTGGCCTCCTGTTGGGCGGCGCGCTGGGAAACCTCGCCGACCGGGCCCGCGAAGGGGCCGTGATCGACTTCATCGACCCCGTGGCCTGGCCCGCCTTCAACGTGGCCGACGCGTGCATCGTCGTAGGGGTGTTCCTGCTGCTCTACGTGGTGGAGAGGAGGCCGCGACGCAGCCGCTTCGCCTGACTGCGGGCGAAGCGGACGCCGGCCTGCGCCTCGACGCCTTCTTGACGGCACGCGGTGCCGTGCCCTCGCGCGCGGCCGGGCAGCGGCTGATCGCGAGCGGCGCTGTGTCGGTGGACGGCCGTGTCCGGCCCAAGAATCACCGCATGGGAGGGGGGGAGAGCGTGAGCGTGGAGCCGCCGGACGGGCAGGCCGCGCAGGACGCGCCACCCGACGCCGCATTCGAGGTCGTCTTCGAGGACGAGCACGTGATGGTGGTCGACAAGCCCGCCGGCCTGGTGACCCATCCGGCGCCCGGGCACGAGGGCGCCACTCTGGCCGAGGCTCTGCGGGGCCGGGCGGCGGGGGGCAGCGATCCCGTACGGGCGGGCATCGTGCACCGCCTCGACCGCGACACCTCCGGGCTGCTGGTGGTGGCCAAGAGCGAGGCGGCCTACGCGGCGCTCCGGAAGCAGATGAAGGCTCGTGAGGTGCGGCGCGAGTACCTGGCGCTCGTCTCGGGTCAGCCCGACGCTGAAAGCGGGACCATCGACGCCGCCATCGGCCGCGACCGTGCCCAGCGCACGCTGGTGTCGACACGCAGCGACCGCCCGCGCGCCGCGGTCACCCACTTCGGTGTGCTGGAGCGCCTGCCACGCACCGCGTTGCTGGAGGTCCGCCTCGAGACGGGCCGCACCCACCAGATTCGCGCGCACCTGGCGGCGATCGACCATCCGGTGTGCGGGGACGCTCAGTACGGAGGGCGCGCATGCGGCCGGCGGCTCGGCCTGGAGCGTCAATTTCTGCACGCCCGTGGGCTCATGTTTAGCCATCCGAACACCCGGGAACTGCTCGCTTGCGAGTCCAAACCACCCGCCGACCTGCGTCGAGCACTCGATGCGGCCAGGCGGGAGCCAGTCTCCGAAGGGCCAGACGGGGACTGAAATATGAGCGGGGCGCCTTCCGGGGCGCCTCGTTTCTTTCGTAAAGAGCGTGGGCGGCTATCCTTCTTCGCCGACCAGTCATCTATCCCGTCGCCTCATAGGCGCTGCGGCCCTGCCCGGGCATTTCGCTCGGGTCCGCAGTCCGGCCGGCGGGCATCGGAACACAAAAAATTCAAGGGAGTGACTCTTTGGCCACCGAGATCGGTATCAGGGAGCTGCTGGAGGCCGGGGTGCATTTCGGCCACCAGACGCGCCGCTGGAATCCCAAGATGCGCCGCTTCATCTTCGGCGAGCGCGGCGGGATCCACATCATCGACCTGCAGAACACCGAGCGCCTCCTGCACATCGCCCAGGAGTTCGTGGGCGAACTTGCCGGCCGCGGCGGGACCATCCTGTTCGTCGGCACCAAGAAGCAGGCACGCGACACGATTCGCGAAGGCGCCGAGGCGTGCGGGATGCCCTACGTCAACCAGCGTTGGCTGGGCGGCCTGCTCACCAATTTCCAGACCATCAACAAACGGATCAAGCGCCTGCACGAGCTGCGCGAATGGACCGAGACAGGCTCGATGGACCTGCTGCCGGTGCGCGAGCGCATCGGGGCCATACACGAGCGCGACAAGCTCGAGACCAACCTGGGTGGCGTGGCCGACATGCAGCGCCCGCCCGACGCCATGTTCGTGGTCGACATGAAGACCGAGACGATCGGGGTGCGCGAGGCGGTGCGCCTCAAGATCCCGATCATCGGTCTGGTCGACACCAACTGCGACCCCGACCCGGTGGACTTCGTGATTCCGGGCAACGACGACGCCATCCGCTCCTGCCGGCTGATCATCCAGGGCATCTCCGACGTGGTGTCCGACCGCTCGGCGCGCTTTCGCGCCGAGGAGGAGGCAGCTCGCCGCGAGCGCGAGGAAGCCGAGCGCCGTGAGACCGAGGAGCGGGCCCTGCGCGAGCAAGAGGACCGCGAGCGCCAGGAGGCCGAAGAACGGGCCCGCCGCGAATCGGAGGAGGCCGGCTTCGCACCCGACGAGCCCGCCACCCCGAGCGGTACCCGCGCGGAGGCCGCCACCGCCGCCGGCCCCGCAGCCCCGCGCGAGCGGCGCACCTTCGACCCTGACGAGGAGTGATGAGCAGCACCGTGGAGATAACCGCCAAGGACGTGAAGGCCCTGCGCGAGCGCACGGGCGCCGGAATGATGGATTGCAAGGCCGCCCTGCAGGAGGCCGGCGGTGACGCCGACAAGGCCATCGAGATCCTGCGTGTGAAGGGGCAGGCGTCGGCCGCAAAGCGCGGTGGGCGCACAGCGAGCGAGGGTGTGGTCACCAGCTACATCCACGCCGGCGGCAAGATCGGCGTGCTGGTCGAGGTCAACTGCGAGACCGATTTCGTGGCTCGCAACAACGAGTTCCAGGAGTTCGCCCGCGAGGTGGCGCTGCACGCGGCAGCGGCCAGCCCGCTGTTCGTGTCCGAGGACGACGTGTCCCAGGAGGCCAAGGAGGCGGAGCTGCGCGTGTTTCGCGAGCAGGCGGCCGCCGAGGGCAAGCCCGAGAACGTGCAGGAGAAGATCGTCGAAGGCCGCTTGCGCAAGTGGCTTGACGAGGTTGTTCTGCTCCGCCAGACGCACGTGAACGAGGACAAGCACTCCGGCAAGACGCTCGAGGAGCTGCGCACCGAGATCTCGGCGGGCACGGGGGAGAACGTCGTCGTCCGGCGTGTCGCGAGGTTCGGGGTCGGCGAAGGGTGACTCCTGAGGGCCCGAAGCAGCCGGCTGAGCCGGCTGCGCAGGGAGCGGCATTCAAGCGGGTTTTGCTGAAGCTGTCGGGCGAGGCGCTCATGGGTGACCTCGAGTACGGAGCGGATCCCGGGCGCATCGCCGCGATAGCCGAACAGGTCAAGACGGTGACCGACCGCGGCGTGGAGATGGCGATCGTGGTCGGCGGCGGCAACATCTATCGTGGCCTGTCGGGCGCCGCGGCGGGCATGGACCGCGCCACCGGCGACTACATGGGGATGCTCGCCACGGTCCTCAATGCGCTTGCGCTGCAGGACGCGCTCGAAAAGCAGGGCGCCCACACCCGGGTGCAGTCGGCCATCACCATCTCAGAGGTGGCTGAGCCCTACATCCGGCGGCGCGCGATGCGCCACCTCGAGAAGGGGCGGATCGTGATCTTCGCCGCCGGCACGGGAAACCCGTTCTTCACCACCGACACGGCCGCGGCGCTGCGCGCGCTCGAGATCCACGCCGAGGCCATTCTCATGGCCAAGAACGGCGTGAAGGGCGTCTACACGGCCGACCCTCGGACCGACCCCGACGCGCAGTTCATCGCCGAGATCAGCCACCATCAGGCAATCGAGCAGCGACTGACCGTGATGGACTCCACGGCGCTGTCGCTGTGCATGGACAACGGCCTGCCGATCCACGTGTTCAACATGGACGACGAGGGCAACATCGACCGGATAGTGTGCGGCGAGCGCGTGGGAACGGTGGTGAGCAGCGGATGACCGGAGAGGTGCTGAAGGACTTCCTCGACGAGGCGAGCGCCCGCATGCAGAAGTCGGTGGAGTCCACCCGGGCCGAGTTCACGAGCGTCCGTACCGGCCGCGCCTCTCCGCACCTGCTCGATCGCATCGAGGTGGACTACTACGGCACGACCACGCCGCTGCGCCAGCTCTCGCAGATCTCCGCCACCGAGGCGCGCCTGCTCACGATCACCCCGTACGACAAGAACTCGATCAAGCAGATCGAGAAGTCGATACTCGAGTCCGACGTGGGCCTGACGCCCTCCAACGACGGCCAGGTGATCCGCCTGCAGATCCCCGACCTCACCGAAGAGCGCCGCCGCGAGCTGGTCAAGGTGGTGCACGGGATCGCCGAAGGGGGACGCGTGGCGGTGCGCAACATCCGCCGCGACGTGATGCACGACCTGCGCGAGCTCAAGGCCGAGGGGGAGGTCGGCTCAGACGATGAGCACCGAGCCGAGTCCGAGCTGCAGAAGCTGACCGACTCCCACATCGGCGAGATCGACACGGCGGTCGCGGGCAAGGAAGAAGAGATACTCGAGGTCTGATGGGGGCCGAGGAGGCTCGGCCCCGTTACGTAGCGATCATCACCGACGGCAACGGCCGTTGGGCGCGCGAGCGCGGGCTGCCCGTGCTGGCCGGCCACCAGGCGGGAGCCGACACGGTCAAGGCCCGCCTGCGCGACGCAGCCGACTTGGGCGTACGCGAGCTGACCGTCTACTCGTTCTCCACGGAGAACTGGACGAGGCCCCAGGCCGAGGTTGAGGGCTTGATGGCCATGTTCGCCGAGCGCATCGACCGTGAGACCCCCGAGCTGCACGAAGAGGGGGTGCGCATGCGCTTCATCGGGCGCCGCGAGGGCCTGAACGTGGACCTGATGCGCCGAATGGACTGGGCCGAGGAGAAGACGGCCGCCAACACCCGCATCACCCTCTATGTGGCCTTCAACTACGGCGGCCGGGCGGAGATCGTCGATGCGGCGCGGAACTTCACCGGCGACACGGAGGAGGACTTCCGCCGCCACCTATACGCCCCCGACATGCACGATCCCGACCTTCTCATCCGCACGAGCGGCGAGCTGAGGATCTCCAACTACCTGCTCTGGCAGCTGGCCTACGCCGAGTTCGTGTTCCGTGACGAGCTCTGGCCCGACTTCTCTCGAGACGCCTTCGAGGCCTCGCTCGCCGAGTACCGCGAGCGGGCGCGCCGGTTCGGAGCCCGCTGAGCGTGTCGGCAGTGCGCGATCCGCGACGCGGCGATCCCCCGCCGCCCGAGGCCCCGCCCAGGCACGGCAAGTCCGACCTGCCCGCTCGGGTGGCAGTGGCCATACCGGCGGGGCTGTTCGCCATCTTCATCGTCTGGCGCGGGGGAGAGGTCTTCGCGCTCGGCCTGGTGGTACTGGGGGTGGTCGCGCTCGGCGAGCTCTACACGCTCATGGGACGGGTGCGCCCCCCCGCGCTGGCCGGGTTCCTGACTCTTGCCGCGCTGCTGGTGGCCGCGCTCTACGGCGAGCCTCGTCACGTGGTGATGGTGCTGGTGGCCGCCTTTCCGCTGACGTTCTTCCTGTCCCTGCTGCGCCCGCGGCGCGAGCACGTCTCGTGGGCCATCGCGGTAGCGATGTTCGGAAGCCTGTGGATCGGGCTGGCGATGGTCCACGTGATCTGGCTGCGCGGGCTCGAGATCACCGAGGGCGGCCAGGAGATCGTGACGGGCATGGGGCTCGTGTTCGACGTGCTGATCGCCACCTTCGTCGGCGACACCTTCGCCTACCTGGCCGGCCGCTCCTACGGACGTACCAAGATCGCGCCGCTCATATCCCCCAACAAGACGCTCGAGGGCCTCGCGGGCGGCGTCGTCGGGGGAACGTTCACCTTCTGGCTGTGCGGCCTCTACCAGGACTGGCTGACCGGCTGGCATGCGCTGCTGATCGGCTTTCTCGTTGCACTGGCCGCTCCGGTGGGAGACCTGTTCGAGTCAATGATCAAGCGCGATCTCGAGGTCAAGGACACCAGCCGCTTCTTTGGAGCGCACGGGGGCGTGCTGGACCGCCTGGACGCGGTGTTCTTCACTGTCGTGGTGGGGTACTACGCGGCGGTGGCGCTGGGCTACGGCTAGGACGCCATCCGCTCAAGCCGCCGACTCCGGCGGCCGATGTTGAACCCATGGAGCCCGCACGGGTTATCACGGCTGCTTTTGGACGTCCGCCGGGAGGCGAGAGCGAGGCGCTCCTGCGCGTGGCCGCCGCCGCCGCGGGCACCCACGAGCTCGAAGAGGTTCTGGAGGTGGCCGCCGAGGAGGCACGGGCGGCCGTGAACGCGTCGTCGCTGTCAGTGAGCCGTTGGGAGCAGGAGCGCGGCGTGCTACGGACCATCATCAACGTCGGCGACTTGGGCCCTGGCCAGGAGCGCTACCCCGCCGACGAGGTCCAGGCACTGAGCAGCGACCCCGTTACTCAGGCTTTGCTGGTAGACGGGGTTCCCTTCTTCAATGCCGTAGACGATCCGAACGCCCCCACCTGGTCGGTCGCGCTGCTCAAGCGGCTGGGCAAGGAATCCAACGTCGGCGTGCCAATCACCGTGGAGGATGAGGTGTGGGGCGAGGTCTACGCGACAACCGCACCCGGCAGGCCGCGCTTTCGCGGCGAGGACGTGCGCTTTCTCGAGGCCGTGGCAGGCCAGCTGGCGCTCGCCATCAGCCGGGCCGAGCTC
>Ga0136617_10006918_pt1 | contig 10114 bp, 12 predicted proteins | sample AntDrymUQ3222106_2_FD_129672 | JGI IMG/M metagenome (GOLD analysis project Ga0136617, IMG submission 129672) | Polar desert sand microbial communities from Dry Valleys, Antarctica - metaG UQ322 (21.06) | ecosystem: Environmental > Terrestrial > Soil > Desert | place: Antarctica: Dry Valley... | reverse complement strand
GCCCTCAAGCTCAAGGAGATCTCCTACGCCCGGGCCGAGGCCTACCCGGCGGGGGAGATGAAGCACGGGCCCATCGCCCTCATCGAGCCGGGCACGGTGGTCGTGGCGGTGGCCACCCACGGCCGCCTGCAGTCGAAGATCATGGCCAACGTGGAGGAGGTCAAGGCCCGGGGGGCGACGGTGATCGTGGTCGCCCACGAGGGCGACCGGGTGACCTCCGCCGCCGACGCGGTGCTGGAGGTGCCCCGGGTGCCGGTGGGCGCCGAGCTGTTCTCGCCCATCGTCGACGTGGTCGCCCTCCAGCTTTTCGCCTACGCGGTGGCCAAGGCCCGGGGCTGGGACGTCGACCAGCCCCGCAACCTGGCCAAGACGGTGACGGTCGAGTGACCGCCACCCCGGCCCGAGAGCGAACTGGTGACGCTTCGCCCGGCCCGGACCGGGCCAGGTGTCACCAGTTCGGTCGGGGCCGCAGGGCGGCGGCGTGATCGGCGTCGGGATCGACGCGGTCGAGGTCGACCGCTTCCGGGAGGTGCTGGCCCGGCGGCCGAGGCTGGCCGACCGGGTGTTCACCGCCGGGGAGCGCTCCTACGCGGCGCGCGCCAACGACCCCGTTCCCCGGCTGGCGGCCCGGTTCGCGGCCAAGGAGGCGGTGATGAAGGCCCTGGGCGTCGGCCTGGGGGCATTCGGGTTTCACGACGTGGATGTGGTCTCCGCCCCCTCGGGCGCCCCTTCGCTCGTCCTGTCGGGGCGGGCCGCGGCCCTGGCCGCCGACCAGGGGGTCGTCGACTGGCGGCTGTCGCTCACCCACACGTCGCGGAGCGCGATGGCGATCGCCGTGGCCCTGTGATCCCGTGACCTGTGATCCCGTGACCTGTGATCCCGTGACCCGGTGATCCCGGTGGTCACGCCGTCGGAGATGGCGGAGATCGACCGGGACGCGCCGGAAGGGGTCGAGGTGCTGGTGGCCCGGGCCGGCGAGGCGGTGGCGGCGGCCGCGGTGGACATGATGGGCGGCACCTACGGACGGCGGGTGCTGGTGGTGGCCGGCAAGGGGAACAACGGCGCCGACGGCCGGTACGCGGCGGCCCGCCTGGCCCGGCGGGGCGTGCGGGTGGAGGTCGTCGACGCCGCCGACCCTCCCGACCGGTTGCCCGACAACCTCGACCTGGTCGTGGACGCGGCCTACGGCACCGGCTTCCGGGGCGAGTACCAGGCGCCCGACCCGCACGGCGTGCCCGTCCTCGCGGTCGACATCGCGTCGGGCGTCGATGGGCTCACCGGCGGGGCCGGTCCGGGGGCCGTCCGGGCCGACCGCACCGTCACCTTCGCCGCCCTCAAGCCCGGCCTCCTCATCGGCCCCGGACGGGAGCTGGCCGGTCGGATCGACGTCGTCGACATCGGCCTCGACATGTCCGGGGCCGCCATCCACGTGGTCGAGTGGGAGGACGTCGACGGGTGGGTCGTCCGCCGCCTGCCCGACACCCACAAGTGGAGGACGGCCGTCTGGGTGGTCGCCGGGTCGCCGGGGATGACGGGCGCCGCCCACCTGGCCGCCCGGGCCGCCATGCGGGCCGGTGCGGGCATGGTCGGCCTGGGGATCCCCGGTGTCGCCCCCGCCCCGCCCTTCCTGGAGATCGTGGGCCGGTCCCTCCCGGGCGAGGGGTGGGATGCCGACGTCGTCGCCGACCTGCCCCGAGCCCGGGCCCTGGTGGTCGGTCCGGGGCTCGGACGCGAGGTTGCCACCGTCGACGCGGTCCGCCGGCTGGTGGCGGTGGCAACGCCACCCCTCGTCGTAGACGCCGACGGGCTGTACGCCCTCGGGAGCGCGGAGGAGGCCGCCGCCGTCGCCGGGGGCCGAGGCGCGCCCACCGTCCTCACCCCTCACGACGGGGAGTACGAGCGGCTGGCCGGACATCGCCCCGGCCCCGACCGGATCGCCGCTGCCCGCGACCTGGCCGCCCGCACCCGGTGCACGGTGCTGCTGAAGGGCTCGACAACCGTCGTGGCCGACCCCTCGGGGGCCGTGCTGGTGTCGACCGAGGGCGACGAGCGTCTCGCCACCGCCGGCACCGGCGACGTGCTGGCCGGGGTGGTGGGGGCCTACCTGGCCCAGGGACTCGAGGGGCTGCAGGCGGCGGCCGGCGCCGCCTTCGTCCACGGCCGGGCCGGGCACCTAGGCTGGCGTCACGGCCTGGTGGCCGGCGACCTGCTCGAGCTCCTGCCGGCCGTCCTCGACCGCCACTGACGCCCGCCGCGCCGATCTCGGAGGTTCTATGCCCCGCTCGTTTCTCGTCCGCCAGGTGATGACCACCGACGTGCTCAGCTTCCGGCCCGGCGATCCGATCGAGGACGCGGCCCGGGCCCTGTCGGCCCGCAACATCGGTGGCGCGCCGGTCGTCGACGACGACGGCCGGGTGGTCGGCCTGCTGGAGGACGACGACCTGATCGTCCAGGACAGCCGCCTCCATTTCCCCACGGTGATCTCCGTGCTCGGGGCCTACATCGAGCTGCCGTCGTCGGTGGCCCACTTCGAGGCCGACCTGCGCAAGGCGGTGGGGGCGACGGTGGGCGACGTCATGGATGCCGATCCCGCCGTGTGTGGGCCCGACGACACCTTGGAGCAGGTGGCCACGCTCATGCACGAGAACGAGATCTCCCGGCTGCCGGTGGTGTCCGGAGGCCGCCTGGTGGGCATCGTGTCGCGCGGTGATCTCGTCCGGGCCATCGTCAGCGACCCCGAGAGCTGACCGGTGACCCCGTCAGCGACCCCGAGAGCTGACCGGTGACGCGGTCGGCGAGACCGGGGGCTGACCGGGCGATGCCGGCGACCGCCGGGGACTGACGGCGTGCCGCACCGCCCGTCGTGGGCCGAGGTCGATCTGGGAGCCGTCCGCCACAACGTCGGTGTCCTCGCCGGGCTGGCCGCGCCGGCTCGGGTGTGCGCCGTGGTCAAGGCGTCCGCCTACGGGCACGGCGCGGTGGAGGTGGCCCGAGCCGCCATCGAGGGAGGGGCGTCGTGGCTGGCGGTGGCGCTGGTGGAGGAGGGGGCCGAGCTGCGGGATGCGGGGATCGAGGTGCCCGTCCTCCTGCTCTCCGAGCCACCGGCATCGGCCATGGTCGACGTGGTGGGCCTGAGGCTCACGCCCACCATCTACACCGGAGGGGGGTTGGAGGCCGCCGCCGCGGCGGCCGCCGCGGGCCGGGATCCGTTGCCCGTGCACATCAAGGTCGACACCGGCATGCACCGGGTGGGCGCGTCGACCGCCGGAGCGATCACGCTCGCCCTCGACGTCGAGGCCCGGCCCGAGCTCGTCCTCGAGGGGTTGTGGACCCACTTCGCGGTGGCCGACGATCCCGACGACCCCTTTACCGCGGTGCAGGCCGGCCGCTTGGCCGGTGTGCTCGACGAGCTGGTGGCGCGGGGGGTGCGGCCGCCGCTGGCCCACGCCTGCAACTCGGCCGGCGCCCTGGCCCATCCCGCCGCCCACCACGACCTGGTGCGGTGCGGGCTGGCGGTCTACGGCGTGGCTCCCAGCCCGGCCCTGGTCGACCGGGCCGCGACCTGCGGACTGCGCCCGGCGTTGGCGCTCGTGTCCCGGGTCTCCCTGGTGAAGGACGTGGCCGCCGGCGAGGGCGTGTCGTACGGCCTGTGCTTCCGGGCCGAGCGCCCGACAGTTGTCGCCACCGTGCCCGTCGGTTACGCCGACGGCGTCCCATGGCGGCTCGCGGGGGCGGGCGGCGAGGTACTCGTCGGCGGGCGCCGCCGGGCCATCGCCGGCGCCGTCACCATGGACCAGATCATGGTCGACTGCGGTGACGACAGGTCGGTGGCGGTGGGCGACGAGGTCGTCCTCCTCGGCCGCCAGGGCGACGAGGAGATCGGGGCCTGGGAGTGGGCCGACAGGGTCGGCACCATCGCCTACGAGGTGCTGAGCCGGATCGGACCCCGGGTGCCCCGCGTCTACCGCTGAGGCGCGGCCGGCGGCACTGCCGGACGGTCAGGTCGGGGCGCCCGCTCCGGGCGGCTGGCAGACCGGGTGTCCCCGTCGAGCAGCTCCCGGATGCCCCCCAGCGCGCCGAGCACGGCCGACGACTCGGTGGGCAGGAAGATCTTGGTGGCCCGCCCGTCGGCCATGACCTGCAGCGTCTCCAGGTACTTGATGGCGATGAGCTCCGACGTCGGTTGGCCCTCGTGGATGGCGGCGTAGACGAGGCGGATGGCGTCGGCCTCGCCCTCGCCCACGGCCACCTGGCGGAAGCGCTCGGCGTCGGCGGCGGTACGGGTGGCCGTGGCCTCGCCCTCGGCGCCGAGGATGGCGCTCTGCCGCAGTCCCTCCGCCGACAGGATGGCGGCCTGCTTCTCGCCCTCGGCCCGGGTGATGGCTGCCTCCCGCTCACCCTGGGCGGTGGTGACCACCGCCCGTCGGGTGCGCTCGGCCTTCATCTGCTCGTGCATGGCGTGCATGACGTCGGCCGGCGGGTCGATGCGCTGTATCTCGACCCGGACGACGCGGGTGCCCCACTTGTCGGTGGCGTCGTCGAGGATCTCCCGCAGCTTGGTGTTGATGGTGTCCCGGGACGTGAGGGCCTGGTCGAGCTGCATGTCGCCCACCACGTTGCGCAGGTTGGTCTGGGCCAGCTTGCTGACTGCGAGGTAGAAGTCGACGACGTTGTAGACCAGCTTCTGAGGGTCGGTGGCCTCGTAGTAGATGACGGCATCGACCGACACGACCACGTTGTCGGACGTGATGACCTCCTGTGGGGGCACGTCGACAACCCGCTCCCGCATGTCGACCCGCTCCATGCGCTCGATGAACGGGATGATCACCCGCAGCCCGGGCTCGACCGTGTCGCGATACTTGCCCAGGCGCTCGACCAGCCCCCGCTCGTAGGGGCGGATGATCTTGACACCGCTGGCGACGACCACGAACAGCACCAGGGCGAGGGCGGCGAGCACGATGACGAAGAACATGGTTCAGGCTCCTAGCTCGTCGGGCGCAGGTCGTGGGTCTTCAAGGGGCAGGACGACGAGCCGGGTGCCGTCGACCCGGCTGACGAGCACCGTGGAGCCGGCCTTGATGGGGACGCCGATCTGGCTCTCGGCCCGCCACTCCTCCCGATCGAGGCGGATCAGCCCGGTGTCGCCCGGGCCACCGGGGATGTCGAGCAGCACCGTGGCCTGGCGGCCGACCCATCGGTTGGCTCCGATGGAGTTGCCGGGTGAGCTGCGGTCGAGACGGCGGGCGAGCGGGCGCAGGACGGCGGCGCAGGCGGCGGAGACCAGGAGGAAGACGAGCCAGGAGATGCCCACCGGGCCTCCGACCAGGGCGACGAGGGCGGCGACCACCGCCCCGCCGGCGAAGGGGAGCAGGAAGAAGGACCCCGCGAACGCGATCTCGCCCAGCGTGAACGCCACCGCCATCGCCAACCAGATCCACCGCCACGTGTCGGGCGAGCTGAGATCCACACGATCCTCCTGGCCCCGAAGTTACCAGCGGGGTGGCGTTGCGGGCGGGCGGTAGGATTCGCGGGTGTCCACGCTGGCCGAGGTCAGGGAGCAGGCGCTGACATGCACCCGTTGCGCGTTGGCGGCGGGCCGGACCCAGGTCGTGTTCGGGGTCGGCGATCCCACGGCGGAGCTGATGTTCGTCGGGGAGGGTCCGGGCCAGCAGGAGGACCTCCGGGGCGAGCCGTTCGTGGGCCGGTCGGGCCAGTTCCTCGACCGGGTGATTCTCGACGAGACGGGTCTCACCCGGGCCGACTTCTACGTGGCCAACGTCGTCAAGTGCCGTCCGCCCGGCAACCGCGATCCGCTGCCCGACGAGATCTCGGCCTGCAGCCCGTGGCTCGACCAGCAGCTCGATCTCGTCGACCCGTCAGTGGTGGTGACCCTGGGCAACTTCGCCACCAAACTGCTGCTGCGCACCACGGAGGGCATCACCCGGCTGCGGGGGAAGGCGTATCCGTTCCGCGGGGGCGTGCTGATCCCGACCTTCCACCCGGCCGCGGTGCTGCGGGGCGGGGGCGAGGCGGCGGCCCAGATGCGGGCCGACCTGGTGCGGGCCAAGCGCCACCTCCGGCCGAGGACGGTCGGGACGGGGCCCCAGGTGCCGGCGTGATCCGGGCCCGCACGTCCTCCGTCGACGACACCCGGGCGCTGGCCGCCGAGGTGGCCCCACTGGCCCGGCCCGGCGACCTCCTGCTACTCGCCGGAGAGCTCGGTGCGGGCAAGACCGCGTTCGTGCAGGGCTTCGCCCGGGGCCTGGGCGTCACCGAACCCGTCACCAGCCCGGCGTTCGTGATCGCCCGCCCGTACGAGGGGCGGCTGGTTCTTCTCCACCTCGACGTCTACCGCCTCGAGCACCTGCAGGAGCTGCACGACCTCGGGATCAGCGAGCTGCTCGACGACGGCGGCGTCACCGTCATCGAGTGGGGCGATGTGGTCGCGTCCGCCCTCCCGGCCGACTTCCTCGAGGTGTCGATGAGCCCGGGCGACGCCGACGACGAGCGCATCCTGTCGATGCGGTGGGTGGGGCCGAGTTGGCCGGCCCGGGCATCCGCCCTCCGCCGGGCGGTCGCGGCCTGGGCCGACGGCGGGGACCGGGCCCCGGCATGATCGTCCTCGGGATCGAGACCGCCACCGCCCAGGTCGGGTGCGCGGTGGGCGGCCATGAAGGCGTGATCGCCGAGTTCCACTCGGCCCGGGGGCGTCGCCACGTGGAGACCCTCGTCCCCGCCATCGAGTTCGTCTGCCGCCAGGCGCAGGTCGACCTGTCCGAGATCTCGGCCGTCGCCGTCGACATCGGGCCCGGGCTGTTCAGCGGCCTGCGGGTGGGGGTGGCCACCGCCAAGGCCATGGCCCAGGCCCTCCGGGTGCCCACGGTAGGCGTCTCGAGCCTCGACCTGCTGGCCTTTCCCCTCCGCCACAGCAGCCGCCTGATCGTCGCCGTGATCGACGCCCGCCGCGGCGAGGTGTTCTACGCCTTCTACCGCCAGGTTCCCGGCGGGGCGCAGCGGTTGTCGGCCTACGAGCTCGGCACGGCCGAGGAGCTGGCGTCCGAGTTGCTGGCCCGGGGCGAGGAATGCCTCCTGGTCGGCGACGGCGCCGTCCGCTACCAGGACGTGCTGCGCGACGTGGCCCGCTTCGAGGCGTCCGACATCGTCAACGCCTACCCCTCGGCCGCCTCGCTCGTGGAGCTGGCCCACCCCCGGGCCATCCGGGAGGAGTTCGTGCCCGCCACCGATCTCATGCCGTTCTACATCCGGCGCAGCGACGCCGAGATCTCGTTCGACCGGCGGGAGGTCGTCTAGATGGTGCAGGCCCGGCGCCGGGAGGGTGATCCGCAGGACCTGTCCGACGAAGGACGGGCCGAGCTGGTCGTGCACCTGGTGCCCATGCGCCGGCGCCACCTGCGGTCGGTGCTGCGGATCGAGGCCCAGGTCTACCCCCGGCCCTGGTCGCTGGGACTGTTCATGAGCGAGCTGGCCCTGCGCAACAGCCGGGTCTACTACGTGGCCCGGATCGAGGGCGTGGTGGTCGGCTACGGCGGGCTCATGGTGAGCGGCGACGACGGCCACATCACCACCTTGGCGGTCGACCCCGCCTGGCACCGGCGCCGGCTCGCCAGCCGGGTCCTCCTCGCCCTCGTCCGGGAGGGGATCGCCCGGGGCGTGGCCAGCCTCACCCTCGAGGTGCGGGTGGGCAACGTGGCCGCCCAGGAGCTGTACCGGCAGTTCGGCTTCGCCCCCGCCGGCATCCGGAAGAACTACTACATCGAGACGAACGAGGATGCGCTGGTCATGTGGGCCCACGATGTCGACGGCGCCGAGTACCGCCGGCGCCTCGACGCCATCGAGGCCGGCATCCCGGGGGTCACGCTTCTGCACGACGGCCGCTCCCTCGAGGACGGCGCCGGGGGCGACGACGTCCCCCCCGCAGGCGGGACGGCCCGGCCATGAGCACGAGCACCCGTGGCGGCGACGGGATGTTCCGCATCCTCGGCATCGAGACGTCGTGCGACGAGACGGCGGCCGCCATCGTCGCCGACGGCACCGACGTGGTCTCGTCGGTGGTGTCGAGCCAGGTCGACCTCCACGCCCGCTTCGGGGGGGTTGTGCCCGAGATCGCCAGCCGGGCCCACGTCGAGCTGCTCACGCCGGTCGTGGCCCGGTGCCTGGTGGAATCGGGCCTCGAGGGGGCCCAGCTCGACGCGGTGGCCGCCACCGTCGGACCGGGCCTGGCCGGCGCCCTGCTGGTGGGCGTGAGCACGGCCAAGGCCCTCTCCCTCGTGTGGGGGGTGCCCTTCGTGGCCGTGAACCACATGGAGGCCCACCTCTACTCCTGCTTCCTCGAGGACCCCACGCTCGAGCCGCCGCTGCTGGTGCTGCTGGTATCGGGTGGGCACACGATGCTCGTCTCGATGGACGACCACGGCCAGTACCGGCTGGTCGGCACCACGGTCGACGATGCCGTCGGAGAGGCGTTCGACAAGGTGGCCCGGTTCCTCGGCCTCGGCTACCCGGGCGGGCCCGCCATCGACCGCCTGGCCATGGTGGGCGACCCCGGCGCCGTCCGCCTGCCCCGGCCCATGCCCGAGGGCTTCGACTTCTCCTTCAGCGGGCTGAAGACGGCCGTCATCCGGTATGTGAAGGCCCATCCCGAGGTGTCCACCGCCGACGTGGCGGCGTCGTTCCAGCAGGCCGCCGTCGACGTGCTGGTCGACAAGGCCCGCCGGGCGGCCCGGGAGACGGGGGCCGTCACCCTGTGCCTCGGCGGGGGCGTGGCCGCCAACTCCCTCCTCCGGGAGAAGATCCTCGACGCCTGCGACGAGGACGGGCTCCGCCCCTTCCTCCCCAGCCGCGAGATGTGCACCGACAACGCCGCCATGGTCGCGGCCGCCGCCTGGTGGCGTTATCGATCCGACGGCCCCAGCCCCCTCGACATCGGCGTCAGCCCCAACCTCCGTCTTGCATAGTCGGGCCCCCCGACTGCGCGTTTGAGAACCCGACCGGGGACCGGTATCGTTAGCACTCGACACTAGAGAGTGCTAACCGGAGGTCTACCCAGATGAACCTCAAGCCCCTTGACGACCGTATCGTCGTCATGCCGAGCGAGGCAGAGCAAACCACGATCAGCGGCATCGTCATTCCCGACACCGCCAAGGAGAAGCCCCAGCAGGGTGAGGTTCTGGCCGTAGGCCCCGGCCGCCGCTCCGAGATCTCCGGCGAGCTGATCCCGATGAACGTCGCCACGGGCGACATCGTCGTCTACAGCAAGTACGGCGGAGTCGAGATCACCGCCGAGGGCCAGGACGTCCTCATCCTCACCAGCCGCGACGTTCTCGCCGTCGTCGGGAAGTAGCCGTATGGCGAAGCTGCTGAAGTTCAACGAGACCGCCCGCCGGGCGCTCGAGGCCGGCACCAACAAGATGGCCGACGCGGTCAAGGTCACCCTCGGCCCGCGTGGTCGCAACGTGGTGCTCGAGCCCAAGTACGGCGTCCCCATCGTCACCAACGACGGCGTGAGCATCGCTCGCGACTTCTCCCCGCTCGAGGACACCTTCGAGAACGTCGGGGCCCAGTTGGCCAAGGAAGTGGCGATCAAGACCCAGGACATCGCGGGCGACGGCACCACCACCGCGGTCGTGCTGGCCCAGGCCCTGGTGGCCGCCGGCATGCGAAACGTCACCGCCGGTGCCGAGCCCCTCGCCCTCAAGCGGGGCATCGAGAAGGCCGTCGCCGCCGCCGTCGAGAGCATCAAGGCGCAGTCGAAGCCGGTCGAGAACCGCACCGAGATCGCCCAGGTCGCCACCATCTCGGCCAACAACGACCCCGAGGTCGGCGAGATCATCGCCGATGCCCTCGACAAGGTCGGCAAGGACGGCGTCGTCACCGTCGAGGAGTCGAACACCTTCGGGATCGAGGTGGAATTCGCCGAGGGCATGCAGCTCGAGCGCGGCTTCCTCTCGCCCCACTTCGTCACCGACCCCGACCGCATGGAGGCCGTCCTCGAGGATCCCTACATCCTCCTGGTGAGCTCCAAGATCACCGCCGTGCGCGACATGCTGCCGGTGCTCGAGAAGGTCATGCAGGGGGGCAAGCCGCTCCTCATCAT
>Ga0136617_10006917_pt1 | contig 10115 bp, 8 predicted proteins | sample AntDrymUQ3222106_2_FD_129672 | JGI IMG/M metagenome (GOLD analysis project Ga0136617, IMG submission 129672) | Polar desert sand microbial communities from Dry Valleys, Antarctica - metaG UQ322 (21.06) | ecosystem: Environmental > Terrestrial > Soil > Desert | place: Antarctica: Dry Valley... | reverse complement strand
GGGGTGCAGCCGCAACCGACCGACGGTGCCGACCTGGCCGTCGCCGACCCGGTCGACGAGGCGGCGAACCTCGGTGGCGATCCGGGCGGCCACGAGCCCGGCATCGTGGCGCAGCGCGATGGGTGTCGTGCCGGCGTGGTTCGACTGCCCGACGAGCGTCAGCTCCTGCCACGAGATCCCCTGCACCCCGGTGACGACGCCGATGGCGACGTCCTCCGATTCGAGCACGGGGCCCTGCTCGATGTGCAGCTCGACAAAGGCGTGCGGCACCGCACCGGGGCACGGCATCGTGCCGAGGTAGCCGATCCGCGCCAGCTCGTCGCCGACTCGTGCGCCGTCGATGCCGGCGATGTCGTGCGCCGCTTCGAGGGCCATCCCTCCGGCGTACACGAGGCTGCCGAGCATGTCGGGCGCGAACCGGGCGCCCTCCTCGTCGGTGAAGAAGGCCACCGCGAGAGGGCGGCCCGGCTCGATGCCATGCTGCGCCAGCGTCTCGACGACCTCGAGCCCGGCGAGCACGCCGAGATTGCCGTCGTAGCGACCGCCGGTGGCGACCGTGTCGATGTGCGAGCCGGTCATCACCGCGCCGGCAGCGGAGTCGGCCCCGTACACCGCGACGACGTTGCCGATCGCATCAACGCCGACGGTCATGCCGAGGTCGGCCATCCAGCTGACGACCAGGTCTCGCCCGGCGCGATCCTCGTCGGTGAGCGCCAGCCGGGCACACCCCTCCGTGCCGTCGATCGCACCGATCGACGCCAGCTCGGCCAACCGGCCCAGCAGCCGGTCACCGTCGATGCGCAGATCGGACCAGGACGCCACCGCCCGATCGTACTCCTGCGCCTTTACGAAAAGTATGAAGACCGTGTCCTGGGCCGTCGACCCCGGCGTCAGAGGGCGCTGACGACGGACGCGGCGAGGGAGGACAGCTCACCGGGTTCGAGGCGCAGCTCGGGGCGGAGGGGCGCCTCGTACGGGTCGTCGATGCCGGTCATGCCGGTGAGCTCGCCGGCGCGCGCCTTGGCGTAGAGACCCTTGGGGTCGCGCTGCTCGCACAGATCGAGCGGCGTGTCGACGAAGATCTCGACGAAGCGCAGCCCGGCGGCGTCGTGGATGGCCCGGGCGCGATCGCGGTCGGCCCGGTACGGGCTGATCACGGGGACGAGCACGACCAGACCGGCGTCGGCCATCAGCCGGGCGACCTCACCGATGCGGCGCACGTTCTCGGCGCGATCCGCGGCTGAGAACCCGAGGTCGGCGTTGAGCCCGTGGCGGACGTTGTCGCCGTCGAGCAGGTACGCCGGCCGACCGGCGTCGTGGAGCACGGCCGCCACCTCGTTCGCCACCGTCGACTTGCCCGACCCCGACAGCCCGGTGAACCACACCGTCATCCCGTCGAACCCATGCTTGCCCCACCGCGCCTCTCGCGACACCGTCGTCTCGTGCCAGCGGACCCCCGGCGAACGGTCAGGCGTCTGTGTCACCGAACATGCCGCCCGACGACGTTTGCGGCGACACAGACCGTTCTATGCACGGATCATGCCGGCGGCGACGGTCTGGTTGGTCGACTCGTCGATGAGCACGAAGCTGCCGGTGTTGCGGTTGCGACGGTAGTCGTCGGCGAACAGCGGGGCGGTCGCCCGCAGGGTGACCCGGCCGATCTCGTTGAGCCGCAGCTCGGTGGCGTCGGCGTCGCGGTGCAGCGTGCTCACGTCGAGGCGGTAGCGCAGGTCGGTCACCATTGCCCGCACCGACCGCGTGCCGTGCTTGAGGGCGTAGATCTGGCGCATGGCCAGCGGGGTCGGCGTGTCCATCCACGCCAGCATCGCCTCGATGTCCTGGCTCGGCTCGGGGTGGTTGTTGGGGCGGCAGATCATGTCGCCGCGCGAGATGTCGACGTCGTCGGCGAGCACGAGCGTCACGGCCATCGGCGGGCGGGCCTCGTCGACGGGTCCATCGGCGGTGTCGATGCGCTCGATGGTGGTGGTGAGGCCAGAGGGCAGCACGAGCACGTCGTCGCCCGGCCGCAGCGACCCGGCCGCCACCGTGCCGGCGTAGCCGCGGTAGTCGTGGTGGGCGGCGGTGTGCGGTCGGATCACGTACTGGACGGGGAAGCGCACGTCGATGAGGTTGTCGTCGCTCGCCGTGTAGACGGCCTCGAGGTGGTGCAGCAACGTCGGGCCGTCGTACCACGGCGTGCTCACCGACCGGTCGACGACGTTGTCGCCCTCCAGCGCCGAGATCGGGATGAACGTCACGTCGCGCAGCTCGAGGCGTTGGGCGAACTCGGTGAACTCCTCGCGGATCTCCTCGAACCGTTCGTGGTCGAACTCGACGAGGTCCATCTTGTTGACGCAGATGACGAGGTGCGGCACGCCGAGCAGCGACACGAGCAGGCTGTGTCGACGCGTCTGCTCGACGACGCCGTGGCGGGCGTCGACGAGGACGATTGCCAGGTCGGCGGTCGACGCCCCGGTGATCATGTTGCGCGTGTACTGGATGTGACCGGGGCAGTCGGCGATGATGAAGTCGCGCGCCGGCGTCGAGAAGTAGCGGTAGGCGACGTCGATCGTGATCCCCTGCTCGCGCTCGGCACGTAGCCCGTCGGTGAGCAGCGCCAGGTCGACGTAGTCGTTGCCGCGACGCTTGCTGACGGCCTCGATGTGCTCGAGCTGGTCCTCGAAGATCGACTTCGAGTCGTGCAGCAGGCGTCCGATCAACGTCGACTTGCCGTCGTCGACGCTCCCCACCGTCGCAAACCGCAACGGCGGATGCACCAGCAGGTTCTGCAGATCGGTCATCGGACGCGCCTGCCTGCCGCGCACCGGCGCCGAGGAAAGCGCCAGCGACGAGGCGCAGTCGAGTGAGCGAGTTTCGAGCGAGCGAGACCATCAAGCACGGCGCGAAACATCAGAAGTATCCGAGTCGCTTGCGGTCTTCCATGCCGGCTTCGGAGATGCGGTCGTCGGCGCGGGTGGCGCCGCGCTCGGTGACCCTGGCGACGCTCGTCTCGGCGAGGATGTCGTCGACCCCGATGGCGGCGGACTCGACGGCGGCGGTGCACGTGGCGTCACCGATCGTGCGGAACCGCACCTGCGCCTCGAACGACTCCTCGTCGTCGAGCATCGTGACGTGGCGGTTGACGGCCATCAGCATCCCGTCGCGCCGGAACACCTCGCGCTTGTGGGCGAAGTACAGCGACGGCAGGTCGACGTCGCGCTCGGCGATGAAGCGCCAGATGTCGAGCTCGGTCCAGTTCGACAGCGGGAACACACGCAGGTGCTCGCCGCGGTGGTGGCGGGTGTTGTAGATCCCCCACAGCTCCGGGCGCTGGTTCTTCGGATCCCATTGACCGAACTCGTCCCGGTGCGACACGACCCGCTCCTTGGCCCTCGCACGCTCCTCGTCGCGGCGGGCGCCGCCGAACACGGCGTCGTAGCGGTGCTCGGCGATGGCGTCGAGCAGCGTGACTGTCTGCAGCGGGTTGCGCGACGCACGAGGGCCCGTGTCCTCGCGAACGCGGCCACGATCGATCGAATCCTGCACGGACGCCACGACCAGCTCGACGCCGAACAGCTCGACGGTCCGGTCGCGGAACTCGACGACCTCGTCGAAGTTGTGGCCGGTGTCGACGTGCATCACCGGGAAGGGGATCCGCGCCGGGGCGAACGCCCGGTGGGCCAGGTGGAGCATCACCACGGAGTCCTTGCCACCGGAGAACAGCAGCACCGGACGGGCGCACTCGGCGGCCACCTCACGGATGATGGTGATCGCCTCGTACTCGAGGTGGGCGGTCGAGGTCGTGGTCGTCGTCATCGGGGAGCGTGGGGGCGGGGGCGCTCAGGCACGAAGAGCCATTGTGCCCGATACGCGCCCCGATCGGTCGTGATCGACAGCGACCGTGACGGACGTCCCCTCGGGCGCCCGCACCACCCAGGAGACGAGCTTGCGGTCGGGCGTCCCGTCGTTGCTCGCCGCGAACCGCGCCGACGCGCGGCCCTCGAGCTGACCCAGCTGCATCCGCGCCGTGCCGCCGACGATCTCGAGATCGCCGTCGCCGGCGCCCTCGATACGCGCGACGATCGGGCGGACCAGGTCGTGCTTGCGTGCCCACGCCGACACGTATGTCGGCAGCCAGCCGGTGTTGGCGATCCCGACCTCGACGCGCCACGAGCCGTCGCCGAGCGCGACGACCCGCTGGTGACGCAGCTCGAGGCGCGGCGACGCCAACGCCTGGTCGACGACGGCGTCGGCGTGCGGCTCGACCTCTGCACGCAGCAGATGCGGTGGCGGGTTGGACCACACGGTCAGCGAGCTCCACCCGCCGAGCTCGACGGCGCCGAGCTGCGGGTGCTCGAACGGATACCACTCGACGAAGCCGTCGGGGTGGTGCTCGTCGATCCAGCGAAGCACCGCCAGCGCCTGCTCCGGCGTGGGACCGACGTACCAGAAGTCCGACGACTGCTTCTCGCCCGTGGCGGCGTGGACGACGTCCCAGAACTCGGTGGTCCAGGCATAGACGCCGAGGTGCTCGTAGGCCCAGTCGTCGGCCGCACCGCTCATCGTCTCGGCCTTGTCCCACGTAAAGTCCTCGTACACCGAGTGGCTCTGGTAGCCGTGGCGGGCGGTGGCGGCATCGGCGAGCTGCTTGAACACCCACAGATCGAGCGGCGGCAGCGTGGAGTCCGACGCCGTCGACGACGGTCGCAGGAGCACGCCGCCGCTGGTGTGGTAGGCGTGGTAGCCGCAGATGTTCGGGCGGGCGACGATCGCCCGGACCAGCGCGTTGATCTCCGGTTCCGACATCGGGTGGTCGCCCGAGCCCGGCACGCCGGTGCCCCATCCGGCCGGGAAGTTGCGATTGAGGTCGAGCCCTTCGACCGCCCGGGGGGTCGGCACGGTGAACCCGTCGTGGTCCTCGACGAGACCCTCGCGCAGCAATCGGTAGCGGGGCGCGCCCTCCGGGCCGCCGTCGGGCGGCACCGGGACGAGAACCCTGGCGTCCTCCGGGTGCGGCATCCACGCCCCGTCGGGGTCGGCGATGCGCAGCTGGAGGATCCGTCCGTCGCCGTCGATGTCCTCGATGTGCAGGCCCGGCCAGCGGTGGGCGTCGACCCACGGCCACGGACGGGTGCTGGAGCGACGGAAGCGTGGGCGGTCGGCGAGCACCCACTCGGCACCATCGGGGTTGACCCTCGGCACGACGTAGAACGTGCGCGTCGCCAGGGCGTGGCGGATCGCCGGATCGCCGTCGGCGTGCCCGGTGACCAACCGATGCAGCAGGAAGCACGCGGCGACGGTGGCGGTCAGCTCGACGGCGTGGATGCTGGCATCCACCCAGTGCGCCGGCTTGGTGTCATGGGCGCCCGTGGACGAGTCCGTCACGGTGACCAGCAGGAGGTCTCGCCCCTCGTGGCTCTGCCCGTACGTCTCGACCGTGACGAGGTCGGGGTGCGCCTCGGCGAGCTGATGCACCCACGCGGTCAGCTCGTCGTATCGCAGGAAGCGGTCGAAGTCGTACGTCATCGGCGGGCGACGCTACCGAGGTGTCACGCAGCGGGCCGGACCGATGCCGGAGCGATGAACACGGCGACGGTGTAGCGATCCCGCACGCGACGGAGCTCGAGCAGCTCGTCGAGCTCGCGTTCCAGCTGAGGTGGTGGGGCGACAAGCCCGGCGGTCACCAGGTGCCCGATGAAGTCGAGCGCGTCGAACGCCTCGCCACGAGGTGCGATTGCGGCGAGGTCGACCGTGAGCTCGCCTCGTTCGAGGGCCTGGCGACCTTCTGCCGTCAGCGTCAACCCGGCCGCGTCGAGCGGCGCGGCGAGCGTGCGATCGAGCTCATCCAGTCGTGCCGCCTGGGCGACGTCGAGCCCCTCGACGAACAGCACCCGCGATGCACCGGGCTCCGAGCCGAGCGCTCTTTGTCCCGTCCGCTGCCAGATCCGCCATCGCGCCGTGCCGTCGTCGCGCCTGGCGTCGCCGAACTGCTCGACGTATGGGCCGTCGAACACGAAGGGGACACCGTGGCGCTGGAGCTCGACGAGGAGCGCGGTGTGGTACGGATCCTCATAGGCGAGCGTGCTGGCATCGAACAGCAGCCCACCTCGACCCTCGAGCGCGTCGGCCTGGGCCACCAGCGCCGCTGCCGTCGGGATCACGTCCCGGTCACCGCTTGGACCGGTCCCGGCGACGTGCGTGGGGAGCGCCGCAGCGGCCAGGACCAGGATCACGGCGACAGCCCCGCCGCGAACGAACGTTCTCCACGACGACGGCATGAGCACGGTCGCCGCAGCGAGCAGGGTGACCGTCACGAACGCCGCCGCCGGCCACAGCCAGCGCCAGGTGTGCGGGACGAACCCGGTGACGTTCTGCGGCATCAGGGCGAACGTGACGAAGCAGCCGGCGAGGACGGCCAGCGACACGTCGACCATGCGCCGCAGCGCACGGTCGGCTCGGACTCGGCGTGCCATCAGCACGAGCACGACGACGAGCGCCACGAGGGCGAGCAGGGCGACGCCGATCGAGGGGAGCGTGCCGGCCTCGTCGTCGTACGACGACCGCCCCCACCACGGCGGCAGCACCATCCGGGCGGCCATCAGCTGGACGCCCCGGTCGATGCCGAGGCGAGTGGAGTCTCGGCCGGCAGCAGAGAGCAAGCTCGAGACGTTCCCCGGTCCTTCGCCGAAGAGCTGCTGCCACAGTGGTTGCACCCACGCCACGGCGAGCACGATCCCGGATGCGGCGAGCGGGCGCCGCCATCGGCCCCAGCCGCAGGATCGCCCACCGGAGGAGGCGGCGACGGCAAAGACTGCGCCGACCGCGACCAACAGCGACGCCAGGTACACGAAGCTGAGGTGTGTCTGGACGATCACGCTGGCGATGCCGAAGAGCAACGGCAGCGCAGCGAGGTCGCCGGCGGCGAGCCCCCACGTCACCACGATCATCGCCAGCGTCGGGAGGACGAGGGCGTTCGGTTGCCAGATGTCGAACAGCAGCTCGCTGCCGAGCGTCCACTCGATGGCGACGACGGCGGCGGTCACGGCGATCAGCCCTTGTCGCCCGGCGGTGCGCCGAGCGACGACCACGGCAATCACCGCGGCGGCGACGTTGACGGCCATGACGCCGACTGCGAGACCCACCGACGGCCCGAGCAGCTTGGTCGGCAGAGCGGCGAGATCGAAGTAGAGCGGACCGGGGTTGTGGACCTCAACGCCGACCGACATCGACGACGACGACCACGAACCGAGCCACGGGTGGTGACGACTCCCGACGTCGGTGACCCGGATGCCGAGCAAGCCGACATCACCGAGCGCCAGCCATCCCTTCGCCAGCGCCCGCACCGTGGCGACGACGATCGGCACCGTCACGACGACGACGGCTCCCCCCAGCCACCAGCCCGTCGACTCGCCCGCCTCGACGCCGTGCGGCCGATCCTCGTGCGGGCGGGTCACGATCACGACGAGCCGAGCTCCGTCACCGTGAACGACGGGTATTGCAGACCCTCGTCGCCCTTGCACGTGAGCGGGGTGGGTGAGGGGACGGCGTCGCGCGCGACGTCGAATCGGAGGATCCGCTCGCCGTCGCCGTCGCGGACGACCACTCGGTAAGGCCCGTCGTCGTCATGGCCGATCGAGGCGATGGCGTCGAGCGAGTCGAGCCCGAGCGCCTTGCGCACGTGGTGCTCGACCGCCTGCTCGGCGAGGCGGTACGTGCTGCGCCCGCGGTAGTTCGCCAGGTCGAGGCGACCGGCGTCGTGCGCGGCGACGACGCGCAGGACGTCGTCGACGCTGCAGCGCCCGAAGTAGAGGCCGTCGGGGAGCACCACGAGGTTGCCGGCGAAGCGGTCGCCGCCGATGTGCGACGACTCCCATGCCCGCGCGTCCCTTGGCGACGACCGAAGGGCGCGGATCAACGGGCGGCCGTACGTCGCGCAGCACGGATCGTGCCGGCCATTCGTGCACACCAGCAGGAACGGCCCGGGGTCCGGGCTCCACCCGTCCCCGGGGTCGCCGCCGCCGGCTGGTCCGTCGGCCAACCCGGCCGTCGCGTCCACGACGTCGGCCAGCGAGGCGACGCGACGAGACCAGGCGCGACCGTCTCGCACACCCGGGCGGGCGCCGATCGCGTGGACGATCGTCACACCGTGGTCGTCGCGGTCGAGGTCGCGGCGGATGGCGATCACCCTGATGCCGCGATCGCTCATCGACCGTCGCCATCGCGGTGTGACGTGTGCGCCGAGGTCGCTGGCATCGAGCGCGTCGCGTCCCCATGCGCCTCGCACCTCGATCAGCAGCCACGCCCGCACCTGCGACGCCGTCGCGACCAGCGGCTCGCCGCGCAGCGCCGAGGCGATGGCGCACGCGAACCTCGGCTCAGCCATCCGCCGATGCCCCCGCCGGCGCGAGCGCACCTTCGGCGACGAGGCGCCGAAGGACGACACGGCGCGAGTCGAGGTCGAGCCGATCGGCGAAAGCATCGACCGTCGCCGCACCCGACGCGAGGACCCCGTGGAGGAACCCGTACGTCTCGCCGGGGAGGTCGAGCTCGCGATCGCCGAGCCCGAGCCTCGCCCGCTCACCGTCGCGACAGAGCCACAGCAGCGGGCCCGGCGTCCACGCCAGCTCGGTGTGGTCGTCGATCGACTCGGGGCGCAGCGGCCGCAGGCGCGTGGCCGGCTGTCGTCGCCAGATCTCGTTCGCCAGCCTCCGGGCGCCCTGCACGCCTTGGTCGAGATCCGGGCGATCATCTGGCCAGGATCTCGACGAAAGCGCCGAGCGCGGCGCCGCGACTTTCATCACGCCGATCGTCAGGTGCGCCGACGCCTGTTCGACCGCCGAGGCGGCGTGCGGGAAGCCGCGAGGCAGGTACAGCGAGTCGCCGCGACACAGCACCAGGTCGAGCGACGGGTCGCCGAGCTCGTCGAACGTTGGCTGGGGAACCCGTCGGGCTCGAACCGGGTCGCGTGTCCGTTCCAACGGTTCCCACACCCGCCAACGCTTGGACCCGGCGAGCTGCACGACGAAGACGTCGTGGTAGTCGAAGTGGACATCGAGGCCCGTCGTGCCGTCCGGCGTGAGGTAGGCGTTCACCTGCACCGGGTGGTCGAGCGCCAGCGCAAGGTTGTTGGCCATGCGGCCGAGGTGCGGATCGGTGAGCTGCAGCCCCTGCAGCACCATCGTGGCCCCCCGCGCGTGCAGCTCGAGGACGCGGTTCGGCTGGATCACGTCGGCGACCGTGCGGAAACCGACAGCCGCGGAGCGGGTGACGTCGGCAGACGGCAGCGTCGTGCCGTCGCGCACCAGCCGGAACGCCGGGGTCCGCAACCCGTGGCGCAGCGCACCATCCCACAGGCCCTCGACCGTGGCGAAGCGCGACGGATCCCGACCGCAGTCGGTGGCGGTCGAGAGCGCAGTCCGACGGAAGACGTCGACGGTGAGGAAGTGATCGACGTCGTCGACGAGGTCGCTCAGCGTGGGCGCGTCGACGTGGGGGACGCGCCGGACCGACCAGGCCGAGCAGTCAGTGTGGTTCGTCGGGTTCGAGCGTGTCAGTGGTCGTCAGCTGGCGCCGTCGCCACCATCGCCGCCGTCGCTCCCGACGCCGGCGTCACCACCGTCGCCGTCACCATCAGCGTCGCCACCATCGCCACCGTCGCCGCCATCGCCGCCATCGCTGTCGCCACCGTCGCCATCATCCTCGTCACCGGTGTCGGCGTCGGAGGTGGTCGAGGCGACACCGGCGGTGCCGAAGTCGGACTGGATGTCGTCGTCAGAGGTGCTCATGTCCTGGACCGTAGACGTTCGTCGAGACAGGTCGAACATGGACCGTACGATCGCTCGCCATGCCGGGGACCCTCGTCACGCTGCGTCACGGTCAGAGCACCTGGAACCTGTCCAACCAGTTCACCGGCTGGCGCGACGTACCGCTCACCGAGCAGGGCGAGGCGGAGGCGGTGGCGTCGGGCCGCACGATGCTCGACGCCGGGCTGTCGTTCGACACGTCGCACACGTCGCTGCTCACCCGGGCCGTCGTCACGGCCGACCTCGCCCTCGCCGAGCTCGGTCAGGTGTGGCTGCCGGTGCAGCGCCACTGGCGGCTCAACGAGCGTCACT
>Ga0136617_10006916_pt1 | contig 10116 bp, 13 predicted proteins | sample AntDrymUQ3222106_2_FD_129672 | JGI IMG/M metagenome (GOLD analysis project Ga0136617, IMG submission 129672) | Polar desert sand microbial communities from Dry Valleys, Antarctica - metaG UQ322 (21.06) | ecosystem: Environmental > Terrestrial > Soil > Desert | place: Antarctica: Dry Valley... | reverse complement strand
TCAGGCCGGGCCGGCCGGATCCCTCCACATGATCAGCGCGTCCTCGCCGTTGTCGGTGTAGTAGGCCCGTCGCACGCCGCGCGAGCGGAAGCCGAGGCGCTCGTACAGCTGGATCGCCCCCGCGTTCGAGACGCGCACCTCGAGTGTGTAGCCTCGCCGATCCGCGCCGCCCGTGACCTCGAACAGGCGCTCGAGCAGGGTGGTGGCGATGCCGCGGCGGCGCGCCTCGGGGGCGACCGCGATGTTCATCACGTGCCAGGCGTCGACGTAGCGGGAGATGACAAGGTAGCCGAGCAGGCCGCCGGCCTCGCCGTCGAAGGCGCCGAGGCAGATCGACGTGGGCTTCGCCAGCTCACCTGCGAACATCGAGCGCGACCAGGGGGTCGCGTACGCCCGGCGCTCGATCTCCTCGATCCGCGGGAGGTCGGCCGGCGTGAGCCGGCGGAGCTCGATCGTCGCTGAGGCTCTCTCCTCCTGCTTCACGTCTCCTTCAGAGTACGGTCCGCATCCGGGACGCGCAGGTACAGGGGCTCCACGAGCTCGGCGGGCCCAAAGTCCCGCGCCAGCTCGACGTGGAGGCGTGCCCGCACGCGGTGCCGCTCGTCGCCGTCGGGGGGCACCGACGCGGCCGCGGCCTCGAGCTCGGAGCGGTAGCGCAGCGCGCCGTCGCCGACGCACACGCTCCCGGGCGGGAGCACGAGCTCGTGAGGCTTCAGCACGTGCGGCCGGCCCTGCACGAGGCAGAAGACCTCCCGCCTGCGCGCGTCGATCACGGGGAGCGCGCCGGGCGCGCCCGCGGCGAGGGCGGCCAGCGTGGAGACGCCGGCCACCGGTAGCTCGAGGGCAAAGGCGAGCGCGCGGGCGACGGCGAGCCCCATGCGCAGGCCCGTGAAGCTCCCTGGCCCCGTCCCCACCACGAGCCCCTCGAGCTGCGTGCGCTTGACGCCGCCGCGCCGCAGGAGCGAGTCGACGTCGGCGAGCAGCGTGACCGCTCGGGAAGCCTGCTCCCCCAGCACCTCGCCGTCCCAGACGAGGGCGCTCGCTGCCGAGTCCGTGGCCGTGTCGAAGGCGAGGATCAGCACGGTGGAAACGCCCGTGCGAGGAGGCCGGCCTCCGCGTCGACCCTCACGATCCTCGTCGTCGGGGTGCGGTGTCGCAGCGTCACCGCCGCGCGCGGCTCGTCGAGCCAGCCCCTCCCCGCCTCCGGCCACTCGACGAAGACGACAGCGCCGCGGAAGTACGGCTCGAGGTCGCCCCAGTCCGCGCTCTCGAGGGTGCCGAGGCGGTAGAGATCGAGGTGCGAGACCTCGAGGCGGCCCGAGTAGCGCTGGCCGACCGTGAAGGTCGGGCTCGTCACCGGCCCGTCCACGCCGAGCGCGCGGCACGCGCCGCGTACGAAGGTCGTCTTGCCGGCTCCGAGCTCGCCGGCGACCGTGACGACATCGCCCAAGTGCAGCTCCGCGGCCAGGCGGGCGGCGACACGCTCGGTCTCCTCCGGGGAGGACGAGACGATCTCCAACCTTGACTAAAAGAGGCCGAGCTGCACTGCCACGGGCTCCGCCTGGGCGGGTATGGGGAGCGCTGCCGACTCGGGCTCCCGCTGGGGCTGCGGCGGTAACTCCTCGTCCCGCCCGAGCAGCCCCGGTAAGCGGGCGAAGTCCTCCTCGAGCACCTTCAGCATGGCAGGGGTGTAGAGCGCGGCCGCCGGGTGGTAGAGGGGGTAGAGCAGCACACGGCGGCCACCGAGCGTCGCCTCCTGCTCGTGGCCGTGGACGCGTGTGATCCCGAGCGGCTTGCCGGAGAGGAGCTTCGTCGCGAAGTTACCGAGCGTCGCCACGACCCGCGGCTGGATGAGGGAGATCTGCCGGAAGAGGTACCCCTCGCAGGCCTCGATCTCGAGCGGCTGCGGGTCGCGGTTGCCCGGCGGTCGCGACTTGAGCACGTTCGCGATGTAGACGTCCGCGCGCTCGAGCCCGATGCCGGCCAGCAACCGGTCGAGCAGCTTCCCCGCCTGCCCCACGAACGGCACTCCCTGCTGATCCTCGTGGAAGCCGGGCGCCTCGCCGACGAACATCAGATCCGCCACGGGTGAGCCTGTCCCGAACACGGTCCGCGTCCGGCTCTCGGAGAGCGGGCAGCGCGTACAACGCTCCACCTCGGCGGCAAGCTCCGCTAGCGCGTGCGCGTGACCCTCCGAGCTCATTTCAGGATGACCACGCGCTGGTCGGCCCGTGCTTCCTCCTGAAAGGGGCTCCTAGCCGCAGCCACAGCCCCCGCCGCAACAGCCGCCTCCTGCTCCACCGCCGAAGCTGGGCTGCGCGGCGGTGCCGTGAGTTGCGAACACGGAGAACTGTCGCTTCACGTTCGAGTCGCCGCAGTCCGGGCAGTCGATCGTCTGATCCACCCGGACGAGCTCCTCGAAGTGCGACTCGCACTGCATGCACACGTACTCGTAGATCGGCATCGCCGATGGAGTGTAGGCATGGCGCCGGACGCTCGGCAACCCCCAACCGTCTACACTGATTCCAGCCCGGTATCCGCTCAGGAACTGGAGCCCAACCATGACCATGACGGTGCGCATCGTCGGCGCTGGACGCGTCGGCTCGGCCCTCGCCGCCCGCCTGCGCGAGCGCGGCGTCGCGCTGCTCGAGGAGGGCGCCGAGCTCGTGCTCCTGTGCGTTCCCGACCGGGCCATACCCGAGGCGGCGGCCGCGGTCGAGCCCGGCCCGTGGGTGGCGCACGTGAGCGGCGCGACACCGCTCGCCGCTCTCGAGCCCCATCGCAGACGACTCAGCGTCCATCCCCTCCAGACCTTCACGCTCGACCGCGGGCCCGAGCAGCTCGACGGAGCCTGGGCAGCCGTCACGGCCGAGAGCGAGGAGGGGCGCGGTGTCGGCTACGACCTGGCGCGCACGCTCGGGCTGCGGCCCTTCGACCTCCCCGACGAGAGCCGCGTCCTCTACCACGCCGCCGCCTCCTTCGCCTCCACGTACCTCGTGACGCTCTACCGAGCCGCGCAGTCGCTCTTCGAGACGGTGGGCGCGCCGCCCGAGGCGCTGGTGCCGCTGATGGAGCGCACGATCGAGAACGGCTTCACGATGACGGGGCCGATCGTGCGCGGCGACCTCGCGACGATCGAGGCGCACGTGCGCGCCGTACACGAGCGCCGGCCCGAGCTCGAGCCCCTGCTGCGCTCACTCGTGGCGGCGACGACGCCGTGAAGCTCGCGCGCACTCTCGCGGAGCTGCGTGCCGAGCTCGAGCCCCTGCGCGCCGGGGGCAAGGTCGGCCTGGTTCCCACCATGGGCGCCTTCCACGACGGTCACCGCGCGCTCTTCAGGGCAGCGCGCCAGGAGTGCGGCGCGGTCGTCGTCAGCCTCTTCGTCAACCCGGCGCAGTTCGGGCCGGGCGAGGGGCTCGACGGCTATCCGCGGGACGAGCTGCGCGACGCGCGGCTCGCCGAGGACGCTGGCGTCGACCTCCTCTTCGCGCCCGCCGTGGCCGAGCTCTACCCCGAGGGCTTCGGCACCTGGGTCGAGGTCGAGGAGCACTCGCACAGGCTCGAGGGCGCGTTCAGGCCCGGTCACTTCCGCGGCGTCGCCACCGTCTGCCTCAAGCTGTTCCACCTCGTCGCGCCGCAGCGCGCCTACTTCGGCAGGAAGGACGTGCAGCAGCTCGCGGTCGTCCGCCGGCTCGTCCACGACCTGAACGTCCCGGTCGAGATCCGCGCTGTGGAGACGGTGCGCGACCTCGACGGCCTCGCGCTCTCGTCGCGCAACGTCCACCTCGGCGCCGGCGAGCGCGTCTCCGCACTCGCGCTCTCCCGGGCGCTCGCGGCCGGCGCCGCCGCCCACCGGGCGGGGGACGATCCCGTCACGGCCGCGCAGGCGGTGCTCGCCACGGAGCGCGGGGTCGAGCCGCAGTACCTGGAGGTCGCCCGCCTCGACGGGCAGTCCGTTCTCGCCGTCGCCGCGCGCGTCGGCACCACCCGCCTGATCGACAACGTCATCCTGGAAGGAGACGAGCCATGACCACACGCCCCCGTACGCCTGCTCCGGGTACGCCCGCACCGGGCAAGCTGCCGCTCACCGAGGTGGCCGAGCTGAAGCGCCGCGGTCAGCCGATCGTGATGGTGACCGCCTACGACGCGCCGAGCGGACGCCTGGCGGATGCCGCCGGCATCGACATCGTGCTCGTCGGCGACTCGGCGGCCATGACCGTGCTCGGCCACGACTCGACGGTGCCGGCCACGATGGACGAGATGATCATGCTGACGCACGCCGTGACGCGCGGGGCGCGACGCCCTCTCGTCGTCGCGGACATGCCCTTTGGCTCGTTCCAGATCTCCGACGCCTCGGCGCTCGAGCACGCGATCCGCTTCGTCAAGGAGGCGGGGGCGGACGCGGTGAAGGTGGAGGGCGGCGGCCCCACGATCTCGCGCGTGCAGGCCCTCGTCGGCGCAGGCATCCCCGTCATGGGCCACATCGGACTGACGCCGCAGTCGGCCACGATGCTGGGAGGCTTCAAGGCGCAGGGGCGGACAGCCGAGAAGGCCCGGCGCCTCGTCGAGGACGCGCTCGCGCTCGAGGCGGCGGGCTGCTTCTCGCTCGTGCTCGAGGCGGTGCCGGCGCCCGTGGCGGCGCGGGTCACCGAGTACCTCGAGATCCCGACGATCGGCATCGGCGCGGGAGCGGGCTGCGACGGGCAGGTGCTCGTCTACCACGACCTGCTCGGACTCTACGACGGCGCATCGCCGCGCTTCGTCAAGCAGTACGCCGACCTGGCGGCCGAGACCCGGCGGGCGCTCGAGACCTACGCAGCCGAGGTGCGCTCCGGCGCCTTCCCCGAGGAGCGACACACCTACTCGATGCCCGAGGAGGAGCTGCGGGAGTTCGAGCGGACGCTAGAGGAGGCCGTAGGAGCGCGCCACCGCTAGCACCGGAAGCGCCACGGGCAGGGCGGCAGCGGCCAGCGTCCGCGGCCAGCTCCACCCGTGAACAGTGCGAATGCCGATCGCGAGCAGGACGACGCACCAGGTGAGGAAGGCGACCTCGAGCGCCTCGAAGACTGCGTCGGAGTCGGCGTCCACGCCGCCCGAGCGGAAGGCGTCGCTTCCATGGACGGCGAGACGCACGGGCCACAGCAGGAGCGACAGGACGAGCGGGACGGCGGCGAAGCCGAGCACGTGACGGGCGCGCCGGTAGCTGCCGAGGCTCCCCGCGAAGCTCGTGCCGAGGTGGACGAGCCCGCCGACCAGGAAATAGGCGAAGACGCCGTGGATGCCCCCTGCGACGATCGCCCACACGGCGATCAGGAGCGCGTCGAACTCCGGATCGTCGAGGAGCGTGCCGGCGACGCTCGTGGCGAGCACCCCGGCGATCCCGGCCAGGAAGACGATGGCGACGAGCGGCTCTCCTCGCGCCGCGACCGCGGCGTCCGAGTCGTCGCGCAGGGCCGCGAAGACCGAGCGCGGGCTGCCGAGCACGAGCAGCGTGCGCAGCCACCAGGCGCGCTCCTCCGAGGGGGCGGGCTCCACGCGCGCGCTCATTGCCTTCAGCGTACTGAGGCCACTGCCTGCACCGCCGCCACCACCCCGGCCACGATGAGCGCCATCCCGATCGCGCGCACGAGCGCGGACTCCGAGAGCCTCCCCGTGAGCCGCGCGCCGACGAGGGCGCCCGGGATCGAGGCGGCGGCGCCGACGAGCACGAGCGTGAGGTCCGGCCTCGAGGAGGGCAGGTGGCCGACGAGCCCCGCAACCCCGACGCACACGCCCACGGCCAGGTTCGTGCCGACCGCCCGCGACGGCACCTCCCCGACGAGGCGCAGGAGTGCGGGCATGCGCAGCGCGCCGAGGATGAGGCCGACGAGGCCGCCGACCAGGCCGATGAGCGCGCCCGACAGGACCGCCGCTAGCACGTCGAGCGCGGGCTCTTCGTCCCCCTCGCGCGAGGGCGACGGGCGCCGGCGCAGGAGGTCGAGCCCGCTCAGGATCAGGACGGCGGCGATCACGAGCAGCAGCGCCCCCTGCGGGATGACGCCTGCCAGGTACCCGCCGGCGAGCGCGCCGGCCATGGAGGGCGGTGCCATCCAGGCAAAGAGGCTCCAGTTGATCCGGCCGGCGCGGATGTGCGCTGCCGAAGCGGCGGCGGCGGCCACGCCTGAAACGGCAATGTTCGCCCCGCCACCGCTCGCGGGCGACGAGGCGAGCAGGAGCAGGAGCGGCAACCGGATGTTCCCGAGCACGAGCCCGACGACCCCACCCGCGAGCGCCACGGCGAAGCACCAGGCGGCGAGGAAGACGAGTTCAAGGACGTTCAGGGTCTGACCCCGTTAAGAAATTGTAAGCGTCACTCAGCGCGAGGCGCCGGGCTTCCAGAGCGGCTCGTCACGGCCGGCGTTTGCGGCACGCGAGAGGATGAAGAGCAGGTCGGAGAGCCGGTTCAGGTAGACGAGCACGAGCGGGTTCACGTCGACCTCGCGCGACGCCGCCAGAGCGTCCCGCTCGGCACGGCGGCAGACGGTGCGGGCCACGTGCAGCCGCGCGGCGGCCGGACTGCCGCCCGGCAGGACGAAGCTCCGCAGCTCGGGCAGATCCGCGTTGAACCCGTCGCACTCGCCCTCCAGCGCGTCGATGAGCCCCTGCTCGACACGCAGGCGGCCGGAGTCGGCGGCGAGTGGTACCGAGAGGTCCGCCCCCACGTCGAAGAGCTCGTTCTGGATGCGCTCGAGCGTCGGGCGCAGCTCCACGGGAAGCTCGCCGGCGAGCACGACGCCGAGCTGGGCGTTGAGCTCGTCCACGGTGCCGAACGAGCCGATGCGAGGGTCGAGCTTGGAGGCCCGCGAGCCGTCGCCGAGGCTCGTCTCTCCCGCGTCACCGCCGCGCGTGTAGATCCGCGTCAGCCGCACGGGCTCGTCGCGGGCGCGCGGGCTCACCGGGCGGCGAGCGCCTGCTCGGCGTGCCGGAGCAGCGAGCGGGCGATCACGAGCCGCTGCACCTCGCTCGTGCCCTCGTAGATCTCCGTGATCTTGGCGTCGCGGTAGTAGCGCTCGACCGGGAACTCCTTCGTGTAGCCGTAGCCACCGAGCACCTGGATCGCCTCGGCCGTCTGCCGGCGCGCCATCTCGGACGCGAACAGCTTGGCCTTGGCGCCCTCCTCGGTGTGCGGCAGGCCCTCCTGCTTCAACCAGGCGGCGCGGTAGACGAGCAGGCGGGCCGCGTCGATCTGCGTCGACATGTCAGCGAGCTTGAACGAGATCGCCTGGAAGTCGGCGATGCGCTTGCCGAACTGCCGCCGCTCGAGCGCGTAGGCGCGGGCGACGTCGAAGGCGGCCTGCGCGATCCCGAGCGCCTGGGCGGCGATCCCGATGCGTCCGCCGTCGAGGGTTGCCATCGCCACCGAGAAGCCCTTGCGCTCCTCGTGCAGAAGCCGGTCGCGGCCAACCCGGGCGGTCACGGTGATGTCGGTCGTCGAGGAGGAGTTGAGGCCGAGCTTCTCCTCCTCGCGCGTGACCTGCACGTGCTCGGCGTCGAGGATGAACGCGGAGATGCCGCGCGCGTCCGCCCCCTCCGGCGCGGTACGCGCGAAGAGCAGGAAGGTGCCCGCGTAGCTGCCGTTCGTGATCCACTGCTTGGCGCCCGTGACGAGCCAGCCGTCGCCGTCGGGCTCGCCGCGCGTGCGCAGCGAGCCGGCGTCCGAGCCCGCCTCGGGCTCGGTGAGCGCGAAGGCGCCGATGACCTCGCCGCGCGCGAGCGGCGGCACGAAGCGGCTGCGCTGCTCCTCGGTGCCGAAGGTGAAGATGGGGAGGGTGCACGCGCTCGTGTGCACCGCCACCGTGGCGCCGACGCCGGCGTCCGCCCGCGAGAGCTCCTCCAGCACGAGGATGTACGAGAGGAAGTCCGCGCCCGCGCCGCCGTACTCCTCGGGCAGGCAGACCCCCATCAGGCCGAGCTCGGCGAGCTTCGGATAGAGCTCGCGCGGGAACCGGTGCTCGCGATCCCAGGCTGCGGCGTGCGGCTCGATCTCCGCCAGCGCGAACTCCCGCGCCAGCGCCTGGATCTCGCGCTGGTCCTCGGTCAGCGAGAAGTCCATCCCCCGTTCACTATAGTCGGGCAGCCGTGGGTTCCCGTATCGCCCTCGGGCTCTTCCTGGCCGTGCTTGCGGCCGGCTGCGGCGGAGACCCGCCGTCCCCCGAGAGCGTCGTGCGGGCCTGGAGCACGGCCATCAACACGGACGACAACGAGGGCGCGGCGGAGCTCTTCGCGCCGGGAGCGGAGGTGATCCAGCTCGGCCGCACGATCACGCTCGACAGCGAGGCCGAGGCCCTCGCCTTCAATGCCTCCCTGCCGTGCTCGGGCCAGATCCTGGCGATCACGGAGCAGGGCGACATGGTCACGACCGTGTTCCGACTCGAGGATCGCGAGACCCAGCCGTGCGACGGGCCGGGTGTCGAGGTGACCGCGCGCTTCCGCGTGCGCGACGGGAAGATCGTGTTGTGGCGCCAGCTGCCGGGCACCGTGAGACGGCCGCCCGCGGGCGAAGAGGCGTAGGGGCCTAGTGATGTAACCGGCAACGTTCGCCAGGTCCCTGGCCCGCGATCACGCGGCGCCAGAGTCCGCCCTCGCCCTTGTCAAGGCCACCAGCCTTGCCGGCGGCGATGACGCCCTCTGGCTTGGTGCTCGCGACCCAGGAACCGGGCAACGTTACCGGCCACATCACTAGCTCGAGCCGCCTGACCCCGGCGCCGCTGCCGAGTCGTCATCATGGAGCCATGGCGACCACGCGCGCACCCGCACTCGGCAGCGAGCGCCTCCTCAATCGGGAGCTCTCGCGCCTCGAGTTCGACGCGCGCGTGCTCGAGCAGGCTGCCGACCCGACCGTGCCGCTGCTCGAGCGCGTCAAGTTCTGCGCCTTCGTCTCGTCGAATCTGGACGAGTTCTTCCAGGTGCGCGTGGCGGGCCTGACCGACCAGGCAGCCTCCGGTCTTCCCGTCCGCTCCGCCGACGGCCTGACGCCCCAGGAGACGCTCGCCGCAGTGCGCTCCCGCGTCAGCGAGCTGACCGCGCGGCAGTCCCGCCTGTGGCGCCGTGAGCTCTGTCCGGCACTCGCCGAGCAGGGGATCCACGTCGGCTCGATCGACGACTGCAGCAAGCGGGAGCTGGCCGAGCTCGAGAGCCGCTTCGAGCGCGAGACCTTCCCGGTGCTGACCCCACTCGGCGTCGGCCCCGGCCAGCCCTTCCCGTTCATCTCGCCACTCTCGCTCAGTCTCGGCGTGCTCGCGCGCGATCCGAAGAGCGGCGAGGAGCGCTTCGCCCGGGTCAAGGTACCCGAGGGGCTGCAGCGTTTCGTGACCGTCGGCACCCGCGGCCTGCTGCTCCAGCTCGAGCAGGTGATCTCGCACTTCCTCACCTGGCTCTTCCCGGGCATGGAGGTCGAGGAGCGCGCCGCCTTCCGCGTCACGCGGGACGCCGACTTCGAGGTCTCGGACGAGGCCGACGACCTGCTCGGCGCCGTGCAGGCCGAGCTTCGGCGCCGCCGGTTCGGCGAGGTCGTCCGCCTCGAGGTCGCCTCCTCGATGTCGAACGCCATGCTCGAGCGCCTGCGGGACGGGCTCCGCGTCGACGAGGATCAGGTCTACCGCGTCAACGGGCCGCTCGACCTCGCCGACCTGACGCAGATCGTCTCACTCGAGCGACCGGAGCTCAAGTACGAGCTCTGGGCGCCCGTGACGCAGGCCCGCATCGCCCCCGCTCCCGGCGGACGAGCCGACATCTTCGGGGAGATCCGTCGCGGCGACATCCTCGTCCACCACCCGTACGAGTCGTTCGCGACGAGCTTCGAGGCCTTCGTGCGCGCAGCCGCGCGCGACCCCGAGGTGATCGGCATGAAGACGGCGGTCTACCGGACGAGCGGCGACACTCCGCTCGTGCCCGCGCTCATCGAGGCCATGGAGCAGGGCAAGCAGAGCGTCTGTCTCGTCGAGATCAAGGCCCGCTTCGACGAGCGGCGGAACATCGAGTGGTCGCAGGCCCTCGAGCAGGCGGGCGTGCATGTCGTCTACGGCTTCCCGAACCTGAAGATCCACGCCAAGACGACGCTCGTGATGCGCCGCGAGG
>Ga0136617_10006915_pt1 | contig 10116 bp, 12 predicted proteins | sample AntDrymUQ3222106_2_FD_129672 | JGI IMG/M metagenome (GOLD analysis project Ga0136617, IMG submission 129672) | Polar desert sand microbial communities from Dry Valleys, Antarctica - metaG UQ322 (21.06) | ecosystem: Environmental > Terrestrial > Soil > Desert | place: Antarctica: Dry Valley... | reverse complement strand
TACCGGCTGCGGCTGCTGAACGGCTCGAACTTCTCGGCGTACAACTTCGCCCTCTCCGACGGCCGCCCGTTCGTGCAGGTCGGCACCGGGAGCGGACTGCTCCCGAAGCCGGTCGTCCGCCAGAACATCCTGCTGGGCCCCGCGCAGCGGGCAGACGTGGTCGTGGACTTCGCGGGTGAGGACGGGCAGGACGTCGTGCTCTCCTCGGTGCCGCGGACCGACGCCGACACCGACGACGGCACCGGCTCACGCGAGGCCCCGATCATGCAGTTCCGGGTCCGGGGCAAAAGCAGCGACCCGTCCCGGGTCCCGGCGAAGCTCGCGCCGACCCCGCGCCTCGACGCGCCGTCGAAGGTCTCCCAGACCTGGACGTTCGGCCTCGATGGCGACCCCGCCAAGGGGACCTTCTGGTCGATCAACGGGCGGTCCTTCGACGCCGACCGGATCGACTACGAGGTGCCCCTGGGATCGACCCAGACCTGGCGGCTGCGCAACACCAGCAACATGACGCACTACGTGCACATCCACGCCGAGCAGTGGCACACGGTGTCCCGCGACGGCAAACGACCGCCGGGCGAGGAGCAGGGTCTCGAGGACACCTGGCGCCTGGACCCGGGCACCTCGATCAAGGTGGCCACGAGGTTCGCCGACTACACCGGGCCGTTCATGATCCACTGCCACATGCTCGACCACGAGGACCACGGCATGATGGCGACCTTCGCGGTGGTCGACCGGCGCCGAGGCGGTGGCACGTCGGGCGGCGCGACCGAGGCTCTGCACAGCGGGCACGAGGTGACCGTCGGCGCCGGGCGCCGGCACTCCGGTGCTCCGCCCGATGCCCCGGCGGAGGCGGGCGAGCGCTTCCTGCGGCGTACCGGCCACGCCCTCGGCGCGCAGGCCGGCGTGGCCGTGCTGCTCGTCGGCGGACTCTGGCTGAGGACGCGCCGCCGCCGGCCTGTGGAGCAGCATTTGCAACCGGCGATCGGACCGGGTTGTTCGGTGGCCATGACCCGGAGGAGGCACCATGGGGATCATGACGGTGCTGCCCCGGAGCCGGCCGCTGACCGCGGCCGACCTGGAGACGATGCCCGATGACGGGCACCGCTCGACATCACGGTCTCCGAGCCACGGTGCTCCAGCCCGACCTGCTGGTGGCGCCGCGGAGCACCCTGGGCGGACGGAAGATGGTCGGGCCGCCGGTGCTGGCCGTCGAGGTGCTATCGCCGAGCACGCGGCTCATCGACCCCAACCTGAAACGCGCCGCCTTCGAGCGCGCCGGGGTGGCGGCGTACTGGGTGGTCGACCCCGAGCCAGCGAGCCTCACCGCCTGGCACCTGGTCGACCGCGGGTACGTCGAGCACGCCCGGGTCGACGCCGGTGGAGCATTCGAAACGACGGCCCCCTTCGCGTTCTCGCTCGACCCGGCTGATCTCGTCCGGTGTCATGCCCGCGCGGGCGGGCATGACACCGTGGGACCGTGTCCGACGAAGTGCGCCGAGCCCGCTTCGAGGAGATCGCGCGCAAGCTGATCGAGCCACTGCGGCGGTTCCTGGCCCGTCGTACAGATCCTGAAACCGCCGAGGACGCGCTGGCCGACACGCTGCTGGTCTGCTGGCGGCGGTTCGACGACCTCCCCGCGGGCGCGGAGCTGCCGTGGGCGTTCGGCGTCGCGCGTCGTGCGCTGGCCAACGCCGAGCGGAGCAGGTGGCGGCAGCGGCGGGTGGCCGCCAAGGTGGCGGTCGTCGACCAGCCCCGCGAGGAGCCCGACGGCGGCGGCCAGCGCGACGACGCCCTGCACGAGGCGCTCGCCCGGCTACGGCCGGACGACGCCGAACTGCTGCGGCTGTCGGCCTGGGAGCAGCTGACCCCCGCCGAGATCGCGACGGTCCTGGACGTGACGGCCAACGCGGCTGGCATCCGGCTGCACCGGGCCCGGCGGAAGCTGGCCGACGAGGTGCGAAAGATCGAGGCCGATGCCGGACATGAGGTGACGTGAACGACGACCTGACCCGCCGGCTGCGGGCCGCGGACCCCGCGGCCGCCCTGCCGCCCGCCGGACCCGAGCGGGTGGCCCGACTCCTGGAGGACACCATGGACAACCGGACCTCGCCGACCGAGACGACCCCGACCCGTCGGAGCCCACTGCCCTGGCTGGCCGCCGCGGCGGTCGTCGCCCTGGTCGCCGTGCTGGGCATCTGGACCCTGGGTGACGGCGATCCCTCGCCGGCCGCGAACGCACCCACGTCCGCACCCGCCTCCGACGCCTCGTCCCCGACCGCGTCGCCCACCACCTCGCCCAAGGGGGATACGACCACGACGCTGACCGCACCCGCGGCCGGCGAGGCCGGCAGGTGCCTGCCGCCGACGGCGGAGTACCTGCGGGAAGCGAACACGGCCTTCGACGGCGAGGTCGTCGCCCTGGAGGACGGCCTGGCGACGATCGTGGTCGACGAGTGGTACGCCGGCGAGCCGACCGACCGGGTCGTGGTCCGGGCACCGTCGGAGAACATGCAGGCCCTCATCGCGGCCGTGGACTTCGAGGAGGGCGGGCGCTACCTGGTGGCCGCGGGCGAGAGCGGCTTCGTCATGGTCTGCGGGTTCAGCGCGCCGTACGACGACGGGCTGGCGGCGATGTACGCCGAAGCGTTCGGTGGCTGACCGGGTCCACGGCCTGCTCCTGGCCGCCGGCGAGGGACGGCGGATGGGGATGCCCAAGGCCCTGGTGCGCGAGGACGATGGCACCTCGTGGCTGCGACGCTCGATGACGGTGCTGCGCGACGGCGGCTGCGACCCCATCACGGTCGTTCTCGGCGCCGGAGCTGCCGAGGCGCGGTTGCTGCTCGACGGCAGCGTCAAGACGGTGATCGCGGGCGACTGGGCCGAGGGCATGAGTGCGTCGCTGCGCGCGGGACTGGGCGTTCTCGGCGACGCGGGCGCCTGTCTGGTCTCCCTGGTCGACCTGCCCGACGTGGGGGCCGACGTGGTGCGGCGGGTCGCCGGGCTCGGCGCCGATCCCGGGGTGCTGGCGCGGGCGGCGTACGACGGGGAACCCGGGCACCCGGTGTTGATCGGCCGCGACCATTGGGCGGGGATCGTCGACACCGCCGACGGCGATCGGGGCGCGCGGGACTACCTGGCCGCCCACGACGTTCTGCTCGTGGAGTGCGGCGACCTGGCCACCGGCGCCGACCGGGACACCCGCTGAGTCCGGTCCGGCTGCAGCCGCTCACCAGGGCCCGGGTCGCGTCGCTCGGCGAGATCGGTGCCGACTGGCATCGGGCGCTGCCGGACACCATGGCCGAGCTCGAGGAGCTGTGGTCGCTGCGGATCGGCCGCCCGCTGCCCGGGGGGAGCGCGTCGTACGTCGCCGAGGCGACGACGCGCGACGGCGAACCTCGCGTGGTCAAGGTGGTCCTCCCCGACCCGGACCTGGCCGACGAGGCGCGCACCCTGGCCGCGGCGCGGGGTCACGGGTACGCCCTGCTGCACGCGCACGACCCGGCCCACGGCGCGCTCCTGCTGGAGGCGCTGGGCGACTCGCTCGACAGGTCGGGCCGGTCACCGGAGCGGCAGATCGCGATCCTGGCGGACACCCTCCTGGAGGCCTGGCGGGTGCCGCTCGCATCGGCGCCACCGGTCGACACCGTCGCCGCCGACAAGGCGACGAGTCTGCGCGCGGGGGTGCTCGACCTCAGCGATCGGCTCGGGGCCCCGTGCGACCCGCGGGTGCTGCACCAGGCGCTGGACTACGCCGACCGGCGCGCGGCCGACTTCGACCCAGCCGCCTGTGTGGTCGTGCACGGCGACCCGCACCCGGCGAATGCGCTCCGGGTCCGGCAGCCGCGTAAGGGTGCCGAGTCCGGCTATGTCTTCGTGGACCCGGACGGCTTCCGCTGCGATCCGGCGTACGACGCCGGGGTGGCGCTGCGCGACTGGACCGGCCGGCTGACCGGCGGCGACGCCCGCGTGGTGCTCGAGGGCTACTGCGACCTGCTGGCCGAGCACACCGGCGTGGACCGCCAGCGGATCTGGGAGTGGGGCTTCCTGGAGCGCGTCTCCACCGGTCTCTACGTGCTGGGCTTCGGCGCCGACCGGATCGGCCGGGCCTTCCTGACCAGTGCCGAAGCGCTGCTGGACTGAGGTCGACGGGTCACCGGCGGCGGATGCGGATCGGCCCCTTCGCAGTCGAGTCGTCGACGACCTCACCGCCCTGGGTGATCACCACATCTCCCGCGGCCACCAGCCGTCGCGCGGCCCGCCGCGCCGGCTCCATCAGCTTGCGCCAGTCGTCGTCGCACACCGCGCGCGCCGCGTCGGACGGGCAGATCGTCGCATCCCGGGCGCGGGCGTCGAGTAGCTCGAGGATCGCGCGTTCGAGGCGGGCGTCGACGCCCTCCGGGGTCGTCACGCCGGCACCGGTGCGGGTCGGCGGGCGCGCAGCACGAAGCGTCGCTGGGTGAAGCGCAGCGGTTCGCCGGACCGGTGCAGGGCCAGGAGCACGTCGGCGTACCTCTCGACGGTGAAGTCGTCGGGCACCTGCCACGGTGTCATCCGCAGGTAGGACACCAGGGTCGCGACGTCGGCGAACGTCAGGACGCCGGTCCAGTCACGCGCGGCCTCGACGACCAGTCCGGCGGCTCCGGCCTCGACGCGGAGATGGGCGAGGGTCACCCCCGGATAGCGGAGGGTGCCGCCGAAGAGTTCGACCGTCTCCGAGAGGTCGCGGCCGTCGACCTGCTGGGTGAGGAACACCCCGCTCGGAGTGAGCACCCGGGCGACCTCGCTCGCGACGTACGCCTCGTGCCGGGCGAGCACCACGTCGAAGCGTCCGTCGTCGAAGGGCAGGCGGGGATGGGCCTCGGCGTCGTACTCCGCCACCGGGAAGCCACGGGCGGCCAGCGCGGCGGTGGCGACTGGGAGGTTGGGCGGCCAGCCCTCGGTGGCGACCGTGTCGGCGGGCAGCGCATCGGCCAGGCCGAGGAGAACCTCGCCGCCGCCGGTGCCCAGGTCGAGAACCGAGCGTGCCCCGGCGAGGGCGTCCCGGGCGAGGTCGTCGTAGGACCACGGTGGCTCCTCCGGGCGGATCGAGTCGCCGAACGAGGAGAAGTCCCAGCCCGATGTGGGCTCGGCGTGCCGAGCGCGCCAGGCGTCGAGCAGGTCGGCGGTCTCCATGACCCGATTAGATCGTAGAGTCGAGGCTATGTTCGCCGTGGAACTCGCCTTCACCGACGACCCAGCCCGCCTCGACGGCCGGCCAGCCCACCGCGAGCGTCTGGACGCACTTCGCGCGGTCGGCAAGGTCCTCGCCGCCGGTCCGTTCGCAGACGAGAGTGGGGCGCTCCTGGTCTTCCGGGTCGACACCCGCGAGGAGGCTGAGGACATCGTGGCCTCCGACCCGTACTACTCCGGACCGGGAGTGAGTGTGGTCACCCTGCGCGAGTGGACGGTCATCACCGCGGCCGACGAGCTCGACCGGCTCTGAACGGAGGCGAGCAGCCAACCGCGGACCAACACCCCCAGACGTAGCCTGAGTCACATGGACACGGTGGCAGAGGTCGGGTCACGCCTGGGCGAGACCGGCTACCTCACCGACGACGCGCTCGCGACCGTGGTCTTCCTTGCGCTGCGGATGGAGCGGCCGCTGCTGCTCGAGGGCGAGCCGGGCACCGGCAAGACCGCGCTCGCCGAGGCCCTGGCCGACGCGCTCGAGCTGCCGTTGATCCGACTGCAGTGCTACGAGGGCATCGACGCGACCCAGGCGCTCTACGACTGGGACTTCCCGCGCCAGATCCTGCACCTGCGCGCGCTGGAGGCGGCCGGTGGCGGTGCCGACGTCGAGGAGGCCGAGAAGAGCCTGTACGACGCCCGCTTCCTGCTCGCGCGCCCCGTGCTGGCCGCGCTCCGGGAGAGTCCCGTGGTGCTGCTCGTCGACGAGGTCGACCGCGCCGACGACGAGTTCGAGGCGTTCCTGCTGGAGGTGCTCTCGACCTACCAGGTGACCATCCCCGAGCTCGGCACCGTGCGCGCGGTCCAGCCGCCGATCGTCGTCCTCACCTCGAACCGCACCCGCGAGCTCCACGACGCCCTCAAACGGCGCTGCCTCTACCACTGGATCGACCACCCCGGCCTGGAGCGCGAGCTCGAGATCGTCCGCTCCAGGGCGCCCGAAGTCTCCGCCACGCTCGCCGAGCAGGTCGTCGGCCTGGTCCAGCAGTTGCGCGACCGCGACGACCTGCTCAAGCCGCCGGGGGTCGCGGAGACCATCGACTGGGCGCGCGCGCTCGATCACCTCGGCACCACCGAGGTCGACCTCGCGACCGCGTCCGCCACCCTCGGCGCGCTCGTGAAGTACCGCGAGGACGCCGATCGCGTGAAGCAGGCGCTCGACCGGATGCTGACATCGTGACGCGCGGCGCCGACGAGGTGCTGATCGGCTTCACCCGCGCGCTGCGCGCCGCGGGCGTGCCGGTCACCCAGGACCGCACCCGGGGCTTCCTGGCCGCGGTCGCGATCCTCGGTCTCGACGACCGACCGGCGACCTACTGGGCCGGGCGCGCCACGCTGTGCGCCGGACCCGACGACCTGGCCCGCTACGACCAGGTCTTCGAGGCCTACTTCAACGCCCGCGACGGGCTGCCCCGACCGCGACCGGTTGCCCACACACCGCCGATGTCGACCTCGCTGTCGCTCGCCGAGCAAGAGCCCACCGGAGCGGGCGACGACGCCGACACCGAGGAGATCCGGGCGGCCGCGAGCGCGACCGAGGTGCTCCGTCACCGCGACGTGGCAGGGATGACGGCCGCTGAGAAGCACCGGCTCGGCGCGATGTTCGCGACGATCCGGCTCCGGCCGCCGACCCGGCGTACGGCCCGGCACCAGAGGTGGCACCGCGGCGACGTGGATGCGTCGCGGACCCTGCGGGCCAGCCTGCGCCGGATGGGCGAGCCCGGCGAGATCGTCTGGCGGCGCCGCGGCACCCGCCCGCGCCGGGTGGTGCTCCTGATCGACGTGTCGGGCTCGATGAGCGGGTACGCCGATGCGCTGCTGCGGCTCGCGCACCGATTCACGGTCTCCAGCGGTACGTCGGGCCGGAGCGTCGTGGAGACCTTCACCGTCGGCACCCGGCTGACCCATCTGACTCGTGCGATGCGGCTGCGCGACCCGGACCGCGCCCTGGTGGCCGCGGGCGACACCGTGCCGGACTGGTCGGGCGGCACCCGGCTCGGCGAGACGTTGCGGATCTTCTCCGATCGCTGGGGGCAGCGCGGGCTGGCCCGCGGCGCGGTCGTGGTGATCTTCAGCGACGGCTGGGAGCGCGGCGACCCGACGCTGCTCGCCGAGCAGATGCAGCGGCTGCAACGGATCGCGCACCGGGTGGTGTGGGTCAACCCGCACCGGGGCAAGGACGGCTACGAGCCGGTCCAGCAGGGTGTGCTCGCGGCCCTGCCGTACTGCCAGGACTTCGTCGCCGGGCACTCGCTCGCGACGTTCGAGAAGGTCGCGGAGGTGGTCGGTCGTGCGTGAGGTGCTGCCGGAGCTGATGGCGTGGTGGCGATCCGGGGAGACCGTCGGGGTGGGCACCGTGGTGGCCACCTTCCAGTCCGCGCCGCGCCCCGCGGGCGCGTCGATGCTGGTCGGCCCGGAGGGGGAGGCGGTCGGTTCTGTGTCCGGTGGCTGCGTCGAGGGCGCGGTCTACGAGCTGGCGCAGACGGTCGTCGCGAGCGGAGAGCCGGTGCTCGAGCGGTACGGCGTCTCCGACGACGACGCGTTCGCGGTCGGCCTGACCTGCGGCGGCATCCTGGACGTGTACGTCGAGAAAGTGTCCCGCGAGACCTTCCCCGAGCTCGGCGAGATCGCCGACGACATCGAGTCCGGCCGCCCGGTCGCGGTCGCCACCGTCGTCGACCACCCCGACCCGGCCCGGATCGGCCGCCGGGTCGTCATCCGTCCCGACGGGGTAGTCCCTGACGTTCTGGCCCCTGACTCGCCGGTCGAGGGGGCCAATTCGTCGGTGACTACCCAGACCCTCGGGTCCGAGCGCATCGACGACGCCGTCCGCGACGACGCGCTCGGCCTCCTCGCGGCCGGCCACAGCGCGACCCTGACCTACGGGCCCGACGGCGAGCGGCGGGGCGAGGGGCTCCAGGTGTTCGTCTGGGCGTTCGCTCCCAAGCCGCGGATGCTGGTCTTCGGCGCGATCGACTTCGCGGCCGCCGTGGCGCGGGTCGGGGCGTTCCTCGGCTACCACGTCACCGTCTGCGACGCGCGGCCCGTCTTCGCGACGGCCACCCGGTTCCCCGAGGCCGATGACGTGGTCGTCGACTGGCCGCACCGCTACCTCCAGAAGGCGGTCGACGCGGGCCACGTCGACGGGCGCACAGTCATCACCGTGCTCACCCACGACCCGAAGTTCGACGTACCCCTCCTCGAGGTCGCCCTCCGGCTGCCCGACGTGGCCTACGTCGGTGCGATGGGGAGCCGGCGCACCCACGACGACCGGATGGCCCGGCTGCGCGAGGCGGGGCTGACCAGGACCGAGCTGAACCGGCTCTCCAGCCCGATCGGACTCGACCTCGGTGCCCGCACCCCCGAGGAGACGGCCGTCAGCATCGCGGCCGAGATCATCGCGGGCCAGTGGGGCGGCAGCGGCGGACGCCTGGCCGTCACCAGCGGCCGGATCCACCACCACACCCACCCGCAGACCGACGCGTAGGACGGGCGGGGCTGGGTACGGACCCCGCCCGACCCCGTGAGCCCCAGGACCAGGAGAACCCATGACCGAGAACGACGGCCGCGCCAAGCTGGTCGAGCTGCTGGACGACCTGCCCATCGCCATGTTCACGACGTACGGCGGGTCGGGGGTGCGCAGCGTGCCGATGGCGCGACAGCAGACCGAGCCGGACGCCGAGATGTGGTTCATCGCGAGCCGGGACACCCGGCACGTCGCCGACCTCCAGGCCGAGCCGCGCGTCTCCCTCACCTTCTCCTCGCGCGACACCTGGGTTGCGCTCACCGGGACCGCCGAGGTCGTGGAGGACGACGCCAAGCTCGAGGAGCTCTGGAACACCTTCGCCGAGGCCTGGCTGCCCGGCGGCCCGGACAACCCGGACGCGGTGCTGCTCAGGGTGCAGGTGGACGAGGCGGAGTACTGGGACACCCCCGGCGGCAAGGTCGCCTCGCTGCTCAGCTTCGCCAAGACCAAGCTGACCGGCGACACCTACGACGCCGACCACGGCGTCGTCCGGCCCTGAGGCAACGTCACCGCTCCCAAGAACGCACCCGGGCAGCCGCCGACCAGCACGAAGAGACGCACCGGCCCATTGTGTCGCCCCTCCGGATGCGGGTCCCGACGTTGGGTTTCGGCGGCCTCGAGGTGACCTCGCCGAAGAAGGGCTGCGGCTGCCGGTCACCGCTGGCCGGCTCGTCGGCTGAACGTCCGGGTGAAGAGCGGCCCGGACGTGCGACGCTGAAGTATCGTGGTGACACCGACACCCAGGAGCGCCGATGACGTCCGACCAGCGAGACCTGCAAGGCCGCAGGGTGGCCGCCGCGCAGGCATGGTCGGCCTTCGTCGAGCGGGGCGACGAGGCCGAGCCCCTGATCCGCCCGGAGATCCTGCAGAGCTGGGAGCTGTCGCGGCAGGCCATCTCGCCGGACGTGAGCCAGGCGCCGCTCGCCGACGAGGGCGACACCGCCGAGGTCTGGCGCGACTCACCGCTCCAGCGGGCCGTCTTCGCCGTCGAGGACGAGCTCCGCCGGACCGCCGAGGACGGCGACCTGGTCGTGGCCGTCACCGACGCCGAGACCCGGATCCTGTGGACGTACGGCGGCCGGGTGATGCGCCGCAAGGCCGAGTCGGTCAACTTCGTGGTCGGCGGCCGCTGGGACGAGGCGAGCGTCGGCACCAACGCGCTGGCGATCGCGATGCGACAAGGCACCCCGTCCATGGTCTTCAGCGCCGAGCACTACGCCTCGATCGTCCACAACTGGGTCTGCTGGGCGGCCCCGGTTCTCGACCCGGCCACCGGCAAGCAGCTCGGCGTCATCGACCTCTCCACGACGTGGGACCGAAGCCACCCGATCGGTCTCGCGACGGCCCGGGTGATGGCCCGACTG
>Ga0136617_10006914_pt1 | contig 10117 bp, 7 predicted proteins | sample AntDrymUQ3222106_2_FD_129672 | JGI IMG/M metagenome (GOLD analysis project Ga0136617, IMG submission 129672) | Polar desert sand microbial communities from Dry Valleys, Antarctica - metaG UQ322 (21.06) | ecosystem: Environmental > Terrestrial > Soil > Desert | place: Antarctica: Dry Valley... | reverse complement strand
GCGCCGCGAGTCGGTCTCGAACAGCACGTTGCCGGATTGGATATACGTGCTGACCGCGCCGTAGCCCTCGTTGTCGAACATTTCTCGTAGGTCAGCCATCGCGACCGGATTGCGGCCGCCGACGTTGATCCCCCGGAGCAGAGCCACGTAGCGCGTCGTCGCTCCCACCCGTTTACGACGGTAGGGTGCGCCCGACCCGCGAGCAATCGGAGGAACGGCAATGCCCGAGCGAGAGGGATACATTCCCGGCGTCCCCTGTTGGGTCGACACCAACCAGCCCGATCCCGAGGCCATCCTCCCCTTTTACAGCGGCGTGTTCGGATGGGCGTTCGAGAACATGATGCCCGAAGGGTCGGAGGGCAAGTACTTCATCGGCCGCATTCGCGATGGTGACGTGGCGGCGGTCGGGTCGATCCCTGAGGGCGCGCCGCCGATGGCGATGTGGAACACCTACATCTGGGTCGAGAGCGCCGACGAGACGGCGGCGAAGGCCCGCGATGCGGGCGGCGGAGTGGCGATGGAGCCCTTCGACGTCATGGACTCGGGGCGGATGGCGGTGCTCACCGACCCCGAAGGGGCCGTGTTCTGTGTCTGGCAGGCGAAGAACCACCGAGGCGCCAAGGTCGTCAACGAGCACGGCTCGTTGAACTTCAACAGCCTCGCCACGCGCGACCCAGAAGGCGCCAAGGCGTTCTATGGCGCGGTCTTCGGTTGGGAGACGCTGGGATTGCCCTCTGGTTCGATGTGGACGCTGCCCGGCTACGGCGATCATCTCGAGGAAGGCAGCCCGGGCCTACGCGAGCAGATGGCGGCGATGGGCGGGCCCGAGGGCTTCATCGATGTCGTCGCCGCGCTCAATCCGATCGCCGACGAGGACTCCGACGCGCCGGCGCATTGGAGCGTCACGTTCGCCGTCGACGACGCGGACGCCGCGGCGGCGAAGGCGAGCGAGCTCGGCGGCGAGATCGTCGCCGGCCCGTTCGACGCCCCGTGGACCAGGATGGCGGTGATCAAGGACCCGCAGGGGGCGACCTTCATCGCCAGCCAGTTCGTTCTCGAGAACAAGGACCTCGAGGCGTAGCCGGAGCGACCGGAGGTGCGAGTCGTCATCGAGGGGTTTCAGATCGGGCAGAACCATTCGTCGTCGACGGGTCCGAGGGACGCGTCGGGCGGGGGGAACGGGGACCGGAAGGTGAACGCCTCGGTGGACGGGCCCTCCTGGCGGAGGCGTTCGAGCCGTTCCTTGGCGTCGGAGACGGTGGGGATGGTGCCGGCGGGGATCCACCAGACGACGAGGTAGGCGTCGAACGACCGCTCGAACCACTGACGCCGGCCTCGCATGACCTCGCGGTGGGCGGTGTCATAGACGAAGGTGGCGAGCGCCTCGAGGGACTCCCATACGCTCATGTTGACGATCATCAGGTCGTCGTCGAAGGCCCGGATGGCGGTGGCGTCGCCATCCTCGGTCTGGAGTCGCCACACGAAGCCGGGTGCCCGGTCGGCGAGTTGGTTGATCGGCTCGAGGGCGGCCACGAAGCCGGCGATCTGCGGGGAGTCGATCGGAGCCCGCAGGCGGCCGATGTTGCACTGAGCCAGGTGGTGCGTCGCCATCGCTCCCCGAGCGTACGCCGAACGAGCGGCACGCGATGCCCACCCGAAGCACCCCACCCGGCACCCCGCAAACCGCAGGCCACGCCCTCCGGACAGACCCGAGGCCGCCGGTACCCTCGTCGGGTGACCCTCGCCGACCTTCCTCCGCTGCTCCGGCGCCACCCGGGGCTGGCCGGGTTGGCGGGGGCGTCGTCGGCCGTGCTGGCCGTCGCCGAGCCGGCCCGGGCCTTCGCCATCGCCGGCTTGGCCGGGCTCACGGCCCGTCACCCCCTGGTCGTGGCCGTCCCCACCAGCCCCGATGCCGAGCGGCTGGCCCACGACCTACGGGCCTTCCTCGGGCCCGACGAGGTCGACGTCTTCCCCGCCTGGGAGACCCTCCCGTTCGAGCGGGTCAGCCCCAGCATCGAGACCATGGGTCGTCGGCTGCGGGCCATCTGGCGTCTCCGCCAGCCATCGCGTTCCGGCACCCAGCCGGCCCAGCGCATGCCCCGGGTGCTGGTGGCGCCGGTGCGCTCGCTCGTCCAGCGCCTCGGCCCCCACGTCGAGGACGTCGAGCCCATCTCCATCCGGCCGGGCGACCGCCTCGACCCGGTCGACCTGGTCTCCCGCCTGGTCAAGGTCGGCTACTGGCGGGAGGTGCAGGTCGAGCACCGGGGACAGGTGGCCCGGCGGGGTTCGATCGTCGACGTGTTCCCCTCCACCGCCGAGTTCCCGGTGCGGATCGACCTGTGGGGCGACGAGGTCGACCGCCTCACCCGCTTCTCGGTCACCGACCAGCGCTCCACCGGCGACGTTGACTGCGTCGAGCTCTTCCCCAGCCGGGAGCTTCTCCCCACGGCCGAGGTGAGGGCGAGGGCGGCCGGGCTGGTGGGTGCCGAGCCGTGGGGCCGGGAGCAGTGGGAGCGGCTGGCCGAGGGCGCCGTCTTCGAGGGGATGGAATCTTGGCTGCCGTGGCTCACCGCCGGCGAGCACACCCTCTTCGACCTGCTCGGCCCCGACGCCCTGGTGCTGCTGGTCGAGCCCCGGCGCATGCGCGATCGGGCCGCCGACCTGCTGGAGGAGGAGGCGTCGCTCGCCTCCAGCCTGGCCGTCACCTGGGGCGCGGCCAAGTCCGAGGGCGCGAACCGCGAGTGGCCTCGCCTCCACCTGCCCTTCGACCGGCTCCTGGCCCACACCCCGGCCCCCGCCTGGACGGTCACGTCGGCCGCCGAAGGGCGCAACGTCACGACGATCGAGTCCCGGGGTTGGGACCCGGTGATGGGCGACGGCGACCGCCTCACCCGCCAGGTCGCCGACCTCGTCGGCAAGGGCTACCAGCTGGTCGTGGCCGCCGAGGGCAAGGGTTCGGCCGCCCGCCTGGCCGGCGTGCTGGCCGAGGGCGGCGTGGCCCTGCCGGTGGTCGACGACCCGACGGGCTGGGCCGGCAGCGTCGACCGGGCCGGAACCAACGGGGGCGGAACCGGCCCGCCGGCCGGAGATCGTCCGAAGAGAAAGGGGAGCCGGATCGAGGTGCAGTCCCTCGAGCGGGGGTTCGTCCTGCCCGAGATCAAGCTCGCCCTGCTGGTCGAGAGCGACGTCACCGGGCGACGGCGGGCCCACCGGGCGCCGAGGCCCCGACGCACCGACGCCCGGGGCTTCTTCGACGACCTCAACCCCGGCGACTTCGTCGTGCACCACCAGCACGGGGTGGGCAGGTATGGCGGGATGGTCAAGCAGGCCATGGGCGGGGCCGAGCGCGACTACCTGCTGCTCGAGTTCCGGGGGGGCGACAAGCTCTACGTGCCGTCCGACCAGATCGACGCCGTCCGCCACTACACGGGGGGCGACACACCGACCCTGAACCGCCTGGGCGGCTCGGAGTGGGGCCGCACCAAGTCGAAGGTGCGGGTGGCGGTGCGCGACATCGCCGAGGAGCTGGTCGCGCTCTACCGGAAGCGGATCTCGGCGCCGGGCCACGCCTTTCCCCCCGACACCCCCTGGCAGCGGGAGTTGGAGGAGTCGTTCCCCTACCAGGAGACTCCCGACCAGCTCAAGGCCATCGCCGACGTCAAGGCCGACATGGAGGAACCCAGCCCCATGGACCGCCTGGTGTGCGGCGACGTGGGGTTCGGCAAGACCGAGGTGGCCATCCGGGCCGCGTTCAAGGCGGTGCAGGAGGGGATGCAGGCCGCCGTGCTCGTCCCCACCACCCTGCTGGCCCAGCAGCACTTCGGCACCTTCTCCGAGCGCTACGCCGGCTATCCGGTACGGGTCGAGGTCATCTCCCGGTTCCTCACCCCCGGCCAGGCCCGCAAGGTCGTCGACGGGCTGGCCGACGGGTCGGTCGACGTGGTCATCGGCACCCACCGACTGCTCTCGGCCGACGTGAAGTTCAAGAACCTCGGCCTGCTGGTGGTCGACGAGGAGCAGCGCTTCGGCGTGACCCACAAGGAGGCCATCAAGCGCTTCCGGGCCAACGTCGACGTGCTGACACTCACGGCCACGCCCATCCCCCGCACCCTGGAGATGAGCCTCACCGGCATCCGCGACCTCACCATCCTCAACACCGCCCCCGCCGAGCGCCAGCCCATCCTCACTTATGTGGGCGAGTACGACGAGCGGGCGGTGGGTGAGTCGATTCGCCGGGAGCTGCTGCGCGAGGGGCAGGTGTTCTTCGTGCACAACCGAATCCAGGACATCGACCGGGTGGCGGCCCGGCTGCGGGAGCTGGTGCCCGAGGCCCGGGTGGCGGTGGCCCACGGGCAGATGGACGAGGGCCGCCTGGAGCGGGTGGTGCTCGACTTCTGGGAGGGCCAGTACGACGTGCTGGTGTGCACCACGATCATCGAGTCGGGCATCGACATGCCCACGGTGAACACCCTGGTCGTCGACCGGGCCGACATGATGGGCCTGGGCCAACTCCACCAGCTCAGGGGACGGGTGGGACGGGCCGGCCAGCGGGCCTACGCCTACCTGTTCTTCCCGCCCGAGCGGCAGCTGTCGGAGACGGCCTACGAGCGGCTCAAAACCATCGGCGAGCACACCGAGCTCGGTTCGGGGTTCAAGATCGCCATGCGCGACCTGGAAATCCGGGGCGCAGGCAACCTGCTCGGTGCCAACCAGTCGGGCCATATCGCGGCCGTGGGCTACGACCTCTACGTCGAGATGGTGAGCGAGGCGGTGGCCGAGCTCAAGGGTGAGGAGGTGCGGCCACCGGCCGAGGTCAAGCTCGACATCCCCATCGTGGCCAACCTGCCCAAGGACTACGTGAACGGCGAGGAGCAGCGGCTGGAGGCCTACCGGCGGCTGGCGGCGGTGACCACCCGGGTCGAGGTCGACGACATTCGGGCCGAGTGGCTCGACCGCTACGGCCCCCTGCCCCCGCCGGCCGAGGCCCTGCTGGCGGTGGCCGGGCTCCGGGCGGAGTGCGTCCGTCTCGGCGTGCGGGAGGTCACCGTGGCCCGGGGCATGGCTCGCGTCACGCCCCTCGAGCTGCGGGCCAGCCAGCAGATCCGCCTGCAGCGGGTCGCGCGCGACGCGGTGTACAAGGAGGACCTCAAGCAGCTGGTGGCGCCCCTCGGACGGGGGGTCGAGCCGGTGGGCGCGGTGGTGGCGCTGCTGCGGCTGTTGGTCCCCGACGAGTCAGCGCCAGTAGCATCGGTCGCACCGTGATCACCATGACCGGTAACACTTTTTCTCGGGCCTTCGCCGCGGCCGTCGTCGGGATCGCCCTGGTCGCCACCGCCGCCTGCGGCTCGGCTGCCCCCTACGCGGCGCGGGTCGACGGCAAGCGGATCAGCGAGGACACCCTGGTCGGCGAGCTACGTTCGATCGCCTCCAACGCGGAGTACCTGCAGCTGGTGGAGGAACGCCAGCCGGTGCGGGGCGCGGGCCAGGGCACGTTCGACTCGGAGTTCACCGCCCAGGCCCTCACCCGCCAGATCTACTTCACGCTCATAACCACCGAGCTCGACAAGCGCAAGCTCACGGTGGGCGAGAGCGACCTGGCCGCCGCCCGCTCGCTCGTCGTCGAGCAGCTCGAGGGCGAGGCCGTGTTCGAGAAGTTTCCCAAGAGCTACCAGGACGACCTCATCCGCCGCCAGGCCCAGATCGACCTCCTCACCCTCTCGGTCAACGAGCTGGGCACCCCCGAGAAGGCGGCCCGGGCGTACTACGACGCGAACCCGAACGAGTTCGCCAAGGCCTGCGTGAGCCACATCCTGGTGGCCGACGAGGGCATGGCCAACGAGCTGAGGGGCCGCCTGGCCGCGGGCGAGGACTTCGCCGCCCTGGCCTCGGCCGAGACGATCGACACCGGCACCAAGGGCGTCGGCGGCGACCTCGGCTGCGACATCACGGCCGACACCGGCTTCGTGCCGGAGTTCCTGTTGGCGGTCTTCACCCAGCCGGTGAACGAGGTGGGGGCGCCGTTGAAGACCCAGTTCGGGTTCCACCTGGTCAAGGTCGTCAAGCGTGACGTCCCGCCGTTCGAGGAGGTGTCGGGCCTGGCCCGGGCCAAGGTCAGCGAGGCCGGCCAGGACAAGGTGCTCGTCCTCCTCCAGGAGGCGTTGCAGAACGCCAAGATCGAGGTCAACCCGAAGTACGGGTCGTTCCGCAAGGTGGGGGACTCGCCCCGCGTGGTCCCGCCCGAGAGCGGCGCGGTGGCGCCCGGCGGGGTGGGCCTCGACCCGGCTCCCGCAGGTCTGGAACCGGCCCCATCGGAATCGGTACCGTCGAACCCGTAACGCCGCAGGTGGGACGGGTGCTGGTGGTGGGGCTCGGTCCGGCCGGCCCCGACCAGCTCACGGTGGCGGCGGTGGCCGCCATCGGCCGCGTTCCCCCCGGCCGCCGGTTCCTGCGCACCACCCGTCACCCGGCCGCGGTGGCCGTGGGCGAGGGCATCGCCAGCTTCGACCGGATGTACGAGCGGGCGGACACGATCGACGAGGTCTACGTCGGCATCGTCGACGCCCTGGTCGGAGCCGCGGCTGACGGCTCGGAGGTCCTGTACGCCGTGCCCGGGTCGCCGCTGGTGGCCGAGCACACCGTCGAGCTGCTGCTGGCCGATCCCCGGGTGACGGTCGAGCTGGTGCCCGGGATGTCGTTCACCGACCTGGCCTGGGCCCGGCTGGGGGTCGACCCGGTGGCGATCGGCGCCCGACTGGTCGACGGCCACCGGTTCGGGGTGGAGGCGGCCGGCGAGCGGGGACCCATGCTGGTCGCCCAGTGCGACTCCAAGGCGGTGCTGTCCGACATCAAGCTGGCGGTGGACGCGTCCCCCGGTGCCGAGGTGGTCGTGCTGTCCCGCCTGGGGCTGGAGAACGAGTCGGTGCGCACCGTCGCCTGGGACGACCTCGACCGCGAAGTCGAGCCCGACCACCTCACGTCGCTGTTCGTCCCGATCATGGCCGCTCCGGTGGCGGGCGAGGTGGCCCGCTTCGCCGAGCTGGTGCGCACCCTGCGGGAGCGCTGCCCCTGGGACCGGGAGCAGACCCACGCCTCCCTCACCCGCCACCTGCTGGAGGAGACCTACGAGGTGCTGGAGGCGATCGGGGCGTTGGACGCGGCCGCCGACGACGGCGCCGTCTCCGGCTTCGACCACCTGGAGGAGGAGCTGGGCGACCTGTTGTTCCAGGTCGTCTTCCACGCCACCCTCGCCGCCGAGGAGGGACGGTTCACCCTGGCTGACGTCGCCCGGGGAATCCACGACAAGCTCGTCCACCGGCACCCGCACGTGTTCGGACCGAAGGGAGACGGGGCAGTGGTGGCCGAAACGACCGGCCAGGTCATCGAGAACTGGGAGCGGATCAAGAAGGCGGAGAAGGGCCGGACCAGCATGATGGACGGGATCGCAGCCGACCTGCCCTCCCTGCTCTACGCCCACAAGGTGCAGCGCAAAGCCCATTCGGTCGGCCTCGATCCGGTGGCCGGGGACGGGGTCGGGGGGTCCGCCGCGCCGGCCGCATCGGCCGTTTCCGACATGGAGGCCGCCGGGCAACTCCTGTTCGAGGCCGTCGACCGGCTCCGCCGGGGCGGTGTCGATCCCGAGGCCGCCCTGAGGGCCACCGCCGCCCGCTACCGGGACCGGTTCGTGGCCACCGAGCGGGCCGCGGCCGACCGCGGGTTCGACCTGGGCACCCTCGACCCGGCTACGGTCACCGGGCTGTGGCGATTCGCGAAACCGACCGGGAACGAACGGGTATGAGTCCCACGTCGCCCATCCCGGGCCGGCCGCACATCCCCGACTATGGGGTGCCCGACAGCCCCGAGGGCATGCTGCCGTGGGAGTTCGTCACCGAGCGGTTGGCCCAGGCGATGATGTACTGGGTCGCCACCACCGGGCCCAAGGGTGAGCCCCACGCGGTGCCCTACTGGGGGGCGTTCGTCGACGACGTCCTCTACTTCGAGACCGCTCCCACCACTAAGGGCGGACGCAACCTGCGGTTCAACCCGGCGGTCGTCGTCCACCTGATCAGCGGCGAGCAGGTCGTGATCGTCGAGGGGCTGGCCCGCACCGCGGTGCCCGGCGCCCGGCTCTTCGCCAAGCTCCAGGACGCCTACCGGCCCAAGTACGACGGTTACTTCCCGCCGTCGGCCGACAACCTCTTCGCGGTCGAGTCGATGGTGGCCTTCGCCTGGGACCTGGGCGACTTCCCCGGCAGCCTCACCCGCTGGCGCTTCCGCGAAGCGTCGGAGATCGTCTCGTCCCTCGGCGACGACTGAGCGTTTCGCGGTCGGAGGCGGAGCTTCCTCGGCCGCCGGCGGCATTTCTGGCGGTAGCCACGTGCACATCGCGCCGACGGCGCCTGGCTCATTCGAGGTCGTCGTCGAGGTCGGCGCGGCTGGCTCGGTACTGGGCGGGGCCTTCGCAGGTGTGGCGGAGGGTGCACCAGGTGCAGGTGGGGCCGGGGGAGATGGCGGCGGGGGTGGCGGCGTCGAGGAGGCGGGCCATCTTGGTGGCACCGTCGATGGTGCGGCGGACGGCGACGGCCAGCATCTCCTCGGTGACGTCCTCGGCGTGGAAGGTGGCGGTGTCGAGGTAGTAGCTCGCCACCCGGAAGGGCGGCACTCCGATCCGCAGGGTCTGCACCAGGGCGTAGAAACGCAGGTCGTCGAGGTGGCCGGGGTAGCTGCGGCCGGTCTTGAGGTCGACGATGAGGGAGCGGGCCTCGTCGCCCCGGGCCACGCCGAGGACGAGGTCGACCTTGCCCGCCAACACGATCCGGCCGGCGCAGAGCTCGGCGAAGATGCTCGTTTCGGTGCGGGGCGCCCACGCCGCCTTCAGGGGAGGCCAGCACTCCTGGAACTTGACGACCCTGTCGTGCGCCCGTCCCCGGAGGTCGGCCAGCTCGAGGGGCGAGGCGGTGAGCAGCCAGGGACGGGGGCTCGACCGGCGGACGTCGTCGGCCAGCGAGGCCATGGCGTAGTCGACCAGGTCGAGGGGCACCGCCTCGGTGCGGGACGAGATCGACAGCTCGATGGCCTTGTGGACGACGGTGCCGGTCGCGGTACCGGCCGACCAGTCGAAACCCGACTCCTCCCGCTCCGCCCGCCAGTGGGCCTCGCAGGTGTGGATCTGGCCGAGCTGACGCTTGCCGACCCACAGCTCCTCGACCGGCAGGGCGTCGGCCAGAAGTCCGAGGGCAGTTTCCATCTGCCGCCGGAGCTGATGGCCCAGGTCGGGGTCGAAGCGGGGCCGGGGCTGGCCCAGGGCGAGGAGGTCGGTGACGACGCGGTGCTGGGCGGGTGTCGGCGCGAATCCGCCCGTGCTGGCGCTCACGACGGCGTCACCACGGGCGGGCGCCCCCGGAGGTGGGTGGTCAGCTCTCGTTGCGGACGCGTAGGGCGGTGACGGCGGCGAAGATGGCCAGGGCCGAGGCCGCCAGCGTCGCCAGCAGGAAGCCGGTGAACTGCACCCGGACATACCCGGGCACGTCGACGGTCTTGGCCGAGTACTCGTGGAGGCTGCCCCGGATGGCCAGGATGCTGCCGATGCCGACGATCACGCCGACTGCGATCGCGGTGCGCAGTGCCGCCCCGGCGATGGCGTACTGGCGGTCGGTGACCTCCTCGCCGAGGACCGCCGGCAGGACCAGGAGCACCACTCCGAGCAGGACGAAGAACACCGCTGTCGACCCGAGGCTGCCGAACGGGTAGCCGATGCGGTGGAAGAGGTCGTCGGCGACGCCCAGGCGCTCGCTCTCCTTGACGGTGAGGCCCTCGACGAGCGCCATGAGCACCTGGAGCACGACGACGCCGATGATGCCGGCACCGGCCGTGGTGGCCAGCCCGATCCACCGCGGCGCCTCGTCGAGGTCGTCGAGGTCGTCGTAGTAGTCGTCATCGTCATCATCATCATCATCATCATCATCGTCGTCGTCGTCGGCTCTGTCGTCGGCTCTGTCGTCGGCGTAGGCCGGACCAGATGGGGCACTCGACATCGGGGCCGGGTAAGGGGCGGGGGGCGGCGTAGGCACGGGTGACGGGGCGGCGGGGGCGGCGTTGGGTGCCGGCTCACGGACGGGTG
>Ga0136617_10006912_pt1 | contig 10118 bp, 6 predicted proteins | sample AntDrymUQ3222106_2_FD_129672 | JGI IMG/M metagenome (GOLD analysis project Ga0136617, IMG submission 129672) | Polar desert sand microbial communities from Dry Valleys, Antarctica - metaG UQ322 (21.06) | ecosystem: Environmental > Terrestrial > Soil > Desert | place: Antarctica: Dry Valley... | reverse complement strand
GTCGGAGTCTCCGCCGGCCCTCGCGAGCTCAGGAGCTTCGGCTCCCAGGGCGAGCAGCGAAGCGCCGTCCTCGCTCTCGTCCTCGCCGAGGCCGACCTGCTTCGCAGCGAGCGCGGGACGCAGCCGCTTCTCCTCCTCGACGACGTTCTGAGCGAGCTCGACGAGGGCCGCCGCCGCGCGCTCCTCTCCGCGCTCCCCGAGGGCTCGCAGACGATCGTCACGGCGACCGGCCCGGACGCGCTTCCCGCCGGGAGCGAAGAGCCGGCAGCCCACGTGCGGGTCAGCCCCGGCGAGGCGCTCGCCGCATGAGCTGGCACCCGCGGACGATCGGCGAGTCAGTTCTCGACGAGCTCCGGCGCTTCGGCCGGCCCGGCGACGTCGCGGACGTCGTCGCAGCGTGGCCGGAGGTGGTCGGCGAGGCGATCGCCGAGAACGCCTGGCCGGCGCGGATCGGGCGGGACGGCACGCTGAACGTCACGACGAGTTCGAGCGTCTGGGCCTTCGAGCTGACGAAGCTCGAGGAGACGATCTGCGGACGCCTGCGCGCCGAGCTCGGGGAGCGGGCCCCGTCGAAGCTTCGCTTCGCGCTCGGAAGGCTGCCCGAGCGAGGGTCGCCGGAACCCGTGACGGATGTGCCGCGGAGTGTGCCGATCGTGACCCCGGAAGCCCGCTCGCGGGCCGCCGAGATCGCGGCGCCGATCGAGAGCGAAGGCCTGCGCGAGCTGGTCGCGCGGGCCGCTGCTGCGAGCCTCGTGAGGGGCGCTGGCGGGCCGCCGGACGACCGGACCCTCTGGTAGACTCAGAGAGGCACGAAATCCCCCCGAGAGCAGGGGTTTTTTATTGACTGAGACGAATTACTCCGCAAAAGACATTACCGTTCTCGAGGGCCTCGAGCCCGTCCGGCTGCGCCCCGGTATGTACATCGGCTCGACGGGCGCGCGCGGCCTCCATCACCTCGTCTACGAAGTGGTGGACAACTCGGTCGACGAGGCCCTCGCGGGCCGCAACGACCGGATCGAGATCTGCATCCACCCGGACAACTCGGTGACCGTCCGGGACTTCGGCTCGGGCATCCCGGTGGACGTCATGGCCGAGCAGGGTCGGCCCGCGCTCGAGGTCGTCCTGACGAAGCTCCACGCGGGCGGCAAGTTCGGCGGAGACGGCTACAAGGTCTCGGGCGGCCTGCACGGCGTCGGCGTTTCGGTGGTGAACGCCCTCTCCGAGCGGCTCGTCGCCGAGGTGCGCCGCGGCGGCAAGGTCTACCGCCAGGAGTTCGCGCGCGGTGTGCCGGCCGCCGACATGGAGATCGTCGGCAAGACGGAGAAGGGCGATACGGGCACGACCATCCACTTCAAGCCCGACACCGAGGTCTTCGACGAGCTCGAGTTCTCGACGCAGACGCTCATTCAGCGCTTCCGCGAGACGTCCTTCCTGACCCGGGGCCTGACGATCGTCTTCATCGACGAGCGCGAGGGCGAGGAGCGCCACGAGTTCATCGCCGAGGGCGGGATCCGCGACTTCGTCGCCTTCGTGAACGAGTCCAAGGACTCGGTGCACAAGCACATCGTCTACTTCGAGGGCGAGCAGGAGCTCGGCGCGGTCGAGGTGGCGATGCAGTGGAACTCTTCGTACGTCGAGTCGGTCTTCTCGTTCGCGAACAACATCAACACGCACGAGGGCGGCACGCACCTCTCGGGCTTCAAGGGCGCCCTCACCGGAACGCTGAACAAGTACGCGCGCGACAAGGGCCTCATGAAGGAGAAGGAGGACAACCTGGAAGGCGAGGACGTGCGCGAGGGGCTCGCCGCGATCATCTCGGTGAAGCTTCGCGACCCGCAGTTCGAGGGGCAGACGAAGACGAAGCTCGGGAATCCCTGGGTCCGGGGCCTCGTGGAGCAGACCGTGAACGCAAAGCTCGCCGAGTTCCTCGAGGAGAACCCGCAGGACGCCCGCCAGATCATCCAGAAGGCGGTCTCGGCCTCGCGCGCCCGCCACGCCGCCCGCAAGGCGCGCGAGCTGACGCGCCGAAAGAGCGCGCTCGAGAACTCCTCGTTGCCCGGCAAGCTCGCCGACTGCTCGATCCGAGACCCTGAGTCGGCCGAGCTCTACATCGTCGAGGGCGACTCCGCCGGCGGCTCGGCCAAGCAGGCGCGCGACCGCACCTACCAGGCGATCCTGCCGCTGCGCGGGAAGATCATCAACTCCGAGAAGAATCGGATCGACAAGGTTCTCTCGAACACCGAGATCCAGGCGATGGTGACCGCGATCGGCACCGGCTTCGGCGACGAGTTCGACATCGCGAACATCCGCTACGGGCGCGTGATCGTCATGACCGACGCGGATGTGGACGGCTCGCACATCCGCACGCTCATCCTCACCTTCCTCTACCGGAACATGCCGGAGCTGATCGACCGGGGCCACGTGTACATCGCCGTGCCGCCCCTCTACCAGGTGAAGATCGGAAACCAGGAGTTCTACTTCGAGAAGGACGCCCAGCTCGAGGAGCTCCTCGTGCGCGAGCGCATGAAGGACGTCGAGATCAAGGACCGTGACGGCCAGAGCCTCAAGTTCACCGACACGCGCTGGCGCAAGTTCACGACCAGCCTCGGCTCGTACATGAACTGGGTCGCGAAGCTGAACTCCGAGTACCCCCTCGCCGGGAGCTTCGCGGTCGCCTACCGCCTGCTCGAGGTCGACCTCGAGAGCGCAGACGATGCGACGAACGCGTTTCCCGAGCTCTCGCTGAACGGCTACCAGATGACCGAGATCGACGCGGTCACCGAGGGCAAGCTCGGAATCCGGGTGGTCGAGAAGGAGACGAGCGCTGCGACCCACTTCGAGTTCGACCGCGAGCTCTTCGGCTCCCGGCAGTACCGCGACCTGCGCGCCTCCTACGACGCGCTGAGCGCGGTCGTCGGCCGCCCGCCCTTCGAGCTCTCGTACGGCAAGAAGACCGCGCGGGCCGAGACCTTCGACGCTCTGCGCGAGCGGGTCCTCGACCTGGCCAAGGAGGGGCTCCACCTGAGCCGCTTCAAGGGCCTCGGCGAGATGAACCCCGAGCAGCTCTGGGAGACGACGATGGATCCCGCCCGCCGGCTCTTGATCCGAGTGGACGTCGAGGACGCCTCGGCCGCCGACCAGATGTTCTCCATCCTCATGGGCGACCAGGTCGAGCCGCGACGGGCCTTCATCGAGCAAAACGCCAAGGACGTCAGGTACCTCGACGTCTAGGGGTGAGGTGAGGAATGTCTGAGATCGAGGCCGGCCCGCTCGGGCCCGGGCGGATCGAGCCGCGCGAGCTCGAGCAGGAGATGCGCTCGAGCTACCTGGACTACGCGATGTCGGTCATCGTCGGCCGCGCGCTTCCCGACGTGCGCGACGGCCTGAAGCCGGTGCACCGCCGCGTCCTCTACGGGATGAACGAGGCCGGCATGCAGCCGAACCGTCCGTACAAGAAGTGCGCGCGCATCGTCGGCGACGTGATGGGCTCGTTCCACCCGCACGGCGACCAGGCGATCTACGACACGCTCGTCCGCCTCGCGCAGCCCTTCTCCCTCCGCTACCCGCTCGTCGACGGCCAGGGGAACTTCGGCTCGCTCGACGACGACCCCGCCGCTGCGATGCGCTACACCGAGTGCCGCCTCGCGCGCCTCGCGACCGAGATGCTTCGCGACATCGACGCGGACACCGTCGACTTCGTCCCGACCTACGACGAGTCGCGGCGCGAGCCGACCGTCCTTCCCGCACGGTTCCCGAACCTGCTCGTGAACGGCTCCTCGGGGATCGCCGTCGGGATGGCGACCAACATGCCCCCGCATCACCTGGGCGAGGTGGTCGACGGGATCGTGGCGATGATCGACGACCCGACCCTCGACGTCGAGCGACTCTCCCGCCACGTGAAGGGCCCCGACTTTCCGACGGGCGGGATCATCGTCGGGCGCTCCGGGATCAAGGACGCCTACCGCTCCGGCCGCGGCCGCATCGTCGTTCGGGCACGCGCGCACATCGAGGAGCTTCGCGGCGGCAAGACCGCAGTCGTCGTCACCGAGCTTCCGTACGGGGTAAAGAAGGGCGGCGACACCGGCGTGATCAAGAAGATCGCCGACCTCGTCCAGGACAAGGTGCTGACGGAGATCTCCGACCTCGCCGACCACTCGGACAAGTCCGGGATGCGGATCCAGATCGAGCTCAAGCGCGAGGCGATCCCCCAGGTCGCGCTCAACAAGCTCTTCAAGCACACCGGCCTGCAGACGACCTTCGGCTACAACGCCGTCGCGCTCGTCGAGAACGTTCCGAAGACGCTCTCCCTGATCGAGCTCGTCCGGCACTACCTCGAGTTCCAGCGCGAGGTCGTCACCCGCCGCTCGAAGTACGAGCTTCGCAAGGCCGAAGAGCGCGCACACGTCCTCCGGGGCTACCTGATCGCCCTCGACAACCTGGACGCCGTGATCGCGCTGATCCGCGGCTCGGACGACACGGAGGCCGCGCGCGCGGGCCTGATGGAGAGCTTTGAGCTCTCCGAGATCCAGGCCCAGGCGATCCTCGACCTGCGCCTCGCGCGCCTGACCGGCCTCGCACGCAAGGAGATCGAAGACGAGCACGCCGACCTCCAGGAGCGAATCGGCGAGCTCCGCGCGATCCTCGGCGATCCGACCCGGATCGACGGCGTCATTCGGGAGGAGCTCCTCGAGATCAAGTCGATCTACGCCCGAACCGACGAGCGGCGCACCGAGATCGTCGCCGCGGAGGAGGAGCTCGAGCTCGAGGACCTGATCGCGGAGGAGGACATGGTCGTCGCGATCACGCGCTCCGGCTACGTCAAGCGCCTCCCGGTCACGACCTACCGCGAGCAGCGCCGTGGCGGGATCGGCGTCATGGGGATGGACATGAAGGACGAGGACTACATCGAGCACCTCGTCGTCGCCTCGACGCACGATTACCTGCTCTGGTTCACCTCGGCGGGGAAGGTCTACCGGCTCAAAGTGCACGAGCTGCCGCTCGGCTCTCGCCAGTCGAAGGGCCGCGCGCTCGTCAACCTGCTGCCGCTCGCCCAGGGCGAGACCGTGCGCGCGCTGATCGCGACGCGGGACTTCTCCGAGGCCGAGTACCTCGTCATGGCGACGCGGAAGGGCGTCGTCAAGAAGACGAAGTTCGCCGAGTACAACACGCCGCTCAAGGCGGACGGGATCATCGCGATTCGCCTCCGCGAGGGCGACGAGCTCGTCGGCGTTCTCCACGCCTCGGGCGATGACGATGTCCTGCTCGTCTCCCGCAAGGGCCAGGCCGTGCGCTTCCACGAGTCGCAGACCCGCCCGCTGGGGCGCGCGACCGAGGGCGTCCGCGGGATGGCCCTTCGGAAGGGCGACGAGGTGATCGCTGCGGACATCGCGCGAAATGACGCAGACCTCCTCGTCGTGACCGAGAACGGGTTCGGCAAGCGCACCCGACTGGACGAGTACGTGACGAAGGGCCGCGGGATCTACGGCGTCAAGACCGTGCAGCTGACCGAGGCGCGAGGCCAGCTCGCGGGCGCACTCGTCGTTCGCGACGGGCACCAGGTGATGCTCATGTCGGACGGCGGCACCGTGATCCGGATGCCCGTCGAGGGGATCCGCCGCGCGAGCCGGGCGACCCAGGGCGTCCGGGTCATGCGCCTGCGCGGCGACGAGCAGGTCTCGACGCTCGCGCGCGTGGTCGAGCAGACGAGCGACGCGGCCGAGATGGCCGAGGAGAGTCAGGGGGCCGAGGCAGTCCTCGAAGGCCCAACCGACTCCGGGCCCGCCCTCGACGACGAAGCCTAGGGCGCCGAAGCGCCCGCGGTCGAAGCTGCCGCGACCGCTTTAGCGCGTCCAGGCGTGGTGACTCGCCGTCCTGTGTGGACAACTCACGCTGCTGCCCGCTGCTGCCCTTCGCGTGGACCCAAGCGGCCGCCCCGAGCTGTCGCACGCTTGTGTCGAGCCGCTAACGAGAGTAAATTGCAATATGTGAGAGTCAACGTCGCTCCGCGTCGACACGCTGGAGTGGTGGCGACGGTCGCTACCGTCGTTGTCCTGATAGCAGGAGCCCCCGTTGCGCAGGCAAGTCATTGCTCCTTCAACGACCCGAACCAGCCTCAGAAGGAGGAGATTTTCCAGGGCGGTAACTACTCGCAACGTGGCACGACGAACAAGATTCGCTTCCGCTTCCGACAAACTTGTACGTTCAGTCATTCCGACCCCGGCCGCGGTCTCTCCTGGAGTACCGCGCACATCCGGCTCGGGAACGACTTTGACAGCCTGGTCGAGATTGGCTGGTGGATGTTTTACTTGGAGAGCGGGCAACTCGACCGGCGGGCTTTCACGGAACTCGTGATCAACGGCGTGCAAAAGGCCGCCAACAACTGGCATCAAACGCCTAGTTCTTGCATGAACGCCACTGAGAGTGACGTCTGGCGCGTCGAGTGGACTCAGTACGAAACGTGGTCGATGTCGATCAACTGCATCGACGGCGTTGGGTACCGGCAGCTGGCGCTCTACGGGAACACTGGATGGACTTACGGCCTCACCGTCGGCGAGACGGGTCGAAGAGGAGGCACGACCACCCACATGGCTGATGAGCATCGAAATCTACTTCGCAAGCTCAGTGACGGCAGTTGGACCGCGTGGACGACTAACTTCTGTTACCACGATTTCGCCGACGATTGGGCTCCTCGGTTCATCACAAGTGACGGCTACAACGTGGATTGGGGTTCCGGCTACTGTGATCCTTTCTAAGCCCTCCCACCTGATCACGCGGAGCCACTTGGTCACTGGCGCTGTCCTAGCAATTGCTTTCGCCACGGGCGGTTGCGGCACCGAGGGACCGACGTCAGCCCGGGATCGGGCGGATGTGACTTCAACTCAGGAACGCTCGGGGAGTTCCTCCGCCACATCGGGTGGCATCGACTGGGTCGCCCCGGTGCCGGGGGGGCAGAACTTCGCGACGATCGATCAGGCAGCGCCGGCGCTCAGCTTCCGGCCTCTGACGGCTCCTGAGCTCGGCGCTCCGAATGCAGTCATCGTGAGTCCACCTCAGGTTCCTCGTGAGCACCGGTTCGTCGTCCTGCGATTCGAGCACCCGAGCTGGGGAACGTTCCTTGTGCAACAGCAACCGCTCGAGCGCGATCCCGCCCAGGCGCAGGCGTCGCTCGAGGCTTTGGCTGGCCCGTGCGCCGCGGAGGGATGCGCCGGGACATGGACGCTCGCGGTCCTTAAGGACGGTCGCCGAGCTCTGGTCGTCACCGGGCCGGGCTCCGAAGATCAGCAGACGAACTTCCTGACGTTCATCGATGAGAAGCGACGTCTTCGGATTGATTTGGAGGGACCTCCGCCAGACTTCACTGGCGAAGAAGCCATTGACGTTGCGAATGCGCTTGTTCGAGCGGGCTCGTGACCAAGCGAGTGACGCGTCGCGCGTCGCCGTGGATCTTCGCCGCGGTAACCACCTCCAGCGCTGCCTGGCACGCCGCACGAGCAGGCGGCACCGCGTTAGTCGACGTCCGAGATCGGTGCGCGCAGCGCGGCCGCGGCTTGCTCGGGCGGGACGACGTTGACGTAGAGCCCCGCGCCTAGCTCGAGCCCGGCCGGAACTGTCAGCTTTGGGACGACCTCGAGGTGCCAGTGCTCGCCCTGGTGGAGCCACGCGTTCCAGGACACCGGCCCCTCGGTGTCGCGGAGCCGCCTGATCCCCTTTCGCAGGAGGCGAAGCGCCGCGTCCAGTCTCGCACCGAAGGCGTCGGCGGCAGGCTCTCGCGGTGCGATCAGAAGCTCGTAGGGCGTGCGCCCGACGGGGTGGACCGCGAGGACGACGCCGTTTTCTTCCGCCAGGGGATGCGCCTCCAAGAGGCCCGCGACCGCGCCGGCGTCCTCGGCGAGCGGCGGCGGCTCGCGTAGCCAGACGAGCTGCGAGTGGGAGTGGGCGAGGCTCGCCCCGGCGAAGCGCCCCTCGTTCACCATCGCGTGTACGTAGCCCTCGCCTTCTGAGGCTCGCTCGCGCCAGGCTTCTGCGGTGAGCGCGACCTCGGAGTCCTCGAGCTCGGCGAACGAGCGCACGTGCCGCGGTGAGTGAACGACTACTTCCTGTCGCTCGAGCGCGGGGTAGAGGTTCGGGACGACGCGGACCGTCCAGCCTGGCGAGTCGGCCGGCGCACCGTCCGGGCGCCCGAGGGCGAGCGTCTCAGGGGGTGTTCGATCCTCGCGGCCCTCGCAGAACGGGCAGGTTTCCAGCTCGCCCGGGGTCGCGTCCTCGATCGAGCCGAGGAAGGCGCCGGGCCGGCGCGCGCGGCCCGTTGCGATGACGACGGTTCTCCCCGAGAGCGGGTCGCGGCGAAGGTCGCCGCTCAGGAGCCGTCACCGCTCGAGCCGGAGGCCGCGCCGCTGTCGAAGAACGGGCGGAAGAGCTCGATCGGAAGCGGCAGGATGATCGTCGACGAGCGCTCGGAGCTCATCTCGAGCATCGTCTGGAGGAAGCGAAGCTGGAGCGTGATCGAGTTCCCGCTCATCACGTTCGCGGCGTCGCGGAGCTTCTCCGAGGCCTGGAACTCGCCCTCGGCAGCGATGATCTTCGCCCGTCGCTCCCGCTCGGCCTCGGCCTGGCGGGCCATCGCCCGCTGCATCCCGCCGGGAATCTCGACGTCCTTCACCTCGACGATCGAGACCTTGATCCCCCAGGGCGAGGTGGACTCGTCGATGATCCGCTGCAGGATCTCGTTGATCTTGTCGCGCTCGGAGAGGAGCTCGTCGAGCGTGTGCTGGCCGAGGACGCTTCGGAGCGTCGTCTGCGCGATCTGCGAGGTCGCGACCATGTAGTTCTCCACCTGCACGATCGCCCTCTCCGGGTCGATGATCCGGAAGTACGCGACGGCGTTCACGCGCACGGGCACGTTGTCTCGCGTGATCACCTCCTGCGGCGGGATGTTGAGCGTGACCGTCCGCAGGTCGACGCGCACCATCTTGTCGATCACCGGGATCAGGAGGAAGAGGCCCGGCCCTTTCGGCGGCGAGAGCAGGCGACCGAGGCGGAAGATGACACCGCGCTCGTACTCGCGGGCGACGCGGACTGCGGCCGAGACCAGCAGCAGGATGACGATGACGACTGCTGCAACCGCGATCAGCGCGACGGGCATGGCGCCATCCTACGCAGTCGCGGGCTCTCGCTCGGCCACCGGGCTCACCTCGAGCGTGAGGTCCTCGCCGATCGCGTCGACCAGCACCTCCTCGCCGGCAGAGATCGGATTCGCCGAGCGCGCGCGCCAGAGCTCGCCGTGGACGAAGACGAGGCCCTCGGGGTCGAGGTCGCGCCGAACGACTGCGACGCCGCCGACGAGCTCCTCCTGGCCGGTCTGCGGTCTCGACCGCCTGAGCGCGATCGCCTTCGCGAGCGCGACGCCGATCAGGAGCGCAAGCGTGGCCGCGATCGCGACCGCCACCCAGACCGAGACGTTGTAGAGCTCGCCCGCAGGGTCGAAGAGAATCAGCGCACCGACGATGAAGCTGGCTGCGCCGGCGAGCGTGAGCGCGCCGTGGCTGACGACGAAGCCCTCGGCCACGAAGAACCCGAGCCCGAGCAGGATCAGGAGCAGGCCGGCCCAGCTGATGGGCAGGACCTGGAGCCCTAGGAGCCCGAGGATGAGCGAGACGCCGCCGATCGTCCCGGGGAAGATCAGGCCGGGGCTCAGCACCTCGACCGTGATCCCGAGGACGCCGAGCGACATGAGGATGACGATCAGATTCGGGTCGACCAGCGTGTCGAGCGCGCGCTTCCAGAAGGTCATCTCCACCGTCTCGATCCGGGCACCGGCCGTCTCCACAGTCAGGCCCTTCGGCTCGGTTCGGGTCCCGTCGATCTCCTCGAGGAGCGCCGGCAGGTCGTCGGCGAGCGCGTCGACGACGTTCTCGTCGAGGGCCTCGCGCGCGCCGATGTTCGTGCCTTCGCGGACGAAGTCCTCGGCGATGTCGCCGTTTCGGCCGTGCTCCTCCGCGAGCTCCCGGATGTAGGCGGCCGCGTCGTTCACGATCTTTCGGCGCAGATCGCTCTCGATGTTCGCCCCGCCGACGTTCACGGGCGTGGACGAGCCGATGTTCGTCTGCGGCGCCATCGCC
>Ga0136617_10006911_pt1 | contig 10118 bp, 13 predicted proteins | sample AntDrymUQ3222106_2_FD_129672 | JGI IMG/M metagenome (GOLD analysis project Ga0136617, IMG submission 129672) | Polar desert sand microbial communities from Dry Valleys, Antarctica - metaG UQ322 (21.06) | ecosystem: Environmental > Terrestrial > Soil > Desert | place: Antarctica: Dry Valley... | reverse complement strand
CTAATGCCGGTTCTCTGGCGGTTGCGCCAGCCGGTCACCCGGGTGGGGTGAGGACCGATCCGGGATTCGGGAGCGCCCGGGGATGCGGGCGCTTCCCCAGTCCGTCTAGCGGTGGTGTGTGGTGTCGCCTCGGCTGGACCCGGCCTCTGGGCAGTCCCGTTTGCACATAGAGGGATCACATCTGCTCCTCAGCGGACGCGACGCGGCCGACACCCAGCTCCTCACCACGCTGTGGCGGAAGGTCTGGTACCGCGAGGCGGGTGCAAGACGGGCCTGCGCGTCGGGACCGGCGAGGGCGCCCCCCTACCGCCGGGCAGGGCCCTGGTCCGCGTCCTGGTGTTTCCGCTCAGCACCGCCGCTCTCGGCCTCGGCCTCCTCGGCATCCTCGTCGACCGCCGCCGGCGCGCCCCGCACGACCTGGCCGCCGGCTCGGTGGTGATCCACGATCGGGGCGACCGCCCCGCCGAACTCCCCGGTCCCCTCAGCGCCTGGCTGGCCCGGCGCGACCCCGCCCGCAGCGACCTCGCCTGACCGGCGGCGGGCGGTCACGGGGGGCTTGACGCTTCCGGGGCCAGCTGCTACCCCATCGCTTGGCGCTGCGAGCGCAGGTTGAGCGATCGGCTGGAAGGGAGCCTGGGATGAACATCGTGCTCTGGGTCGTCGCCGGCCTGCTGGCCGCGGCGTTCTTCGCCTCCGGCATCATGAAGCTGATCCAGCCGAAGGAGAAGCTCGCCGCCGCCGGGATGGACTGGTCGGAGGACTTCTCCGCGGGCACGATCAAGGCCATCGGCGCCTTGGAGGGGCTGGCCGCGATCGGGCTGATCCTGCCCGCCGTGCTCGGCGTCGCACCGGTGCTCGTGCCGCTGGCCGCGGTCGGGCTCGTGCTGATCATGATCGGTGCCGCCATCACCCACGGCCGCCGCGGCGAGAGCCAGATGATCGTGGTGAACGTGGTGCTGCTCGCCCTCGCCGCCTTTGTCGCTTGGGGGCGCTTCGGCCCGGAGTCGTTCAGCGCCTGACCAACGGGCCGCGGCGGCGGACGCCCGGACGGCTGGTGACCGGGTCAGGGCTGCTGGAGCGCCCAGGTGTTGCCGTCTGGGTCGCTGAAGTAGACGAACGATCCCCAGGGCTGCACGTCGACGTCGCTGGTCTGGACACCGCGCCCGACCAGTTCCCGGCGCGCGGCCTCGACGTCGGCGACCACGATCTGCAGACCCCGCTGAGAGCCGGGCGCCATCTCGGTGATGCCGGTCCCCATGACCAGGGAGCAGGCGGACCCGGGAGGTGTCAGCTGCACGAAGCGCAGGTCGTCGTTGACCTGGTGGTCGTGGTCGAGGGCGAAGCCGACCTGCTCGACGTAGAACGCCTTCGCGCGGTCCACGTCGCGCACGGGGAGGGGGACGAGCTCGAGTCTCCAGTCCATGGCGGGACAGTAAAGCACCCCCACGGGTCACCGCCAGCTCCGACAGGAGGCAGCGGCTTGCCCCGGCGATCAGCGAGCGGCGACCCGGTGGGTGGCGCGGCCAGCGCGCTTGGCGACGTAGAGGGCATCGTCGGCGGCGGAGAGGAGGGTGTCGGGGGTGTCGGAGGGACCGGCGATGGCGACGCCGACACTGGCGGTGATGCGCGCGACGCCGGCGTCCAGGTCGAAGGGCTTGGCCGCCTCGGCCAGGATCCGCCCGGCGATCGACCTCGTGCCGTCGGTCGCGCGCACGTCGTTGGCCAGCATCACGAACTCGTCCCCGCCGATCCGGGCGAGGGTGTCGCTGGGGCGCAGCACGACGAGCAGCCGCCGGGCGAACTGGCGCAGGAGCTGGTCGCCGGCCGGGTGGCCGAGGCTGTCGTTCACGGGCTTGAACTCATCGAGGTCGATGTACAGCAGCGCCACGTCGACGTCGGGGCGGCGGCGTCCCGCGAGGGCGTGGGCGAGACGGTCCATGAGCAGCACCCGATTGGGCAGCCCGGTGAGCGCGTCGTGCAGGGCGCGCCCCCGCAGCTCCTCGTGCAGCTTCCGGCGCTCGATCGCGCGGTCCAGCAGCTCGGCGACCGCCGAGAGGAACTCCAGCTCGGCCGCTCCCCAGGGACGCGCGGCGACGTCGTGCGAGGCCACCAGCAGCCCGCGCGGCAGGGCGGGCAGGGGGAACTCCACCCGCTCGGCACCCGATCCCCTGTCGGGCGGATGGCCCGCGCACACGCGCTCCACGTCACCGCCCTCGTCGAGCTGCACGATCCCGCAGCACTCGACCCGGAGCACGGTGCACACGGTGCGCGTGGCGTCGTCGAGGAGTTCGTCGAGGTCGTGGTCCAGCCCGACGAGCATGCGCGCGGCGAAGCGCGCGACGGCGGTGGGCAGCGCCGCATCGACGGCATGAGGAACAAGGATCTCGCAGGTGCTCAAGCAAGACTCCAGACGACTGTCGATCGCGAACGCGCGCTAGACGGTCGTCTGGGTCCAAGGCGCTTGCCCGAGGTGTACCGGTCTCGGCGGAAGGAAGGCTAGTACCACGTTCCGCGTTCCTCAAGCAACACAGCGTGTTGCTGCTGTGGATGCGGTGCGTGGACTTCACGTGCAGGGAGACCAGAGGGCACAATGCCAACCGTGCCTGCGGACCCGCTGGAGAGCCTGCGCATGCTGTGCCTCGCCCTGCCGGAGACCACCGAGCGCGTGAGCCACGGTGAGCCGACGTGGTTCGTGCGCGACAAGAAGACCTTCGTGACCTACGCCGACCACCATCACGACGACCGGCTGGGATTCTGGTGTGCCGCGCACCCCGGGGTGCAGGAGGCACGGACGGGCGCCGACCCCGAGCACTTCTTCCGCCCGCCGTACGTGGGTCACCGCGGCTGGCTCGGCGTGTTCCTCGACGTGCCGACCGACTGGGACGACGTCGCCGAGATCGTCACCGACGCCTATCGCATGGTCGCACCCGCCCGCCTGGTGGCGCAGCTGGACGCCGAGCACCCCGCCTCGGGATGAGCCGGACCCCGGCGTTGCCGGTCGCGGCGGTCGCGGTCGCGCTCGCGCTCGCGCTCGCGGCCTGCCAGCAGCCCAGCGCGGCGCCGGGACGGTCGCCGAGCCCGGCACCCTCCCCGAGCGCCACCCCGGCCCCCTCGTCGCCGTCGCCGTCGCCGTCGCCGACGCCGTCGCCGACGCCGGAGCCGGCACCCGCGTCCGCGCCGACCTCGACGGCCAGCCCGGCGCCGGCGCCGGCACCGCCACCGCCCGCGCCAGCAGCCGGCCCCGAGCCGGCCGCGCCCCCGGCCGCGGTGCGCCCCGCCTGGCTCGGCACGCGGGTGCTGCCGCTGCGCGCGGACGGGTTCGGCGAGGTGCAGCCCACCCCACCCGAGCTGGTGGACCGGCGGCTTCCACCCGCGGCGGCCCTGCCCGCGCCGCCGGACGGCGCGTTCCGCGCGACCATCGACACGGTGCCCGACGAGGTGGTCGCGCGCTCCACCTGGTCAGCGGCCTGCCCGGTGGCCCTTGAGGACCTGCGCTATCTCACCCTGACCTATTGGGGCTTCGACGAGCAGGCTCACACCGGCGAGCTGCTGGTGGCCGCGTCCGCCGCCGACGATCTCGCCGGCGTCTTCGCCCGGCTCTACCAGGCCCGCTTCCCCATCGAGGACATGGTGGTGACCACCCCCGCCGAACTCGACGCGCCACCCACCGGCGACGGCGGTGCCACTGCGGCGTTCGTGTGCCGTCCCACCACCGGCGGCAGCAGCTGGTCCCAGCACGCCTACGGACTCGCGGTGGACGTGAACCCGTTCCACAACCCCTACGTGCGCGGCGACCTCGTGGTCCCCGAGCTCGCCTCGGCCTACACCGACCGCACCTGGCGGCGGCCCGGCATGATCGTGGCGGGCGATGCGGTCACCGAAGCCTTCGCCGCGATCGGCTGGGGCTGGGGCGGCGACTGGCGCAGCCTCACCGACAGCCAGCACTTCTCGGCGAACGGCCGCTGACCGTGCGCGTCAGCGCAGGCGGCGCCGGAAGACCGTGACCGGCCCGCCGGTGTGCGGGGTCACCGTCTCCAGGTACTGCCAGCCCCGCGCCTCGTAGGCGTTCAGCAGCTTGGTGATCTCGTCGGCCTCGAACCGGGCGCTGTCCCAGTCGAGCCTGCGGATCGCGTACTCGAACTCCGGCTGGGACACCGCCACCTCTTCGCCGTCATCGCCAGCTCACCGTGCGAGCCGATCATGATGCATCGGGGCGAGCGGCGCGAGGACGCCCGCCGCGCGCCGGCTCAGACCAGGCGGCGGCGCCCTCGGCGACGAACTCGACGATGCGGCGCGCGGCGGCGCCGTCCGGGTCGAGGTCGGGGTTGTAGATCGTGACGCTCCATCCGGCGCAGCCGCCGACCCGCAGCGCCGCCGTGACCACCTCGGTCAGCTGGTCCCACGACAGCCCACCGGGCTGCGGGTAGTCGACGGCGCCGAGGGCCTCGGTGGACAGGACGTCGAGGTCGGTGTGCAGCCACCAGACCGGGGCCTCCTCGACCAGGTCCCGCGCCGCCGACCCCGCCACGGCGCCGGGGCCGCGCACGATCAGCTCGACGTCGGAGTGCAGCGCCACCCGGTCCTCCAGCGACGCCACCCCGTCGCGCGCGATGGTCGCCCGGTCACGCGGGCCGAGCATGGTGACCTGCCGCGGCTCCACGAGCGGGGCACGCAGCGGCTCCGGCAGCCCCTCGGTGGGCAGCCCGAGCGCGAGGTAGACCTCGCAGTCCGCGGCCTCGCCGCTCAGCGAGGCGTGCGGGGGGTAGGCGTCCTGGTGCCCGTCGACGAGCAGGAGCCCCACCGTCCCGTGGCGCTGCCTGGCGGCCGCGAGCCCGCCCAGCAGCACCGGGCAGTCACCGCCCAGCACGATCGGTGAGTCCCCGGCGGCCATGATCCCCGACACGACCTCGCGGGTCGCGACCACCATCGAGACCAGCGCTTCCTCGGCCAGCAGGCCGGAGCTCGGGGAGCGCGCGGGTGACAGCGGGGCGAAGGCCACGCCACCGGTGTCGGTGGCACCCGTCCGGGCCGCCAGCCCTGCGGCCCGCAGTGCGCCCGGCGCCCGGGCCACCCCGCCCTCGCGCCCCGAGGAGTTGAACGGCACCCCGGCGAGGGAGAGGGCCACGTCAGTCCAGCCACTCGCCGATGGTGCCCGACGGGTCCTCGTCCCCGGTGTTGCGCGTGCCGCGGGGTTCCAGCATCAGGATCTGGGTCTCGGCCTCGGCGCTGGGCCGGTGCGGACGGCCGCGCGGGACCACCGCGATCTGGCCGGGCTCCAGCACGAGCGGGTCGGCGCCCTCGATCTCCAGCGTCAGGCGGCCGTCGACCACGAGGAACAGCTCGTCAGTGTCGTCGTGGGTGTGCCACGGGAACTCGCCCTGCACCTTGGCGATCTTGACGTCGTAGTCGTTGACCGCGGCCACGATGCGGGGGCTCCACTGCTCGTCGATGCGACCGAAGCGCTCGGAGAGATCAACCTTGTGCACGGGGCCTCCTCACAGACGGGCGAGCAGTTGCGCCTTCTTGGCCTGGAACTCATCGTCGGTGAGCAGGCCGGCGTCGCGGAGCTCACCGAGCTTGCGGATCGCGTCCAGCAGGTCGGGTTGCCCGGCGATCGGCGCGACGGGCGCGACCGCCGCGGGCTGGGCGGCGCTGCGCCCCATGCGCGACTTCACCACACTGACCAGCTCCGCCATCGCCCGGCGGTCGTTCACGTACTTCACCTCCACGGTGTTGCCGGAGGCGAACATCCGGATCGTGCTGCCCATCAGCGTGCGGCCCTGCTCGAAGGAGGAGATGTGCTCGTAGGGGAACGACTCCAGCTCGAACCCGCCACGGCGCTTGCCGAACATGACCACGCGCCGGTCGGTGGCCAGCAGCACGCCGTTGCGCACCGCGTCCATGCCGAGCCGGGTGGTCTCGTAGGCGCCGAGCACGGCGCCCAGCACCTGCTCGGACTCCTCGAGATGCTCCTCGGCCTGTCGCAGGACCCGCTGGCTGACCGTCATGCCGGCAATGCTAGGCCTGCAGCGCGCTGCGGCGGCGGACGATCTCGAACAGCGCGATGGCGGTGGCTGCGCTGGCGTTGAGGGATTCGACGCGGCCGGCCATCGGGATCCCGGCGAGCCCGTCGACCCGCTCGCGCACCAGCCGCGACAGACCGCTGCCCTCTGCGCCGACCACCAGGGCGATCCGGCCCTCCAGCAGCGTGCTCGACCAGATGGTGTCCTTCCCGCCGCCCGCCAGGCCGACCGACCAGAACCCCAGCTCGGCGAGATCGGCGAGCGCGCCCGCGACGTTGGGCACCACGGCGACGCGCAGCCAGCCGAACGCGCCGGCGGCAGCCTTCTCCGCGGCGGGACCGACCGTGGCGCTGCGGCGGCGCGGCAGGACGAGGCAGCCGGCGCCGGCCGCCTCGGCACTGCGGGCGATGGCGCCGAGGTTCTGCGGGTCGGTGACCCCGTCGAGGACGACCACGAGATCGGTAGAGCGCGCGGCGTCCAGGGTCACGTAGGGGAAGTCGCGCTGGACGGCGACGACACCCTGGTGCACCACGCCGTGAGCCAGCAGGTCGAGCTCGGCGCGGTCGGCGACGCGCACGGCGACGCCCTGCTCCCGCGCGCCCGCCGTCAGCTCGCCGAGCTCGCCCTGCGTGCGCTGGTCGACGACCACCTCGACGAGCTGCCGCCGCGCCCGCAGCGCCTCGGCGACGGGCCGGCGCCCGGGGATCACATGGCTCACGACGGTCCGGCGAGGTGCCACTCCGGCCCGTCGGGCCGATCCTCCACCACCACCCCCAGCGCGCCGAGCCGGTCGCGGATGCCGTCGGCGGCGGCGAAGTCGCGCCGGGCGCGGGCCGCCTGGCGCAGGTCCAGCAGCTCCTCGACCAGGCCGCGCACCAGGCCGGCGCCGGCCGGGCCCGCGGCGGCGGCAGCCTCCATGCGGAAGCCGAGCACCCCGGACAGCGCCAGCAGCTCCTGGCGCAGCGCTTCGGCGCTCTTGCCGGACTCCAGGCGGGCGTTGCCCGCTCGCACGAGGTCGAACAGCACGGCCTGGGCTCGGGGCGTGGCGAGGTCGTCGTCCATCGCCTCGATGAAGCGCTCGCGGAAGCCGCGCGCCTCGGCGACAGCGGTCAGGTCGTCCGACTCGTCGCCGACCGGCATGCCCGCCGTGAACAGCGCCGGGTCCAGGGCAGTGGGGTCGGGGTCGCCGCGCGGCGCGGTGGCGCGCAGGAACGCGGCCCAGCGCTCCAGCCCGGCGGCGGCGTCGGCGAGACGATCCGGGTCGAGGTCCACCGGCGCGCGGTAGGCGCTGGACAGGTACCACAGGCGCAGCACGTCGGCCCCGTAGCGGTCGAGCGCGTCGCGCAGGGTCAGGAAGTTGCCCAGTGACTTCGACATCTTCTGACCGCCGACGTTCAGCAGGCCGTTGTGCATCCAGTAGCGGGCGAACGGCTGCTTGGTTGCGGCCTCGGACTGGGCGATCTCGTTCTCGTGGTGGGGGAAGACGAGGTCGAGCCCGCCGGCGTGGATGTCGAAGCCCTCGCCGAGGTAGGTCGCCGCCATCGCCGAGCACTCGATGTGCCAACCGGGCCGCCCGTCACCCCACGGCGAGGGCCAGGTCGGCTCGCCGGGCTTGGCGGCCTTCCACAGGGCGAAGTCCGCCGGGTCGCGCTTGCGCTCGTCGGGCTCCACGCGCGCGCCGGCGCGCAGCTCGTCGACGTCGCGGCCGGACAGCCGCCCGTAGCGCTCGAAGGAGCGCACGGAGAAGAACACGTCACCGCCGGACTCGTAGGCGCTGCCCAGCTCCACGAGGCGCTCGATCAGCTGGAGCATCTCGAAGATGTGGGCGGTGGCGCGGGGCGACACGTGTGGGGCCAGGACCCCGAAGCGCGCCATGTCCTGTTCGTAGATGCGCGCGTTGCGCTGCGCCACCTCCACCGGCAGGCGGCCCTCCTCGGCGGCGCGGGCGATGATCTTGTCGTCCACGTCGGTGAAGTTGCGCACGTGGAAGACCTCGAACTCGCGCCACTGCAGGTAGCGGCGCAGCACGTCGGGCACGAGGTCCGCCCGGGCGTGACCGAGGTGGGCGACGTCTTGGACCGTCGGCCCGCAGACGTAGATGCCCACCCGTCCCTCGTCGCGTGGGACGAACTCCTCGGTCGTGCGCGTCAGCGTGTTGTAGAGCCGCATCCGGCAAGCCTAGTCCCGCGCGCGGGCGGTCCCGCGCGCGGGATGGGCGGGACAGGCCCGGTCATCTGGAGGAGTTGCGGTACTGGCGGACGGCGAGGGGGGCAGCCACCGCGACGATGCCGACGATCCAGGCGAGGGCCTTGAGGACCGCCTCGGTCACCGAGCTGCCGATGAGGATCTCGGCGGTGTCGCCACCGATCACCAGGCCGCGCGCGGCGTTGACCACCGCGGTGATCGGGGTGTTGTTCGCGAACGCCTGCAGCCAGCCCGGCATCGTCTGGATCGGCACGAACGCCGAGCTTGCGAAGGTCAGCGGGAAGATGGTCACGAAGCTGGCCGCCTGCGCGCTCTCCGAGCCCTTCACGGCCAACCCCACCCAGGAGAAGACCCACGACAGCGCGAAGCCGAACAGCACCACGATCGCGATCGCACCCACGGCGTTGACGAAGCCGGCCTGGAAGCGGAAGCCAACGAGATAGCCGACGGCGGTCATGAGCAGCACCACGAAGGTGTTGCGCACCAGGTCCGACAGCGTGCGGCCCAGCAGGACCGCCGAGCGCGCCATCGGCAGCGAGCGGAAGCGGTCGATGATCCCGCCCTGGAGGTCCTCGGCCAGCCCGACCGCCGCCTGAGTGGCGCCGAAGGCGACGGACTGCACGAAGATGCCCGGCAGCAGGAAGACGACATAGTCGAGCCCGTTGGGCAGCGAACCGCTGATCGACCCGCCGAAGACGTAGCGGAACAGCAGCACGAACATGACCGGCTGGATGGTGGAGAACACCAGCAGCTGCGGCTGGCGGGTCCAGTGGCGCAGGTTGCGGCGGGTGACGGCGAGGCCGTCGGCCAGGATCTTGCCGGTGCTGGCGTCGGCCTGGCGCTCACTGTTCGCGTCGGCCCGGGAACGGGTGGTGGTGGCGGTGCTCATGCGGCGCTCCTCGCGCGGCCCCGGCGCGACGGCCGGTCGCCGTCCGCCTCGTTGGTGCCCTGCTCCGCGGCCGCCGCCTCCGCGGCGCGTCCGGTCAGGGTCAGGAACACGTCGTCCAGCGTCGGCCGGCGCAGGCCGAGGTCGGAGACCTCGACGCCCTCGTCGTCCAGCGCCCTGGCGGCCTCCGCCACCAGCGACACCCCGCCGCCGCTCGCGGTGAGGGTGATGCGGGAGCCGTCGGGGCTGCGCTGCGGCTCGCCGCGGCCCAGCCGGGACAGCAGGCCCATGACCTGGTCCCCCGTGCCGTTGCTCACCACCACCTCCAGCACCTCGCCGCCCACGCGCGACTTGAGCTCGTCGGAGGTGCCCTCGGCGATGACCCGCCCACCGTCGATCACCGAGATGCGGTTGGCCAGCCGGTCCGCCTCCTCCAGGTACTGGGTGGTGAGCAGCACCGTGGTGCCCTCACGCACGAGATCGGCGATGCCACCCCACAGGTCGGTGCGGCTGCGCGGGTCGAGGCCCGTGGTCGGCTCGTCCAGGAACAGCAGCTGCGGGCGGTTGACCAGGCTGGCGGCGAGGTCGAGGCGGCGGCGCATGCCGCCGGAGTAGGTCCTCACCGTGCGGTCCGCGGCCTCCACGAGGTCGAAGCGCTCGAGCAGTTCGGCTGCGCGGCTGGCGGTCTCGGCCTTCGGGAGGTGGTACAGGTCGCCCACCAGGCGCAGGTTCTCGCGGCCGGTCAGCAGACCGTCCACCGCGGCGAACTGCCCGGCCAGGCCGATGACCGTGCGCAGGCGGGCGGCGTCGCGAACCACGTCGTGGCCGAGCACCTCGGCGCGTCCCGCGTCCGGCGTCAGCAGCGTGGTCAGGATGCGCACGGCGGTGGTCTTGCCCGCGCCATTCGGCCCGAGCAGTCCCAGGACGGTCCCCTCCGGGATGGCGAGGTCGATGCCGTCGAGGGCCCTGGTCGTGCCGAAGGACTTCACCAGCCCCTCGACGAT
>Ga0136617_10006910_pt1 | contig 10120 bp, 4 predicted proteins | sample AntDrymUQ3222106_2_FD_129672 | JGI IMG/M metagenome (GOLD analysis project Ga0136617, IMG submission 129672) | Polar desert sand microbial communities from Dry Valleys, Antarctica - metaG UQ322 (21.06) | ecosystem: Environmental > Terrestrial > Soil > Desert | place: Antarctica: Dry Valley... | reverse complement strand
GGGCCGCGCGGTGGCAGCGCGGCTTGCCATTCGCGACGGTATCTCGCGGACGGTCGGCGGTGTCCTTGACGTCATGCCGCGGCGGGGTACGTCCTACCGGCGCCTGGGCGGAACCGCGGCGAGCAAACGGGAGACCCAGCGCCGAGCCGCGATCGCGATCCTCGCGTTCATCGGCGTCGTGGCCGTTCTCGGCATAGCGGTTGTGGTGCTGGATCCGTTCCGCCAGGAAACACCCATCTCGAACGTCACCGTCGGCGAAGCCGCACTCCGCGACGCCGAGCAGAAGGCGAACCAGGTGTTCGGCTCCGCGGACCTCATCCACGCCAACCCGACACAGGCGCTGCAGCTTCTCCAGGAGGCATGGGCGGCGCTCGTCAGGGCCGAATCGTCGGGTGTCGTCAACCAGGCGTCGATCGACCAACAGAGGGACCGGGTTGCAGTCGGCCTCGACGAGCTCTACGGAACCGTCCGAGTCGCGCCGGCCCCCCTGTATACCTCCGCGCCCGAAGCGCCGCTCAGTCACGTGTTGAGCGGACCGGACGATGCCGTCTACGCCGTGGCTGGTTCGGGAGTCGTGCGCCTGGACCCCGTCACTGGGTCAGTGGCCACGATCGTCGAGGAGGGTGCTGGCGCCGGCGTCGGCTTATCGGTGCCCAAGCTCATCGCCCGCGGTGGGCCCGACGACCTGCTGATCTTCGACGACGGCGGGGTGCTCTGGCGCTGGCGACCGTCCGACACGCTCCTCCAGCTCAGCGTTGCGGGTGACCAGGTCTGGACTGACATCGCAGTCGACATCGAGACATTCCTGATCAACCCTGACCAGGGCCTCTACAGGTTGTACGTCCCCTACCCGCCGAGCGGCCAGATCCTGCGCTACGACCCGACTGCCGACGGCGGCGGCTTCTCGGCGCCCAACCCGTATTTCGTCAGCGAGGGCGAGAACGTGGCTGCCTTCCATCAGCTGCACGTTGACGGCGACGTGTATGCCGTGACCAGCGAACAGGTATTGCGCTACTTCAACGGCCGCCGCTCAGGCGCCTTCGAGCTGGCCGATCCACCCGACGCTGATGACCTGCGCCCTGGTCACGACTACCGCCTGATGGCGGCCACTGGCACTCGGGGTGTCGGCAATGTCTATGTCTGGGACGCCACCCATGCTCGAGTCCTCGCGTTCGACAAGACAGACGGGACCTTCATCGAGCAGTACATTGCCGGCGCCGGCGCGGCTCCTTTGGCGGATCTGACGGGCATGTACGTGATCGAGCCCGCTTCGGTCACATTGCCGACGGTGCTCGTCTATAGCCGCGCAGACGGCATCTATCAGGTCACCCTGGCGGCAGAGGAAGTGGTGCCCACTGCGCCGCCGGTCACACCCACTCCGGTGGCACCATCCTCCACCCCCGGCGCTTCCGACCCGCCGTCGACACAGCCGCCCGAACCGACGCAAAGACCGCGCCGTACTCCGCGACCAGTTGCTGTCCTGCCCTGATCATCGAGATTCGGGGGCAGGACTAGAATTCGACCATGACCGCCGGGGGCGACCATAACGGCCACGACCGCAACGGCAGCCTCAACGAGATGGTGGTCGAGAGCGTTCGCGTCCACATGATGTCGTCACAGCACGTCGTGATCCTGCGCGACACCGTACGCGATCGCTATCTGCCGATCTGGATCGGACCGTGGGAAGCGAACGCAATCGCGATGCGACTGCAGGGCGTCACGCCCGAGCGGCCCATGACTCACGACCTCTTCTCCCAGACGCTGGCGGAGCTCGGCGTAGTGGTCAAGCAGATCATCGTGTCCGACCTCGCTGAGGACACATTCCGCGCTCGATTACGGCTGCAGATGGACGGCCGCGAGGTAGACCTGGACGCCCGTCCGAGCGATGCCATAGCTCTCGCGGTCCGCGCCGGCGTGCCGATCTTCGCGACCGACTCCGTGCTGGACCGCGCAGGCGTGATCCCTGAGAGCGCCGAGGAAGAGAGGCTCTCGGTGTTCCGCGAGTTCGTGAACTCGCTCAGCGTCGACTTGCCCGAGGACCCCGAGGATCGCCGCCGGCTCGACTAGTCCTCGAGGACCGGCTCGCCGCGCTCCATCGCCTCCGTCCTGTTCAGCCACAGCCTGATCCGCAGCCGCCAGAAGTCGCGGATCGCGCGCAGAACGACCTTCGGGTTGGCCCCGGACGCCGAGCCTGCCACGCGCGGGTAATGCGGAACCCCGGTCTCGACCAAGCGCCGCCCGCGCTGGCGCAGCTTGATCAGCAGCTCGGCTGAGAGGAAGGCGCCACCAGACTCGAGGCGGATGCCCTCCAGGGCGCTGCGCCGGAACAGCTTGCATGCGCAGTCGACGTCTTTGACGCCGAGCCGATAGAAGATCCGCAGCGCCAGCCGGTATGCCCGGGCGTAAGCGCGACGGATGAACGGGTCGGCGCGCTTGATCCGGTAGCCGGCGACCACGTCGGGGTTATCGGGTCTGTTCATGCGCTCTATGAGCTTGCCGAGGTCCGCGACCTTGAACTGGCGGTCCCCGTCGATGAAGCAGACCAGGTCGTAGCGGGCAGTACGGAAGCCACTGCGCAGCGCGGCGCCGTAGCCCTTGTTGATCTTGTGGTGAACGACTCGAACCTGCGGATGCACGGCAGCGAGCTCGTCGGCGAGTCGTGGAGTGTCATCCCTGCTGCCGTCGTTGACGACGATTATCTCGAATTCGTCCGCGAGGCTGGGCAGCGCTTCGAGCGACTCTGCCACGAGCCCTTCGATGTTCTCCGCTTCGTTGTGTGCGGGGAAGAAGAACGACAGCGCCGGCACGCGTGGCCGGGCAGGCCCCCCGTCGGTCATGTCGGCCACCGCGGCATCATAGGTGCGCGGCTGGTGCGGAGGTCGCGCGCATCCCATCGACGCGATAAACGGGGCCGTTCACGACTCGCGGCAGTGGCGTGAGCAGGTAGCGCTGCTCGAACTGGGGCAGGTCGTAAGAGAGCCTGATCAGGAATACCGGCCTTCGACCGAGGTACGAGTCGATCACGGCGGCCACGCTCCCGAGATTCTCCTGGACGATGGTTGAGTCGTCGATCACGGTGACGTCCGGCCGCAGATGCTCCACGTACTGGCCGTACCACAGGGTCGTCGAGTAGCTCCACCACGAGACCACGACGGCGTTTTCGGGCAGGCTCTGCGTCACCGTCGTGAGCCAGCGGCGGGCGATGAAGTCCCTCGATGCATCGACTCTTCCGAAGCGATCGGGCACCGCGAGCACCGACGGCGCGATCAACACCACGCCGACCATCACAGCCAGGACAAGACCTGGAACCCCGGCGGCTTGCATCCGGCCGCCCGGCCGGCCGCCCAGAACCGTGGCCTCACCTTCGGCCGTCGTCGCTCTCACCGATCCAGATGTTCTCGCCCAGAGGGCCGCTAGCGCGTCCACCACAGCGCCCGCCCCGATCCCGCCGAAAACGGCTGCTGCGAGCAGCGGCACGAGGTAGTAGCGGCCGATGTCGGCATTGATGTAGCCGAGAGCAAAGAACCAGTTGACGACGAACCAGGCGGACAGAAGAAGCATCAACGCCGACCGCCGCCAGGCGGCAGCGAAGACACCAACGATCGCCAGCGGCGCGAACACGCCGAGCTGCGTGAGCGTCTCGCCACCAATAGTGCGCAGCGCCTCAAAGATGTCCGGCAGTGCTCGGAACGTGCCCCGGAACTGCTCGGCAAATACGAGGTACCGAAAGCCGTCCCATGTCTCGGGGTTGGCGTAGTCGAGGGGCGGGTCCATGGCCGAGCGGATGGGCAGGTAGGCATACAACGCGAGGGTCGTAACGGCCAAGCCAGCGGCACAGGCGACGATGAGTCGTGGCCGGCGCAGGATCCCAGGTTGCGCCGCGAGGACGAAGATCGCGATGCCCGGCGCCAGCAGAAGGGTGAGGCCGTGATTGGCGAGCGATATGCCGAACGTGACCGCCGCGGCGAACAACCAGCGGTCGGCCGGCGCGCCAGCGTTGACCCTGTCCTGCCACACGACGAGGAGCAGCAGCAAGGCAGCGGCGAGCATCACGTGGAAGGCGTGCGGATCGGCGCGCAGGCCGATCGACCAGGCCTCGACGCTGACCGCAAGAGCGGCGCCCGCTGCCACGCCGACGACGATGCGCCCGGTCACGCGCGTGACGGTCGCGGCCACGAGGCCGGATGCGACCGCGGCCAGGATGGCCGAGAGGAGGTTCGCCCTGAAGGCCTCGTTGCCGAACGGTTGGAGCAGCACCGAGGCGATCCAGGCGAGGATTGTGTAGGCGGGGTAGCCAGTCGGGTGAGCAATCCCGAGAACCGGGCCGATCGCCTGGAACTCGCCCGTGTCCCAGAAGCCGACGTCTGGCATCAGGGTGCGCCAATAGAGCGCCAGGGCCGGAATACCGACGAGGAAGGCGGAGACCAGAGGTCTGTTCGCGGCGGCGCGTTGGAGGGCCGCCCGGAAGCCCACCCCGCCCGCCTGGGCGCGGTTACTCACCAGCCCCGAATCACGCCCCAGTAGATGCCCCATGCATTGATGATGATCGAAGCAGCGACGAGTGCCACTGCAAGTGCCATCGCAAGCCTGTTGCGCATCGCGACAAGCCAGGCGATGGCGAGCGTGACGAGGATCAGCGCGAACGGTGCGAAATCGTTGCTGAAGCGGTAGCCGAACTGGACCCAGCCCTGGCTGAAGTGCATCAGGTTGATCACAGCGATCGCGACGAGTGCGAGCACAGAGCCGGCCACGAGGCGCCGGCGCCAACCGACGAGAGCCAGTGGGATGGCGAGCAGGTAGGCGGGACTCGTGAGCAGGACGCTCATGCCGATCGGATCGGGCTGGAGAAGCGCGCAATCGGGATTCAGGAGCTGCAGTCCGCACTCGGGCTGATAGATCGGCAGCCAGCCGAGCATGATCAGTGAGTTCAGCGGAAGGTGGCCGACGTCCTCGATACCGAGCGAGCGGTCGATCTGTAGCCCCGCACAGAAGTCGGCCGGGAAGAGGCAATTCGCAGGCGGCAGGTAGCCGACATACTCCGTTCGGTAGAGGTAGTCGTAGGCCGGGTTGAACAAGTGGCCGGTCGCAGCGAGGTTGTAGACCACGAGCACCGTCAACGGGATCGCCGCGCCAAGGCCGGCGGCGAGGCCGCGCTTCCAGAGTGAGCCGCCTCCGCCCACGAACAAGAAGAAGGGGGCACCAAAGATCACCGGCAGGCGGGCCAGAGCCCCAATGCCGAAGACGAAGCCGGCCATGAACTGCACCGGATCGATGTTCTGGCGCAGCCGCCTGAACCAGGCCAGGAACAGGCTGCTCTGTTCGAACGTCTCAGACAGCGCGCTGCGTGGGCCATTCGTCGTTCGTCTGAAGTTGGGGATGGACCTGCGCACGCGATAGCCGCGCTCCGCGTCCAATGCGAGCGTGATCCCGAGCAAGACGAACGTGATGGCGATGACGTGAGCCAGGAACCATGTCGTCGAGAGCATCGAGGCGTACCAGTGAACCGTGCCGAAAGCGAAGAACAGGGTGGCCAGGAAGGCCGCCGCGCGGCTGTCGGTCAGCCGCGTGGTCATGCGCCAGGCAAGCCCGACGTTGAGCGCGCCGATCACCACCCCGAGCAGCTGCGCATCCGTGGCCAGGCCGAACAACCCCACGAACGGCATGAGCAGGAGAGCGGGGAGTGGCGGGAAGGGCAGCAGCCCGTAGCTCGGCTGGCCGGGTTCAGACGGGAGGGGCATCACGTCCTGGAAGTAACCGTTCGTGAAGGGACCGCTCTCGACTGGGAAAGCGATCGCGAAGCGGAGGTGCCAGAAGGCGTCGGCCTGCCAGACGAAGTGGTCGTACATGCCGCTGCGGGACGGATGCGAGAACGCGTAGATGCCCAGCGCGAGCGTCACGAAGAAAAGGCCGACGTGGGTGGCATCCATGTGGCCGAGGACGGCTCGCAGGCGCCCAAAGAGGTCGCCCACCAACCAGCCCGTGGGGGAGCGATCGAGGGGCGTTGCTATACTGCGCTGCACCTCGTCACCCTCTGGAGGTTGGGTCTGTGACAGCGCCCCAGGCGGATGGGGCCGACCGCATCTCTGGAGCCGCGAAGAGTCTGCTCCGACCGAGCACGGCCTTATCCGGGCTCGCGATCTTGCTGCTCGTCGGACTGCTCATTCGCCTAACTCTCGCATACGTTCTTCTGCCAAGGTCCGGGTTCGAATCGGACCTTTCTACGTTTACGTCGTGGGCGCTGACCCTCGCCGAACGTGGTCCCGGCAGTTTCTACGCGACGACGACCTTTGCCGACTACCCACCTGGGTACCTATATGTACTGTGGCTGATCGGCGGCCTGGGCAATTTCCTTGCTCCGCTCGCGAACACGGATGCGGCTTCAGCCACTGGTGCGCTGATCAAGCTCCCGGCGATCCTCGCCGACGTCCTGGTCGGGTTCATTCTCTACCGCATCGTGCGATCGTGGCGCGTCCCGCACGTCGACGCGCACCGCGTCGCGCTGCTTGCCACTGGCATGTACCTGTTCAACCCGGTCACCTGGTATGACTCCGCGATCTGGGGTCAGACTGATGCTTTCGGTGCTCTCATCACCCTCGTAACGATCGCGGCCCTGGTTCGCGGTAACTCGGAGGGAGCGTCCGCGCTCGCGGTCCTGGCCGCGCTGATCAAGCCGCAGTTCGGCATCGTCCTGCTGCCGATCGTGGGCATCATCCTGCTGCGGCGACACCTGCTGCGGCCGGGCTCGGGCCCGCGCAATCGGGTGCTGGCGCCCGCTGCGCTGCGAACCTGGTTCGAGACCGAGCAGGGAACGTGGCGCCTCGTCTCATCGGCGGTCGTGAGCCTCGCCGTTCTCCTCCTGTTGATCACGCCCTTTTCGCTCGACATCTTCGGTTTCCTCGGTCAGATGCAGAAGACGGCCGGCGGCTACCCATATCTGACGGTCAATGCCTACAACCCGTGGGCATTGGTTGGCGCTGGCGGCCGCGCGCCGTTCGCCTTCGGTGGCGGCTGGTCGGCCGACACCGTGCCGCTGCTCGGCCCGCTCCCGGGAGTAGTAATCGGTGGCGTGCTGCTTGCGCTGGGCTTCGCCCTCGGCGTTGCACGTGGCGTCTGGCGCGACGACCGTCGGAGCACCGTCATCGTCACCGCCTTCCTCGCACTGGCCTTCTTCATGCTCCCAACGCGCGTGCACGAGCGCTACATGTTCCCGATCTTCGGACTCCTGCCATTGCTGGCGGCCGTGGACAGGCGCTGGCTTTGGGCAGCGGTCATCCTCTCGGTGGGCGCGTTATCATACAAAAAAGAAGTTCTGACGCAAGAGCTCTACGCCACGCCTAATCTCGAGCGCCTGCCGTTGGGCGACTTGTTTCGCGAGCCGATCGGCATCGTCGCGAGCATCGGCCTCAACATCGCGGGGTTCGCCTTCATCTGTTGGCAGATGCGGCCCGCTGCGGCCGACGAGCCCGATCCGTACGAGGCTCCAGTTCGCGCGCGGATGCGACCGGTGGTGCCGTCAGCGGTAGCATCGGGAACCACGCTCGAATCGCCTGCCCTGGTCGCGCCTGCGAAGACGGAGGCTGCGAGCCTGAGCGCGCCGGTTGCGCCTGAGGCCGTCGGAACGGAAACCGAGCCGGGAGCCGAACTGGATGCCGAGCCCGCCCTCGATTCGATCTTCACCCGCGCTCGCAGATGGCTCCGCGGCGTCATCGGTGACACGTCGATCCGGCGTGACCGCAGCGCTCTGCTCGTGGGCGAGTCAGGTGGGCGCCTCGATCGACGCGACCTGCTGCTGATCCTGCTCGTGTTCGTGGGCTCGCTGCTGCTACGGACCTACCGGCTCGAGGTGCCTTATTCGATGCACTTCGACGAGGTCTACCACGCGCGAACGGCCACCGAGTTCCTCCAGGACTGGCGCTACGACATGCCCCACTCGATCTACGAGTTCACGCACCCGCACATGGCCAAGTACATGATGGCGCTCGGCATCGTCACGCTTGGGAACAATCGCGTGACCGACGTCCGCGAGCTCGGCACGTACGTCAAATCGGCCGCGGTTGAAGACCGATGGGATCCTCCAGAAGCAGGCGATCAACGCAATGGCGACCGGCTCTATGTGGTCGGCGCCACAGAAGTGCGCGCCTACGACCTGGCGACTCGCGCCCACGTGGCAACCGTCACGGGATCCTTTGACTCGATCGCGGTCGATCAGGGCGCGCACGTCGTCTATCTGGCAACCGCCGCCGGGGCCATCTCAAAGGTCGACACGACACAGATCGACGGCTATGCCGCGACGGCGCCTCTGCAGCTGGACCCGCAGGTCGTCACGCAGCTGGACGGCCTGGATGGCGAGCTCAGCCGCCTCGCTGTCGCGGGCAATCGTCTGCTCGCCCTATCCAGCGGGATGGTGATCGGGGTCGATCTGTTGACCGGCCTTGAGACGGGCCGTGTGAACTATCCCGACCCGACGGCTGTCGCCGGCGTGACCTCGAGGAACGTGGTCACGGTTGATCCGGCCTTGGTGACCGACAAGGTCGCGCTGGCCGAGGCACTGGAAGGGCTGCTCGATCGCGATTCGTTCGGGATTCTGCGCGCGATGGAGGGCGCCACGTCGCCCGTGCCGGTGGCCGGGTTCATCTCCAAGTCGGCCGCAACGGAACTCAGGAAGCAGATGGACGAAGGGGAGCTGCCTGGCGTTTCGATCGAGGAAGGTACCGGCCTGGCAATCGGCCTCAGCACCGGCGTCGTGCTGATCGACGTTGACTCGTTCCGCGAGCTCGAATTCTTCGGAACGTTCGCGCCAGTAAGCGATTTGACGCTGGCCAGATCCGGCCCCGACCAGCCCACCATCTATGCCACGGCTGGGGAAGACCTCGTGACGGTCGTGATGCCGAGCGACGATGCCGCTCGGATCGCCTCGACGATCGACATGCCCAACTCCGTCGAGCGAGTTTTCTGGAACGCGGCCACGACCAACGTGCATGTCCTTGGACGCACCCAGGACGGCTCCGCGCCGACGGTCTATGTGGTCGAGCCGCGCTCGAACTCGATCTTCGCCGATGCCCGACTGCAGAGCGAGCCGCAGGCCATCGTGCTCGACGTCCAGTCAGAGCGGCCGGCCGATGACCGTAACGACCTCCTCGCGCTCGACGGTGCCGGCCAGATCGCGACCGTCGACATCGGTAACAATCAGTTCGCGTACCGGTTCCCGGGCGTGCTCCTGGGCGCGCTCATGGCGGTCTGCATCTACCTGCTTGCCCGCTTCCTTTTCAACAGGCGTGGCGTCGCGGTGATCGTGTCACTGCTCGTGCTCGCTGACGGGATGTTCTTCGCGAACGAGCGCATCGCGATGAACGACGGGTACGTTTCGTTCTTCATCGTCGCCGCGTTCACGCTATTTGTGCCGTTGTGGCTCGGGCGGTGGCGAAGCCGTCCGCAGATCGCAGCAGGGCTGCTCGGCGTCGGCATCCTGCTCGGGCTGGCACTGGCATCGAAATGGGTCGGAGCCTATGCAATTGGCGGGGTAGGGCTGTTGATCCTGCTTCGCTCTGCGCTCGGTCGCGTCGTCGCCCTGGTGGCCATGGTGGCCATGACGGCCTTCCTCGGCTACATCGCGATCACGCCCAACCCCGAGGTCGTAAACCCACAGCTGAACTACCCGTTCCTGGCGCTGATGCTCGGCCTGACGACTCTGTTGGCTGTTGCGATGGCCATCCGGCCGGTCCGAATGACGCGCGAGGAGCTCCGGCTGGCAGTCATCGCACCGATCTTGCCCGGGCTCGGGCTGACCGCCGTCGGCGTCTACGGATTGCTTGCCGGTTCCACGCCGGCCGTCGGACAGACCACTACACCATCTCGGCTGATCCTCTTCGGAGTCGTGCTGATCGCGGTCGGCGCGGCCTGTTTTCTGGTGGGATGGCTGGCCGGTCGCAACGGCTACGGCCCTTTGGCTCAACCCAAAATGGTTGATCCCGACCGCGAACCGTCTGCTCCCCCGCCACCGCGCGGGTGGTTGCGTCCCGGCTCAGGATTCCTCGGTTTGCCCTGGCTGCTTGGATTGGCCGCCATCACGGTGATCCCGCTACTGATCTACGTCGCGAGTTACATCCCGTGGATCGAGCTT
>Ga0136617_10006909_pt1 | contig 10121 bp, 10 predicted proteins | sample AntDrymUQ3222106_2_FD_129672 | JGI IMG/M metagenome (GOLD analysis project Ga0136617, IMG submission 129672) | Polar desert sand microbial communities from Dry Valleys, Antarctica - metaG UQ322 (21.06) | ecosystem: Environmental > Terrestrial > Soil > Desert | place: Antarctica: Dry Valley... | reverse complement strand
TGGCCGCAGGAGGCGCTGCGCGCGCAAGCCGTCGCAGCGCGCACGTACGCGCTGGCGACGAGCAAGGACGGCGACGGCTTCGACCAGTACGCCGACACGCGCTCGCAGGTCTACAACGGCATCGCCGGCGAGACCGCGGCGACCGACGCGGCGGTCGCCGCGACCGCGGGCGAGGTCGTCGTGTTCGAGGGCAAGCCGATCGTGACGTACTACTTCTCGACCTCGGGCGGGCGCACGGAGGACGTCGAGAACGTGTTCCTGGGCGCCGATCCCGCGCCCTATCTGACGTCCGTCGACGACCCCTACGACGGGGGTTCGCCGCGCCACCGCTGGGTCAAGCGGATGAGCCTGCGTTCGGCCCAGCGGCGCCTCGGCCGGCTCGTCCAGGGCAGGCTCGTGCGGATCCGCGTGCTGAAGCGCGGCAGGTCGCCGCGCGTCGTGCGCGCCCAGATCGTCGGCACCGGCGGGCGCACGAGCGTCAGCGGCCCGACGCTGCGCAGCAAGCTCGGCCTGTACGACACGTGGGCGCGCTTCACCGTCGTCACCGCGTCGGCCACGCGCGGCGACGGCGACGCGCCGCGGACGCCGACGGCGCCGGCCGAGCCGACGGGCGGCGCCACGCCGAGGGTCGCGCGGTAGGCGTCCGGCGCCGGCGAGCCGACCACCGATGCATGCGCTACGCCGCGGTGTAGACGCGCGTGAGCTGCTCGGCGACGCAGACCGGCTTCAGCGCGCCCTCGCCCTCGAACGTGAGCTTCATCGTGATCTGCGCTCCGCCGACGACGTCCTCGACGTCGAGCAGCGTCGCGCGCATGCGGACGCGGTTGCCGACCGGTAGCGGGGCCGGGAAGCGCACCTTGTTCAAGCCGTAGTTGACCGCGAACGCGAAGCCCTCGAACCGCACGATCTGCTTGGCGAAGCGCGGATGCAGCGAGAGCGTGTAGTAGCCGTGCGCGATCGTGCCGCCGAACGGCGTCTGCGTCGCGCGCTCGGGATCGGTGTGGATCCACTGGTCGTCGCCGGTGACCGCGGCGAACTGATCGATCTGCTCCTGCGTGACGTCATGCCAGTCGCTGACGCCGAGCTCCTCGCCGACCTTCGCGCGCATCTCCTCCAGGCCGCTGATCGTGAGCATGGGGCGGCAGCATAGCCTTACGTCCGTGCCCGCCCCGCTGCTCGCCGTCGACGCTCCCTCGCTGCTGTATCGCGCGTTCTTCGCGCTGCCGCAGAGCATCACCGACGACGACGGCCGGCCGGTCAACGCGCTGCTCGGGATGGCGAACCTCGTGCTGTTCGTCGTCGAGCGCTACGACCCGCGCGCGGTCGTGCTGTGCTGGGGCGCGGAGGCGGCGGCGTACCGGACCGAGCTGTTCGAGCCCTACCACGCCGACCGGCCGCCGATGCCGCCCGAGCTCGAGCGTCAGTGGGGCGACGCGCCCGCCTTCTTCGCCGCGTTCGGCTGGCGCAGCGAGACGGTCGGCGAGCTCGAGGCCGACGACCTGCTCGGCTCGCTGGCCCACGCCGAGGCCGGCGCGGGCGGCGAAGCGCTGCTGTTCACCGGCGACCGCGACATGTTCCAGTGCGTCAGCGATGCCGTCACCGTGCTCTTCCCGCGTGGCGGCAAGGACGGGCCCGAGGTCGTCGACCCGGCCGGGGTGCGCGAGCGCTACGGCATCGAGCCCGCGCAGGTGCCCGACTTCATCGCGCTGCGCGGCGACCCGTCCGACAGCCTGCCGGGGGCGAAGGGCATCGGCGCGAAGACCGCGCGCGACCTGCTGCGCGCGCACGGGACGCTCGACGCCGTCATCGCCGCCGCGGCGAAGCCCGGCACGATGACCCCACGCCAGGCCGGCGCGCTGACCGCCGATCCGGACGCGCTGCGGGCGTTCAAGGACATCGCGACGCTGCGCGAGGTGAAGCTCCAACGGCCGGCCGACGCGCCGCTGGATCGCGCCGGTGCCGCCGCCGCGGCACGCGAGCGCGGGATGAACCGGCTCGCCGAGCGCCTGGATCCGTAGATCTCCCTGCACACGCACACGCCGGGGACCGGTCATCCAAGTCGCAAATTGGGGCATGATGTGCCCTCAGTGCGCCTCCTCTCCGCCTTCGCGGTGGTCGTCGCGCTCGCGCTCGTGCTGCTCCCGCGCGCTGCGCTTGCCGCCGCCGACCCACCTGGACCGGTCTCGCTCGCCCAAGGCTGGCAGTTCGCGGTCGACCCGACCGACCAGGGCCTGCACCAGGCCTGGCAGAACGGCGGGGCCGGCTTCGGCTGGGAGCCGGCGACGATCCCGCACGTCCTCGACACGCGCACCGACCCGAGCGTCTTCTACGGCTCGATCGGCTGGTACCGGGTCACGTTCAACGGCCCGGCGACCGACGCCGGCGTCGGCTGGGCCGTGCGCTTCGAGCAGGTACGGCGGGTGGCGCGGGTGTGGCTCAACGGCCGCGAGCTGGGCGTGCACCACGACCCTTACACGCCGTTCGAGCTGCAGGCGGCCGGCCTGCGCCCGGGCGAGCCGAACACGCTCGTGGTGCGCGTCGACCACCGCCGCAGCCCCGCGCTGCGCGAGGGCTGGTGGAACTGGGGCGGGATCACGCGGCCCGTCTCGCTCGTTGCGCGCGGGCCGGTCGTCATGCATGACGCGGGCCTGCTGCCACGGCGCGTCTGCGTCGGGTCGCGCTGTGAGTGGAACGTGCTCGTCGACGGCTGGCTGGAGAACGCGAGCGACACGATCCAGCAGCCCGCCGTCGCCGTGCGGCTGCGGTCACCGGACGGGACCGTCTCGCAGGGCAGCGCCGCGTCGCGCGCGCTGCAGCCCGGCGAGCGCGTGCGCGTGCGCTTCGCCGTCCCGGTGCGCGGGGCGCCAAAGCTCTGGTCGCCCGAGCATCCGAACCTCTACGAGGGAGCCGTACGCACGCGTGCCGGCGGGCAGGTCGTCCAGCGCGACCAGCGCCGCGTCGGCCTGCGCAGCGTCGCGGTCGTCGACGGGATGCTGCGCCTCAACGACCGCGTGCTGGACCTGCGCGGCGCCTCGGTCCAGGAGGACATCCCCGGTCGCGGCCCGGCGCTGACCGATGCCGACATCGACAACACGATCGAGGAGCTCAAGGCGCTCGGCGCGAACGTCACGCGCGCCCATTACCTGCTCGACCAGCGGCTGCTCGATCGCCTCGACAGGGCGGGCATCCTCGTGTGGAGCCAGGCGCCTGTCTACCACCGCGACGCTCAGCTCAAGACGCCGGGGCAGCGCTCCTACGAGCTCGACGTCGTGCGCGAGACGATCCTCGAGGCCCGCAACCACCCGTCGGTCATCACGCACTCGGTCGCCAACGAGCTGACGACGCTGCCCGACGAGAAGCGCACGTCGGAGGTGTGGATGCGCAACGCAGCCGAGCTCGCGCGCGATCTCGACCCGACGCTCCCGGTCTCGATGGACATCCTCTCCTACCCGGGCATCCCGCGGCAGACGACGTACGACGCGATCGACATGCTGGGGATCAACTCGTACTACGGCTGGTACGAGGGCAAGGCCGACCGCTCGACGGCCGACATCGACGACCTCGCCCCGTATCTGCGGGCGATGCGCGACAAGTACCCCGGCAAGGCCCTCGTGATGACGGAGTTCGGTGCCGAGGCGACGGAGCCCGGCCCCGTCGACGTCAAGCAGACCTACGCCTTCCAGACGCAGTACCTCAAGCGCAACCTCGACGTCGTCGACCGGCTGGGCTTCATGGGCGGCGCGATCTACTGGACCGCGCGCGAGTTCGCCGTCAAGCCGCACTGGGACGGTGGCTCTCACCCGCGCCTGCGCGACTCGATCCACAACAAGGCGCTGATCAGCTACGACGGCAAGATCAAGCCCGCGTTCACCGCCGCGCAGGAGGCCTTCAAGGCGACGCCGCTGTATCGCGACGATCCGGGCGCCGTCGCCCGCGCGCAGTTGTCTGAGCCCGGCTCGCTCGTCCCGCGCACGCTGCTGTTCGTGGGCGTCATCGCCGTCATCCTCGCGCTGCTCACGCTCGACGCCTGGTGCCTGCGCGACATCTGGCGCGCGTGGCGACCGCGCGGCGAGGGCCAGGTCGTCGAGCTGCCGACGCGGCGCGTGGCCTAGGCCACCCGGGCCTACGGCGTGAACTTCACGGTCATCACGTCGCCGTCGCGCATCGCGTAGTCGCGGCCCTCGAGGCGCAGCGTGCCGCGATCGCGCGCGCCGGCGTAGCCGCCGGCGTCGACGAGCTGCTGCCAGCCGATGACCTCCGCGCGCACGAAGCCACGCTGGATGTCGGAGTGGATCTCGCCCGCGGCGTGCCAGGCGGTGCGGCCGCGCTCGAGGTGCCACGACTGCGCCGGCTTGTCCTCGCCGGCGGTGAAGAACGCGATCAGGTCGAGCAGGCTGAAGGCACCGCCGACGACCCGCTGCAGCCCGGTCTCGGAGAGGCCGAGGTCGGCCCGCATCGCCGCGGCGTCCTCGTCCTCGAGCTCGGACAGCTCGGCTTCTATGCGGCTGGAGATCGCGACCGCGAGCGCGCCCTGGGCAGCCGCATGCTCGGCGACGGCGGGCGGCACCTCGTCGTCGCCCTCGTCGACGTTGGCGACGAACAGGACCGGCTTGGCCGTGAGCGGGCCGAGGTCGCGCAGCGCGTGCGGCACGTCGGCGGGCGGCGGCACGGTACGCGCCGGGCGGCCGGACTGCAGCGCGCCGATCAGCTCGCGCAGCCAGGCCTCCTCGGAGATCGCCGCCCGCTCGCCGGAGCGCGCGGTGCGCACGACGCGGTCGTGGCGGCGCTCGGCCTGCTCGAGGTCGGCGTAGACGAGCTCGGTCTCGATCGTCTCGATGTCGGCGAGCGGGTCGACGCGGCCCTCGGGATGGATGATCGAGTCGTCGTGGTGGGCGCGCACGACGTGGACGATCGCGTCCGTCTCGCGGATGTTCGCCAGGAAGCGGTTGCCGAGCCCCTCGCCGCTGTGCGCGCCGGCGACGAGCCCGGCGATGTCGTGGAAGTCGATCGTGTCCGGCACGATCTCCGATGCTCCGACAAGCCGTGCCACCGCATCGAGTCGCTCGTCGGCGACGGCGACGACGGCGACGTTCGGCTCGATCGTCGTGAACGGGTAATTCGCCGCGTCCACGCCGGCGCGCGTCAGCGCGTTGAAGAGCGACGACTTGCCGGCATTCGGCATCCCGACGATCCCGACCTTCATCGCGAAGACCGGCCTTTCGGATCGACACGGACGACGGTCGAGCAATGACGCGCTGTCATCGCGCCCGTCCTGCGCTGCCGACGAGCGTCCCGAGCAGGGCGCCGGCGGCGATGTCGGAGGGGTAGTGCACGCCGAGGTACACGCGCGACAGCGCCATCGCGGCGGCACCGGTGTACAGCGGCGCGCCCGGCAGCAGCGCGGAGTACGCGCGCGCCGCGGCGAACGACGACGAGGCGTGCGCGGAGGGAAAGCTCAGCGAGGTCGGCGTCGAGATGAGCGCGGGCAGCAGCTCGAGCTGCGGCCGGCGCCGGCGCACGACCGTCTTGAGCAGCGTGTTGAGCGCGTAGGCGACGAGGACGGAGCGCGTCGCCCGCAGCCAGCTCGCGCGGTGCGGCGGGTCGAGCGCGGCGCCTGCGAGCCCGAGCGCGACCCACACCGCCGCATGCTCGCCGAGGCTCGAAAAGCGCCGGATCGGCAGCTCGAGCGGAGAATCGTCGCCGTGCTCGCGCAGCAGGCGGTAGAGGCGCACGTCGACCTTGGCGATCGCGCGAGCGAGCGGCCCGGCGCGCAGGCGGGCGCGCAGCGAGCGGCGTGCCGCAGGGTCGGCGGCGGGTGGCACGGGCGCGGAGATCACGGCGTGGAGCGTAGCCACGGCCCTCCTACGAGGAGATCCTGCCGATACTCACAGCTGACGACGACGCGTCGCTGCGTTCGATGCGCGAGATCAAGGCGTTCGCCGAGAGCGAGCCGGAGCGATCCTGGTGCCCACGCACGACCCCAGCGCGTGGGCACGGGCTTCGCGACGTCAGCGCGTCCGCGCGATCCTCCGCGGACGTCGCTTTAGGTTGGCACAAGCCGATGGGGCAGACTGGCCCGCGTGCGGCTGGCCCTGATCGCGAACCCCCGCTCGGGGACGGCACCCGATCCCGGCGAGCTCGCGGCACTGCTCGGCGCCGACGGCGCTGACGTGTCGCGGATGGCGATCAAGGAGATCGCCGCTGCGAACGGCGGCGACCTCGCGGACGGCGTGCTGGATGCGCTCACCGCCGCCGGCACCCCCGATCGCATCGTCGTCGCGGGCGGCGACGGCTCGGTCGGCCCGGCCGCGCTGTGCGCCGCGCAGCTGCGCGTTTCGCTGGCTGTCGTCGCGGTCGGCACCGCGAACGACTTCGCCCGCGCGAAGGAGCTGCCACTCGACCTCGAGGAAGCCTGCGCGCTCGCCCGTTCGCCACGCGCCGCCACTGTCCACGCCGAGCTCGGCCTGGCCGCCGGCAGGCCGTTCGTCAACGCCGCCGCGGCCGGGCTGTCGGTCGTCGCGGCGCACGCCGCCAAGCCGCACAAGTCGCGCCTCGGCCTGCTCGCGTACGCCGTCGGCGCAGTACGCGCCGGAGTCACCGCAACGCCGCTGCGCTGCGCGGTCGCCTGCGATGGCACCGAGCGCTTCGCGGGCCGCGCGTGGCAGGTCGTCGTCGGCGTGACGGGAGCGTTCGGCGGCGGCAGCGAGATCGGCGCCACGCGCGCCGACGACGGGCTGCTCGACGTCGCGGTCGTGCCGGCGGGCGCGCGCGCCGGGCTCGTGCGCCGCGCGTTCGGCATGCGCACCGGGCGGCTGGTCGAGCAGGCCGACGTCGCGCACGAGCGCGCGGCCGTCATCGACATCGAGATCCACGGGCATCCGACGTTCAACGTCGACGGCGAGACGTGCCGCTGCGAACCGGCGCGCTTCGAGCTGCATCCGGGAGGATTCGACGTCGTGAGACCGTCGTGAACAAGCGCTGGCCGGCCGCGATCGCCGCCGGCGCCGTCGGCTGGTACGCGAGCGATTCGCTGCGTCACCGCCGCGAGCAGGGCCAGGGCTACACGCTGCGCGGCGAGAAGCTCGAGGTCGGCTCAGCCGACTTCCTGCGCGCCACTGAGGCGATCACGAGCGCCCCGATCTCGCACGGCAACGACATCGAGCTGTTGATCAACGGCGACGAGATCTTCCCGGCGCTGCTCGAGACGATGCGCGGCGCACAGCGCTCGCTGAACTTCCTGTCGTACCTCTACTGGAGCGGCGAGATCGCCGGCGAGGTCGCGGCCGCGCTGTGCGAGCGCGCGAAGGCGGGCGTCGAGGTCAACGTCCTGCTCGACGCCGTCGGCAGCGCGAAGATGGACCGCGACCTGATCCGCAACATGGACGCGGCGGGCGTGGCGTTCGCGTACTTCCGCCCGCCCAAGCCCTACGCCGTGCGGCGCCTGAACAACCGTACGCACCGCAAGCTGCTGATCGCCGACGGCGAGGTCGGCATGGCCGGCGGTGTCGGGATCGCCGACCAGTGGACCGGCAACGCGGAGGACCCCGATCACTGGCGCGACACGCACGTGCGCGTTTGCGGCCCGGTCGTGCGCGGGTTGCAGGGCGCGTTCGCCGAGAACTGGCTCGAGGCGACGGGCGACGTCCTCGTCGGGCCCGCATACCTGCCCGAGCTCGAGCCGGTATCCGACGACGGCCCGATGCAGGTCGTGCGCTCGACGGCCGAGGTCGGCGACACGAACGTCGAGGCGCTGTACTTCCTAGCGATCGCCTGCGCGCGCACGAGCCTGCACCTCACGTCGGCCTACTTCGCGCCGCGGCCGGCGTTCGTCGAGGCGCACACCGACGCCGCGCAGCGGGGCGTCGAAGTGCGCGTGCTCGTCCCGGGCCCGTACATCGACAAGGAGGTCGTCCGCCAGGCGGGCCGCGCCGCCTACGAGGACCTGCTCGCCGCCGGCGTGCTGATCTACGAGTTCTGCCCGACGATGATCCACGCCAAGACGCTCACGATCGACGGCGTCTGGTCCTCGGTCGGCTCGGTGAACTTCGACAACCGCTCCTTCCAGCTGCAGGACGAGGTGACGCTCTGCGTGTGCTCGAGCGCCTTCGCGGCGCAGCTCGACGAGCAGTTCGCGCGCGATCTCGAGCGCTCGGCGCAGATCGAGCCGGAGCGCTGGAATGGTCGCCCGCTGCCGGCCCGCCTGCGGGAGGGGCTGACGAAGATCGCGCGGCGCGAGCTGTAATAACGCGGGAGACTGCGGTGATGCCTCGGCTGCGTGCCGTCGTCGGCAGCCTCGTCTTCCTGGTGCTCGCGCCAGGCGTGATGGCCGGGTTGCTTCCGTGGGCGCTCACCGGCTGGGACACGCGCTCGCCGTGGCCGCCGCTGCAGGTTGTCGGGTGGGTGCTCCTCGTCGGCGGGTTCGCCGTGCTGCTGTACGCCTTCGTACGCTTCGTCGTCGAAGGCCTCGGGACGCCCGCGCCCGTCGCGCCGACCGAGCACCTCGTCGTCGGCGGGCTCTACCGCTACGTGCGCAACCCGATGTACCTTGCCGTCACTTCGATGATCGTCGGCCAGGCCATGATCCTGGGCCGGCCCGGCCTGCTCGCGTACGCAGCGGTCTTCGGCGTCGCCGTCGTGGTGTTCGTTCGAGCCTACGAGGAGCCCACCCTGGCCGCGCGCTACGGCGAGCAGTATGCGGCCTACCGGCGCGCGGTCCCGGGCTGGTGGCCGCGCCTGCGACCGTGGAAAGGGAGCTGACGCGACACGCGCAAGCGGTTCACCGCACGACCTCGGCAAGCGGCTCACCGCACGACCTCGAGGCGCAGCCGGTCGGCTTGCTGGTGAACGACGCGGGCGCTGGACGGATGTCAATCAGTTCGTCGTCGGCGACTTCCCGCACTGTTCCCGCGCGCCCCCTCAGGCGAGCGGCTTGTCGTAGGCGTGATAGAGGATCCGGCCCTGCCCGCCGAACGACTCCGCGAAGCGCCGCGAGGCCAGGTTGTGGTCGTTCACCGGGTAGTAGAGGGCACCCGCGAGCCCGAGCTCCTCGTAACGGCGATACAGAGTGGCGGCGAGCGTCTGACCGATGTGCTTGCCGCGCTGGGAGTCGAGCACTCCGATCGCGATCAAGCCCGCCCGCTCGTAGCGCTTGGCCTGCAGCATCATGCGCAAGACGGAACCTGTCAAGTCGGTTGAGACGGTCTGATCTGGTCTTTAGTGAGCGGGGTCGTCTGTGTCGGGCTTGTTGATCCACGCGGGGGTGGGCAGCTTGGGTGGTCGTGGTGGGTGGCGCACGAAGCGTTCGGGGTTGGCGGCGTATGCGCCTTTGAGGACGCGTGCGCGGTCGGCGTGGACCTGTTCAGCGCGGCCGTGATGGACGTCGGCGGGGGTCATCAGCCCGATCCCGGAGTGGCGGTGCTGGTGGTTGTACCAGCCAAAGAAGTCGCGGCAGAACGCTCTGGCGTGCTCGATCGAGTCGAACCGTGCGGGGAATCCGGGGCGGTATTTCAGCGTCTTGAACTGCGCTTCGGAGTACGGATTGTCCGTCGAGGTGTAGGGCCGGTTGTGCGTCTTGGTCACGCCGAGGTCGGCGAGCAGGAACGCGACGGGCTTGGAGCGCATCGAGCTGCCGCGGTCAGCATGCACCGTCAGCTGGTCACGGGCGATCTGCTGCTGCTCGCAGGCTTGGGCGATGAGGTCCTTGGCGACCTGCGAGGACTCGCGCTGCTGGACGGTCCAGGCGACGGCGTAGCGGCTGTAGACGTCGAGGATCACGTACAGATAGAAGTACGTCCAGGTCGCCGGTCCGAGCAGCTTGGTGATGTCCCACGAGTAGACCTCGTTGGGGCGCTGTGCGAGCAGCTCGGGGCGCTGGTAGGGCGGATGGGTGAGCTGATCGCGACGCTCACGCACCTCGCCGCTGGCTTCTAGTGGTTCATCCTGCTAATCCGTGCCCTCATGCTTCGAGGACCTTGCCGGTGTATGTCCATTTGAATGGTGTGGGCTATCCATTTCGCTCCACCGTTAGGGTTGGTTTGCAGGTAGATCGCTTGCTGGCGATGAGTGTGGCGTGATCAGCATCTTGTAGGGCGCGGGCTGCGCGGCGAGCGCGCCCTCGATCA
>Ga0136617_10006908_pt1 | contig 10125 bp, 9 predicted proteins | sample AntDrymUQ3222106_2_FD_129672 | JGI IMG/M metagenome (GOLD analysis project Ga0136617, IMG submission 129672) | Polar desert sand microbial communities from Dry Valleys, Antarctica - metaG UQ322 (21.06) | ecosystem: Environmental > Terrestrial > Soil > Desert | place: Antarctica: Dry Valley... | reverse complement strand
CGGCGCAGGACATCAACGCCCAGATGCCCGCCTATGTCGCCGGCAGGGTCGTCGACACGCTGAACGACCACGGCCTCTCGGTACGTGGAGCAAGACTTCTTGCGCTGGGAGTGACCTACAAGCGAGACGTTGGCGACGTTCGTGAGTCCGCAGCGATCGAGGTGCTCGAACGCCTCCAGCGCAAGGGTGCCGAGGTCAGCTTCCACGACCCGTTCGTCGAGGAGGTCCACGAGCGAGGCCTGTCGCTGGCGCGGTCCGACCTCACGCTCGAGGCGCTCGCCGCTGCCGATTGCGTCCTTCTGCTCACGCCGCACAGCAGCTACGACCTCGATCTGATCGTGCGGCACTCAGCCCTGCTCTTCGACGCCCGCAACGCCATCGGCGACCGGCACACGCCATCGGTCGTGACGCTCTGACGGCGGATCGACGACCAGGCTCGGCGGCGGAGACGAGGTGCACGCCCAGCGTGGCGCCCGATGACACCATCGCGGTCGTCCTGACGCACCGCCGTCGGCGCCTCGCGACTGAGCTTGTGCGTTCGCTCCTGTCGGACGAAGGTTTCCCACCCGAGCGCGTGGTGCTCGTCGTGGACCGGGACGGAGGGTTGGAAGACCGCGAGCTGGAGGCGGCGATCCGCGTGATCCGCCTCGCGGTGAACTCCGGACCGGCGGCCGGGTTTCGAGCCGGCCTCGACGCGGCGTTCGCCGACCCCACCGTGTCGTTTGCCTACCTCTGCGAGGACGACGTCGGTCTGATGGGTCTACCAGTGCCACGGGTGGCTGACCTACGAGCCGAGGTCGAGGCGTACGAGCGCCGCAGCGGGCGTCGCACTGGAGCCGTGCTTGCCTACGGTCGTCGTTTCGGCTGGCGCGGCGGCGCGACGGCGCCCTTCTTGCCCGACCCGGCCGGCCCGCGCCTGCAGCCTGTGGACGTCGGGTCGTGGGGTGCACTACTCGTCAGCAGACGGGTGCACGACGCCGGCCTCCGGCCGGACGACTACTGGTTCTTCGCGTACGAGGACTTCGACTACTTCCTGCAGATCTCGCGGACCGGGCTTGCCGTGCTGGTCGATCGCGACAGCGGTCTCGCCACCGCCGCATCGACGTCCACCCTTGCCGGGCGCGATGCGGCGCTCCGCGACGAGCGGCCGGACGACAGGGACGAGCCTTGGCGGGCGTACTACGTCGCGCGAAACATGTTCGAGCTGGCCCGCCGGTACGGCGACCGGCGCTGGATCGCGTGGCACCTCGCGTACTCGGTGCGCCGCTTCCAGCTCGCCTCGAGCTGGGCCGAGCGTCGCGCCCTCCTCGCCGGCCTCCGAGACGGCGTGCTCCGTCGCAGCGGGCGTGACAACCGGTACGTCCGCACGCTGGGCGAGCTGCCGCCCGCGCCAGGGAGAAGTGCCGGCTAGCCGAGCCGATCAAGGTCATGCGGTTGTTCGGGGAGCAACGGTCTCGACTCGATCGTTCGACAGGTGGCACCCGAGCAGGTCCGCAACGCTGTCACCCGGTCGTGCAGAGCCGTTCGCAGGGTCGGTGACATCGACCCGTACGTGTTGGTCAACTGGTCCGGGTCTGCCGCGAGGTCGTAGAACTCACGGGCACCGTTGTTGTACTCGACGTAGGTGTAGTCGTCTGTCCTGATCCCGGCGAACGGGTAGGTCAGCCCTCGACCCAGCAGGTAGGACGTGCGCCACGGGACGTCGCGGCCCTGCACCAGCGGCAAAAAGGACCGGCCGTCCACGAAAGCCGGCGGTGTGATCCCGGCCGCATCCGCGAACGTCAGAGGCAGGTCTACGTTCCCGATCAGGCTCTTGACGGTCTGACCGGCTGTGATGCCCGGACCGCGTATGTACAGCGGCACCCGGATGTCTTCTTCGTAGGGCGTGTCCTTGTCAGGTCGTTGTCGGTGCTCGCCCATGTGGTAGCCGTTGTCCGAGGCGAACACGAGATAGGTGTTCGCGAGCTTTCCTTCCACCGAGAGCGTTTCGACGAGGTCCGCGACCATCTCGTCAACCGACTGGAGGGATCGCAGCCGGTCGCGCCACTCGGCGTTGATGTCCCGCTTCTCGGTCCTGGTCAACCTCGCGAGGCTGTTGATCGGCGGCGGCTTGTCGGAGACGTCAGCCTCGTTGAATGCCGGCCCGCGGGGATACTTGGCCCCGGCGAACAGCCCCTCGTGCCGGGGGGCCGGGGTGCCCGGACGATGTGGAGCTTTCGGACTCACCCACAACAGGAACGGAGTTGAGCCACTGGCACGGATGAAAGCCTGCGCTTCGCTCGACAGGACGTCGACCAGGTAGTCGTCCGGATTGCTGCCGTAGCTGGCGATGACTCCGTCGTCGTTGACCTGGTAGCCGAAGTATCCAGTACTGCTGGAGTACGTGCCAAACCAGCGATCCCAGCCGACGGGGACGTGCGTTTGGGGCAACCCGGCCTGATCGGCGTACCCATTCAAGTACTTCCCAAGGTATCCGGTGTTGTAACCTGCGTCGTCGAACCATGTGCCGACCGTAGAGACCTCCCGGCCTTTCCGGTAAAACGCGCCGTAGCCACCGTTCGCGCCTTCGTTCGAGGAGACGCCGGTGTTGTGGGAGTACTGACCGCGAAGCATTGTCGCCCGCGACGGGCAGCACAACGGCTGGTTGTAGAGAAAGTTCTTCAGCGTGGCGCCCTTGTCGGCGATGAGCGACCTCGTGAACGGCATGTGCTGCAACGCCTTCGCGTCAGCGTCGTCGACCAGCACGTACACGATGTTGGGCGGGGCTGCAGTGCCGAGCGGCTGGGCGTTCGGCCCGGGGGACGGCCAGATCGGTGTCGCGGCCAGGAACATCACCACGGCCCCGACCGTGGCAGCACGCAATCGTCGTGCGGTCACCCTCATCGAGCACTCCTGTCGAGGACTTGCCTGGAGCTGACGGCGACCGACTCAAGGCAGCCACACGCCGCAGCAGCGACCTTACGGGCCGGGGGGCGTACCGCTCGGGGCACTGGGCGCACCGGCCCGACACGCTCGGTAGTTGTAGGGGTCCTACGGTGGTAGATTTTCGCTTCCAAGGGGCATGGACGTACCGGGGGATGCACAGTGTCGATCACACGCATGGATGACGGATCTGACGGCGCCGCACACCTCTGGTCGTCGGGAAGATTCGCGAGGAGCGCCCTGCGACTCGCCGCAGTCGGTTCGTTGGCCCTCAGCATGCTGGTGGGCGGCGGCGCCGCCGTCCTCACGTCGAGCGCCACCGCGGACGTCACCGCGGTCTCTGCGCCGGAATCGGACCGGACCGCCGGAAGGGTGCCAGTCGTGGTCCAGCGCGACCTCGACTACGGTTCCGATTCCGCGGACTGCCCACCCGCGCCCGCGTGTCTGCTCGACCTCTACATGAAAGACGGCGGCCGGGCGGGACGACGACCGCTGGTCGTGCTGATCCACGGCGGCGGCTGGATACGTCGCGAGGCAGAGGGCGGCACCGGAACCAAATCTTCCCGGCGGATCGTCGACCCGGCGAAGGACCTGGCCAGAAACGGCTACGTCGTGCTCGCCATCGACTACCCGGGTGCCACGGACGACGTCGACGGAACCCCGGAGGAGGAGAACGCGGTCAACACTGCCGTCGACTGGGCCATAACCAATCGCAATCAGTTCCGCATCAACCCGAACAAGGTCGCGTTCATCGGCGGGTCCTCCGGTGGGCAGCTCTCGCTGCTGGCCGCCTTCAACGCCAACCAGGCGACGCCGGGCAAGATCACGATGGCGTACAGCTTGTCCGGGCCGGTCGACCTGTGGGAGCCCCTGCGTCAGCTGCAAGACGGGGAGGCCGTTCCCGGCGATCCGGGGTTCGAGGAAGGCATTCCAGGGTTCCGCAACATCGAGCTCTACCTCGGCTGCGACTGGGATGCCGTCGAGGGCGCAGTCCGCGAGATGTGCACATACGGCCATGCCAGCGTGGTCTCACCGCTGTACATCGGCGACAGCAGTTGCCCATTGGTGCGGGTCACTCGCTCCGACACCGAGGACATGGGGGAGGCGGAAGCCCTCGTCACCCGGCTCGAGAGCAGAGGCTGCGGTACCACAGCGGTTCCGCGCGCCGTGGCCCTCCCTGGTGGTCCGGAGCACGGGTTCGCCCAATGGCCCGACATCCGGGTCGACGTCATCGCTGACCTGGACACCCACATGAAGTAGCTTCGCCTCGACTGACTGGTGCGAGCTGGCAGGTTGCAGTCGCGGCGCCCCCCGGTGGAGGCCTCGAGGCCGAGCCCGGGGACGTGCGGACGCCCGCAGCCAGGGCACGCCCAGCAGTCGGATGTGAGCCCGCGGTGGTAGATTCCAGCATCAACGGAACGGATGCATCGGGGGGACGCGACGACGGTGACCGCCTTCTTCGACGAGAGTTCCGACGGCAGCGCACACCGCTGGGCGTCGAGACGACCGGCAAGGCGCGCCAGGCGCCGCGCCGCGTTCGGATCATTGATCGTCGGCGGGGTGCTGATGAGCAGTGGCGTCGCGGTCCTCACGCCGAGCGCCGCCGCGGAGGTGACCGCCGACCGCGAGGGTTCAGCAGGGCGGACCGCAGCGATCGTCCCCACCTTTGACCTGAACTACAACTCCGCGGAGGACCCTCGAACCTGCGACCAACCCGAAGTTGCACCCGACGACCCGGGATTCTGTCTCGACCTTTACAAGAAGGACACCAGCCGCAAGAAGCCGCTGGTCGTGGTGATCCACGGCGGCGGCTGGATCGAGGGCGCGGCCAGGCGAGGAACAAGGTTCGTCCGGGTGGCGAAGGACCTGGCCAAGGCCGGCTATGTCGCGCTGATCATGGACTACCCGAAGGCGTCGGATGACCCCCGCGTCGTCGGCACCCCGATGCAAGAGGACGCGGTCAATGACGCCGTCGCGTGGGCCACGACGAAGGCGAACCGACTGCAGTACGGCATCGACCAGACCAAGATCGCCTTCATCGGCGGGTCATCCGGTGGTCAGCTCTCGCTGCTGGCCGCCTTCAACGCCAACGAGGCCGCTGCCGGCCGCATCACGATGGCGTACAGCCTCTCCGGACCGGTCGATCTGTGGGAGCCCATCCGGCAGCTGCAGGAGTTTGAAGTCGTCCCCGGTGACCCAGGTTTCGAGGAGGGCACGCCCGGCTTCCGCAACATCGAGCTGTACCTGGGCTGCGACTGGGATGGCGACACTGCGCCGACCTGCGAGGAAGCCCAGGCCAAGGCGGTTTCACCGCTGTACATCGGCGACAGCACATGTCCGCTCGTCCGGATCACCCGGTCCGAGACCGAGGACATGGTCGAGGCGGAGGACCTCGTCGCTCGACTCCTGGAAAGGGGGTGCGGCTCGGCAGCGGATCCGCGGGCAGTGGCCAGTCTGGCTGGTACTCAGCACGGGTTCGGCCAGTGGCCGCTCATCGGCGCGAGCGTGATCGCTGACCTGGACGAGCACATGAAGCCTGCCCCGCCACCTCCTCCACCTCCCCCCCGCGCGAGCTAAGTCCGGCTCGCCGGGCGACGACTCGTCCAAGCCGTTGCGGGGTCAGAGGTCGCGCTCGGCCGGCATCGAGCCGCTGCCGGTCGCGAGGCGCGGATCAGGCGATGCCCCAGCCGTCGAATCCGTCGCCGAGGAAGTCGCGCAGCCGCGCCACATCGCCCTGCAGCTCGGCCTTGAGGAAGTTCTCGATCGCGGGCGGGAGCTCAGCTGCGGCCCGGAAATCGGTCAACGGTCGGCGCGAGAAGCGTTGGTACGCGGTCTTGAGCGGTGCCGGCGCGAGCCGACCGGCGAGGCGGCGCCCGGGGGCGGACTCCAGGAGCCGATCGAAGGGCCTGGGAGCAGCCCGGTCTGACGTTCGGTGGTGCTCGCGGTGGAGCGCGCCCTGGGCAGCGGCGGGGTCGACACCGAGGAAACCGAACACTCTCGCCATCGTCGCCTGCCGGTCGTGGCGCAGCTGGTCAGCGGTCAGAACCAGCAGCTGTCCGGCCGGGAAATACTCGAGATACTGGTCGAGCTGCAACCCGTACCGGCTGGTGTCGACGTATGTGGGACGCTCGCGCAGCACCTCCGCGAGCGGTCGAACCTGCTGCCCGCGCGAGACCTCGTGCAGGTACTGCGATCGGATCCGATCGACGGGCTGGCGCACCACGTAGATCAGGCGGACGTCTGGGATTACCTGCGCGATGCGCGCCGCGGTCCCCGGGAAACGGGGGTACTTGGTGTAGGTCGTCGAGGCCTCGCCCCGAGCGAGCCCGCCGTCCGCTCGGTCGAACAATGACTCGTACCATTCCAGGCCCAAAGCTTGCCGGTCGCGAAAGCTGAAGAAGTGTGGCTCCTTCTCCGTCGTGACGAAGACGTCAGGATGAGCACCGAGGTACTCGGCGAGGCTTGTCGTGCCAGCCTTCATCGCGCCGATGACGAGGAACGTCGGAAGCACGCGGAGAACCTACCCCTCATCGTCGCCGCGACGACGACAAACTCCGGTCGGTCAGTCGAGATACCCAGCGAACGGCGTGTCCTGAAGGAAGCCGACCAGTTGGTCATAGTTCGCGACCGAGCCGCGCAGGGTGCGGGGCGAGTTCTTGCGGTACTGACTGCGTGGGGTCGCCCCGGCAGGTCGGGGTAGCTCGAGGAAGTCGCACACGCGCAGCAACGTCGCGCGATGGAGCGAATCGAGGACCAGGTCGTCCTCGTACGTGAGGGCCAGGTGCGGGACGCCGTCGAGCGCCGCGCGCTCGAACCGGGCCAGCGCTGAGCTCTGCCCGATCCAGTACATGAGGTCGTCACGGTCGACCGTGACCCGCTGAACGGCCGCTTCTGTCCCGGTCGCCTGGTGAAAACCGAGCTTGCGCGCGCGAATGTTGGAGATCGCCTGCTGAACCACGTTGTTCCGGGTGAGGTACAGGATCCGGAACCCGTCCCGCGACAAGTCACCCACGAACGCCTGACGTCGTTGCGCGCGGTGGACTGTCCTGACCTGGTAGCTGAGGATCTTGCAGCCGTACGCCTGGCTGCGCGAGCTTGCACATCTGGCCCGGACGTGCGCGAGCGGGAACAGCACGGGCCGGTGCAGAACCTCATCGTCGCATTGCACTCCGGGCAACGAGTCGAGCAGGCTCACGAGCGTGGTGCTGCCGGAGCGTCCGCGTCCGAAGATCACGAACCGTACGGGGGCTAGCGGCTCCCCGCGAAGTCCATGGCGGACCAGCAACCTGAGGTGCTCGACCTGAAATCGCATGTTGTTCAGCGCCCTCATGCGATGCCCCAGCCATCGAAGTCGTCGACCATGAACGCCCGTACGCGCTCGACATCGGCCCGGAAGGTCGCTTCAAGCCGTTGGACGACGTCGGGCGGAAGATCGGCTGCGGTCCGCACATCCTCGACCCGCCGGGTCGAGAATCGCTTGTACAACGACTTCACCGGAAGCGGCACGAGCCGGCGGACTAGGCGGCGTCCAGGAAGCGCGTGCAGGCGCTGGTCGAAGGGACGAGCACCCGCTTGCTCCCGGGTTTCGTGATAGGCCGTATGCACCTGGACCGGTACCGCTTCAGCGTCCATTCGAAGGAATCCGTAGACGCGCTTCATCGTTCGCACGCGATCGTTCCGTAGCTGCTCCGACGTCAGGACGAGGATCTGTTCGCGCTCGAAGTGCTCGAGGTACTGGTCGAGCTGGAGACCGTAGCGGCTGTTCGCCACATATTGTGGCTCGGCGGCGAGGACCTCGACGAGCGGCCGATGCTCCTTGCCACGCAGGACCGCGTGGAAGTATTGCGACCGGATGCGATCGATTGGGTCTCGTACGACGTACAGGAGACGCACCTCAGGTACCGCCCGAGCAATGCGCTGCGGCGTGCCGAGAAAGCGCGGGAACTTCGTGTAGCTCGTGGAGGCCTCGCCGCACACGTGCGCGTCGCCGGCCTCGGCGAACAGTGACTCGTACCATCCGATCCCCAACGCGTACCGGTCGGTGCGAGTGAAGAAGTCCGGCTCCATGTCTGGCGGGACGAACCCGTGCTGGTGAGCGCCGATGTAATGAGCCAGACTCGTCGTGCCGGACTTCATGGCGCCGATCACCAAGAATTTGGGGAGCATGTGGTCGGAAAGTCTAGCCAAGCCGCGGCGATCGAAACCCGGATGGGAGGATGGGCGGCGCCGACGACCTGCACCCGGCAACGGGCGGAGCCCGACCGACTGACCTGGGAGATCCTGACGTGTCGGAACAGACCGGCGAGCGCGTCGCCACGATCAGCGCTGAGCTCGCCGAGTTCATCGTCAGCGACCTCAACTGGGACGGCACGACCGAGGACCTCCTCGCCGAGGATCGGGTTGCGCTGCCTGAAATCCTCGACTCCACCGACCTGCTGGAGCTGGCTGGGTTCCTCGAGGACACCTACGGCATCGGGATCAACGACGAGGAGATCGTCGCCGAGAACTTCGCTTCCGTGCACGACGTGGCGCGGCTCGTGGTGGCTAAGCAGGTCGCGCTCGAGGGCATCTAGCGGGTCGCGCCGGTGACCAGCAGGTCCTGGGCCAGCCATGTGCGCACACGCCGGACCACGAGGTCTTGCGACTCGAGGGTGGAGAGTCCGTGCACGCTGATCGGCGCCACGTCGATGTCGAAGGATCGTGCCGCCGCCTCCAGGCCGGGGAGGGTGCCAGGGGTCATCAGGTCACGATAGGTCCGCTCGTGCTCCCCGAAGAGCACGTGGACGCGGACGTTGCGACGCAGCAGCGGCGCGAGGACGTGCTCCGACGGAGGTCTCACCGGCCCGGCCGTCGCACGATCGGGTGCCACCCGGCCGCGGGCGGCGGCGTAGGCCCGCTCCAGCCTTTGGCGCGCTCGGCCCACGAGCCACGACCGGTACGCACGATTGCTCAGCAGAAGCCGGATCACGCGTGGGTGGAAGACCTGAACGGTCGCGCGACCGAGCTGGTCAGGTTTCGGGTTCGAGCTCTTGGTCACCTCACCTCCGGTCTCGATCAACCGCAAGGGCGGTGAGATCAGGCAGGCGGAGGTAATCTCCGGGCGGCGCGCCGCGGCGATCAGGGCCACCAAGCCCCCCCAACATGTGCCGACGACGACCACACGCTTCGCGCCGCGGTCGGACAACCACTGCACAGCGGCGTCGACGTCGGCGTTCGTCTGACCGCTGACGTCGCGGTCGACCAGCACCCCTGAGCTGTCCCCGGTGCCGTGGAAGTCCATCCGGAGGGTCGTGTAGCCCATTGCCGCGATCTCTCGGCACAACCTCGTCCATACCCCGTTGCGATGGGAGGAGAGGTTCTGGGCGCCTGCATGCATGCACAGGACGGCAGTGCCATTCGACGTTCCCACCGGCCGGGTCACGACGCCGAACACGTGCTCCACACCCGCCAGAAGGTAGACCGGCAGCTCGTCGTAGGCCGACGCTCGTCGCGTGTCCTGCTGATCTGGCCCGACAGTCATCGGGTGCCCCAGACGCGGCCGACCCATTCGGCGATCCCCTCCACCAGCGCCAGCGTGGGCGCACGGTCCTCCTCAGGCTGCCACTGGTCAGGGACCGTCCATACCTGGCGCGCACGCACCATGAGGACCTCGACGTCTGCACCGGCCGCCCGCCACCGCAACACGAGGGCTTGAGGTCCGGCGGTCAGTGCGTCACCTGTGGCGAGCTGGACGAGAAGCACATGCTGGCCTTGGCCGGGCGATGCCGGAAGAGCACGCGAAGCGAGATCTACGTAGGAGCTGCGGTGCACGCGGTTGCCCAGCATCTCCACGCTGGCTTCGGTGCGCAGCCTGCTCTCGGTACTGGCACTCGACTGTCGATTGCGTGCCTCGGCCCGGACTCCGGCGAGCAGACTGGCGCGCGACATGCCGCGGAAGAAGTCACCGCCCGACAAGATGGGCGCCCACAGCACGAGCGGCGCGTGACCGTCACGAGCGGCGAGGTGCGCCGCCGCGAGCGCACCGAGACGCGAGCCGCAGAGGACGGGCCTGGTCACCCCCGTTCGGGCGGCGAGCCAGGCGGTTGCAGTGCTCGCGTCCTCGACCATCGAGTCGAACGACACGGCACCTGACGGCAGCCCGTCGCTGTTGCCGACGCTGCGGTAGTGGAACCGGACCGTCGCGAATCCTCGTTCGGCGAGCCT
>Ga0136617_10006907_pt1 | contig 10125 bp, 5 predicted proteins | sample AntDrymUQ3222106_2_FD_129672 | JGI IMG/M metagenome (GOLD analysis project Ga0136617, IMG submission 129672) | Polar desert sand microbial communities from Dry Valleys, Antarctica - metaG UQ322 (21.06) | ecosystem: Environmental > Terrestrial > Soil > Desert | place: Antarctica: Dry Valley... | reverse complement strand
GACGCAGGCGCCGTGCGCGCACTTTGTTCCCGGGCCATTCTTCTAAAAGCCGGCCGGGTCGTAGCTGACGGTAAACCCACCGACGTGCTAAACCAGTACCAGAAGCTCATTATGGAACGCGAGGAAGCTTACGAAGCTGAATCTCCCGAGCCCGGTCTCCTGTCAAGCGTGGCGCAAGCCTCCGTCTATCAAAGTCTGAAGCCATTGAACTATGCCTACCGGCATGGTGACGGAAGCGCCGAGATCGTCGGCGCCGAGATCACAGACTCCACGCATCGCGACGTTGAGATTGTCGAGACCGGTGAGCCGCTGACGTTGCGGGTGGTGGCGCGCTTTCATCGAGGTGTTGAAGAACCCGTGATCGGTTTTCTGATCCGCAACCGTCACGGTATTTATGCCTACGGCACCAACACCAAAGAGCAGGAACTGCAATTTGGGACAATCCGACGTGGTGAAACACTCGAGATCAGTTTTGCCTTCGACTGCTGGCTGGGCATCGATCAGTATTCCATCTCACTCGCCGTCCACAGCCACGACGCGCAGGCTTATGATTGGCTCGACGCTGCACTCTTCTTTCGAGTCACCAGCATGAATCTGGTCGAAGGAGTTGCAAATTTGAATGCCACCGCGACAGTGCGACGTCACGCGACGAATGCCGAAGGTCTTGAGGAGTCTGAAACGCCAAAGGCCCTGTCGGAGGGTGGGTCAATCAGAGTCGTGAGAGCTTAAGTTATGGTTGATGAGGAAGTAGAAAAGATCTTGTTCGAGATTCGCGACCGCGTTCGTGCCCAGGAGATTCCTGCGCCTGCTCTAACAAACTCGAACACGGGCAATGGCAACGGCGAAACGTACATCACCTCCGGGCGAGCGGTGGAAACGTCATCGGCTGAAGCCCTGGCGCGGATCGAGTCACATCTGGCCGCCACCGGGCGCGCGTGGGACCGCCTGCCGCCAGTCGTGAGTAACCGCAGCGGCAGTCTTGCGCGTCTCGAGCTCTGGCTGAAGCGGAAGCTCAAACGCGCGACACACTGGTTTACCTGGGAACAGATCAATTTCAACGCGTCCACGCATCATGCACTCCGGGATGTGCTCGAAGCTCAACGCGCAGTGCAATCCAGCTCTGAGCAGGCGCTGGAAAATCTTCGCGCGGAAAACGAAGATCAGCGAACCACGATTGAACAAAACCAAGCCCGATTGATGTCGCTGGGAGCTGAGGTTGAAGCGCAACGGGTTCATATTGAAGGACAACGAATTCAAAGTGAAGCGCAACGGGTTCAGATTGAAGGACAACGAATTCAAAGTGAAGCGCAGCGGGCTCATACCGAGGCGCAACGAAGCCAGATGAATGCGCGACTGTCGGAACTCGAGGAGGAACTGCGCGAGCGCGACGCGCGAATGCAGGAAGAGCAACGCGTTTGCTTCAAACAACTATCGCTCGAAGCGACCGAGGCGGCGGTCCTGGAGGATCGCGCCCGTCGTAAAAACGAGACGCTGCTCGACGAACTCAAGCGCCGCGTGGAACAAATTGAAAAAAAGTGATGAGTAGTGAGTGATGAGCAAGTGACTTGCGTTTGCTCATTACTCATCACTCATTACCTACCTTATGCCTCTACCCAAAGACAATCTATACCATCGCGCGGGCATCGACGATCCGGCCGAATTTTATCGTACTAAGTTTGTTTCGGATGAGGTGCTGGACGAACGCTATTTTAAGGCGCTTGATCGGTTCGATATGCGCTTTGCGCGCACTATGTGGGTCTACGACAACGTGCACGCCGGCGCTTCGGTGCTCGATCTGGGCTGTGGCTCCGGAATGCTGGCGCTGCTGAAACGCAAGGGAGTTATGCTAACCGGCGTCGACCTCTCGATTGAATGTGCCCTGGCCGCACGCCGCAACGGATACGACGCTACGTTCCGCGCCGAGCTTTCCCGCCTCCCGTTTCCCGATGCGAGCTTTGATTACGTGGTCAGTCTGGATGTATTGGGCCACGTCGCTTTTGAGGAAAAAGACTCGACCCTTGCCGAGGTAAAACGCGTGCTCCGACCCGGCGGCGTGACAATGCACGGCATTGAGTGCACCGACCGCAGCGCGCGAAAAAGTTATGACGAAATGGGCGGGGAAGAGTTGCGCCGCTTCATTGAGGTTGATGGTCACGCCGGACTTGAGGAAGAAGAGGAGCACGCAGCCAGGTTTGGCCGTTTCTTTACCAACGTCGCCTGGGAGCCGCGTTACGCGTTGTGCCTCAGCAGCGAGGAGTTTCTCAAACAGGCGGATAAATACGGGCTGCCTTTCGAAGACGATTTCCTCGACTACCTGCGTGGACTTTCTTTTAAAGAGCGCCGGGCCTTCGACATGGCTATGGGTTACGTCTTTGGAAAAGTCTCGGATCTCAATTTACGACTACCGAAGAGCGGGCTTTACGTTTTTCTGAAAGCCTCCGATGCGCCGCTTGGTCCTTTCTACAACGAACACCGCTCGCGTCGCGCGTTGTTTTCAGCAACGGAAAGTAGCGGCGAGGTTGTTGCAAGCGCCTCGATATTAAACAGCCAAAATATTTGCCTTGATCGAAGCAGTGAAGCCACCTTCGACGATGGGTGGTACGAACCAAACCTGCTGCCGCCAGTTGCGCGCTGGATGAATCGAGGTGGCCGCGTGCGTTTTCGTGCCTCAAGGCTTTCTGAAATTCGCCTGGATCTCTCCACTCACATGCCTGGCCTCGGCCAGCGTCCCCTCGGACTCGAAATTTTCCTGAATGGCGAAAGACTGTGCGCCTTCTCCCTTTACCACTATGGATGGCTGGAATTGTGCGTTCCTATCCCCGAGACACTAGCCGCAACGGCTGGAGGCAAATTTGAGTTTGAGCTGCGCGCCGACCGCACGTGGCAGCCGCGACCCACGAGCGATGAGAACCGCGATGATCGCGAGCTGTCAGTCGCCGTCTGCAATATCGTAATCAGCGGGCAGAAGTCAGAATACAGAAGACTGAAGATTGAAGACTGAAGATTGAAGACTGAAGTGGAGTGTTTCGGAAGTCGTCTTGAGTCTGATCTCTAACGGCTGCACTCTGACAGCTGACCGCAAACTTCTGACTTCTGTGTTCTAACTTCTGACTTCTGTTTTATGTCTTCTGCTTTCCAATGATTCGCAACATTCTCATCTGCACGACACAGGTTCCATTCACCAGCGGGGGAGCCGAGGCGCACGTTGAGGGACTACGACGGGCGCTGATCGGAACCGGCTACAACGCCGAGGTTGTGGCCCTTCCGTTTAAGTGGTACCCGCCGGAGGAGATCATGCGCAGCGCGCTAGCCTGGCGCATGCTCGATCTAAGCGAAGCCAATGGCAAGCCCGTGGATCTGGTAATCGGCATGAAGTTTCCCGCCTATCTCGCGGCGCATGAAAGGAAGGTGCTGTGGATCATTCATCAACATCGCTCGGCCTATAATCTTTGGGACACTCCGTTCGATGATCTGTCGACCTACCCGGAAGGCGCCCGGGTGCGCGAGTGGATCCGCCACGCAGACAACCGTCTCATACCAGCGGCCAAGAAAGTTTTCGCCAACTCAAAGACAGTCGCCGACCGGCTGCGTCGTTACAATAAAATTGAAAGTGAGCCGCTCTATCACCCGCCGCCGCGAGCCGAGAGTTTACGATGCGGCGAACCCGGCGATTACTTCTTTTATCCCAGCCGGCTGGAGCCGCAAAAACGCCAGGAACTCTTGATCGAGGCCGCGAAACATTTGCGCACGCCGGTGAAGATTGTGCTCGCGGGAGGCTCGGGAAACGCGAAACATTACGAGTCGTTAGTGAAGCAGCATGGCGTCGGCGATCGGGTGAGCCTGCGAGGCTTCGTTTCCGAATCGGAGATGATCGACTTTTATGCAAACTCGCTCGGCGTTTGCTATCTACCGTTTGATGAGGACTACGGCTATGTGACGCTCGAGGGAATGCTTTCAGGCAAGCCTATCGTGGTAACAACTGACGGCGGAGGCGCGACTGAGTTTATCGAACCCGGACGCGAGGGTCTTGTCGTTCAACCCGAACCGCGTGCGATAGCGGAGGCTTTAGATTCCCTTTACGCCGACCGCGCGCGAGCCAAAGAAATGGGCCAACGGGGTCAGGAAAAACTGAAGAGTATGAATCTTTCCTGGGCGCACGTGGTCGAGAGCTTAATGAGCGGCGCTGAATGATCATGACTATCGAATTAAAACTTCGCCAAGGGAACGAAGGTTCGCTTCTACTGGGACCGCGGGCGTCCCGCCCGCAGCGGCAACGCCTCCACAGAAGTTACGGTTACATGAGGCAGCGTGGCATTCCCAGCGGGCGGGCGGGACGCCCGCGGTCCCAGTAAAAACAGCCCAGAATTCCCCGCAACCGAAGGTCACTGCCCCAAACACTTCAGCCACGGCGGATAAAACTCTGAGGTTGGAGATACAAACCTACGCCAACCAGATCCCGATTCAAAGTATCTGACTTTTTCCGGTTACTCCGTGGGTTTGGGGTTCTCAAAAACGTCTTTTAGATGGAAGGCAATACCAAGGTAACGCAAACTGCTAGTTTTGCGGGTTGAGGTTTGTCATTCAAGGGAGAGACTACAACGATCCGCAAACTAATAGTTTGCGTTACATTTATACTGGGCCAAGCCTTTCGCTCTAACAGAGTTCGTTCTAAAATGCCGGCAATTCGTCTCTAACAAGGAAGGGTCAAATGAAAAGTTCCAGCTCCCACGCGCCATCCACCAGGGCCCTGGTTGCCGCCGCACTCGCAATCCCGTTTCTGATTGCAACACTGCTATCAAGTGGCCTGCCCAGCTCAGCTGCACGCACAAGAGCCAACGCTTCACGCATAACCCTCCCACAAGCCCCAACTTTTGGCGTCATCTACAGGCAGACCAACCTGGTTTCTGATCTGCCCGGGTTCGCTTTAGTTGAAGAACGCCGGCTCGTTAACCCGTGGGGTGTCGCGTTGAGTCCCACTAGTCCTTTCTGGGTCGTCAACAACAAAAAGGATCTCGCTACCATTTTCAAAGGTGACGTCTCGGGCAGCCCGCTGGTCCCAAATCCACCACCATCGTCGGTGGCGATTCCGAACATTCCGACTGTTGCCCCAGCTCCTTCTCTCCCGACGGGAGTAGTCGCCAACACCACAAACGACTTCCTGGTCTCGTTTTCACCGACGACTCCTGCGGCGCCGGCGCACTTTATCTTCTCAACGTTCAATGGAGGTATCAACGCCTGGCACCCTGGGTTGGGCTCGGTTGCGATCGTCGTTAAATTTGTGGGCGGCCACAGCTACGCAGGCCTGGCGATCGGCAACAACGCTGCCGGTAATTTTCTTTATGCGGCTGATTTTAAAAACGGGACGATTGACATTTTCGACAAAGACTTCAACCAGACTTCTCTCCCTGGCAACTTCGCAGTCGACGCGTTTATCCCGGCGGGCTACCACCCTTTCAATATTCAGAACATCGGCGGATCGCTCTACGTTACGTATGCGCAGTTTAATCCAAACTCGAATCGTCCCAACAATGCGCCGGGTGCCGGTTTCGTTCGAAAGTTTGATACTAACGGCGTGCGCGACACAGCATTCGTCATCAACAATGGCGTCTTCGATTCAAACAATGCAGTAATCGATGCGCCCTGGGGAATGGCATTGGCACCGCCGAATTCAGGACCTTTCAGCAACATGTTGCTGGTCGGCAATTCTGGATCGATTGGTTCCAACCGGCCCAGCATTAACGCCTTCGACCCGGCCACTGGTGCTCTTTTCGGTAGCGCAGTTGATGGCGGCGGTGCGTTTCTGCGAATTGATAATCTCTGGTCGCTTGTGTTTGGAAACGGAGTGAACGGCGGCGATCCCAATACTCTCTACTTCTCTGCCGGCAGCTTCTCTGAGCGCCACGGTTTGTTCGGTTCGTTGAAACCGGTGTCCGGCGCCCCGCCGTCAACAGTGAAATTCAGTAGCACCCAGTACCTAATTTCGGAAGCAGCCGGCCACGTCGACATTACCGTCACGCGAACCGGAGATGGCTCCGCCACCCAGTTTTCCGACTACCAGATTGCTCTTGGCAAACTCACTTTCGCTCCGGGGCAAACGACTCAAACGTTCCGCGTACTGATCGTCGACGACAAAGATCTCGCGGGAGGAAGTTCCTCTGAGCACCGGATGGCCTTGAGTAATGCGGTGGGAACTGAGCTGACCGTCCCGAACACGGCGCGGATAAACATTTCGGATGACGAAGGCGATACAGCGGGCCAGCCACCGAATGCGAACGATGATCCGCAGTTGTTCGTGCGCCAGCAGTATTACGATTTTCTGAACCGGGTTCCGGATGCGGCAGGCTTCGACTTCTGGGTCAATCAGATTACATCCTGCGGAAGCAATCAGCAGTGTATCGAGACGAAGCGAATCAACGTCTCCGCCGCATTTTTCCTTTCAATCGAATTTCAGCGAACCGGTATGCTTGCCTACCTGTCGGAGAGAGCTGCCTTTGGCACACTCCCACGCTATGGCTCATTCATGCGTGGCGTACAGGCACTGCAGAAGGATTATGTTCTCGGCGCGCCGGGTGCGGATGCTCAACTCGAAGCCAACAGGAGGGCCTTCTTTGACGATTTCGTGACGCGACCTGAGTTTGTCGCCAAATATGGCGGGCTTACGAACGACCAATACGTTTTAAAACTCCTCTCCAGCGGCGGGCTGTCAACCACGACTGGTCGCTTGCTGATTACTGGTTTGAATGGCGCGAAAGTAGTTCCTCCGGTGAACACGCCGGCGATTGGCCTGGCGGTTGGTCAAATAGGATTCGACATCAACACGGTGCGCTACTCGCTCTCGTTGAAGGATCTAAGCAGTCCGCAGAGATCGGCCCACATCCACGGGCCCGCCGGGCCGGGCGGCAACGCGCCGGTGTTGTTCACACTTCCCAACGGCGACTTTACAGATTTCCCAATCACGCTCACCAACCAGCAGGGACGGGACCTGCGCGACGGCTTGCTTTATCTGGATGTGCACACGCAAAACCACCCGGACGGAGAGATCAGGGGCCAGGTCCCACAGCTAAGATTTATTCGCGACGTTCTGGTAAAAGCACTCGACGAGGGATTGATCACTCGCGCACAGGCGTTGAGATTCATTGCCGAAGACATAGACTTCAGACAGGACGAGTTTAACCGCGCCTTTGTGCTGATGGAGTACTTCGGCTATCTGAGAAGAAATCCCGATGATCCCCCAGACAATAATCTCACCGGCTACAACTTCTGGCTGAATAAGCTCAATAGCTTTAATGGAGACTACATAAAGTCAGAGATGGTAAAAGCCTTTATCACGTCTACCGAGTATCGGCGCAGGTTCGGCCCACCGTGAAGGAGGCAGTCGGCACGGCAGCAAGGCAAGCAGATTTTCCTTTGTTATTCTCAACTACCATTTTTCATTGAAAGCAGCTTTATGCAAACCAATGAAAATGAAACCTGTCAAATGATGTATCGAAAAGCTTTTGGCCTTTATTTATTACTGCAAAACGCTGACCTTAAGCCGTACGAGTTGCGAGCCTCGTTGGTGAAACCATGTGACCTGCCTTTGCGCCACTTCCTGTTCCTCAATGTACGTCTCGAGATCGCGCGGACGCACAAACCATGACGTTTGGTTCTGAACGAGATCTATCTCAAGAAAGTATTCCCCAGGCGGCGGCGCCGTAATCGGAAGGAGAACTTGTGTCTTCCCGCCGGGCAGCAGATCGGAGGGAAGCTTGCCTGCGCCGTCGAGATCTGTGATGAGCGCATTAGTGGCAGCGTCGCGCCAGATGTTTCGCAGCACCACGGCATGCTTGCCGTCACTTGTTCCGAAGGCCGGCCATGTTTCCTCGCTAAGGTTTTCTACAGAGACGTTGAGGTTTATCTTTTGCCCCGCTCGTAGTGAAGCGGGTGCGTCTGCAAGGGAGAGGCGAGCGCGAAAAGCAGCGCCGGGTAGCGGCCCGGCAACCAAACCTGATTCGCGTGCATTGGTGATGTAGACGATGTAGTTGACGCTTCTGAGAATCAGTCGGCAGTTAGGGCAATCCTCCTCAGTGCTTATGACCAGCGCGTTAGCAGGCGGCGCATGGTCTGCCTCCAGGCGAATAAACCGCGACACGTCAATGCCTCGCAACGTCGCGTACCAGTAAGCCTGAATGTAGCCAATCCCGCCCGGGCGCTCGCGCAGGTAGACGGGTCGCTTCCCCTCGTTGATAGCGGCATCAAGTACGCCAGCGTAATGTGAATCGAAGATATAGCCGCGCTCACTACCTGCGCGATGAAACTGCCGCACGAAAAACAATCCCTGAAGCAATATCAGAACCAGCACGCCAACCAGCAACGGCCGCTTGATGAGACTGAAAAATTTGTGCTCGGCTTTCGCAGATGATGGCCCTGACTCCAGGGACGCATCTTTCAGCTCATTTGCACCAGGGTCTCTTACGGGCAGGGCTGATTCTTCGCTCCTCGCCATTAGCCATGACACGGCTGGAATGGTCAGCACCAGCAGGAAAACCGGCAGAGCGATAAGCCGCAAGGTCGGAAACTCATTGATCGTCAGCGAGGCAGGAATAGGGGAAACTAGAAGACCGTAGAAGATGAAGCTCCACCACGCGCTTCCGCGGCGGCGGCGCAATAACAGAAAGCAACTAAGCGCTGCGAGTGCCGCCGTTGCCAACAGTATGCTGGCTGTGCCGGGGACATGGTCGCGCAAGTTCATCTCACCTGTTATGAGCAGTCTCCAGGGGCTGACGTTAGTGACATAGTGCTTTACAAACTCACTCGCGATTTGTGACACCGTGCTCTGCTGGGTAATGTAGCTGAGTCCTCTGAACCTGCCCGTCAACGCTCCTGGATTACGCCATGCAAAGACTAGCAGGGGCAGCAACATGACGAAGTAAATGAACCAGGTCTGCATGATGCCACGCCAACTCCGGCGATTCGCGAAGAGCACGAGTCCGAGCGCCAGCAGCGGGGCTAGCAATCGTCCAATCGAGTAAGTGTAGGTCAGCAACGACAACGTCAACGCGAGAGCCAGCGCGTCGGACAACGACCAACTCGCCCTCGTCGCGGAACGAGCCAGCGCCCTCAGAAACATCGCAAGCACGAGAGGATAAAGCGCGACTTCCAAAGCCAGCCGGCTGTTCTCGAATATCCAGGGAGTCAGCAATGCCTGAAGGCCGAGGATGACGCCAACGCCCCTTCGGCCAGTGATGCGCACGGCGACCATCCCCAGCGCAACAGCAGCCAGCAGCCCCAACGCCGCACTGAGGAGACGCGCGATGAGAAGGCTCGGGCCAAACACACGAAAGAGCAGCGCGAGCAGATAGACGTAGGTTGGGTTTTTATAGTCGCCGAAGCTGCGGAAGTAGAGGGGTATAAGAACTCCGTGTTCATCACGCGCCGTTTGGGAGATGGTGTAAGCGTTATACGCGACGGAGGATTCGTCCACATAAAAACCGGGCGGATTGCCAGGCACGCCCGAAAAATAGACAACGACTGCCAGCACCATCACGCCGGTGACGGCAATTATCGACGGCACCCTTTGATGTGTTTTTAAAATCTGCCAACTTTTCATTTTTCAGATTTCTATGAACATGAGTTACGCGGAGGCGTTTTTATTCAAGTTGCAGCGAAGCGTTGAGGCAGACGTTAGCATTCTTGCTTTCTTGCGTTATTGACCAACGCTTTGGCTCAAACCACCGACCCAGATGGAGCGATTGAAGTATCATACGTCCCAGACTATGAAACAATCTCAACTAAGTCGCATCGAGCTGCTTTTACTCACCATCAGCCTGGTGGTGGTCGTTCTGTATTTTAATTCGGTGTCGCGGAATTCGCTGGGGTTTTTCGTTGACGAAGATTCAATCGCCTATAACGCTCACACGATTTCGCAAAACGGCGTAGATGAATCTAGCCAGACGTTTCCGCTCTACTTTCGCGCGTTGGCGAATACAAGAACCCGATCTACATATATTTTCTGGCAGCCGTCTTCAGGCTCACTGGGCCGAGCGTTTTTGCAGCCCGAATGCTGAGCGCGGTGTTGGGGCTAAATGCCGCCATTCTCCTCGGACTGCTCGCAGCGCGCATTACGCGGCAGCGCTGGGCAGGCCT